>Ga0315274_10001302_pt1 | contig 38420 bp, 32 predicted proteins | sample YL17G02_20_MG_FD_203700 | JGI IMG/M metagenome (GOLD analysis project Ga0315274, IMG submission 203700) | Sediment microbial communities from Yellowstone Lake, YNP, Wyoming, USA - YL17G02_20 | ecosystem: Environmental > Aquatic > Freshwater > Lake > Sediment | place: USA: Wyoming | collected...
CCTGTTAAAGTATAGCCAACTGTGTAGTTAGTAGAATTAGAAATTACATCACCAGTATCCAGAACCATAATGGCGGAGCGCCCATCTGTACCGGATGTATCCTGTATAGCAAACTGATGTCCCAACGAATTAAGACCATCATAATCAGATACAAGTGTTACAGTTCCTGTAATTAATACGGCGCCAGAAACAGCTCGCGCTGCTGCAATGTCAGCAATAGTCTCAGCAGGAGCCAAACTTGAAAAAGCATTTACCGCATATTCTAAAATCAACGGAAGGTCGTTATCCCTATCTTCACCTGTGCTGGTTGATTGGGTCAGATGAGAAATTCTAAATTGATTTGGTGTTTGTGCCTTAGCATCGCTTTTCAATTCTGCAACGACAAAATAAGTTTTGGGAGTTCCAAAGGCAACTTGAACGTTCGGATCTGCATCAGTGAGTGCTATTGTCAATACACCAGCTGTTAGTGTTAAAGGAGTAATAGGACCTGAAACTATTGTATCAGAACCACTTTCGAACACTCCCGAACCGTCATCGAGATAGAGCCAAAGATTGGCAATAAGGGCATTTGCTTCTACATCAGAGAGCGGATCACCAGGAGAGTCCTCAAATAATAATTCCATTGTTGCTAATTCGATATCGGTATCACCAGTGCGTCCTCTATGAGTTGCAACAATCTTCAGGACATCATCAATCGCACCTTGCAGGATTAATCCTGGTGCTGTATTAGTAGTTGGTAATGCAAACTGACCACCCCGATTAAACAATACTTCATCAGCTTGACTGACGGCATTTGCAACAAAAGCATCAAGATTCCCATCAGCATTTAAATCACTTATAGCAACCGCACGACTGTTTGAAGTGCCTATATTTTGACCACTACTTGTAAAAGTCCCTGAACCATCATTGAGCCATACTTCATCTGCTCCATTATTAGCCACAAAGGCATCAAGGTCACCATCATTATCTATATCTGCCAAAACCATGCCAAAGCTATCTGAAGTACCAAGACTCTGTCCACTGTTAGTGAAAGTTCCCGATCCGTTATTGAGCCACACCGCGTCAGCTCCATAGTTTGCTATAAAGGCGTCTAAATCTCCATCACCATCTAAATCCCCAAGGGCAACACCACGAGTATTTGAACTCCCCAAGCTTTGTAAACTATCTGTAAAGCCTCCTGAACCATCATTTAGAAATACCTCATTAGCCCCATAATTCCCAACAAAAGCATCGAGGTCTCCATCATTATCTACATCCCCAAGGGCAACACTATGACTATTTGAAGTGCCAAGACTCTGACCACTATCTGTAAATACTCCAGAGCCATCATTCAGAAATACTTCATTAGCTCCATTATTTGCAATGAATGCATCAAGGTCACCATCAGCATCTACATCACCTAAAACAACTGCAAAACTGTCTGATGTCCCAAGGCTCTGACCATTAGTAGTGAAAGTTCCCAATCCATCGTTAAGCCAGACCTCATCAGCTCCATTGTTAGTAACAAAGGCATCTATGTCACCATCTTTGTCGAGATCGCCCAATGCTACACCTCGACTCTCTGAACTGCCTAAACTTGGAGTACTAACTGTAAATACTCCTGAACCGTTATTGAGCCACACCTCGTCAGCCCCATAGTTTGCCACAAAAGCGTCTGTATCACCATCTCTGTCCAAATCTCCAAGCCCCACAGCATAGCTGGAAGAACTCCCAAGGCTCTGACCACTATCAACAAAATATTCACTGCGATGAATCATAAGGTTCTTCCACCAGCTCAATTCTGCAGCATAATCTCTTGGCACTATAATATCGGCATTTCCATCTCCATTTATATCACCAGCCGCTATACCATGGATTCCAGGAAGGGTTGCACCATTAAAAATTGTGTGTTTTATAAAACCATCAGCAGGCGTTCCATCATTTTCCCACCAGGCTGCATCATCACCGCTATAGGCAGCTCCAAGAATATCCATATAACCGTCCTGGTTAATATCTGCTATATCAACCCAGGAGGCACCACCAAAATTAGTATCAATGTCATGCTTTATCCAGGTAATAGGGTCAGCTGGTGGAGCTGCGCCACTGGGTGTATTTTCAAGCCAAATTACATCATTGTCGGCATATACTGTTCCAATAACATCTAAATCACCATCACGGTCTATATCATATGCATAAACACCGCAAGCCCAGGTTCCAGCAGGTGTATAAATAGTATGTTTAGTCCAACCACCATCCAGGGGTGTTCCATCGCTCTCCCACCAGACTATTAGTGATGGGGCCGTAGCAGCACTCCCACCCACAATATCAAGATCACCATCATTATCAAGGTCGGCAGCGAAAGGAGCAAAACATTGATTTGCATTATCTATGAGATGTTCGATAGGAGCACTGAAGACACCATCTGTATTTTCCCACCAGGCAACTTTACCTGCTCCAGACTGTGTTCCGCCAATAATATCCAAATCACCATCTTTGTCTAAATCAATGACATAGACACCACTTGCTCCGGTAAAGGCACCACTTAATACATGTTCAGTCCAGGCACTCCCGTTCCCGGCAGTATTTTCGAACCAGGAAACAATATTACCCGCAGCGGCAGCTCCAACCACATCAATATCCCCATCACCATCAAGGTCGCCGATATGGCAACCGTGAGCTCCAGTATAACCAGTTTTAATAGGCCACTGAATCCAAGCTGTTCCATCTCCTGCAGTGTTTTCATACCAGCTTACAGAATTGTTTCCAGCACCAACAACATCCATATTCCCGTCACCATCGATGTCAGCCGAATAAACTATACCCAAATCGAAGGTAGCGCCAGTACCGATAACAGTCTGGCTGAAGGGAACATCTGTCGCTTCAGCTTGAGGGACAAAAATAAAGAAACCAAGAATTAATAAAAAAGAGACTGGAAATAAAATAGATAACTGAAATACCCATTTGAAAATATGGGTATGAAATACTTTCATTTCTAACACCTCCTTAAAAATACCTAATTATTCAAGATAAAATTAGGTTAAAAGAATACCACAATAAATAATTAGCGAAAACGGTGGGCACAATTCTTTATATAAAGAAAGCTCATATCCCCATTCAATATTTCACATAAGAACAATTTTCCAGAATATACCTACATTTCATTGATAAAAGAGTGAACTAAAGTTTAGGGCATTAAACAATTTATCAACATTTTATTAAGAAATGTGCTCTCTTTCCCATATTTCAGGGAAAGAGAGCAATCACTGTTAATGACAATTACTGTATTTCACAGTTGTTTTCAACGAAAGCGTTGCTTTATGGATCAATCCCGCCATTATAGATGGCGCAATGATTGTTGATATAATCAGCAATCAATTCCACATGTTGATAAACCAGATCCCAAGACACATCAGGTATACCATCGTTATAGAGCCAGAATAAGATGTTTATCCACTGAGAAATTGTAAGTGCTCCAAGGTTAGCATGGCAAGGAATAGTGATTTTCGCATCTGCGTAGGGCAATCCCTGCGCATTATACCAGCATTTTGTGAGTAATAGGGATAATAGTTGACCTCTTGCCTTAGTCTTCATATCATTTGCATTAGGATTAACCCACTTATGAGTAACTGGGTTCCAGGCACCATAAGAGAGCCAATGTAACGCCCATTCTAAATCTGCGCTATTTATAGTTCCTCCAATACCCCATTCTGACCAGTCTCCTATCTGAGGACCGTAATTAGTATTAACACAAGATAACAGACTTAAGTATTCAAGGTATGTTACCTGCGCATTAGCTTTCCTCTGTAATCCCAAATCCTTCGATGCATTCGTCTTCCAGAAACCAATGGTATGACCACAAAGTTCTTGTATTGGTTTTAAGCAATCTACAAAGATACCTGATAAGAGGACATTAAGAGTGGGTGTAGGATGTCCTGAATCATTGTAAACCTGAACAATTATAGTGCATCCCTCTGGTGGAGAGGTAACTTTAAATATCTCAAAAACACCACCGTCAAGGTCTGCTTCCTGAACTTGTTTTGAGGCTAAGAGATTTGTTCCTGTTTCATCATAAATACGATATTCCATTGTGGTTCTCGGAGTTAATTCATAGTCATACGCATAGAGAGAAAGCATATATATGCCCTCAGGGAAGTAAAGCTTGAAATTTTCATAGCCATTTACCGGTTTGCAACGCTCATTACCATCGTCCCAGCATGCATATCTCCAGGCTTGTTGTTGCGGATAATAAACCTGTCTGGGTCCGATTTGAGTTGCTGTAAAATCGCTCCATCCCCACTCGAATACAGGATACTGTATACAACCAGGCAAAATATCGGTCCACGCCCAAACATAGCCGTCAACACTATAAGCACCCAAGAGTGCTCCAGCAGCCAAATCATAACTTGAGTTCCAGGGATAATTAGTTTTTATAGTAGGTGCATTCCAGCCACAAAGTATACTGCCTAAATCACCATAAACACCTATCCAGTTTCCCTGCGTTGCCCAGTCATCACCTATATAGCCAATTTCTGTTACATTGGGATCTATGGGTGTCTGAGCAGTACTACAAAGGAAGATACCTGAAATAACTGAATTTAGTGTTCCTGCATCCTTGGTTACTGCGAGTGTAACATCTTGATTTGTAGGAAGATGAACAAAGAAATTCACGTAGACTCCATTTTGGAAATTTATAACATCAATATAGTCATAGGCACCATCAGAAGAAACAGCCGCTACTTCTGCTCTGGAAGTTGTATCCCAATCAATAAGATACATCGAGAGCTGATAGCTACCAGCAAGTAAGCTTAAAGTTACATCAATCTCACTTGGTGCCGGTTCAGACCCTGCAAAATAACAGGCTGCTTTACGGTTTGTTCCATCTGTCAGAGCACGTGGATCAGCTTCTTGGCATATCTTTGTTCCTTCCGCAGAATATGAGAAGCCAGGTGTTCCAGGAATTATTGAATAAAATTCATCCCAATAATTCGGATCTGGTTTGTACCAATTCAACCCACCGATCTGACTTGAAGTCCAATTATATGGTGAATTTCCCAACTGACTCCAGGTACTTGGAGCACCAATATCGAAACCAATGGGATAGGAAAATTGTCCTATTGGAATCTCTGTCAAATTTACAGGTGGATTGGGTAAGATATAAGCACAACCACCATAAACACCAATGGGGCTACCAATTGGGTTAAAATACCAATCGCCCTTGGTAGCAATATCAGTTGTCCAAGGCTCAACTGAACAAGTAGCTTGAGCAAACAAAACTGGCACTAAACTAAAAACAATCAGTGCCAAGAAAACCATTTTTACTACATGGGTTAGTTTTCGCTTCATAAAGTTTATCCCTCCTTAATTATTTTAATTCGTGGGCATTTATTCGTGGGCATTTTCGTGGGCTTATTAGGTAGGTTATTTTTAATATTACTTCTGTGAAAATTAAAACAACTTCCTCCAAGAGAGATAGCCACAACACAGAATTAATACCGTAACCCTCTCTTCTTTTTAAGTGTTTACACCTCCTTTAACTAAATTTTAATTCTTAATTATCTTCCTAATAAAATAAACATAAGATATTTGTCTTTACAAACAGAAACCCAATTAACAATTTATTTTAAACCTTTTATACTATAATAAAAACTATTATTGTCAAGAAAAAAGTGTAAAATTTTTTACACCCATCTCCCCCATAACGCTGTAACTTATCTTACAAAAACAACGATATTTATCACAATTAATTTCTGTTGAATATTATAATTATTAGCTTGAAATTAATTATTTAAGTCATATAGAAACCATCTTGGGAAAAAGTGATGAGTTTAAAAAGATTTTTCAAAATAAATATTCCTTTCTTTGTCTTATTCTCTTCTATTGTGATTCTCTTCGGAGAGGAAAATGATGTTTTGGTTGTTACTCACTTCAGTAAAGTTTTGGGCAAAGAAAAAACTTTTAGAATATATATACCAGATAAGCAAAAACCGAATGAACTTTTCCCCATCTTATATGTTTTACACGGTGCCTACTGTGATTCTTCAGCTTGGATTGAGCAAACCAAGATTGAAGAGTTGGCTGAAGATTATCGGATGATATTAGTTTTCCCTGATGGGGAACAATTCGGTTGGTATGTTGATAGTCCCTATGAAAAGGATTCACAGTATGAGGCTTATATCATTAAAGAATTAATTCCTCTCATTGATAATAAATTTCCAACAATTGCTAAAAGAGAAGGACGCAGTATTATGGGAGCAAGTATGGGAGGACACGGAGCTATAACTCTTGCAGAGAAACATCCCGATTTATTTTGCTCCGTATCGTCTTTTTTCGGAATTCTGAAATTGACTAATCACCCGGATAAGTGGAATATCTCAGAAAAGTTGGGGACTTATGAAGAGAATAGAAAGCTCTGGGAGGAAAATTCTGCTTATGAACAAGCCGAAAAGTTCAAAGGCAAGGATATTAAAATATTTTTTGATTGTGGTAAAGATGATACGGAAACAGGTGCAATATTTGATAATCGCGCCTTTGATCAAAGATTAACGGAACTTAGCATTCCTCATATCTGGAAAGAAAAAGAAGGAGGACACAACGCGGAATTCTTAAATCAAAATCTCAAAGAACATCTCGATTTTCACTGGAATATTATGAAACGTGCCAGAAACAATATTAAACTTGAAACATTAAATCCGAAACACTAAAACTCATAAGGCAACTTTCAAAGTAATTTTTTCGCTCTTTGCATCTTCTCTGTGTTCTCTGTGGTTAATCAATCTTCAGGAGATGAAAAATGAAACGCATATTTTCTCTTATTCTTTTAATACTTATTTCTATCACTATCTTTGCAAAACAAAATGATATCCTCACCATTACTCATTTTAGCACCACACTCAATCAGGAAAAAACTTTTAGAATTTATTTTCCACCAGATGCTAAAGCTGATGAGAAATTCCCTGTCCTCTTTGTTCTGCACGGTGCTTATGGTGGCTATAAGGATTGGATTGATAGAACGAATGTTGAAGATTTAGCAGATAATTATCGAATGATTTTGGTCTTTCCAGACGGTGGAGAATTTGGCTGGTATGTTGATAGTCCCATAGAAAAAGACTCACAGTATGAAACCTATGTGGCAAAGGAACTCGTCACAAAAATTGATAGTCTATTCCCCACAGTCGCATCCAGAGAAGGTCGCGGAATAATGGGATTAAGTATGGGGGGTCATGGGGCGTTATTATTATCAGCAAAACATCCTGATGTTTTTGGCTCTGCATCAGCACTTTCTGGAATTCTGAAAATTACTGAACATCCTGACAAATGGCACATCGCAGAAAGACTCGGTTCGATGAATGAAAATCAAAAAGTCTGGGAAGATAATTCCGTTTGGGAACAGGCGGAACGTTTCAAGGACGCTAATGTCAAAATTCTTTTTGATTGTGGAGTGGATGACACACAAACCGGAGCGATTAATGATTCTCGCAAGTTTCACGAGAGATTAGTCGAATTTAAAATACCTCATATCTGGAGAGAAATGGCTGGAACTCACTCCTGGGACTATTGGCAGACGCATCTCGAAGAACATTTGAACTTTCATCAGTCAGCAATGATAAAGATGACGCCGAATCTCGATAAATGGAAACAGTTATATTTTGAACGGCTCTTGATTTTCTTTGATGAGAATTCTCAAATATCTTTTACGAAACCTGATAAACCCACAATTTGCTTACTTGGTTCATCCAGTATGCAAGGATTTCCTTCGGATTTATTGCCCGAATATTATGTTTACAACCGGGGTATCAATTCGGACACACTTGGGATAGGAACGAAAGGGATTTCGCACCGTCTTGAAGAATCTGTTTTCGATATGAGACCTGATTTCATATTCATCTTGAACGGGACTAATGACCTTGGTGACCACCATCGCACAGGCGAACCATCCATTGCAAGAATGATTGAAGAATATGAAAAGATTATTTTAAAAATTCAGGAGAGACTACCCGAAACAAAACTCTTTATAGTAACCTGTCAACCAGTTCGAGACAAATATGCTCATCTTGCCACACCAACGCATTCCTTCAATATGCAACTTAAATCCATAGCAGAAAAAAACAAGATTCCTGTGATTGACATATACAGTAAACTCGTTGGAGAAGATAGCTTAATCAAACCTGAATACACTACCGATGGCTTACACCTTTCCCCAGCTGCTCAGAAAATCCTTGCGGAAATGATGTTGAAAACAATGAAAGAAAAGTAATATTGGGGAAACTCATAAAAATAAAAATTAAATTAATCCGTTAGTACTATAGATGAAAGATTTTGAGTGGGGAAACAAATGCTTTTCGTTGATCCAATTTCGCTATTCCCACCGAAAAGTTTTAGCTGAAATAATAACACCGATTACCAGTAGCGCAGACAGAATGCCAACTTCCGTGAAATGTTTGCTCCAACTATCACCGATCCAAAATCCTCTCATCAATGTTACTACGTGGGTTAATGGTAAAATCTGGGAATATTGTTTGATAGTCTGGGGTAGGGCTTCTCTGGGTATTGTTGCTCCCGAAAGAAAAATCATAGGATAGAAAAGCACCATTGCCACAATTTGTGCAGTGCGTGCGGTTGGCATTACACTTGCAATGACAAATCCAAGAGAAAAGATGCTAAAACTGCTTAAGATAAAGGCAATTATGACATTAAATACGTTGCCACCGAATCGTAAAGCAAATACTACTTTGCCAGCAATAACTAATAGAATCAGACCCAAGGTTGTCATCATAAAAAGAACTATCACTTGAGAAATCAGAATAGCGTGTGGACTCAAAGGAGTAGCTTGTAGACGACGAAGGATTCCTTGTTCTCGATAAGACGCCATAGTAATGCTCAGAGAGAACAGCCCACTCGTAGCTATAATTATACCAATATATGCTGGGACAGACACATCTACCGTTCCATAACCACCAAAGAAGGAAGTGGGTTTATTACCATAAATGCTACCGAATAGAAATAACAGCATCATTGGAAAGACCAATGTGAAAAACGTTCCCATCGGTTCACGTAGGAAAAGTTTCATTTCTATCCAGGTCAATTTCCATAAGCCACGCATTCAATCACTCCTATTAATTTCGTATATTATGCCCAGTTAAAGTTAAGAAAACATCCTCTAATGTCGGTTGTTCAGTACGGAGGTCTCGAAATCTAATACCACTTTCTGTCAGGGCATTAACCACTTCAGAGACTAACTGTTCAGTGTGACCATATACAGAAACACGCTCACCATTTTGTTCAACACGCGTCACACTATGCAAACTTTTAAGTCGCTGTAAATCAATTGTGTCTTCTATAGCGAAAATAACCCGATTCTCAGCACGTATGCTTCGTATCAGATTTTCTGGCGAGTCTAAAGCCACTATGCGACCGTGGTCAACAATAGCGACTCTGTCACACAATCGTTCAGCCTCTTCCATAAAATGAGTTGTAAGATAGACAGTTTTTCCACGATCGCGTATTCCTTTCACCAAATCCCACATAACACGACGTGACTGCGGGTCCAATCCTGTTGTTAATTCATCCATAAAAACAAGTTCAGGGTCATTTATCAGAGCCAAAGATATGAAAAGACGTTGTTTCTGTCCACCAGAGAGTTTTTTAAATGCCGTATTACGCACCTCAGTTAATCCCAACTGCTCAAGCAGGCTCCGCCAATCAACAGGTTTTGGATAGAATGATGAAAAGAGGTCAAGTGTTTCCCAGACTTTGATATGTTCTTGAAGTGTCGATTCTTGCAATTGCACTCCGATACGTTGACGAAGGGGATTACTATCCTTCCGAGGGTCAAGTCCCAAAACCTGGATGGAACCATTATTAGGTTGTCTTAAACCCTCGATGCACTCTACGGTAGTGGTTTTGCCAGCCCCATTTGGACCAACCATCCCAAAGATTTCGCCTTCATATACTTCGAAAGAGACATCATCCACCGCAACGACTTTATCATAAGTTTTGCTTAGATGTTCGACACGAACTGCAACTTTGCCTTGTATGATACCTTACCTCCTCAATAGATTTTATGACTGAACACATTAGACGAATGCACTTCAATTTTATTTAGTTATGTAAATAATTAAAATAACAATGTCAAGAAGACTATGTTTATTATCTTCTAAACAAATCCACAAGTTGTACTAAGCCGTATTTGATATAATTCTGAATTATTTTGGGAGATTTGGCACGGATGAGGGTGCGGAGGATGTAGGCTGGGCGAAGGTAGAAACTACGAAGGATTTTTTTTCGCCATTTATTAAATTCTTGTGCTGTCATATATAAGCCCGGCATTGCTGGATGGGAATAGGCTGCTTTAGGAATCTCGCCCTTTTTAAGAAGATTATTCTGCACAGCAAAATCATAAAGCTCTGTTCCGGGAAATGGATAAACATAAAAAATTTCGATGAAGTCAGGATCGATTCTTTTCGCAAGTCTGATATTATCTTTCATTGTCATCGGCGTGTCCCACGGAAACCCGATAAGAAAATAAATGCTTGATTTAATTCCAGAGGCTCGAACAAGTGGAAAAATTTTTATCGCTTTATCCACCGAACAATTCTTCCTCATCTTTTTCAGCATCTCCTCATTTCCGCTTTCAACACCAAATGCAATTAGCCAACAGCCTGCTCGTTTCATCATTTGTAGCATCTCTTGATTCAAAGTGTCAACTCTCGAGTTGCACGCCCACTCAATTTTCAAATTTTTTCTAATGATAAGTTCACATAATCTCTTTACCCAATCACTGTTTGCGGTGAATAAATCCGAACGAAAGAGAAAATTTCTGATGCCGAATTTGTTGATGCATTCTTCAATTTCCGCAACGATATTTTCGGGTGAACGCATCCGAACTTTCTTCCCCGCAACCTGTTGCGCAAGACAAAATATACAATTGTATGGACAACCACGATTCGTCACAAGCGTCGTCTGCATCTCACCCGTATCTGGGCGAATGTAAAGTTGATTTTTTATAAGATGTCTTGCAGGAAAAGGAAGTTCATCAAGATTTTCACAGAAAGGTCTATCGGGATTACGAATAATCTCATTATTCTGACAATATGTAATACCTTTAATGTCTTTAAATGTAGTCTGGATGCCGATTTCACGGCAGGTAATTTCGTATTCGCCTCTTAGAACTGCATCAAGATTAGGAAATTGTTTGAGTGTTTCCTTATCGAAGATATTGAAATGAGCTCCTTTTGCAATGGTGAGAATTTTCGGATTAACTTTCTTCGCAATATCGCAAGCCTTTAAATCATCAATCAAAGAGGGCGTGGTGATACTTATAACGAGAATATCGGGTTGAAATTCTTTTAAGTCTTTTTCGAAATCAGACCAGGATTTTTTCTCTGCCGGATAATCTTCGATTTTGCATAGGGTTCGTGCTTGTTCAAAACCCGCTCCGGCATACATCAAATCAATCGGCGGTCTGATTGCAATAGTCTTTAGTTCCTCAATCGGCGTCTGACACCTGTCTTCACGAATGTAAAGACCCGTCGGTGGAACTATAAGCAGTACTTTTTTCTGAGACATAAATTATAAACCTAAAAATTTTTTAACCGTGAATCACGTAAATCTTCGCTAATAAAAAAACAATAGAACGTGGATAAACACGGAATTAAACGGATTTTCACAGATTTCAATGATCTAAAATTATAATTTTTATTAGTGCTATCCGTCTTAATCAGCGCAAATCTGCGTTCTATTTTTTTATCTTCAAAAATTTGTGCGATTTGTGGTTTCCTATCTTTTAATCGATAATTTTAAAATTTCTGAATTCATCAATATTTTTGTACCACTGATTGGGTTTTTCACTTTTCATAATGGAATCAGCCAATTTGGAGCCCATATAAATGCAGTGGTCCATATTGTTGTGATTGAATAATCCCTGCCTACCTGCCGTATACAAATTTTCATACTGCGACAAGTAATTTAAAACATATTTTAATTTTGAGAAGTAGTCAATCTCATAAAGTGGATAAATATTTTCTACTCTCAATGCATATGCTGACATTATATCATCTCTATTAACCAATTTAGTCTTAAGAAAATCCTCTTTAACTCTTTTAGTTATATCATCATTGCTTTGACTATTGATCTCATCGCCTTTTAAATAAGTTACTTCCAGACAAATGACAGATTTATCCTTCGGCACAATTGTTGAATCGAAATTTTTCGATTCGTATCCGCGATTGAAGATAATATCAGATTCAGGAAAATAGAGCCAGCTGTCTTCGCTAATGCGATTTTTATTAATAATGAGAAACACAAAAACCGCATTGATATATCGGAAAGAATTGATGATTTTCAAAATCTCAGAATTCGGGTTTTTAATGAGGATTTTTGATGTTAAATTTGTAATGGGAATTGTCGAGATGCAAATATCGGATTGGATTTCTCCAAGGATTCCAGTATGTTTAAAATTTAAAGTTATTTTGTTATAGCTAAAATCAATATTCTGAAAATCCGCAGATAAAATAATCTTTGAACCTTGTCTCACAATCTCATCAGCGATTTTTAGAGATAATCTCCCAATTCCACCTTTTACATAACCGAGATTTTTCACAGTAGTCATATCGGAACAGGACTCACCAAGAATTTTCTGCTTGATAACCGTTCCAAGACCACCTGCCGAGACCCTTGTTCTTGCAACGTCTGAGGAGATATTATCAGGTTCAATGCCCCAGACTTTTTTTGTATACTGATAGAACAATAAGTCATAAAGATAATTCCCGAAACGATTCTTGATGTAATCAGAATAAGAATCTTGAGCAGTCTTAGAAAAAACATTTTTAAATTTTTGAGTAAGAAAACTGAAAAAAGATTTTGCTGATGCCGAAACACCAAAGGTCTTGAGAATCTCATTGGTTTTTATTGGATATTCAACAAAACGATTTTTGATAAATATTTTGCTCTTGCGTGGGATATAAATGAACTCATCCCCCGCAATCTGTTTTATGAAATTCAGGACCTCAGGATAATGGGAGAAAATTCTATGGGGACCTAAATCACTTACACAATCATCAATGTTAATACTTTTAGCCAATCCACCAACAATATTGTCTTTTTCAAGAATTGTAATCTCATAATTTTTTGTCAGAGCAAGTTTGTATGCTGTGGATAGAGCCGTGATTCCTGCACCGATAATAGTAATTTTTTTCATTTCGTTGCGCTCATTGGAAAAAGGAAAAGTAATTTTGTAATCCCGATTTTTCTGTCATGCTGAACTTGTTTCAGCATCTGGAAAAAGATTCCTGTTTATTATCTATTGATTATAAAGAAAATGCCTTTTTTATTTCTTCTTTGTTGATTACATTCTTCGCCACATAGCCTGTTATAAAACCTGTCAGGAGACCCCCTATCAGCAATACCGGTAATAAATATTTCATTAAATCTAAACTAAATCCTAACATAAAAACTACGACTAACACTTGTGTTAAATTATGAGATATTGCGCCTATGATGCTAATTCCTATTGGTGAAAAGAAAGTCTTGAAAACATTTTTAGCTATTCCCATAAAAAGCACACTTACTATTCCGCTTGAGAAACTTATTACAAAAGGTGGAGAGAGAAATGTGCCAAGAAAAATTGATGCCAATACCGTCCTTGTTATTACAACATATATTGCCCCACCGATTCCTACTAAATATATTGCGATGATGCTGATACAGTTAGCCAATCCTATCCGAAACCAGATGACTTGAGGAGGGAATATCATACTCTCGACAATCTGAAGAACTATTGCCAAAGCGGATAATAGGGATATCAGATAAATACGCTTTTCCGAATCGTTTTGGGATGTCGCATAAATGCGAACACTTCCATCTGTATTGGGATTTTGATTGTCAGAAGGTAATCGCATCAACCTTTCCCTTTTCCATTTTTTCTTCCCCTTTTATTTTCACCACAACTTTGTTCGGAACACAGATTATTGATTCACCGCTGTGACTGATCCAGCCTTGATGAACGCAGACTTTCCTTGGACAATTGGACTCACTGATTCTAACTCTGCCTTCTTTTGCCTCAATAGAAAAACTTACGTTATCGTATTTAAACTTATAATAACCTTCCTGAGTCAAAGGCATTGTTTTAACCAATTTGTTATTTATGTATAGCTCAGCAACGGTTGGGTTATCTTTTGATGAAAAGAGGTGAAGAGTTATTCCTAAAGCTGTGATTAGTATAATAGCAATTAGTAGTATGTCGCCCTTAGCGAATAATTTTGATGGGGTTGGTGCATTTTGAACATTTTCCATTGGTCAATCCTTTGATATGAGTCATATAACCAATTCTCTCGATTAAAAGATTTTTACAGTTAGGGCAATAGGTATTAGAATATTTTCCATCTCTGATGTTTCCAAGGTATACATAATTAAGTTTTTGGGATGCAATTTCATAAGCCATTGATAGTGTTTCCATTGGAGTGGGAGGTGAAGTATAATGGAAGTTGGGAAAATATCTTGAGAAATGCATAGGAATGTCAATGGATATAGAAGCAACCCAGTCAACAAGGGCTGTTATTTCCTCTTTGGAATCAGTATCGCCAGGGATAATTAAATTGGTAAGTTCAATATGAGTATGCTTTGCACAAGTTGTTATATTTCTTTTGATAATATCAAGATTCCCACCCAATTTTGTCGAATAATATTCCGCATTAAAAGATTTTATGTCTATATTCATTGCATCTATGAATGGCAAAAGTTCCATTAGTGGTTCTTTATTGATATATCCATTAGTGACAAGGACATTTTTCAAGCCATTTGCCCTTGCGAGTTTTGATGTCTCAAGGACGTATTCAAACCATATAAGCGGTTCATTATAGGTGTATGAGATACCAAAGGAATTATTCTTTACAGCAGTTTTTACTGCCTGGTCGGATGAGAGGAGATGGGTAGGTGCACCGCTTTGAGATATTTGCCAGTTCTGACAGAACTGGCATTTGAAATTACAACCAAGGGTTCCAATGGAAAATATTTGCGAGTTGGGATGAAAGTGATAGAGCGGTTTTTTTTCAATCGGATCAACTGCCATTGATGTTACACGATTATAGATTTCAGAATATAGCTTTCCTTCTTTATTTCTTCTGACGCCGCATCTACCGTGTCTACCCGGAGCAATTTTACAACATACAGGGCATAGCTCGCATTGTACTAATCCATCTTCTACCGCTGTATAATATCTCGCCTCTGAAAGATTCATTTTTATCCCCTCCGCCCCCTCCCCAACCCTCCACCATATAAATGGGGGAGGGTTAGGGAGGGGGATGGTCTTTCGTGTGTTTTCGTGGCTATTTTATTGCCTTTATCTTTTTATAAATGAAATATAATCCATAAAGGGTTAAGAAGCTATTGACTGTACTTATATATTTTGAATCTTCTGAAATCATATTCGCAAGACCACCTGTTGCGACAACCTTGGTCTTGTAACCAAGCTCTTCCCAGATTTTCTCAATTATATAGTCGACCTGTCCTACGTACCCATAATAAAGTCCCGCCTGGATGCTCTCAACAGTCGTTTTTGCCACAACATTTTTGGGTTTCTGAATGGAAATTCTTGGGAGCTTCGCAGTTCGTCTGAATAAGGCGTCTGCCGATATCTCGATTCCTGATGAAATCAAGCCACCAAGATAATCTCCTTCTTTTGATACCACATCAAAAGTCGTTGCGGTTCCAAAATCAACAACTATTATTGGCTTACCGTAAAGAGCCATCGCACCCACTGCATTTGCAATCCTATCTGAACCCACCTCCTTTGGATTCTCATAGAGTATTTTTACACCGAGTTCCAAATCCGAGTCCAACACTATTGTTTTTATCTTAAATTCTTTTTCAAGAAAATTCTTATAAACTGATGTTAAGGGTGGCACAACAGATGAAATAATGGCTTCTTTTATAGAATCTATTTTTATTCCTTTTAAACGGAACATATTATCGAAGTCGATTGTATATTCCGAATCCGTTTTATTTAGATTTGTAAATATGCGCCAATGAGTTATTATTTTATCTCCCTTGAAGATACCTGCCAATATGTTTGTGTTGCCAATATCAATCGTTAGAAGCATATCATTCCCTCCAGGGTATTTCTTCTACATCTCCCGAATAGATGGTCTTTATCATTCCCGAATCTTCCCTTACCATTAATCCACCATCATCCTCAAAATCAAGTCCTAATCCTTCGATGATTTTTTTTCCTGTTGATACTTTAACTCTTTTACCAATAGTGGATGAAAAATCTTTCAGTCTTTTTCTTATCTTATTCCATTTTTTTTCGATGTTATCATAATAATATTCTAAGCGATTGAGAATCTCTGCAATTACTATTTCTCGTTGAACTATAATGTTTCTTTTTCTCGTTTCATTAGCGAGAGAAGTCGCAGAAGTTTTCAATTCCTCCGAGAATTTTTCTATATCCTGAAAAACATTTATTCCTATACCGATAAGGAAATAGGTATCGCCATTTTTATCTGTAGCTGACTCAGACAATATCCCGGAGACTTTTTTATCATTTATAATGACATCATTGGACCATTTGATTTTTGCTTTAATATCGAAGAGATTATTTAACACTTCGCAGACTACAAGCCCTGTTAGCAATGTTATGTTTTGTAGAGACGCAATGCCTTGCGTCTCTACAGGATGCTCGCCCTTTTTCATAACCACTGTCATCAGGATATTGGTGAAGGGTTCTGCTTCCCACTTCCGATAAGACTTACCACGACCTTTTGTTTGGTAGTCGGTAATAATTACAGCGCCATTTTTCTTATTTTCTTCAATGTCTTCTTTAACTAATTTTCTTGCAACGTCATTTGTAGAACCAATCTCCTGATAATAAACCATTTGCTTGCCAACGTTTGATGTTTTTAAATTTGACTTTATTAATTCTAAATTCAGAGAATTTCTTCTTTCTTCAATGTGTTTACTCATATAACAAATCCTTTAATAACATCGAAATGTGGCGGTGCGACGTGGTGCGAGATTTATCTCGCACAAGAATGCGACATAAATATCGCACCACACATAAAGTCGGATAAATCCGACTGACACATCCTTATTTTTTCAGAGAGCTTGCATTGTAAAATATTCGTGTGGATTCGAGAAATTCGTGGTTTAATTATCTTTTAGTCATTTTTTCTTGGTATAATCATATTCTGCCATTACTTTTCGTATATCTTCCCAGACTTCTTTTTTCCCGTAAGGATTCCGAAGCAGGTATGCTGGATGATAAGTTGGCATAAATTTGATATTGTTATATAGATACCAGTTACCACGGATTTTAGTAATAGGAATTGTTGTTCTGAGCAAAGTCTGAGCGGCATATTTACCGAGAGCCACAATGATTTTAGGCTGAATGATATTAAGTTGCCTGATTAGATGAAGTTCGCATTGCATTATCTCAATTTCTAAAGGGCTTCGATTTTCGGGGGGTCTACATTTAATTACATTACAGATGTAGACATCCTCACGGGTTAACTTCATTCCCTTAGTGATTATGTCGGTTAATAGCTCTCCAGCCCTTCCCACGAACGGTCTTCCTTGAATATCTTCTTGGAGTCCCGGGGCTTCTCCGATGAATACGAGTTGCGCATCAGGATTTCCTTCTCCAAAAACTGTTTGTCTTCTCTCATTACAAAGACCGCATCTTCTGCAAGTTGCGACCTCTTTTTTTAGTTCTTCCAACATCATCTCTTTACTTGCCAGAATTTCTACGCCATTTTCCCTTAAAAAATTTAGATATTCCTTAATATTGATATCCATATCCGATTTACTCATATAAGGATTTATTCGTATAAAATACTTGATTTTAGATATTTAAACATATTATTAATTATTGACATACATTTCTAAGACATATATTACAATAGCCTTTGTGTTGATGGTTAATCAATAAGATTTTTCATTTTTTCAGTAACTTAGGAGAATTTTGAGGAGCAGATGTTTTTAAAAAAACAGCCCTTTTTAACAAGATTACTCATCCTTTTTATTTTTACCGTAATTCTATTTTCTGTGTTTGAGTGGGTATTGAATTTCATTCTTATTGATAAAAATATCAGATATACACCTGGATCATTAAACAAACGGCTCATCATAGAACTTATTTCCTTGTTTTTTGCAATGATTATTTATGCCTTGTTTTTGTATTTTTCGGCGAAACCATTGAAAAAGGTTGCCGAACAGATGAAGAGACTTGCTGAATCCCACAGCTCCTTTTTACTTGATGTCCCCAAAGATGAATTCCTGGCTAATTTGATTACCAATATTAATCGCTATATCGAGAAAAATGAACGAAAATTTGATATGACCCAGATGATAAAGCTCGCCGTAACCGAGAAAGCCTCCTTAGCTGAAATTGATACAATGACAAAATTGTATAATAAAAATTATATTTTTGAGTTCTTACCTTACGAGATTGCACGAACAAAGGCTCTCAACGAAGAATTGACTATTCTGATGATAGATGTGGATGATTTTAAACATTATAATGACACGAATGGTCACCCTGAAGGAGATAAGGTTCTTATCGAGATAGCCCAAATTCTTTTGAAAAGTACTCGTGATAGAGACTTTTGTGCCCGTTACGGTGGGGAAGAATTCCTTGTTGTTCTTCCAAAGGCTACTGTGGAAACGGGAGAAAATATTGCAGAAAGAATTAGACAAACCATAGATAACACTCATTTCTTTAATGAAGAATCACAGCCGAGTGGCAGATTAACTGTAAGTATTGGTCTTGCAGGATTTCCAAGGCATGGTGAAGAGGGTAGCGACCTGATAAAGAAAGCTGACCTCGCCTTGTATGTATCAAAAAAGCATGGGAAAAATCAAGTCACGGTTTTTACACAAGAACATCTCGAGAAGTACAAAATTAATAAGTAGCGGTGCGATTTATCGCACTCTACATATATTGTCGGATAAATCCGACCGCTACAACTTTATTTTATCAAAAGGAGGTGCGAAAATATTATGAAGGATACCGATAAGTTCACCAAGATACTATTGTTAATTATTGCAGTCCTCTTATTCGTAATAGCTATTCAGCTTAGCTTTAATATATCAGCAACTAATAATGCATTTGCTGCTTCAACAAATACTGATCCCTATAAAACGGTTTTCAAAATCGAATCACTTGGCACAGTAAAAGCTGAGGGGATTAAAGACATAAAATTACTACCGGAACTGAGGACGTTTATTATTCAATTGAGAGATGAGGTGGTTGTCTATCGTATAGTTAAGGAAGAAGAAAAATAGAGCAAGAGGAAAATTTAAAACGAACAACTGACAATTTAAAATTGTCATTCTGAGCCGAAGTCCTAAACGAAGTGAAGGAGCAACGAAGAATCTCGTATTTTATTATTTCATTGTTCGTTGTCGGTTTTTAATTGTAACGCGAGCTTTAGCTCGCATAAATATACGACATAAATGTCGCATTACAGCAGATTATTTCAGGATATACTGATAAAGACTTTTATAAATAGGTCCTGTAGATTGTAAAATACTCTGATAGAATGTAATTCTTTCAAAGTTCATCTTCCCGAAACCATAGTTCCGATGAGAATCAAGCACTGACATTATAGCTTGAGAAGATTTTATTGACTTGACTCTTGCTATAGTCAGATGAGGGCTGAAGTCCCTTCCTTCCGGTTTATAACCGAACTTTTCGCAAATATTCTCCGTTTCTTTCTGTAAATATTGCAATTTTTCTCTCGACCCATTGATTCCTGCCCAGATAACTTTCGGAAATTTTCTATTCGGAAACACACCAATCTCTCCGATTTTTACTAATATTTTTTCTTGAGTGCTATAGAATCTTTCAAGCTCATTATGAATTTGTGGAATTAAGTTTTCTGGTGTATCCCCAAGGAATTTGATTGTTAGATGGAGATTCTCAGGCTCGACATATTTTATGCTCGCACCAGTCCTCACGAGCCCTTTCTGAGCGTTCTCCATAAACTCTGCAAGCCGACTTCTTATGTCTTCTGATATGTTTAATGCAATAAACGTTCTCATATTTTCTCTCTTATTTTGTAGGGAACGCATAAATGCGTTCCCCCCTTCTTATAATTTGTATCCCAATAAGTATCTTCTGACTAAATCAAGAGCTGTTTTTGCAGTCTGGAGTTTAATATAGGTTCGTTCACCTAAAAAATTTCTTCTTATTGCAAACAATTCATTTTTTGTTGCAAGCCCGAACCAGACTAATCCGACAGGTTTTTCTTTTGTCCCGCCTGTTGGTCCTGCGATTCCTGTTGTGCTGATAGCCATATCCGTTTGTGCTTTCTTCCTTGCACCAGAAGCCATTTCAATAGCCGTTTCTTTACTAACAGCACCATATTTTTTAATCGTCTCTTCTTTCACACCTAAATCCTGCATTTTTGATTCATTACTGTATGTTACATATCCTCTTATGAAATAATTCGAGCTACCAGCAACATCTGTAATCTTATTTGCTATTAATCCGCCCGTGCAAGATTCTGCTGTAGCAATGGTTAATTTTTTGTTCAATAGTAATTTTCCCACTACCATCTCGAGAGTTTCGTCATCATATCCATAAATATTTTCACCAAGTAATTTTTCGATTTCTTTTTCAACACGATTTATTTGCTTTGATGTTTTTGTATGGGCAATTCGGGAATCGTCTCTACTTATATAGATGCCGATGAGAATATCAACCTTACCGAATTGTGCGACAAAAGAAAATGTCACATCTTTATACTTTTTGATTATATCTCTCAGAGCCTCATTTAGTGCGGATTCGGAAATACCAATGGTGTGAATGACACGTGTGAAGAATCTTTCCTTTGTATCAAATTTTTTCTTCAGATACTTTACCACATAATGATAAAACATTGGAATCATCTCTCTCGGTGGTCCGGGAAGAGAGATAATTGCTTTATCATTTTTCTCAACAATAAATGCGGAGGCAGTTCCCCAATTGTTTTTCAAATAAATTGCTGATTCGGGAATCATCGCCTGTTTCTTATTTATAGCAGGCATTTTTATACCGCGCTTTTTGAATCTGCTCACAATATTTTTATATGCATCCTCAACAAATATTAATTTTTTCTTTAATACTTCTGCAATTACTTCTCTGTTAATATCATCATCTGTTGGACCCAAGCCACCTGTGATTATGATAAGATTGGAACGTCTAAGAGCCAATTTCAATGAGTCTTTCAGTGTTTTTTCATCATCACCAACAACAGTGAAATATTGAGGAAGAATACCTGATTTTTGCAATTCAAGTGAGAGAAAGTGTGAATTAGTGTCAAGGATGAAACCCTTAAGAATTTCTGAGCCGGTCGATATTATCTCCGCCGTTACAACAGCCATCATATTCCTCCAAAAGAATTGTTGTTGTGGTGCGAGATTTATCTCGCTTAAAATTGCGACATAAATGTCGCACCAAGGACATAATTAAGGAATACGAATATATGAATGGTGAAACAGGCGTAAAATCCAGCGATTAAATCATCGGTAACTACACCTAATCCCCCTTTTAATTCTTGGGAGGAACGTATCGGATAGGGTTTCCAGACATCATAAATTCTGAAGAGAAAGAATGCGGCGATTATGTATTTGAAATTATAAGCTGGCAGAAGAACCATTGATAAGAAAAAGCCTGCCACTTCATCGATAACTATTTTGTGACTGTCCTTTTCATTAAATATCTTTTCAGCCTCATTGGATACCCAGATTGCAATTAGAGAAAAAACGAAAACAAGCAAAAGGTAAACAAGAAGTGATTTAACATTATTAAATCGTGCAATGAGTAAATAAGGAAGAATAGCAAATAGAGAAGCAAATGTGCCGGAAGCAATGGGAATGTATCCAATACCAAAACAGGAAGATAGGATAATAATGAACTTTCTCATTGATAAAACCTTGTAGGGGCGTGATTTATCACGCCCGGAATAGCGGATTCGATAAATCGAACCCCTACATCCTAATCTTCAGTGCGAATCACATCAATGTTTTCAATTAGATAGTAAAAACCCGATAACATAGTAATTGCAAAAGCCATAGCAAGTAGAACTCTCAAAATTATATCATACCATATATCGAAGTTATATTCTAAGACGAGCGGGTCTTCCCAGATATGAATATATTCAAATATACGTCGTATTGCCTCAAAGGAAAGCGTTGTAATAATCAGAATGACCTGCCATATAAGTTTATGTTTACCCCACTTACTGGCGCCGATTGTGCGATTTTGAGTTGCGGCGATAGTTCTTAATCCTGTGATCAGGAATTCGCGGGACAATATTAATATAATTACCCAGGCAGGAAAGATGCGGAGTTGAACAAAACCGATGAAGGCAGTAAGTATCATTATTTTATCAACCAAAGGGTCCATTAACTTTCCAAAATTGGTTACAATCCCACGTTTGCGTGCGATTCGACCGTCGTATAAATCCGTAATACTTGCAGCGATAAATATGAGCAGGGCGGCAATTCTGCCAACCAAAATCGTTTTCGCATCCTGAGTTGATTCGGGATATAAAAGTGCGAACATAAAGAAAGGGACCATTATCAGTCTTGAAATTGTAAGTTTATTGGCAAGATTCATTTTCTATACTTCCGAACTGTAACGCGACATTTACGTCACTGCGCGGAACAGTTATATTTTTTCCCTACACAAGCTAATACTCACCTTACAGCATTATGAAGAAATATATAAGATTAATTTATACTCACCAATCCTTATAAAGTCAATATACATTTAACGGAAAATTTTGTTGATGAACTTATGATGTTGATAATGCAGTTTGAGATTTCTGAAATATTTCAAATACAAGATTGCTTCACGATAAAATAGTTTGTAACGGCATCCCTAAGCTCCCAATGTGTTATTGCGAGGAACATTAGTGAAAAGCAATCATGCGATTCTAAACAATCATAGTCCTCAACATTTGATGCCTCGCCCATTTTTGTCTAAAATGATTTATATTTCTTGTATCTTGGATTACTGTTCAAGAAGAAGAAATATTGTAGAAAATTGTTCTTAAAATGGCGAGTTCTACTTCCCTTTAGTTATTAGGAATACTATTGTTAATATGAATATTCAGACAAAGCCTAAAATCAAAATCCTGTAAGGAAGGAATGTATGAAGTTCAATTCAATCTTCAAGAGGGAGAAACAAATTACTTGCGTATTAAATATAATTATTTTCTCATATAGTAGCAAGAGAATTTAGATTATCTATTAAATCTTATGAATTTCGGCAATGTTCAGGGATGTAAAATGAAAAACGATGTCTCATAATTTTGCAAATTGATGCTGTTTCTTGGAAAAGTAATATTTACCCAAGTAAGAAATATTTCAATCAGAAAATTTGGAAAAGAGAGGAGGTGTAATTTAAAGTTAGAAAAAGAGCCACCTTATTTAGGTTAGAGGTAATATAATCTATTAAAGGTGGTTTATGGTAAAAAAATTTCAAAGGAGGAAATAAATATGATTAATACGTCCCTCACAAAAAGACTCGGGCTTGTTTGTGTTGTTGTTATTGCAATCTTTCTACTTAAAGCAGAGATTGTATATGCCCAATTAAATAATCAGATTCCGATGTTAGGTCGTACAATACCTAAATATGTAAATCCATTACCCCACTTTGCTAATAATAGAGTTGATGGAACTAAGGCGCTTACTGTAAAAATGAAGGAGTTTCAACAGGTAGTTCTTCCTTCAACCTTTATTAATCCAGTTACAGGTCAACCCTATAAAACAACCGTCTGGGGATATGAAATAGCAGACGGCACAAATACTTATGGTCCTTTATACCCTGCTTTCACTATTGAGGCGCAGAGAAATATACCAACAATAGTGACCTATATTAATGACTTGGGTAATCAAACACTTTACACTCCACAAAGTTCAACGATTCCAGGAATACTGCCTGTTGACCAGACCTTGCATTGGGCTGATCCCTTTATGCAGCATCCATCCCAAAATACCTATACAGGACCCGTACCAGCAGTAGTTCACCTACATGGTGGAGAAGTACCTTCAATCTATGATGGTCATCCAGAAGCTTGGTTCACGCCAAATTCATCTGGAGCTCCTGTTTACACAGGACCGGCATGGAATACCACCAATCCTTTTACAAATGTTTATACATATCCCAATACCCAGGAATCAGCTAATATTTGGTTTCACGACCATGCGCTCGGAGTAACGCGTCTGAATGTTTATGCTGGATTGGCTGGATTCTATTTAATTAGGGATCAAAATACCCTTGACACTGGCATTCCAGCAGCTGGGGGTTTACCAGCAGGTAATTATGAGATCGAAATTGCTATACAAGACCGTATGTTCGACACCGATGGTCAATTATACTTTCCTAATCTTGGTATCAATATAGAACATCCTTTTTGGATACCAGAATTTGTTGGTGATGTTATAGTAGTCAACGGTAAGACTTGGCCATTTTTGAATGTCGAACCGCGTCGTTACCGTTTTCGTTTCTTAGATGGTTCTAATGCTCGTTTCTATGATATGTTTATTGAGAATAAAATCACAGCCACTCCAGGACCAGTATTCTGGCAGATTGGTACGGACGGCGCAATGTTAGATAATCCAGTAAAGCTTGACCCTAATGATCCAATAACTCCACGCAGGCTCTTAGTCGGTCCTGGCGAAAGAGCCGATATCATCATCGACTTCTCTGGATTTGCTGGACAAACTTTAACTCTAAGAAATAAGGCTCGCACTCCCTTCCCAAGAGGTGCAACGCCCGATCCACAGACAACCGGTCAAATAATGCAATTTCGTGTTATATTACCACTTAGTAGTACAGACAATACTATTAATCCAGCAACCGGTGCATCTTTACGCACTCCACTTGTTAAGTTAGTAAACTTTACTAATGGAACTGTGGATCCAGGTGTCACTATTGATAAGACACGGCAACTAACTTTGAATGAAGTTATGGGAGCAGGTGGTCCGCTGGAGATATTAGTAAATAATACTAAGTGGGATGGTATGATGTCTCCGAATGCTGGAGGTATAACTGAACTTCCAACAGAGGGAAAAACCGAAGTGTGGAAAATCATAAATCTAACGGCGGATGCTCACCCTATTCATCTTCATCTTGTACAATTCCAACTTGTTAGCCGACAGAATTTCAATATTAGCAAGTATTTTAAGGTCTACAATGGGGCATTTAAGGGTGGCATCAGTCCCATTGATGGTATGCAATATCCAAATGGTGTTTATATTCCAGGATATGGTCCACCAAAACCATATAATAATACTAATCCCCTCGGTGGTAATCCAAACATTGTTCCTTATTTACAAGGTCCCGCGAGACCTGCTGAACCAAACGAAGCTGGTTGGAAAGATACATTTATAATGTACCCTGGTGAAGTTACTACAATTATTGCTCGTTGGGCTCCAACAAGTATGGCGATTACTACTCCACCCAATCAATTGTTATTTAATTTCGATCCGAGTGTTGGTCCAGGTTATGTATGGCATTGTCATATCTTAGACCATGAAGATAATGAAATGATGCGACCATATCAAGTTCTACCGAATACGAGTTAATATAATTTTTCACTTTTGTCCGACAAAAATTTAAGAGAAAGGTTGAACCTCCATTCCTAATCTATGAGCGATAGGAACTAAAAAAAATTTTTAGACAGGAGGTTCAACTAATCTATTTTATTAATACAATCTTTAATCAGTTATTAGATTTAATACCCCAAAGTCAATTTAAAGGATTCGTGGCTTAGTACCAGCAAGATATTGCTCCCACACGCAAATCTAAGTCCAAGACCCCTTTTTATATAATTGATTCTACAATCATTGATTTATGTTTATCGATGTTTTCCTGAGCAATGTTTCATAAAAAGATAAAACCTATCAAGTTCAACCGACCCGATAAATTAAAAACCTTGACCTTCAACTAAAATCATTTTAATAGAACAGTAGAGATATTTTATATGATTCTGTTTCGCTATTCTTGATGACTTTAGGTGATTATCTGATTAAAACTAAGTGATATTATGCCGATAAGTATTTAGGAGGTTTAGGTTGTCTTAGTAAAGAGAAGAATAAATAGTGAAGGATGAACTATATGCCTGAAGATAAAGAAATAAAGGAAGAAAAAAAAGAAGAGAATAAAGAAAAACAACAGGAAGAGAAAAAAGTAGAAAAGCAGGAACCAGCTAAAGAACAAAAACCCGTTCAGGAAAAAACTGAGGAGCAAAAACCTGCTCAAGAAAAGACCGAACCACAGAAAGAACAGGCCAAACCCGGAGGATTGCTCCATTTTGTTTTTCAGTATAAACTATTTGTCCTTATTTTTGTCATTGTCGTTATTTTGGGAATAGTAGCCTTATTTCTCTTCATCATAAAGGGGAAAGAAAAAGTGGAATTTCAACGAAACATTGCTGTCGGACAGGAAACATTGAACGTAGATTTTTCAAAAAGTGGTCCTGTCGAACCTGATAGTAAGAAAAAGTTAAGTGCAATAAGAACATTCGTTGAAAAATCCGGCAGCGAACTACCCACTTTTAAAATGGAGGACCTCACCATTACAGAAGAATCAGCACAGCAGGGTACTATAAGATTTTCCTTTGATGTTGAAGTTGATTCTGAGGAAACAGCATCACTTTTAAAAAAGTTAAGCAAGGAAATCGAATTGGAAATTAAAGGAAAAGTTACGAAGATGGATTTTGAGGAATTTTTTTCTGATAGTGGAAAAAGCAAACTCAAGATTATAATTCAAAATATAATCCGCTCAAAGTTACAGGAAGGAATGCTCATCAGAAATATCTACTTTACACAGTTTTTGGTAGTTTGAGATCAATGGGATTTTTGTTAAATTGTTTATGTTATATATAATATTTAAATATGGGGATTTTTTTAATATTATATTAGTTGGATTTTTCTAACCAATTTTTTATTTCTATATTAGGAATTCTTTCAAAGTGTTTTGTATTATTTGTGACTAATGTTAAATTTCGTATTATTGTAAGAGAAGCGATGTATATATCATTATCCCCCGTTTGCTCATCACCAACAAGTAGACCTCTTCCTTTCAGGTCTGCGTATATCTCTGACGCCTTATCAAAAATGATCAAATTATCTAATAATAACAATTCAAAGCTTTTGCAAAGTTCATTGAAAGTAGACAACTGTTTTTTTGCATCAATATGTAAAAGCCCTCTCTTAATTTCATAATAGACAACGCCACTAATGTAAATCTTCTCCCCAGATAGAAATAACTTACTTAATTCTTCTTTTATTGTTTTATTACCTTTTAAATATTCACTAATAATATTTGTATCAAGTGTATATCTCATTAGAAAAATTTTCTTCTTTTAATTATTTCATTGAACTCTACAATTTTAGAAGGACTCAAATCACTCAAAATGCCACAACTGATTTCTACAAACATAATTTTTTCAATTCGTTGTTTAAGCTCATCGTGTGAAATTATATTCAAGTCATCACTTGAGATTTTATAGATTAGGTTTGAAAGAAATGTAATCATTCTATCTTTGTTGATTTCTCTAAAGAATGCATTTTCTTTAATTAATTCGTCAATTATATTTGATATTTTGAATATAATATTGTCCTTCTCTCTAATATATTGTATCATTGCAGGAGTTAAACTCATTGTTTCAAAATCTGGTTTTTGACATTTGATAGAAGATAGATCAATTTCAAACAAATCGTTATAGTTTTTACTTTCGGTCTTTGGTATAGACTCTATTGGAAGGTTTATTATTATTTTCCCAATTTCAGAATCTATAATATCATATCTTTCGGTGGAATCTATCTGTATTATTGGGTAAGAACGATAAGTAATATTGGACTGAATTGATGCATACATTATTCGAATTTCCTTTCCAAATCACCTTCTATTAACTTAAAGAATAGCTCATATACTATTAATTTATGAGCTTCATTTACCCAATTTGCAATTTTTTCTTTAGTATCAGGCATTCCTTCTCCGATTGATTGTAACATTGTTTCCCAAATTAGAAGTGTTCTATTTTCTTTTTTACCGAAGTTGAATCTTAAATGTATTTCTCCAGTAGGTTTTGTAGAAAGAAACGAAAACCTGAGATCAAAATTAGAAGGTGATTTAATAAGTCCTGTGGAATCGAAAATTTTATTATGTAATTTAATATCTGTTTTCATTTTTTCTCTAAGAAAAGTAAATATATCATTATTTTTATGATCAAAATCAATAGCATCGATGTAACGCAAAATTAATCCAGATATTTTAAAGTCTCTTGAATCTGAATACAAGTCGAAAATTTTTTCTACTATATTTTCAATTCTTTTCTCAAAATCCTCCCAAGTATAATTCTCTGTATCATTCAGGGTAACAATACCAGGACCTATTTGTATAAGAGGCCATTTATTTTTATCCTTCCTGAATCGATACTGCACAACATATTCTGCCATTTCATCTGGTATGTTGGCAGTAGGGAGTTGTTCATAGGATGGATATTCTTCTTTTACTTTATCATATATTCTTCCGATTAATATCTTATAGTTTGGGTCGATTTTTCTTTCTGTTTTTGACTCATTAAGTGTCCACCTTAGTTCAAATATAGCTTCAACGAGTGGTTTATTTTTCAGAATTTTTCTTTCCATTATTTGGTCTCCACAATGGTATTGTAAAACCAATATTTTCTAATTTCAATTCTTTTACAATTCTTAAAGAACTGAGTTTAATGATTATCAATATATAATTTTGAACTAATTACAAGGGAAATTTTGTAATATAATTGTGAAAATTCTGAACTATAAAAATGCAAAGATTTTTTACACTTCCATTATCTCGTCTTCTTTAATCTTCAGGGTTTCGTCGACTTTTTTGATATATTTATCCGTGATTTCTTGAACTTTTTTCAGCATCCGTTCTCTGTCATCTTCTGAGAATTCATGTTTCTTTTCGTGTTCTTTAATAGCATCATTAATATGTCTGCGGACATTGCGAACGGCAACCCTTGCTTCTTCAGCCATATGTTTTGCCACCTTAACCAATTCCTTGCGTCTTTCTTCTGTTAGTTGTGGAATGTTCATTCTGATGACTCTTCCGTCATTAATTGGGGTAAGACCGATATTCGCAGCAAGGATTGCCTTTTCAATTGCTCCTATCAATGATTTGTCCCAGGGCTGAATCATAATCAGCCTTGCATCAGGAGTGCTCATCGTTGCCACCTGCTTAATTGGTGTCGGCGTGTCGTAGGCGTTTACCATTATGCCGTCGAGGATTGCTAAAGATGCTCTACCTGTTCTTAAGGTATTAAATTCGAGGTCTAAGGTTTTTAAAGCCTTCAACATTTTGTCTTCAGTTTCTTGATAAATTTTGTTTTCCATAATGTTACCCTCTTACGATTGTTCCAATTTTTTTACCCAATACGACCCTTTTGAGATTCCCCTTTGTTTGTATATTAAATACAATGATGGGCATATTTGTTTCTTTACAGAGGGAAATGGCGGTAGCATCCATCACTTTTAATCCTTTATTTAAGACTTCCATAAATGTCAATTCTGTATAGAGCTTTGCACCTTTATTTTTCATCGGGTCATCGGAATAAACGCCATCTACTTTTGTCCCTTTTAAGACAACTTCAGCATCAACTTCTTCAGCCCTTAATGCCGCTGCCGTATCCGTAGTAAAGAAGGGGTTACCAGTCCCGCAAGCAAATATTATAATATTACCCTTATTAAGATAACTTATGGCTTTTCTTCTGACATAGGTTTCAGCGATTCTTGTTATTTCAATGGCTGACATTACCCGCACTTTTGCGCCAAGAGCCTCGATTGAATCTTGTAATGCTAAACTGTTGATTAAAGTAGCGAGCATTCCGATATAATCACCACTAACGCGATTGAATCCCTTGTAAGATCCTGCAATCCCTCTGAAAATATTTCCTGCACCCAGCACAACACCTATCTGAGTGCCCAGATTGTTTATCTCAACAAGTTGCTCAGCGACATTTTTTATCGCATCCGCATCAATTCCGTATTCATTATTGCCCCTTAAGGCTTCACCAGTTATTTTTAATAATACTCTTTTGAATCCCTTTTGTTTCATAGTTTTTTTCCTGTTTGTAGTTCCTACTTTAGCAGGGAAGAATATACCCACTAAAGTGGGGACTAAAAACTGATATATAATAAAAAGGGCTCAATTTTGGTTGAACCCTTTTCTTAATGTTATTTTTCCATAATAATCATACATTGTAGATTTGAAGAGAGAATACTATAATTGTTTTTAAAATACAACAAAAATCTTACTCACCAACTCTAAATCTTGAAAATTTTACTACTTTGATATTTTCGCCAATTATGGCGATGTGTTCGTTGATATAATCCTGAACGCTCTTATCAGGGTCTTTAACATAAGGCTGTTCTAATAGACAAGCTTGCTGATAATATTTTTCAAGCCTACCCTGAACAATCTTATCAAGGATTTTCTCTGGTTTTCCTTCATTTATTGCCTGGTTTTTATAGATGCTTTTTTCTTGTTCAAGAACATTTTGTGGAATGTCTTCTCTTTGTAAATAGAGTGGCGAAGCGGCAGCGATGTGCATTGCGATATTTCTAACCATAGTCTTGAAGTCATCATTTCTCGCCACAAAATCAGATTCACAGTTGACTTGAATAAGAACGCCAATCTTACTACCCGTATGTATATAGGCATCAACCAATCCTTCATCAGTGGCTTTTTGTGCACGTTTTTGGGCTGTTGCCAAGCCTTTTTCTCTCAATAAAGTGGTGGCTTTTTCCATATCACCTTTTGCTTCAAGGAGAAATTTTTTGCAGTCCATCATCCCGGCACCCGTTTTTTCTCTTAATTCTTTTACCATTGAAGCTGTTATCTCCACTTTTTACTCCTCCTATAACTTTGGTTTTGAATGTTATTATTGAAATGGTTTGAATATAGTTGTTAAGACGAAATTGGAATAGTATTTCGACATATTACAAATCAGGGACAGACGATATACATCTGTCCCTTGTTGATAAGAATATAATTTAATTTATTCTATTAACTTTGAGTATTTGCAGGTTCAACTTTCTTCTCGTTAGATTCTGTAGCAGATTCCTCTTTTACTTCAACTTTCTGGACCACTTTTTCTGGTTTTTTCACGCCTTCTTCTTTTTTGGCTTCTACAGGTTGTTCGGTAGGAATCTCGAGCCCTTCCGCTATCATTTTTCCTTCATTGACACTTTCGGCTATTTTAGTGCAGATAAGATTAATGGCTCTAATGGCGTCATCGTTTCCCGGAATAATCCAGTCAACATCATCCGGGTCGCAATTTGTGTCAACGACGGCAACGATAGGTATCCGCATTCTGCGAGCTTCTCTTATGGCGATAGTTTCTTTGTGCGGGTCGATTACAAATAGAACTGAAGGTAAATCAGGCATAAATTTAATGCCTTCGAGGTTTTTCTCAAGTTTTTCCTTCTCTTTTTGGATTAGATTTTGTTCCTTTTTAGTGTACTTTTCAATGTGACCCAACTCAATCATTTTTTCGATTTCGATTAGTTTTGCGATACTCTTACGAATCGTTCTGTAATTAGTTAACGCACCGCCAAGCCAGCGATTGTTAACCCAGTACATTTTGCATAATTGTGCCGCTTCTTTAATAGAATCAGCCGCCTGCTTTTTTGTTCCGACAAACAGGACTGTTCCGCCTTTTGCAATGGTATTACGAACAAATTCACAGGCTTCCTGGAGCATCTTAAGGGTTTTTTTCAAGTCAATGATGTAGATTCCGTTACGTTCGGTGAAGATGTACTTTGCCATCTTCGGATTCCATCGCTTGGTCTGGTGGCCGAAATGAACACCCGATTCGAGAAGTTGCTTCATTGTAATTGTGGGCATAAAAAGGACCTCCTTTTATGGTTTTATTCGTTCACCTTCTTCATTTTACCCTCAGACCAATAATGTGGTGCGACATTTATGTCGCAAATACTGCGAGCTAAAGCTCACACCACATCATTGGCACCATAAGGTAATCTGAAGGTGTAGATATTTGTAGAGACGCAATGCCTTGCGTCTCTATGTATTAATATGTATAAGTAAGCAGGGGTTATAACAATTGGAATCAGGGAAAAGCAAGAAAAAAATGATATTGACGAGAGATTTCAGATAATGTAAAAAGATAATCAAGTAATTTAGTAAAATAAAATCGGTGAAATTCTGTTCTAAAAAATCAATTTTGATTCAAATATATCTTTTTTATAATCTTATAAAAAGTTACCCAAGTTGTGAATTATCAATTGTCTTTGCATTCTGTTCCGGCTATAATTTATTAAAAAGCCTTTGAATTTTAGGTATAATTAATATGTTTGACACATTGACTGACTTGATCATAAAAGAGATCAAAGAGGCTCTGGAAGAAGTTAATTATCTTGTTAGTAATGAGTCCATATTGTTATTGGAGCAGGATAAAAGACCCGGGGTTAATAGATTAGCCGAAACTTGCAAAAAGGCAAAAAAGCATTATTATGATGAGCAAGCTCGACTCAAAAAGCTCTTTGAGTTTGAATTTAAGGCAATGAAAAGGGGATATAGTGTTATCGGAGGAATTGATGAAGTCGGAAGAGGTCCATTGGCAGGACCTGTTGTAGCGGGTTTGGTAGTTCTGCCCAAAAATTGTTTCATTCAAGGGATCAATGATTCAAAAAAGCTTTCTTCCAAGAAAAGAGAGGAATTATACCATATAATATGTCAGAATGCTATTGATGTCCAGACAGGATTAGCAACAGCTGAAGAGATTGACAAACACAACATACTTAATGCCACTAAATTGGCAGTTGAAAGGGCATTATCAAAGACTAAGGTCAAACTTGATTTTCTCCTTCTGGATGCCTTGAAATTGCAGAATGTAAAAATTCCGCAAATGGCAATTATTAATGGAGATAACTTATCCGCTTCAATTGCGGCAGCATCCATTATTGCTAAAGTAACAAGAGACCATCTGATGATTAAATATAGTGAGGAGTTTCCTCAATATGGGTTTCATAGACATAAAGGATATGGCTGTAAAATTCATCTTGATGCCATATCAAGAAATGGTCCTTCCACACTGCATCGATTAACATTCAGAAAAATTGGCTTGGGACAAAAGCAACTTGTTCACTCTAAGAGTTTCCATAATTTTATTTCACAATTGAATAGTGTAAAAGGTATTGAGACACTTGAAATTATTGGTAGGGAAATTGCTAAGTTCAGTGATTTTTTACCCTTTAGAGAGATTAAAAAGCTCCGTTCGTTATATAAAAATATTAGAAACCGACTATGCTCAAAATGAAAAAGACTAAGAAAAAAGACATAGGGTTTATTGGAGAAGACTTAGCCATTAATTTTCTTGAGAAAAATGGATATGAGATTCTCGAAAGAAATTACAGATGCAAATATGGCGAGATTGATTTAATTGCGAGAATTGAAGATAGATTGGTTTTCGTTGAGGTTAAATTGAAGAAAGTCTGTAGGGGCATATTGAATATGCCCTGGTGTAAAGCCATAGAAGCTGTGGATTTTTCAAAACAGAGAAAGATAATCAAAAGCGCTCTTAATTATATTCAGGAGAATAATATAGAAAATCTTGGAATTCAACTTGATGTTGTTGGAATCGAATTAGGTGCGGGGAAAACCCCGTCTATCACCCACCTAAAAAATGCCTTCGAATTAGTAGAGTCGGATTTTGAGGAGTGAATTTAGTTATTGTAGTGTAGCGGTTTGATTTATCAAACATAATCGTCGCATGAATGCGACCGCTACATATTAAGCGACATAAATGTCGCTCCACACCCCCACTACATTTATTTAGGTTTAGAGATAATTATCTTCGCCGAGAGTTCCTACATCTACGGTGTTCGGGTCAATTTTAACACCGTCAATAGAAACATAACCTAATTCTTGTAGGGCTTTATCTGTTGCAGAAACATAGTTTTTAATTTTTGCAGCAACTCTTTTTCTTAAATAATCCACCCCATCTTTTGTGGCGGCTAAAGCACCGCCCCATACTTCATCGTTCATTTCATAACCTCTATATCTGTATTCTAGAAGCGATATACCATGATCTAACCCCTCATCACCTCTGCAAGACATCATAATTCTGTCAACGTAACCCTTTAATCTTGGGTCTCTGATGACGACTTTAATTTCCATAGGTCAAATCTCCTTCTTTTGATTGATAACGTCTCGTTCCCAAGCCCAAGCTTGGGAACGCAATATTTCAAGAAGCCCCCGCTTCAGTATAGTATTGTAGTCACAGACATTAGTCTATGCTAAATAAACGCAATCTAAAGATTGCGACTACCTATCATAAGATGTCAAAGCTGGGGCTTTGACAATAATATTTCTGTTCCCAAGGTGTGCCTTGGGAACAAGACACGTAAGGTATACCGAAATTTGTGGACAATATTTTATGGAAATTTATTATTTCACAATCTTTTATGCGGCAGGGATGTCGCACCACGCTCCGATATTTTTATAATCCTATTTTCTTTAATTTCCCTTGTTCTACAATTTGATTTCTGATGTGTTTAACATCATTTATATATATGTAATTCTGGGGATCAAGGCTCAGGGCTTTTGAGTAGTTTTCTTCAGCCCTCTCTAAGTCTCCCAGCACTTCATAAGATACGCCGATGTTGTGAAAAAGTTTGGCATCTGCTGGTCTAATTTGTGTAGCACTGAGCCAATTTTCTAAGGCTTCTTTCCACAAGCCTCCTCGAGCGAGTTTATAAGCAGATTTTGCCTGAGTAGTTTTTGCTCTGAGGATTGGTCTTGAGACATCAACTCTATAGGGAGCAATTTCCTGAGCAAACTCCGATGTGATTTTATCCACTCCCATATTATAGAGAGTATCCATTGAAGGCAAAGTCCCCAAATCCCGACTTTCATTAGAATAATCGAAATGTTTTGTAAAACTTGCAAGCACTGCTCCAGTCTCTACTCTTATCATTCTGAAATTTGCAGCAACAGAGCCTTGTCGTGTATAAAATTTGTAAGGGACAATCTCGTCTCTATAGACAGGGACTTTTTCATATTTATGGTTGTGTTTATTGTATTCCGTTCTAACGTGGCCAGTATCTACACGAATCGTTTCGTGCCGTGTTTCCACTCTATCATCGAAATTGAATGCGGTAACTTCACCAACAACGACAGCATCAGCGCCGATTAATTTACCGATTTCTGATGCGGTTTTTTCGTCTACATATCCACTTAAATTAAATTGGTTTTCCCTGATAATGCGTTCTAATTGTGACCGTTCAACGAGTTTGTAAAATCCTGTCGGGAAGAGCTTACTTACGATTGCATTGGCTATGATTTTTCCAGAATCAGCTTGATCCTGATAGGGTGCTAAGTCAAGAACTCCTAATGTTTTGACTTTGATTACGTCATATTTGGGTGGACGAAATGTTTCATAAGTAATCATTCTCGGAGCGCAATTTGAAAGAAAAAGAATCAGGACTAAAATGAATGCGAAATGTATAATTTTATATTTTCTCATATTTGGCTCCTATAAGGCTGTTATATGTTTCAAGTTTCAAGTTTCAAGGGTTCAATGTTGAAGTTAATTTTTTATTTTGTATTTGTAATAATTTCAAGAACTATGTCAGCCTCTTCTTTATTATCAATTTCGTTTAAGAATTTTCTGAAATTGGGATAATCATCTTTATTAACTCTGACGACATCTATTCTCACTTCTTCATCTATTTTCAATGATTTTTCACTCTTAGTATAAATAATTTTAAACTCACCGAATTGCGTTTTTATGTCGGCATTCTCAGGAACATTAGATAGTCTTATCCCATCTGGTAAATTGTATGTAATTCTCTGAAGAATTTTTTTGGGATAGTCAAGGATAAGGTCGTGTTTTCTTTCAGCGAGTTTCGCATAAGTCTGTGTAAAACGATTTGGCATAAAGATAGGTTTTAGTCGCATCGTGTCCTTTGCAACACTGGCAATTTTTGGTATTTCAAATTCATAATCGAATGCGGTTTTGACATTAAGGTCTTTGAACTCGGGCATATTGATGTTCATTATCTTTGAGCCTGGATAATAATAATTTATCCATCGCTCAATGGTATCTTTTGCCGTTGCCTTGTTCTGATAAGTGTATCTAATTGTGGGAGCATAATTACCACTGTAATCAAGCAATCGTTTACCAGATGCTTTTCCGTTTGTATCAAGAGTGATTGTTGTGGAAGATGAGCTAAAATTTTTGTCTGGCGAATCTAAGGAAATATCTCTGAACGTCCCTTTATTATCCTGCACCGTAAACACTTTTACATCCTGATCCATATCAGGTAATTCCTCGTAGGAATTGAATTCAGCAGTTCCATCGAGGAACATTGGTTTTCCATCAACGTCTGGAATATAAGCAATGGCATGATTAAAGAGTCCCAAAGTAGGAATCTCAAAATCAATTTGACCTAAATCTCTTGTTCTGATTAAAACAATCTCAGAAGGAATCCCGATTTCTTTTAACATTGTTATAATAAGAGTTGCTTTGTCCTTACAATCGCCATATCTGAGTTTGAGGACATCATTTGCAGGATGCGGTTTCAAACCATAAATCCCGAACTCAAGTCCTAAATACCTTACGTCAGATACGACAAAATTGTAAATTGCTTTTATTTTATCAAGATTGGTTGCTTTATCTTTCGTTAAATCCTCAACAGTTTTCTTCAAGTCATTTGTAATGATGAACTGTTCTTTGATGAGTCCCCAATACCATTTGCCAATTTCATCCCAGGTCTTAAAAGTTGATACCTTTAGATAAGGGAGAATTTCGGAGGCGCCAGGCATCATAGTTTCTTCTTCAGTTTTAGGGATATTTTCTTTTTGCCAGATATAAATTCGCTCGGTTTCCGTTTCAATAATTTCAGGATTAGTATCTGTTCTGAAAACCTTATAATAATAATTTCTATCTTTGGGTGTAATGAGGATGAATTTGCTTAACATTGTGGGTGAATAATCACCGAAGAAAAATAATTCACCATAGTAATCAGCATAAATATTTTTACCTTTATCATTTACTTCATATTCCACCTCAGTAAGGCTACCAGACGTAACTCCTTTGAATCCGACATATTTGATAATGTAATCTTCATAAAGACGTGTATAAACGCCAGCCATTTTAAACCAGGAGCTTTCAGTAATGTCGCTTGAATCCATGATAGAACCATCAGGTTTATGAGTGCGGGCTTTCTTGAGAATGACTTCTTGTTGTCCTTCAACAAATCCGACCGAATCGGAGCCGATTGATTTTACTCCTTGTTCTGTCACAGCCTTCTTAACAACATAATAGGTGTTAAGTGTCGTTCCATCTTTATTCACCTTAGTAACGAGTGTATCGGCAAGATTCACAACGTTGGAACCTTCTTCGTCGATTAATTTTTGCTCTACACGTTTTTTATATTCTGCGACCAGCTCATCAAATTTCAGTCTATATGGCTCGAAGTAACTTTCCTCTTTAGGACTCAAATAAGTAATATATTCTTTAAGGTCGGGTTGGTTCTGTTTGACCTTGAGAGAAAGTTGCCAGGCTTTGAACGCCTCTTCATCCTGTCCGGATTTATGTAAGATTTCACCTTTTAATTTGAGAAGGTCAGGATTTTCTGGAGATATTTTTAATGCCATCTCAACAAATTTTGTAGAGACGCAAAGCATTGTGTCTTTATCAAGTGTATCTGGTTTGTCTTTGTAAGTTTCTGCAATCTCCTGGAGAAGCTGATAATCGTAGGGATAAAACTCTATATCTTTCAGATAAAGTTGTTCGAGTTTTTCATAATCACCACGTTCTTTATAAATATCGCCAAGGGTTTTAACTGCTGTTGGATCTAAATAATCCAATCTCAGAGAATCCTCAAGGAGTTTGATTTTTTCATTAATGGATAACCATTCAGAAAAAGACAATGCCAAAAATGTTTTTGCAGAAAGATTGTCAGGATAATCTTTAACAAATTGCTTGAGGATTTCGAAAGATTTTATATTCCAACCTTTAGACAAATAGATTTCACTAAGTAAATATTTAGCATAGTAATAATCGGGATTTATTGTAAGGATTTTATTGGTTAAATCGAGTGCGGTCTCGAGTTGTTGTTGCCTCTTTTTTTCATAAGCCAAATTATGAAGAGCCTCGATGTTGTTATTGTCCAATTCAAAAGCTTTATTTAAGTTTTGTCTTTTCTTATTATTGTCATTAACGGTGAAGGCATATAGTGTTTTTAAAAGAGTTGATTCAGGATTCTTTTCTGCGAGTTCCTCAAAAACCTTTGAGTCCTTTTCTTCGAGTTTATGATAAGGATTAAAATAATTGTAGATAATGCCGAGATGAAACTTATTGAAGAAAGAATTATCAGTGGCTTTGTCCTCAAAGATTTTTATCAGGTCACGCTTGAATGTGTCCTGGTTAGTGATTTCTGAT
>Ga0315274_10001304_pt1 | contig 38410 bp, 42 predicted proteins | sample YL17G02_20_MG_FD_203700 | JGI IMG/M metagenome (GOLD analysis project Ga0315274, IMG submission 203700) | Sediment microbial communities from Yellowstone Lake, YNP, Wyoming, USA - YL17G02_20 | ecosystem: Environmental > Aquatic > Freshwater > Lake > Sediment | place: USA: Wyoming | collected...
GGAGCGGCGATAGATCCCTCCTATGACAAGAGGATGCGCGTCATGCTGGTCGTCACTGGCGTGAAGTCGAAGCAGATCTTGGGAAGGGACGACAAGCCGAAGAGGGTCGGCGAGCTGGACTTCATCAAGTAATAGTTCCCAAAAGTTTAAGACCGCAAAACATGTTCAGAGAGCCGGGCAGTCGATGACTGCTGGCTCATGCAGATTATCTAATCAACATCAGGAGGTCATGCGATGAAAAAAGTCATAGATGATGCGCCTGTCGAAGAGAGCATGCCGAAGCCTCAGTACAACCCAGAAGATGAGGAGCTCCAGAAGATCCTCATCGGATTGAAGACGAGCATCAAGATAATCGGTTGCGGGGGCGGCGGATGCAACACTGTCAACCGCCTCGCCGAGACCGGAGTGATCGGTGCTGAACTCATCGCGGCGAACACTGATGCGCAGCACCTGCTGATCATCAAGGCGCACAGGAAGCTCATCCTCGGGAGGAGGGTTACCAGGGGGCTCGGGGCGGGAGCGATCCCTCAGGTCGGAGAGGAGGCCGCGCGGGAAGCCGAAGACGAGTTGAAGGCGCTGATCACAGGAGCTGACATCGTTTTCGTCACTTGCGGGCTCGGAGGAGGGACCGGCACCGGCGCATCGCCGTTCGTCGCACAGCTGGCCAAGGAGAGCGGGGCGCTGACGGTCGCGATCTGCACGTATCCGTTCAAGGCGGAAGGGCTCGTCAGGGCGGAGAACGCGGAGTGGGGGCTTGAGAGGCTCAGGAATGTCGCTGACACGGTCATCGTCATCCCGAACGACAAGCTCCTGGAGCTCGTGCCGAAACTGGCATTGAACTCAGCTTTCAAGGTCGCCGACGAAGTGCTCGTCAGGGCGATCAAGGGGATCACGGAAGTGGTCACGAAGCCGGGCCTCGTCAACCTCGACTTCAACGACATCAAGACGGTCATGAAGTCGGGAGGCGTCGCGATGATCGGGCTCGGGGAGGGAGAGGACGACGACAGGGCCATGACGGCGGTCAACCAGGCCATCAACTCCCCGCTGATCGACGTCGACATAAGCAACGCGTCCGCCGCGCTGGTCAACGTCACGGGCGGGCTGGACATGACGATCAGGGAGGCCGAGGAGGTCGCCGAGGTCATCCAGCAGAAGATCAACCCGAACGCGAGGATAATCTGGGGCGCCGCGGTGGACGAGACCCTGGAGGATACCGTCCGCGTGATGGTCATAATAACAGGTGTTAAATCCAAGCACATCTTGGGCCCGAGCGAGCCGAGGCGTCAGAAGGACCTGGGGCTCGAGTTCATAAGATGAGGGTCGACGAGAGCTGATCGCGAATGGCAGAGATACTCGACAAGGCTTGGAAGGTCCAGAGGGAAATCGAGGACGGCGTGAAGCATATCGGCAAGGGCAGGTACGGCAGGGTCCTGAAGATGGCCAGGAAGCCGACCGGCGAAGAATACCTGAAGACCAACCAGATAACCGCCCTGGGCATAATCCTAATCGGAGGGCTCGGGTTCCTGATATACTGGATATTCACTTACGCGGCGCCCATGATCGGAGGGCTTTTCAGATAGGAAAATTGAAGTACGGGGACATGTTGAGGGATATTCCCCATTACCCCTTTTGGTGATGTTTTTGGATATATTCAAAATCGAAGAGAGCGAACCCGCAAAGCGCGAAGCGGCAGAGGAGAAGCAGCAGGCGAGAGCCCAGGCTACGCTCTCTGCTTCGATCAAGATCTCCGTCGAAGGGGATCTGAAGAGGTCGATCGCCTCCGGCGACACGACCGAGTTCGAGGCCAGGATCAAGCTGACCTCCGCCACGACGAAGGCGATCGTCACGAGATTCGACCTGCTGGCCGCAGGAACGGACGAGGGGTCGCCCGAATGGTTCATCAAGGTGTTCGACCCGATCGGCGTCCTCTGGGACAGCGCGTCCGGGGACGATCCGGTGCTGGAGTTCGAGATACAGCCGGACCATGAGAAGAGCATCACGATCATAATCCACTCGCCCAGCGGGGCGCGGTACGGGGACAGGTTAAACGTCATTGTCACCTCGCACCTCAAGGACGACCCGGGAGCGAGCGATTCCGTCACCCTGCAGGTCACAGCAAGACAGTCGATCATGGCGATCAAGACGTCCATCGGCTACGAGAAGGTCGTCGCGGATTCGATCGCCAGCAGGGTGAAGCCGAAGAACATCGGGATATCCGCGATACTTGCGCCCGCGACGCTGAGAGGGTACGTCCTCGTCGAGGCGATGAACACCGATGCGCTCAAAGACCTGGTCAAGGGAGTCCGGAAGACAAGGGGCATAGTCCAGGGCGAGACCTCCCTCAACGAGATCAACCACTTCCTGACGCCGAAGCCGGTCGTCTCCGGAATAATCGAAGGGGACATCGTCGAGCTGATTGCGGGGCCGTTCAAGGGGGAGAAGGCCAGGGTTCACAAGATCGACACGAACAAGGAGGAGATCACCGTCGAGCTGTTCGAGGCGATGGTGCCCATACCGATCACGGTCAAAGGAGACCACGTCAGAGTCATAGAGAAGGAGCGATGAGAAGATGGCTGAGAAGATTGAAGTCCTGGTCGATGGCGGGAAGGCGACCGCCGGGCCGCCGCTCGGTCCCGCGCTAGGGCCGCTGGGAGTGAACGTCGTCGAGATAGTTGCCGCCGTCAACGCGAAGACGAAGGCATTCGCCGGGATGAAGATCCCAGTGAAGATCCTGATCGACCGCATGACGAAGAAGTTCGAGATCGAGGTGGGCACGCCGCCGGCCTCCGCCCTCATCCTTAAGGAGCTGGGCATGGAGAAAGGGAGCGGTTCGCCGAAGGCGACGAAGGTCGGGAACCTCTCCGCTGAGAAGATCCTGAAGATCGCCGAGATGAAGCAGACCTCGATGCTCGGGAAGACGAAGAAGGACCGGTTCATGGAGATCGTGGGGACCTGCGTATCGATGGGCGTCACGGTGGACGGGAAAGACCCCAGGGACCTCAGGGCGGACATCGACGCTGGGAAGTACGACAAACTGTTCGCCAGCTGAGGGTGACCGGTTTCCAAAAGCCTTATAAATAAGACCCCCATATCAGCAAACCTCAATATCCTGAATGTAGGAGAGCCAGAGAGGCTCGCCACGACTACACAGGAGGAATCACATTGGTCGACGCACACTTGGTTGAAATCGTCAAGAAGGCGCTCAAAGGATCGAAGCAGAGGGAATTTTTAGAGAGCGTCGAGCTTGCTGTGAACCTCATTGACATAGATCTTTCCGATCCGAAGAACAGGCTCCAGGAGGACATCATCCTCCCCAAAGGCAGAGGAAAGCCGATCAAGGTCGGGCTTTTCGGAAGCAGCGAGATGGCGGGGAAGGCGAAGGATGTCGCCGACATAATCATCAGACCTGAGCAGCTCGAGGAGCTGGCGGGGAACAAGGCGAAGGCGAAGAAGACCTTGGCCGACTACGACTTCTTCGTCGCGGAGGCGCCGCTCATGCCGACGATCGGTAAGAGGCTCGGTGTGATCCTCGGTACGACCGGAAGGATGCCGAGGCCCATACCGCCGGGATCGGATCCGTCCAACATCATCAAGAACCTCAAGAACAGCGTCAGGGTGAGGACGAAGGACAAGAAGACTTTCCATGTGCCGATCGGCACGAAGGAGATGTCCCCGGAGGACATCGCCGAGAACCTGGACGTCGTCCTGAAGAGGATCATCGCGAAGCTCGAACGGGGCAAGAACAACGTGAAGTCGGCCTACTTGAAGTCGACAATGGGGCCGTCGCAGAAGGTGATGTGAGATGATAGGGCACGAGCCTTCTGAGTGGAAGACGAAGCTGGTCGACTCGATGGTCGATCAGATCAACAAGAGCCCGGTGATCGGACTCGTCTCTGTCCAGGGAGTCCCCGGACCGCAGATGCAGAAGATGCGATCGAAGCTCCGTGAGCACATGACGATGAAGGTCATGAAGAACACATTCCTTGAGATCGCCCTGAAGAAGGCCTCGAAGAAAAAGAAGGGGCTGGAGAACATGATCCCCCAGATCGAGGGGCAGATGGCGATACTCCTCTCGGATTACAACCCGTTCAAGCTTTACAGGCAGCTCGACGAGACGAAGACGAAGATGGCGGCGAGGGGCGGGGAGAGAGCCCCTGCCGACATCGAGGTCAAGGCGGGCGCGACGCCGTTCAAGCCGGGCCCCATCGTCGGCGAGCTGCAGAAGGCGGGCATCCCCGCTGCGATAGAGCAGGGGAAGGTCGTCATCAAGAAGGACAAGCTGGTCGTGAAGGCGGGCGACGTCATATCGAGGGACGTGGCTCTTGTGCTCGGCAAGCTCGAGATATATCCGCTCACGGTCGGTCTCAAGCTCAAGGCGGCGTACGAGGACGGGCTCGTTTTCGACCAGAAGACCCTCGCGATAGACCAGACGGTCTACATCAGCATGATTCAGGACGGCGCGAGAAGCGCGCTGAACCTGTCTGTGTTCGCGACGATAACGAACAAGATATCGATCAAGCCGCTGCTGGCGAAGGCGCACATGGAAGCGCTGAACCTCGCCGTCAATTCGGAATACCCCGCACCGGAAGCACTCAAGCTCCTCATTGCGAAGGCGAACGCGCAATCTATCGCGTTGGCCTCGCAGCTCCCACCTGAAGCGCTGGACGACGAGGCGAGGGCGATGCTCTCGAAGAGGCCGTCCGGCGGAAGCGGCCCGAGCGCGGGCGGTGAAAAGAAGGAGGAGAAAGAGGAGAAGAAGGAAGAGAAGAAGGTGACCGAGGAGGAGGCAGCCGCAGGGCTAGGAGCACTCTTCGGGTAGATCAGGATCAAGAAATAGGGAGGCAAACTAAATGGAATATGTGTACAGCGCTCTGCTTCTCCATGCCGCTGGCAAGGAGATCAGCGAGACATCTGTGACCGACGTGCTCAAGGCGGCCGGCGTGAAGGCCGACGCTTCGAGGGTGAAGGCTCTGACGGCCGCGCTCGACGGAGTCGACATCGAGAAGGCCATCAGCACCGCGGTCGCGATGCCGGGTCCCGCTGCTCCAGCCGCAGCTGGCGAGAAGAAAGAGGAAAAGAAAGAGGAGAAGAAGGAAGAGAAGAAGGTCACTGAGGAAGAAGCTGCGGCCGGTCTGAGCGCACTGTTCGGCTGAACGCAAAATCTTCTCGCAAGGCACCTTTTTTCCCTTGCGCGAGTCTTGACTAGGGCTAGTCCCTGGTCGCTCGGCTATGCGATCGACCGCAGGAACCTGCACGATAGCTCGGATGCTATCCTCCTGCGCGACTGTCACCGGCGAGGACTTTCTCCGACCCGACCGGAAAGAACTTTTTATTGGTCTGAGGAAGAATAAGCCATCAGCCAATCGTTGAAGTGATCGACTCCGTCTTCCCCACAAACCCTTTTCACGTCTATATCTACGCTCGTCCATCTACCAACGCTTGTCTCGCGTCGATTGAGAGCACCAAGTATCGGTGTCACGGAGCAGCTGGTTTTGACAATCTTCTCGTTCACGCAATTATCAATGAATCTTTCCATCTATGCACTTCGATCTCTTGACCTAAAATAGGAAACTCGCATTTGTAAGTCGCATTTACTTTGATTCCTTTCTTTGACAGCTCTGCAAAGAATGTGTCAAATCTGTCCTCAGTTATTGCGATCTCAGCAGGTACAACCCCTGTCTCCTTGATATCGCCTCGCCCTATCATTCGACTTATAATTCCAGCAGTGAATCCCGTAGTTCGTGCCATGGAAGTCATTCTATGTTTCTCATCAAAGAAATCTAACATGAAGTAAGAATATTCCACAATCCTCCCATTCTTCTTCCCATTTACCTGGACTCTGAGAACGGTGAGATCCTTCGTATCCTCGAGTCTCAAATATTTATCAAAGAGTTTAATAGTGACATTTCTTGGGATAACCTTTGCACCGTCGACTTCTATGGAATCCATATCGAAGAAACCAACATCTTTCATCGTTTGAATCTTTTCAACATGACCCGGCCATCGAGCAGTCTTCTCCTCCAAGTTCTTTATCTTGTTCTTCATGGTATGCAGAAGAGTCGAAAGACCGTCTGTGAAGAAGACTTCAAGATTTCCAATGCCAGGGAAGTCTACGATTCTCAGACCAGAAAGAGCATCTATATTTGTAATCTTGCCATTTCTAATTATTGGAACTTTTCCACAAAGTAAATCAACGACCCCCTCAGTAGAAAAAACAATCCTATAGTCGAGAGGCGAAATTGGCTTCTGAGGTATCCCGCCACAAATTATCTCCGCATAATCCACTTCATTCATTTGGCTGACTGCATGGCCGACTAGAATGTTTGATAACCCAGGAGCGACGCCACAATCTGGCATGATGATGGTCCCTGCTTTCCTTGCTTGTTTATCCAAATCCCATTGCTCTTGCACATATGAACAATCGACTAGACTAACGCCCGCCGAGACTGCTGCTCTGCTAGCCAATATGCTTATCCGATAAGGGAGAGCACTAATCACAACGTCAGAATTCTTGATCTCCTTGATTGTGGCCTGTTGGTCGGTCACGTCTATGTGTTTCTGTGTGACCTTATCACTTTTGATCTTCTCGAGTAGGTCTATTCGTCTCCTCTCGTCAACATCTCCGATGATAATCTCATTGACTTCCTTGCTCTTGGCAAGATCAAGCACAATGGCATGACTAATCAAGCCACAGCCAATGACTACGATTCTCATAGCTATCCTCCACTTTCTACTTTTTCAGAAGTTTCTTCCGTTGCTTCTCGATTTTCTTAATGAAGGCGAGCAATTCCTTTTCGGTATCTCTCTCCACAGGCCTTCATGTATTGGGAAAGGATAATTTTTTCCTTCAATTGAAGAGACATCTCGGGAAGATACGAAAAGGGGGGTGTAGTGCCTAACTAACTTCAAGATGTTGGAAAGACCCCCTCTGATCACTGACATTCATACTTTCTCAGACCCCACCCAAAAGAACTTTTATCCAGATGCTTGTGTATGAGTCCCCCCAGGCTGAGGCAGGAATCCGACATGTTCGAATCCCATGGCAGGAGCGTTTTCAAGAACAGGCTGGCTCTATCGTTCGACTTCGTCCCGCCTAAGCTGGTCCACAGAGATGCCCAGCTGAAGCGTCTTACGACGTTCTTCAGGCCCGTCGCCGAGGGGAATTCCTCTCAGACCGCCTTCCTTTTCGGCACCGTGGGAAGCGGGAAGACCGTCACCGCCAAGCGGTTCTGCATCGACATCAAGGAGCACAGCCAGAAATCCGGCAAAGCGATCGACTTCGTCATCGTTAACTGCAGGCAGAGGAACAGCGAGGCTGCTGCCATCCTCCACATTATTAATCATTTCCAGCCGAACTTCCCCGACAGGGGGTTCTCGATAACGGAGATGATGGAGATCCTGAGGAAGGACCTGGAGAAGAGGAAGCTCCACCTCGTCATCATACTGGACGAAGCGGATGTGCTGCTCAGGAAATCCGGTTCGGACATCATCTACAGGCTGTCCCGGTTCTCGGAGGAGGGCATGGAGGGCAGGCAGCTGGTCTCGATCATCCTCATCTCCCAGAGGGATGTCTTCAACCTGCTCGACGCCGCATCCGCCAGCACCTTCAAGAGGTCCAACATGGTCGAGTTCGGCAAGTACTCCGTGAGCGAGCTTGCCGACATCGCCCGCCAGAGAGCCGGGCTGGCGCTCCATGACGGGACCATTGACGACGATTCGATAAGACTGATCGCGGACGCATCGGCTGAATTCGGGGACGCCAGATTCGCGATAGAGATAATCGAGAAGGCTGGCATGCTCGCCGATGAAGAGCGCTCGGAGACTATTTCGCCCGAACATGTGAGGGCCGCGAAGGCGGAAGCTTTCAATTCGATCACGGAATCCAAACTCGTCTCGCTCGAGCCACACCTGAAGATCACCCTGCTCGCGATATCCAGAAGCTTGAAGAACAAGGCATACACGACAACCGGCGAGGCCGAGGAGTCCTATAGGATCGCCTGCGAGGAGTTCGGGGAGAAGCCGAGGGCGCACACGGCCTTCTGGGGATACCTGAAAGACCTCGACGACGCGGGCATGATCTCCGCGCACAAATCCGGCGAAGGGGTGCCGGGCAAGACTTCCATCATAACGATCCCCGACATGCCTGTCAAGATATTGGAAGAGAAGCTCACGCAGCTGATCGGCGACGACGACCTCTGAGAACGGTAATACAGCCAGATGCCGGCAAATCAGAACCAGTAACTGCATACGAAAGTGGTTCTGTAACATTATCGGGGAAGACTTTTAAGTCATCGCCTTAATGCGACTCATTCCATTCGGCTCCGGCCGTACGGCCCTACCTGAACCGCAGAGGACCATCACGACGTCATGCTGGAACGCGCCGGGGTCGAACCGTAGACCCCCTGCCGCCTTCTTCGAGGCGGCTGTTTGCAGCAGATTGATGCTTGCGTTTATGTGGCGGTCGATATGCCACCCGCATCCGCAGACGAACTCCGTGCCCTTTCGGGAATCCTGTATCCTCCCACACACCGGGCACTTCCTGCTGCTGTATCGCGGATCGACCTTGACGACGGGGATGCCTCGCCATGCGGCCTTGTACTCGATGATCTGATGAATCTTCCGCCGAGGCCACGCGCTTATCCGTCGGTTCATGCGCTTGCCCATACGAGGTTTTATTCCAGTCAGGTCCTCGAGGACGATCATCGATTTCTTCTCCTCGGCGAACGATAATACGGCGTTCGCAACCTCGTGCATGCGATAATCGATCCGGTGATGCTCCCTCGTCCCTTCCTGTGCGCACAGCCTCTTCGCCGTGCGCCTGTCGTGCGATTTCTTCTTCTGAAGCTTTCTCCGACGCTGATGATGTATTTCCTGAATAATTACGACTTTGGAATACTCAGCCTTGACGATCTCCGCAATCTCATAATTCTTCGCCAGAACACCATCTAGGCTCCGTTCGTTGGTATCCAAAGAAAGAACCGAATCGGGAGTGTACAGCGTATGAGGATGTTTCCTCATTGCTATTGAGACTCTATCGGGGAGCAATGTCAGCGAGCCTAGCGACAGCGATTCGTCGTTGAGATACTTGCGATGATAGTCGCTGATGACGAGCTTCAACTGAATATGAAGTCCGGCTCTGATTGGGAGGTCGAGGACGCCGTTCTCCCTATCGAGTCCATACGACTGGTTCTCGGCCTTCATGAAGAGCCTGCGGACGTAAGGAATTTTATCAGAAAGCTGATTCCTGAACTTTCTCCGATGGTTCTTCAGAATGCTCGCTGCGACCTCGAACGCCGATAATAGATGCTGGGCATACATGTTCGGGTGTTCTTTCCGGAAGTCGTGATAAACTAGGCGTGTAAGAGCGTTCCTTGATGTCACTCTCGATTGAAGCCCCGCTCGAATCGCATTGTTGGCCGCTAGGCGGAAATCCTCCATTAAGAATTTTGCTTCATTCGGGAGAGTTCCTTCAAATCGAAAGACAAGGGAACGGATAAGCATAGGGGTGCTAATTGATATCAGCTTATATCCAGTTGATTACTACATGTAGTTCTCGAATTGCTAAGGGCCTAGCAAAGTTAATTTAAGCGTTCTGGCTATTTGCTAGGTAAATCGGTCGGTGGAGGACATTGCAGAAAGATAGTGGCATTTCTGCCGGTTCGATTCAGCTGAGGGAGGGCGCTATCTACCTCATCAAAGAGCGCAAGCCGTTGCTCTCTTACAAGCTGTTCGAAAAAGCCCTTTCGCTCGGCCTCCCTGGATTGTGCGTTACGAGGCAGTTCCCCGCCAGGCTGAAGGAGAATTTCGAGCTGCCGAACGCAAGGCTGATCTGGCTGAGCCACACGCCGGGCAAGGACAGCCACAACCCCACCAACATCGGCACGCTGGCCACGCTGATCTCGTCCTTCGTCGAGAAGTACAGCAAGTCGGTCAGCCTGATCGACGGGCTCGAGTATCTCGTCATAAACAACGGATTCCAGCAGGTGCTGAAGTTCACGGAGCTCATCAACGAGCAGGTGATGCAGAGCGAATCGATGATCCTGATCCCGATCAGTCAGAACGCCTTCAGCGACAAGGAGATGGCGCTGATTGAGAGGAACGTCGAGACGATCGAAGGGACCGCGGCCCCCCATATGGGCTCCGAACGCAATCTCAGCGACCTGATAGACAAGTATCAGTGAAGGGTCAAAAGCTTCTTTTAGGCACAATGGCCTCTTTGTCACCGATGCCCGACAGGACGGTGCTCTACGACAGGCATGTCGCGCTTGGCGCGAAGATGTTCGAGTTCGGCGGTTGGGAGATGCCCCTCTGGTACGCCTCGATCGGCGAGGAGCACCTGGCTGTCCGGAACGATGTCGGGATATTCGACGCCTCCCACATGGGGAAGATCCTGGTCACCGGCGAGGGCGCGGGAGAGGAACTCGGGCATCTCGTCACGAGGAACCTTTCAAATTACCTCCCCGGGAAATGCGTTTACGCGCACCTGCTGGACGAGCAGGGCAGGATAATCGACGATCTGATCATCACGAAACTCTCCCAGGACAGCTTCTTCGTCGTCTGCAACGCATCGACCCGCCCGAAGGTCGTCGACTGGATATCCGGTCGGAAGATGCCGTTCCGATTCACGGACATGACCGGGGACTTCAGCTGCCTCGCCGTCCAGGGGCCGAAGGCCGCCGATCTCATGAGCAGGATAGCCAGCCCGGCGGTGCTGGACTTGAAGAGGTATCACGGCGGGCTCACCATGCTCGGGCTCCCTGGAAATATGAGGGGAGAGGGGCAGACCTTCAGTTGGGGTGAGAAGGTCTCTCTGCTGACGGACAGGAACATGGGGGGTGCCACGGCCTTCGTCACAAGGACTGGATACACGGGGGAGGACGGGTTCGAAATATTCGCGTCGTCTGCCGATACCGGGTTCGTCTGGGACGGACTCCTCAGGATCGGTACCGATCTGGGGATAAGGCCGATCGGGCTGGGTGCCAGGGACACGCTCCGCCTTGAAATGTGCTACCTCCTGTCGGGCCATGATTTCGACGGCTCCCAGACCCCGCTCCAGGCTGACGCCGAGTTCGCCGTGGATTGGGACCACGGATTCATCGGCAAGGAGTCCCTGGAGAGGCAGAGGACCGAGGAGTTTTCCAGGCTCGTCGCGTTCGCCTCCGTGGGGAAGGGTGTACCGCGCGGCGGCTACCAGCTCCTCTCCGAATCCGGCGAACGGATAGGCAAATCAACCAGCGGAACCATGTCGCCGTCGTTGCGGATCGGCATCGGCATGGGGTATCTGCCATCAGGTTACGCAAAGGTTGGCACAAAGATATCCTACGAGGTCGGAAGTAGAAACGTCGAAGCGAAGGTCGTCGAAAAGCCTTTCCTTAAGAAATGAGGTGAAAAAATGTTTGAATTGCTTAGCGAGCTGAGCTCGCTGCCGGGAGTATCTGGCTCGGAGAAGCCTGTCAGGGACTACATCATCTCGAATCTCGGGCTCGGGAAGGATTACAGGATCGACAACATCGGCAACCTGATCGTCGAGAGGGGGACGGGTCAGCCGCACATCGCATTGGTCGCCCACATGGATGAGGTCGGCCTTCTCGTATCGAAGATCGAAGGCGACGGTTCCTTACGGTTCCGGAAGGTCGGCGGCGTCGACGACCGGATCCTGATTTCCAGGAAGGTGATGGTCCAGACCGCGAAAGGACCCATCAATGGGGTCGTTGGGATCAAGCCCCCGCATCTGATGACGGATCCCGACGAGATGAGGAAGTCCATCTCATTCGAGAAGCTGCGAATCGACGTCGGGACGCGCTCGAGAAAGGAGACCGAGGCCCTTGGGATAAAGGTCCTGGACACCGTGACGCTGGAGAAGGGGCTCATCCGGCTCGGGAAGGATCTTGTCGTGGGAAGAGCGCTGGACGACAGGGTCGGATGCGCGGTCCTCATGGAAGTCTGCCGGGAACTGAAGAAGAAAAAGGTCAAAGGCCGCCTCAGCTGCGTATGGAGCGTGCAGGAGGAGATGGGGTTGAGAGGCGGAAAGGTCATTGCGCATACCCTGAGCCCGGATTACGTCATCGTCCTGGACACCTGCTCATCGGGAGATTCGCCCGGTCTCGACGAAGGGCATCTCCAACCGGCGGTCCTGGGCAACGGTCCAGCATTGAGACTCTTCGATTCGTTGTCAATCGCCTCCCCGGTCCTCCGTGAGATGGCCTGGAAGGTCGCGAGGAGCGGGAAGATACCTCTCCAGGAGATAGTCGCCGGCGGATCGACGGATGCGACCGCGGTCCAGGAGACTGGTTCGGCCGTTCTTCCGATCGGGGTCGGGATGAGGAATACGCACTCGACCACTGAGACCGTCAGCCTTAAGGACATCGGGAACGCGGTGAAGCTCGTCGTCGCGCTGGTACAGAAAATGAGCGATGAGAGGGCGCGCTGACCGGAGCTGTTCGATTGACCCAATCCACCACGAGCCTGGACGAGGAACGAGCCATCAAACTGCTCAGAGAGCTTGTCCTGACCCCGAGCAGCAACCAGGACGACAAGAAGGAGATTATCGAAAAAGTCCTGAGACCGCTGGAGAACAGGGGATTCCACTGCGAGACGCTGGGCGAGTCCGACTCTCCGGCGCTTGTTGCATCGATCGGCAGGAGAGGGGTCCTGTTCTCTGGACATCTGGACACTGTTCCTTTAGGAGAAGGCTGGACGGCGGACCAGGGCGAGGTGCGGGGGTCGACCCTCTACGGACGCGGGACTGCCGACATGAAGGGTGGATGCGCTGCCATGCTGCTTGCGGCGGAGGATCTGGCCGAGCGCGGGACTCCTATCTCGCTCGCCTTCACCACGGACGAGGAGACGAAGATGAAGGGCGCGGAATTCGTCATGGTGCACGAACTTGTCTTGGAGGCGCCGGCGGTCATAGTCTGCGAACCGACTTCGCTCGGCATGGGTGTGCGTGAGAAAGGGCTGCTTCAAATCAGGTTGACGGCTTCGGGGAAGTCTGCTCACGCTGCGATGCCTGACAGAGGCATCAACGCGAACCATAGAATGCTTGAGGCCCTGGACAGGCTGAAGGATATGATGGCTGTCCCGTCCAATCCCATGGAAAGCATCACCCTGAGCATCGGAGTGCTCCATGGCGGCAACAAGGTCAACGTCATTCCTGATTCATGTACGGCAGAGATCGACATCCGGACCCCGGCGACGGTTCAGCCGGAGCAGGCGTTCGCAATGGTGAGGGAGAGGATTGCGGGCATGGATCTGGACATCCAGCTGATGAACCAGCTTGCCCCGATCCTGACGCCGAAGGATTCTATGATCGTCGAGCTTATCGAAAGGCTCCGCCCGCGGATCGAGTCCGTCGACATCGCTTATGCAACGGAGATGGTGAAGTATAGCCGATTCAACAAGAATCTGCTGGCGATCGGCCCGGGAGACCCGACCCAGGCGCATGTCGCCGACGAGCACGTCGACATTCGAGAAGTGTCCGAAGCGGCAAGACTCTACCGCGACATCTGCACGACGATGCGTAAATAGGATGGGGGGTGCACCATCCCGCATTTATTGTCGCTTTTCCAATAATGACATTGGCCAGCAACCTGATTTGTCATTGAATTTCGGAAAAAATCAGCCGTAAATCATTAAATACGACATCGTGTATTGCGCAGAATTGGATGGCGAAGAACGCACCGATGGCTACAGTAGCTCGAGGTGACGACGGGATGGAAGAACTGCTTTGCAACGTTGAGTTCCTGAAGAGCGATGCGACCTATCTGGCGCGCGTACAGAGCGAGCTAGGAGGCCTGAGGGAGTACAGGAGCCCGAGCCTCGAGGAGATCCTGGAACAGGTAATCATCGACCTGCAGGAAGAGTTCGAAGCGGTCCAACTCTAATCCTCGGAAAGCTGCAGTTCGTTTTAGATGACCCTATCCTCCAATCATATGCATTATAACTTCAGCATGTGTTATCTCGCATCCACGAGGGAAATTCTGTCCATCTCATGGGAGGGTGTCTGATTGACCGAGGAGAAGGCGGATTACGAAGGGGTCATCTCGAGGTACTACGGGGACGAGTCGGTAAAGAGCATCATCCAGCTCAAGGTCGAGACGAAGGATGCGGATGTAGTTGCGGAAAAAGTCGCCCAGCTTCCTGAGATCGAAGACCTGTTCCTTGTAACTGGCGACGCGGATTTGATCGCGAAGGCAGGGTTCGAAAATTACAACGCGCTAAAGAAGTTCATCGTCGAGCGCCTGTCAAAGATCGATGGCGTCAGGGACACAAAGACCCTGATGGTAGTCACTACATTCAAGGAGAGGGGCAAGGTCAGGAGCGAGGAGCAAAAGACCTAATAATTGCCTTTCATATCAACATCTACAGGAACCGAGAGGGGTTTTCGCTGGAACTGGTTTGGGGTGAGCGTCGTGGATTCGGGCACAAGGACAAAACAGGTAATGGACGTACTCGACCAGCTATCGGAGGATACATCGGTCCCTAGGAACATCCGGCGCGGTGCGGCCGATGCAAAGGGGAGGCTTCAGAAGCAGAGCGACGCGCTCGATGTGAGATGCGCCAGTGCGATTTTCATACTCGACGAGCTGGCGAACGACCCAAACATACCGATCCACGGTAGGACGTTGATCTGGAACATCATCAGCCAGCTTGAAACGATCAAGTGACGGTTCCGATTGTGATTCTGGATTTGACAAAGTATAAAACGCTGCTTCAACTTTCCGATTTCCGCGCTCAGTGCGGATGTAGTCTAGCGGTTAGGACTGAAGCTTCCCAAGCTTCAAACTCGGGTTCAAATCCCGGCATCCGCACCATCGAACTAAGCCAGCACAATGATCTATTCTTTCAATCAGAGGGGGGATTGCCAGTCGTCAAAGCATTTATCTCGGCTGAAGGGGGCAGAAAAAGCCTCATCTCCTGCTGAAAGATGGAAAAAGAGGAGGAAAGGCTTGTGTCTGAGTGCAATTCCCGTCCCAATTGAATCAAGACTTGACTCGCTAGCTCGAAGGGGGTTCAAATCCCAATCATAGATACGAGAACTCTTCCTTGACCTCTACTCCCTTTTTCGGAAGCATAGCGACGCACTCCTCAGCCGGCAGCATCTCCGGTGCATACAGATGCTTGCCTTTCACCGACCCAGATAATATCAAGTCGGCGCCGACCGCTCCTCCTGTGCCCACAAGGTAGCCTGTCGCATTGGTACGGCTCATCTCATATGCCTTCTCGTGCGAAAGTATCGTCCATACCTTGACCATCGCCTTCCTTCCGCCCTTCTCTCCCGTGACCTCCACGATGACCCCAGCATGCCCCCTCAAATTGCCGGTCAGGTCAACTGGCCTGGGCATCAGCGACACCACGATGTCAAGAGGCCTTATCTTCATGCCCTTGACTTCGACCGGTTTGAGGCTGTGGAGGCCGATCTTCATCAGCATATTTGCAATCTGCGCGAAGTTATCATCAATCGCTATCCTGAAATCCGCATTCTTGATGCCATTGATGAACTTGGGCATGAAGAATGTCTCCTCGTGAGTTGTGTTGTAGACTGGAAGGGGGCCGATAGGCTCAGGGAAATTGTATATCTGCCTTTCGAAGAGCGGCGGCAGGTAGCTGATCTTACCGTTCCTGAAAATTGCTGCCGGTGTCGTGACCTCCTCGAGCATGTCAATTGGGGACCAAAGCGTGAAGAAGTCGAACCCCTCGGCGGAGGCATTATCACCATCCATCGTTCGCGCCTCATACGCCGCATCCAGCTTGTTCGCCGCGTATCTGGCGAAGATATCGGAAATGCCGCAGTCGGAGCCCATCCCGGTAATTGCGGTAATCCCAGCTTCTTCGCATATCTTCGAGACCTTCTCGAACTCGTGCAGGGCTTCCTGAGTCACGGAGAAATCCACATAATCACACCCCGCCTTGAGCACCTGCTCGAAAACCTCCTTTACATGCTCACTTGGGACGGCGCTGATGAGCAGATCACAGCCTTTCAAGATCTTTCTTACAGCCGCTTTATCATTTGCATCGACCTTGGCTATGGTGAACTTATCGTTCTTGAGGCGGTCGATCATGTCCTGCGCGGCATCTATCCTCGCATCTGCAAGAATCAGCTCGCTGACTTTGTTGTTCTTGACCACGTGCTCAGCGCACACGCGCCCGGTTATTCCGCATCCCATTTGGACGACTCTCATTATTTTCCTCTCTCGTCGTCACCCATTCAAACGCCCATTTAAGTAATTGGCGGAATGCCCAGCCCCTAGTCGTATTGGCCTTGAAGGATTTATCTATCCCAAGACGATACCAAAGACGCGCACAAAGTCGAAGCCGACAATCTCGCTATTTGTGCAATCCTTTAAGGGGCAATTGATATCTCCTTCGAGAGGGAGCCGAGATGAAAACAATCGATCGCGGAAGAATAAAGGAGCTGATGGCAAAGGAGGAGAGGCAGTTCGTAAGGGAGCATCAGAATTCGAAGGCGCTTTTCGAAAGGGCGAAATCCTCTCTGATCGCGGGCGTTCCGATGAATTGGATGGTCAAGTGGGCAGGTCCATACCCAATATTCGTCAAGAAGGGGCGTGGCACTCATATCACGGATGTCGACGGACACAGATATCTGGATCTCTGCCTGGGAGACACCGGTTCGATGTTCGGGCATTCCCCGAAAGCCGTCGTAGATGCCGTCAAGAAACAGGTTGAGGAAGGCATTTCGATGATGCTGCCTACGGAGGATTCCGTCTGGGTCGGAGAGGAACTTGCGCGGCGTTTCGGTCTTCCATACTGGCAAATTGCCATGACTGCGACGGACGCGAATAGGTTCTCCATAAGGCTCGCGCGCGAGATGACCAAGAGGTCGAAGATACTCGTCATCAGGGGATGTTACCATGGGAGCGTAGATGAAACCCTGATAGTCCTCAAGGATGGCGCGGTCGCCCCGAGAGCTGGCAACATCGGACCGCCCGTTCACCCATCAATAACCACAAAGGCGGTCGAATTCAATGATATCGGCGCGCTCAAGGAAGCTCTGGAACCAGAAGATGTCGCCTGCGTTCTGGCAGAACCGGCGATGACCAACCGCGGGATAATCCTGCCGGATCCTGGTTATCATGACGCACTGCGCGAACTGACGCTCAAGCATGACACCCTGCTGATAATCGATGAGACTCACACCATATGCTGCGGCATAGGGGGCTACACCAGGGAATACGGTCTGAAGCCCGATATTGTTACCATCGGCAAACCTCTTGCCAGCGGTGTTCCGGTCGCGGCCTACGGCATGAATCGGCATGTCGCTGAGATGATCAAGGAGAGCATGACAGGCGAGGGGAGTGATGAAAGCGGGATCGGCGGAACCCTCTCGGGCAATGCTTTGGCTATCGCGGCGATGAAGGCGACCTTGCAGAAGGTTATCACCGAGGAAGCTTACGAGAAGATGATTCCTCTGGCAATTAGATTCGAAAAGGGGATAGATGACGCGATCAAGGCCGAGAAGCTGCCTTGGCATGTCACGCGCCTGGGCGTCAGGATCGATTATCATTTCATGCCCAGAGCCCCCAGGAACGGGGCGGAGGCGGACGCCGCCAAGGATGTTGAGCTTGAGAAACTACTGCATCTCATGGCCATCAACAGGGGGATCTTGATGACGCCATTCCATAATATGGCATTGATCTCACCGTTCACGACAAGGAAGGATGTTGACCTCCACACAAGCATATTCCAGAATTGCGTCAATGAGCTGATCGGCTGATCAATAATGAGAATTGCCGAGCTCGCAAAGTGCTGAAACGCTGGATAGGGTTCTTCTTTCATGAATTCAGAAAAAGCCTCATCTCCGGATGAGGGGGGATTAGCAAGATACTTCTATTCCTGCCTATTACTCGATTCGATGAGCGAAGGCATCACTTTCAGGGAATATGAGAAAAAGGACTTCAAGAGATGCGTCGAGATCACGGCCCAAGCTTGGCCGGAGCTAACTGGGGGGAGAGCTGCGGCGGATCTCGAAGGGTACTTGTGGCCGTCGACCTGGAGGCAGCTTGCTTGCATGGACAACGTCCCTGTGGGGCTTCTATTCGGCACAATATATAGCGACCTCGGGGCGCTCAGGAAGCTGAAGGTGCCGCTAATGGACGCCACTGTCAACGCGAAGGTGCTTCTGGGGCTCTACGGCAAAACACCGGACCGGCTCGCCTGGATTATGGGGGGCATTGCTACTGAAAAGGATATAAAGAGAGGCAGGGCTGAGGCGGATGGTAAAATCGACTTCTTCGTAATCGATCCGACATACAGGGAGAAAGACATCGGTAAGGACCTGTTGCAGAGGTTCGTTGAACATGCGATTAGCAGAGGCGCAAGCAGGATATCGGTAGATTCATTAGAATTCGAGAGCTGGAGGTTCTATGTTAGACATGGCTTCACTAAGCTCAGTGCTACCTTCCGCGACGCCCTTTATTCAAGAATAAGGAACGAAGATGTAAAGGGATATCAATTCGTCATGGACATAAGAAAGAAACCTTCTTGACAATGAATATGTGGCGGGAATGAGTTTGGGTCCAGGTGCAGTTTTCCCCGTAATTGAAATCAGAAAAAGAACGTCTGGCTATGCCCGGGTTCAAATCCCGGCATCCGCACTTGACCGATCAGAGGCGTATGTGCCCTTTTTCTGAGTCCTTCCTCAACATCCTGGATCTGAATTTGAAGTCGTTCATGCTTGCGCGGTTGAGGATTTCGACATGGTCAGGGGAACCGTCAGGGCGTCGTCTTGAGAGGCTCATCCGTTTCTCGAGGTGGATCCCCTCGATGGATTGGAGCGGGAGCGTCTGGAGTTCGAGAGACGCCTTCCTGAATATGTACAGACAGTAGACGAAATAGCCCAGCAGGACGATCAGGCTGGCCCACCAGTAGAATCTCCAGACCGTTGCTATAAGGAATATTATCACCGCGACGCCGCCCACCATCTTCGAAACGAGATCCGTGACCGGCTGCTTGAGCGATGATTCGGCCAGCCCCAGATTCACATAGTTCGCCTGCCTGACGATGATGTGGATCTCGCGCTTTGCATAGACCCAGAAAGCCCAGACAGTTATCGCCCCAGCGATGACTGCTGCCCAGAAATAAATCCCGTTTGTAAGGAGTATCGCCATGATCGCGACGAACAGGGCTATCAGCGCCCAGCCTGTCTTCTTCGCTTTCTTGAACATCGGGAATGAAGAGGGTAAGACGGCTTTGCTGAGCGTTCTCGACACGAGCGAGCCGCTGAACGCGACGCTCCTGGGCATGATCCTCCCGAAGGCGGAAGCGAGCTTCGCCGAACCCCGCATGAGGATCGGGGTCAGCGCGCTCATTATGAAGCAGAAGGCGCCGGCGAACGGCATCAGCTCGGTGCCCTTGGTCGCGATCTTCACGTTGCTTCCCACCGAAGCGTAAAGAATCGACTCCTCGGCTCTTCCTGCAATCGTGGTCCCGACAGAGGCGGCCGCGCGCGGAGAGTATCCCATTAGGTAGGTCATTATCGACGCGACTATGACATCGCTGAACAGGACGAGCGGTATCGCGACGAGGAGCATCGGTATGATGACGGCGAAATAGGAGGGGTCTATCATCATCCCGAATGAGATGAAGAACAGTGCTACGAATGTGTCCTTCACTGAGACGAGCTTTTTCTCCAGACGATCGACGAGTTTGCTCTCGGCGAACACCATCCCGACGAAGAACGCCCCGATGATCGCAGGGACGAAGCACAGCTCTGCGAGCGCGGCCGATATGAAAAGGATCCCGAGGGCGAACAGTATGAACAGCTCGTCGCTCTTTATGTGCTCGAAGCGGGGGAGGACCCTCGGGACGAGCCAAATTGCAATCACGACGAAGAACGAGTAGAATGCGAGCATCCCGATGACCATCTGCCATAGATCTTCCGGCTGGCGGGAACCAGTGGTCGCGAGGCCGGAACCGATGGAAAGCATCAGCATCGCGATGAAGGTCCCGAGCACCTCGAACGCGAGTATCAGCTCGGTCTCCGGGTTGCTCATCCGTTTCATGTCGAGGAGGGATTTTGCCGCAATGGCGGTGCTGTTCATTGCGAGGACGCCAGCGAGGAAGAAGGTGTCGATCAATGGCCATCCGAACATCTGGCCTATGACGAAACCGAAGAACATGTTCAATGAGATGTTGATGAACGCGAGTAGGAATGCCGGCGTGCGGGTCTTCTTCAGCCTGGAGAACGAGAATTCGAGCCCGACGAAGAACAGGAGCAGGACCAGCCCGATCTTCGACATCGCGGAGATCAGCGATGTGTCCTGGATGATGCCGTTGTATTCAATCCCGAAGAGAGAGAAGTGCATGAAGGGACCGAGCAGGATTCCGACGAGGATGTACCCTATCATGACCGACTGGTTGACCTTGCTCGCGGCCGCTGCCCCGATGAAAGCCAGGAGCATTATCGCTCCCATCTGGAACATCAGCTCGCCTTCGCTAATCATGGCACATCACGTCGTGGGGTCCGCACTGCGAAGATGCCTCAATAACTGAGCATCCCATCCAGATGGACTATTAACCTAATGGCTAAATAAAACTTCCCTTGACCCGCTTTCGACCGGGCGACCAATCAGGCGATTGGCGGCGGATAGAAGAAAATCAGCACGACATAGGCTATGTAGAAAGCACCGGAAAGCATCAGGCTCTTGTAAGAAAGGACTTTGTAAGTGCGCATCTCGAGATAGATCAGAAGGATCGCAGCGATTGCAAAGAACATACTCGCGATGTTTATCCACCAGAGGGTCCAGTTGGTGAACATCAGGCCGATGCTGACAGGGATGCTGCTCTGGAAGACCATCGCCCCGGTTATGTTGCCGAGGGCGAGCGTGTCCTTCCCCCTCCAATACCACAGCACGCTGTTGAACTTCTCCGGGAGCTCGGTCGCGATCGGGGCGATGAGGAAGGCGAGTATGATGCTCGAGATGCCCACTTCCGCAGAGACGGTCTCGATCCCGCCCACGAAGATCTTCGCCCCCAGGATGATCATGCCCAGCGATGCGCCGACCTGGACCAGGACGGTGGGGGTCGAAGGCGCCTTCTTCCTTCTCTCTGAGAAAGCCCTCGTGAAGTATAGGGATCCCGGCTCGTCGCACTTCTTGGATTCCTGCCTGATCATTTTACGGACATACACTGCGTAGAGAACGAACAGGAAGATTGCGATGAGATAGCGGAGAATGCGGGCGACATCATTTGGGCCTTGGAGGAATATGCCTGCGATGACCGCGAAGGAATAGGCGAACAGGAAGCTCTTGATATCCAAAGAAACGTGCTCTTCGGAGACCTTGAGGGTGGCCGGTCGTCTTCCCTTCTTATGGGCGACTAGGATGGAGATGCCTCCGACGAGCATTGCGAGGGTCGCGAGCATGAAGGGGGCGCCGAGAATCGCGCCCTCGGCGATCTCAGAGCCCGCGCTCGTCGCTGAAATTATGGCGATTATCGGCACAACGGTCTCCGGCAGAGCCGTGCCCACGGCGGCCAAGACGCTCCCGGTAGCGCTCTCGGCGAGTCCCAGCTTGACTCCGAGCCACTCGATGCCGTTGGTGAAGAGCTCGCAACCTATGAGTATAATGAAAAGAGGGAACACCAGCGTCATTATGTCCAATACTTGGATTGCCATCTTCTATCGCTCCAAAGAAGAGGGAGGAATGATAAAAACGATTGCCTCATGATCTACCAGCCGTCCGATAGACGCGGAAGGATCGATGGGGGGTTATGGCATAGTGGGGGAATGGTCGGAGACGCGGGCGAGAACCGGGCGATCGCGGTAGTTTTGTAGGCGTATCCACAATCCGGCCTACAATCTGAGCGGTTATTCGTGATTTCTTGCTCAGTAATGTGACGCTTTATTGAGAACAGAGGGGAATTCTGGATTGAGAACCGAAAACCAACTATTTTATACAAAAGTAATAATCGGGTCATAACGAATCAAGGGCCACAGACGCATGGGGGACGAAGGCCAAGAAGAGCCCCCGGGAAACATCGTTTGCGACCTTTCCAATGAAGCATTGCAGAATGGGAATCAAGTGCAGCGAAGAGGGGTCAGAGCATGGCAAGATCAATGAGGAGTTATTTTGCAAGGAAGCTCGTCTACCTTTTCATAACGATTCTTCTGATCATGACCTTTAACTTCTTTTTGTTCCGTGTCATGCCTGGCGACCCTGTTGCGCTGATGTTCAGGCATTGGCCGGGTCAGGAAACCATCGACTTTTGGCGAGCAAAACTCGGGTTGGATCAACCTCTCCCCATACAGTACATCAACTACATAATCGGGACTTTTACCGGCGAATGGGGAATGAGCTCTGGATATCTTCCGAGGGAGTCCATTTTTAATATCTTGCCCCCATACATCATGAAGACGGTTTTTCTATCTGGCGTTGGAACTTTCCTCGCTGTGTTCTTGGGGATAATTTACGGGCGTGAGGCAGCATGGAGGAAGGGAAAAGCCTTCGACAGAATTGCGACGACCGCGGGTGTCGTTCTATATTCTGTCCCGACTTTCTTGTTCGCATTATTTTACATCATGATTTTTGCAATTCTGTTCCCGGGTTGGCCGTTCCAGGGCGCCACTAGCGATAGCTATCCTTGGAGCCAAATGGACACCATCGGACAAGCTTTGGACGTGATACAGCATGCGTTCTTACCGATTATTTCCCTGATCCTCGAGACTATGGCCGGATTCGCACTGATCGTCCGTAGCAGCTTGATCGACGTCCTTACTGAGGACTACATCCTGACGGCCGAGGCAAAGGGCCTGGAGGGCAGAGATATTCTTAAGAAGCACGCCATGCCGAACGCGCTCTTGCCGGTCGTCGCAGTCATCGCACTGAACGTAGGTTGGATCATGGGCGGCACAGTGATGATAGAGTACATCTTCACATACAAGGGGATCGGATATCTCACTTGGGAAGCGATCCTTACATATGACTACCCGCTATTGCAGGCGGTCTTCTTCCTTGAGATCGTCGCGGTGCTGATCGCGAACTTCATCGCCGACATACTGAACTTCTACCTAGACCCGAGGGTGAAGATTTGAGGTGAAAAGGATGGCCTGGAAATCCCGAATTCATCCAAGAACAGCTGCAATTCCTGCGATCGCGATCATCTTGGCAATTGCGGCCCTGACCCTATGGCTGGTCAGCAATTTCTCGCTCTCCCCGGCCGAGAGCAGGGAGGTCATCGCGGGCACATTCATCGCCCTCGCGTCTGGGCTCTTGAGCCTCGGGTACATCCTCTTGAGAGGTCTGTCGGAAAATCAAAAGACGATGATCTACAGATATTTGATGATAGGATTGGTCTCCGCAATCGTCCTGATCATTGTCTTCGGAATAGTCACGGGAAGCATGAGCAAAGACCGCAACGTCGTGTGGGGCAACCTCGTATGGTACGGCTTGGGACTAACGATGTTGATCATCGCCGTGTTGATCCTTAGTACCACTTCCATCAGGGATGCGCTCGGAGATTCCGGCGTTGAGAAGATCGGGCTAGGCTTGAAGCGGAGCAAGAAGATCTGGAAACAATACAGGAACAACAAGGCGGGCATGTTCGCCCTGACCGTTTTCATTGTCATACTAATAATCTCGATAATCGGCCCATCGATTGCCCCGGAGAACCCGCTGGCTCTGCCGGAAGTGGGGAACGTAACTGACATCCCACAGCCTCCGAGCGGCGAACACATCTTCGGCACGGACTACAAGAGTAAGGACGTCTGGTCTCAGTTCCTCTACGGAGCTAGAACCTCCCTAATAGTCGGGTTCCTTGCCGGATTAATCTCCCTTGTCATCGGAACATTGATCGGGCTTACCGCGGGATACTACGGCAGGGCAACGGATGAACTCTTGATGAGGTTGACCGACTTCTTCCTCGTCATCCCCTGGTTCCCGCTGATGATCGTCCTTGTCGCCATCCTAGGCAGGAGCCTATGGATCGTTATCTTCGTCATCGGAATCGTTTCATGGTCTCCTACCGCGAGGGTCGTCAGGGCCGCGGTCCTCTCGATCAAGGAGAAACAATACATCGAGAGGTCAAGGGCTCTTGGAGCGAACAACTGGCATATCATCAGGAGACACATCTTCCCGAACGTCTTCCCGCTGATCGTCGCGACGAGCATCCTGCTCGTGGGTGAGGCGATATTCTCGGAGGCTTTCCTAGACTTCTTCGGCCTTGGAGATCCGGGCGTCGTCAGCTGGGGCTGGATGCTTGAGAGGGCTCACGATGGGTCGGCGATGGTCTATAACTACTGGTGGTGGATCCTGCCACCCGGCATCGGGATCATCCTGGTGGTCATGTGCTTCTATCTCATCGGGGATACATTGGATGACATACTGAATCCGAGGCTCAAACGAAGATGATGAGCTTGCACGCCTCCGGGCGCGCAGAAAACATTTTACCACGTTTCTATTCTGATTAGCGCAGGTGCGGGAAGTTGACCATTGAAATCGACGGAAGTTGGGGCGAAGGGGGAGGTCAGACAGCCAGGACCGCGGTCGGCCTCGCCTGCGCTCTCGGCAAGAAGATCGCTGTCATCGACATCAGAAGGGGCAGGAAGCAACAGGGACTGAAGGCCCAGCATCTCGCCGGTATCAGGCTTGCGGCGGAGATGTGCGATGCGGAGTCCTCGGGTCTCGAAGTGGGATCTACCAGCATTGAATTGACACCTAGGAGCAACGTCGGAGGGCGGTTCGAGATAGATGTCGGAACGGCGGGAAGCGTCTCTCTGGTTCTGCAGACCTGCATGATTCCCGCGATCTTGGCGAAAGGCCCGGTCACTCTCCTGATCAGAGGGGGGACCGATGTTCCCTGGGCGCCGCCGATCGACTACCTGAGGATGATAATGCTTCCCCTCCTTCAGAGGATGGGGGCGGAAGTCGACGTCGCTGTCATCCAACGAGGATTCTATCCCTCGGGCGGCGGCGAGATAAGAGTGGATGTTGCCCCTTCTGGTAGGCTCAATGGGGCAGACCTCTCGTCGCGAGGGAAGCTGGTGGAACTGAGAGGCTCACTGGCGTGCCGGAATCTGCCCGAGCATGTTATGGAACGCGTAAAGAATTATGCGATTAAGGAACTCGCCGGGACAATGACCCCGAAGATGACAGAAGATTTCGGCAGGGGGCCTAGCACCGGTGTATCCCTTGTGCTCGCTGCATGTTTCGAGAACACGGTGATGGGGTCGTCTTGCCTGGGAGTGAAGGGATTGCCTGCCGAGAAGGTGGGGGAGAAGGCGGCGAGGGACCTAAAGGAAGACATATCTTCCGAAGGAGCGCTGGATGAGTATGCGGCCGATCAGGTCATCCCCTTTGCGTTCCTGGCGGAGGGAACCACCCGCTTCAGGACCGTCGAATTGTCATCGCACGCGAAGACGAACCTCTGGGTCGCTCAGCAGCTCGTCAAAAGAAAGGTGACGGTCCAAGAAGAGCGGAGAAGCACGATGGTCACGATAGAGTGATCATCCGTACATGTTCGGTTTGACGACCGTCGCTGCCGGCTTCCTCGGTTTGGCCGCCTGGGCTTGGACCTCTTTCAGGCGCGCCTCGATGCGTTGTGCCTCCTCGAAGAGCGGTTTGGTGTCGAAATCCATGCCGAGTACCAGGTCGTCCATCGCCTCGAGCACCAGGGCCGCCGCTCCCGCGTCGGGGAAATCCGGATGCGCCTCGGCCAGGAGCGTTATCACATCGAAATCCTGCGCGAGGCCCTCGATGAGGAGCATGCCAGCGACCCCGGTGATGACCCCCTCATCGAACGTCTGGAAGTGCTTGCGATTCAGCATCTCGCGAGCGCGATCCGTGCTCCCGATCGCGAACACGACCTCGGAAAGTTCCGCCTTCTCCTTCAGGTCCGGGTCGACGACCAGCCCCTCTGGGGAGATGATCATCTTGCACTTCCTGTCGACCGCCCAGTCCACGAGGGCTCTGGATATCGGCCTGATCAGTTCTGGCGGGGACTGGAATTCCGAAACGAACGCGACCATCAGCTCGCCCTTGCTGGTGCGCTCCCCGGCGTATATCCTCACGGGGCTCAGTGGGACGGATTCCCTGACGAGGGTGACATGCGGGAAGCCGTCGGAGTCCATGACCCCGATCTCTTTCAGGTTCAGAAGCTTGATGATGTAGTTCGTGGCGATGGAGCTGACCAGGCCGACGCTCGGGAAGCCGTCGACGATTGTCGCTCCTTCGAGGTCCATCCGGCGCATCTCATTGATTTCGACGTCGTACACGTCGGATGTATCGGAAGCATCGATATTAAAGAATTGGAGGGGGAAAGGTTGATAATCGGGCAACCGGGTAAGCGTCCCTGACTTCCATGAAGATTCTGCTCAACTGCGCGATGTCCGTCGATGGCAAGATCGCGCTTCCCACAAGAAAGGAGACCAAGATATCCAACCGAGAGGACCTCGAGAGGGTCCATCGGATGAGGAACGAGGTCGATGCGATACTGGTCGGGATTGGGACGATCCTTGCGGACGATCCGAAGCTCACCGTCGGGGAGAAATACGCGAAGGTTGTGAAACAGCCCCTCAGGATCGTCTTGGATTCGCATGGAAGGACCCCTCAGACGGCGAGGGTGCTCAACGACCAGGCGAAGACGCTCATAGTCACGAACGAATCTTGCACGAAGACTTTCTCAGGTGCGGATGTCGCCAGGTTCGGAAAGGATCGTGTCGACCTCAAGGCGCTCGTGGGACATCTGGAGAAATCTGGAATCAGGACCCTCCTAGTTGAGGGAGGGGGGACCGTGATGTGGTCGTTCTTCAGAGAAGGGCTGGTAGATGAGATGTCCGTGTTCGTTGGAAGCATGATCATCGGAGGGAAGACGTCACCGACCCTTGCTGGCGGAGAAGGATTCGGATCGCTTGAAGAGGCAACGCGCCTGAAGTTCGTCAGCTGCGAGCAGCTCGGCGATGGCGTTCTCCTCCGATATGAAGTGATCAAATGAGCGATGATGATCCTGCGCCGGCGTTCATCGTCGATCACATGCTCGGGAGCCTGGCCAGGTGGCTCAGGATGCTCGGTTACGATTCGCATTATGATAAGACCCTCTCCGACAACGAAATAATCGGATTCGCAAAAAAGGAAAAAAGGAAGATATTGACGAGAGACCGGGAGCTCGCGGAGAGAGGCGGCGGATTCTACATTTCATCGACCGAGCTTGAAGAACAGCTTGTGGCGGTCGCCAAGGAGTTCTCGCTATCATACAGACCGGACCGCATGCGATGCTCCGTCTGCAACGGTACGCTTCAAAAAATCGATGCTGTTTCTATCAAGGACAAGGTCCCTCAAAGATCGTTCGAAAACGCCACGGAGTTCTGGAGGTGCGACTCCTGCCGAAAGATATACTGGGACGGGACGCACTGGAAAGGCATAATGGACCGATTCGAGAGGCTCGGTTTGATGAGGGGTCGTGCGGAATGAGGAAATGGTTGCTCGCCTCCCTACTTCTCTTCGTCTCAGGGGTTGCCTTGATAATCGCATCGGTCTCAAATGGAGAGGGGCAGGTGGGCCTGTTCCTAATCTTCCCGTTCATTGTCACTCAGGGATGGATCGGCGCGGCCGGGAGCCTGCTCCTGTTCCTCGCCATCATCAGTTTCTTCATCGGGTTGTGGACGTCTACGACACAAGATCTAGGACAGGTGCCTATTGAAACGGGCTCATCGATGCCGGCAGCCCGAACAAAGAAGAGTTACGGGGGCGTCGTGCTCATCGGCCCGATTCCGATAGTGTTCGGATCGGATGAGAAGATTGCGAAGTCCATGCTAATAATCGCAGCAGCGATCCTCGCCGCGTTCGTGTTGATCTTTCTGATCATTAGCTTGTCCAAGATGTCGGCTTAGTGTTTGCACAGGTTGAGGAAGTTGGTGAAAATCTCGTAGCCGTTCTCAGTATGCTCGACTTCTGGATGGAACTGGACCCCGAATATAGGCCGTTTGAGCATCCGCATGGCTTGCACGGCGGAGTTATCGGAATGCGCGAGTGTCTTGAACCCTTTCGGGATCTCGAGAACCTCGTCGTTGTGGGATTCCCAGGCAATGAATTTCTTCGGTATTCCCTTGAAGAGCTCGTCTGGATCGTCGACATGGATGGTCATCTTGCCGAACTCGGGGAGCGGGCCAGGGCCTGCCTTTCCGCCGAAATGGACCGCCATGAACTGGATGCCTGCGCAGATGCCGAGGATGGGGACCTGCAAATTGTCCAGGTACAGTCCGTTGTTGCCCATCGCGTTGATGTTCACGCCGACCCTCGGCGAGCCTCCGGACAGCACGACGCCGTCCGCATCGATCTCATCCAGGGGGGTCGTGTTCGGCATCATGACCGACTCCGCCCCGAGGTCTCGGACGACCCGCCATTCCCGGTGCGTCCATTGTCCGCCGTTGTCGACGATGATTATCTTCATGTGATGCACCTGATGGATGGTCTTCTCTTAAAAAGATTGGTGGTCGCGGCTTGGAAAAAACCTTATCCCATAGCTACTCCTCAGCTATCTGAGGAAATTGAATGGCAGAGGTTGATCGTGGGACATACGAGTCGAGAGGACTTGAAGAAAAGAAGCTTCCGAGAGTCGTTATGGTGACATTTTTCGTTGCCGTTCTCTTTGCCGCGTCCCTATCACTCTTGCCAGGTCCAGCGTCTGACATTCCACCCACCCCAGTCCCTGCAGGGATCTCATATACTTCGCATGACAGGATATACATCGATAGCGACGCCGAATTCTGCAACACGGATTATCCAGGCAACGGAGTCGTATCGGGCAATGGTACGGCCTCGAATCCATACATCATCGAAGGATGGAACATAAGCGCAGCGCCTGGGGATGGAATAAGGATACGGTTCACGAACGCGTATTTCATCGTCAGAGACTGCTATGTGCATGATGGCGGATCGAGCTATTTAGGCATCAATCTGGACGGCACCAGCAACGGCATCGTTAGTAACAATACATGCTCGAACGATAAGTACGGCATACACCTCCGCGCATCGCACGGCAACACGCTGAGCAACAACACTTGCTACTCGAACAAACAGTATAGCATATTTCTCGAAGTATCGAGCGGCAATACGCTGAGCAACAACAACTGCTCGAACGGGAATTATGGCATATATCTAGATGAATCGTACAGCAACGCCATCAGCAACAACACGTGCAACTCGAACGCTCAGAGTGGCATGTGGCTCTGGTTATCGTACTACAACGCTATCAGCAACAACACGTGCAACTCGAACGGTCAGTATGGTATATTGCTCCAAACGATGACTAGTAACATCATATCCTGGAACGAGATCTGCAATAACACTCTTCAAGGAGTATGCCTTAAAGTTGGACCAAACTACAGGATCTGGAACAACACGTTCATAGGCAACAACGGTGCGGGGAGCATCTACGATTCAAACCATATCCAAGCATGCGATAATGGGACAAACAACTGGTGGAACAGCACCAACGGATACGGCAACTATTGGGGGGATTGGACGACCCCTGATGATGTCCCTAGAATCGGAATCGTGGATCTTCCGTACAACATAACTGGAACCGCAGGCACGAATGACTCCTATCCTCTGACGTCTCGGAAGGTCAGCGCCCCGCCAATACCCGAGTTCTCGGAGATGATCATCCCGATAGTCGGGCTGATGCTGATCGCATTGATATTCGGCAGGACGAGAAAAAAGCCTTGAAAGGGGGTTGAGGGGGATCAGGGAACGAGGATTGCTTTGCATTCAGAGAGCTGGCTTGAGTTTATAAATCGATTATTGGCGGGATAAAAAGATTTCAGAAGAGCGGGGTCACGGTACAATCTGAGTGCCGGCAGGTTCGGGAGACATCGCATCGAGCAACGGATGTTCGCCCAACCCGTAGACTATCCGCGTGGATTTCACTCCGTTCTCGATGGCGCTGACGCACGCTTCCAGCTTCGGCAGCATGCCTTCACGGATCGCGCCGGCGTCGATGAGCTTGTTGATCTGGTGCAGAGTGAGTTTGTCGGCGATGCGCGGTCCGTCGGTGCCAGGGACAATTACGCCCTCGACGTCCGTGAGAAGGATGAATTCATCGGCACATGCGCCGGCGATGCTGCCAGCGGCTGTGTCGGCGTTCACGTTCAGAACCTGCCCTTCGGCGGTCCTGCCGATCGGCGATACGATCGGGATTATACCTGACCCCATGAGCGCCTCCAGCTTCTCTGGGTGCACCTTCTCCACGAAACCCACCATACCGAGGTCGACGAGTCTCTTGACGCCGCCTTCATGGGCCGTCATCGGAGGCAGTTTCTTGCACAGGAGCAGCCCGTCCGAACCGACGACTTTCTGCGCCTTCACTCCGTGTTCCTGGAATATCTGGCAAATGCGTTCGTTGATGCGCCCCATCGCGCGCTCGACGATGCCCATGGTCGCGCCATCGGTCACCCTTAGTCCGCCCACTTTGATCGGGGCTATGCCAGCGACCTCCATCTCGCGCGAGATCTCCTTTCCGCCTCCGTGAACGATGACGAACATGAGCTTCTGCCTGAGAAGTGATGAGACGTCCTCCGCGAGCACGTGGATGACGGACTCCTCGTCCATCGCGCTTCCCCCGAGCTTGACCACCACCGCTTTCTCATAAGTGCAATTTGTCGAACAGATCCCCCCGTCAGGTTGTGTACTCGGCATTGATCCTCACATAGTCGAATGTCAGATCGCAACCCCAGGCGGTCGCCTCGCCCTTTCCGAGGGAAAGGTCCACGATCATTTTGATGCGGGGGCTCTTCAGAAGCTGCCTTGCCAGCTTGTAAGTCTTGTCGTCCACGAGGGCGAGCAGCTTGCCCTTGGACATCAGTTCCACCGAGCCGTATTCCGATTCCAGAGTGAGCGAGACCTTGTCGGCGTCTATGTCCGCTCCGGAAGCTCCGATCGCCGACACGATCCGTCCGAAGTTCGGGTCTTCCCCGAAAATCGCGGATTTGACCAGGTTCGACATTACGACCGAGCGGGCCGCGAGCTTGGCCTGAATCGGATCGGGCGCGCCGATGATGCGCACCTCGATCTGCTTCTTTGCGCCTTCCCCGTCCCTGGCCAGTTGGCCCGTGAGATCCTGCAGGAGGGCGGTCAACGCTTCCTGGAAGTTCTTATCCACGCCCTTGATTATCTCATTCCCGGCCAGCCCGTTCGCGAACAGCACGCACATGTCGTTCGTGCTGCGGTCGCCGTCGATGTTGAGCATGTTCAGAGAGCACTCCACGGCCGGGGTCAGCATCTTCTCCAGCGCATTGTGGTGTATCGCCGCGTCGGTCGTTATGAAGGTCAGGTTCGTCGCGTGCCATTTCTTGAGCTCGGGGCAGATCATGCCGGAGCCTTTGGCCATCCCGCCGATGGTGACGCGCGTCCCGTCGGCCAGGGTCGTCGAGACCGCGGACTCCTTCGGGACCGTGTCGGTCGTCATTATCGCCAACGCGGCATCATGACCGTGCTTGCGGCTGGATCCGAGGGCTTTTCCTGCAGTCTCGATGCCTTTGCATATCTTGTTCATCGGAAGGTACTTACCGATCATGCCAGTGGATGAAACGACCACCTTGTCCGATGGGCAGTCCAACACGAAGCCTGTGAGCTCTGCCATGACATGGGCGTCGTTCAATCCCCGCTTGCCGGTGAGGGCGTTGGCGAGCCCGCTGTTGATGATCGCTCCGCACGCCTTGCCGCCGATCAGGTTCTTCTGCGTGATGACCAGCGGAGCGGCCTTCACCTTGTTGGTGGTATAGAGAGCGGCGGCGTCACATTCGGATGATGAACCGATAAGCGCCAGGTCCTTCCGGCGGTTTTTGATCCCGCAATGAACCCCGGCGGCGACGAACCCTTTGGGTGCCGTTATGCCTCCGTCGATGAAGCTCACTTTCGCCATGATCACACGCCCAGCCCTGGAGTGTCCAGGCCCGTCTCCTCATCGAGGCCGAACATGACATTCATATTCTGAACGGCCTGGCCGGAGCCCCCCTTGCATAGGTTGTCGATCACTGAGAAGGCCGCCAGAAGGCTTTTGCTCGCCATGGCTACCGAGATGTGGCAGTAGTTGGAGCCTATCACCGATGTGATTCTGGGCGTTCCTTCGACTATCTTGATGAAATGATTCTTCTTGGAGAATTCCTTGTACTTCTGAAGTACTTCCTCGAGCTTTGCGCCCTTCGAGAGACGGACATAGCAGCTTGTCTGGATCCCCCTCACCAGCGGCACGAGATGCGGGGTGAACGAAATTTCCCCGAAGTTCGCACCGATGGATTTCAGAGTGCCCTCGATCTCTGGGGTGTGCCTGTGCTTCCCGACTTTGTAAGGGAGCACATTGGATGCGCATGATGGGTGGTGCGTGAAGTCACCAGGGGCTGCCCCTGCTCCGCTCGTCCCGCTCTTGGAATCGACTACAACATCTCCGCCGATTACATTCGCTTTGGCTGCGGGAATAAGGGCGAGCAGCGCCCCGGTAGGATAGCAGCCGGGGTTCGCGACCAGTTGCGCCTTCGCGATCTTCGTGCGGTTCAGCTCCGTCAACCCGTACACTGCCTTGGCGAGGTTCGCGCGGTCGGTGTGCTTCTTGCCGTACCACTTCTTGTAATCATCGATGTTCCCCAGGCGATAGTCCCCGCTGAGATCGATCACACGGCATCCGGCATCGATCAACGAGGGGACGATATCCATCGAGGCGCCGTGAGGGGCCGCAACGAACACTATGTCGTTGTCCGCTGGCTTCGTGAGGTCGGCGACGAAATCCTCTTCGATGAACCCGTTGAGTGCGGGGTGAGCGTCTGAGATACTAGTCCCTGCATTGGACCTTGAAGTGACCTCGCGGAGCTGAACCTGAGGATGGCGCACGAGCAGCCGAAGAAGCTCGAAGCCCATGTATCCGGTCCCGCCGATTATTGATGCCTTGATCATCGATCCCTACCTCACTGGATATCGCTGCCTATGTGCGAGTGGGATGCTTACAGAAGGAGCGCTGAATTTAGAGGTGTTGGTTTCATGAGGACAATGCGCGGAAGCCTGTGTCCGAAATCGGACAGGATCACTCCCATTCGATTGTTGCGGGCGGCTTGTTCGTGACGTCGTAGACCACGCGGTTCACGCGGTCCTTCAGGGTGTTGGTGATCCTGATCGACATGCGTTCGAGGACATCGTGCGGGATCCTGACGTAGTTCGCGGTCATTCCGTCGACCGATTCGACGGCGCGAATGGCGATCGTGCGCCCGTATGCACGGATGTCACCCTGGACGCCGACGCTCCTCACGGACAGCAGCACCGCGAAATACTGCCAGGGGATCGCAATCTCACCTTTCTCCGCGGCTGCCTGGAGCTCCTCCTCGACGATGACGTTTGCCTCGCGGCACAGCTCCGCCGCCTCCCTGGTGACCTCCCCCATGATCCTGATCGCAAGTGCCGGTCCGGGGAACGGCTGCCTCTCCGAGAACCTGATCTTGAGCTCCCTGCCGACCTTGCGCACCTCGTCCTTGTAGAGGTCCCTGAGCGGCTCGACCAGCTGCAGATTCATTATCTCCGGGAGTCCGCCGACGTTGTGGTGCGATTTTATGGTGTCCCTGATGCCGCCCCCGCTCTCGATCCAGTCAGGGGCGATCGTCCCCTGCACGAGGTACTTCGAGCCCCATGCCTTCGCCTCGCGCTCGAACACCCTGATGAACTTCTCGCCTATGATCTTCCTCTTCTTCTCTGGGTCGGTGACCCCTTTCAGCGCATCGAAGAACTCGTCCGAGGCATCGATGATCTTGTGGTTGACCTTCAACTCCGTGAGCATGCTGTCGACGACAGCGTTCTCCCCCTTCCGCATCAGGCCTGTGTCGACATAGATCGCCAGAAGCCTATCGCCGATCGCCCTGGAGACTATGACGGCCGCCACCGTGCTGTCCACCCCTCCGGAGCAGCCGATGATCGCGTTCCCGTCGATGTTCTTGCGGAGATGCCCGACGCTGTCCTCGATGAATTTCTCTGGCTCAAACATCGGATCCCTCGAGCTCCTGGTTGTCCTGCAGGATCTTCGTCCTCATGTCATGCCTGTATTCCCTGAGCGCGTCGGCAATCCTAGGATTGTTCAACGCGAGGATCTCGCCTGCAAGCAGTGCCGCGTTCTCGCCGGCATCCAATCCGACGGTCGCCACCGGCATGCCTTTCGGCATCTGGATCATCGAGAGCATCGAATCGAGCTGCACCTTCCCGGACACCGGAACGCCGATGACGGGGCGGGTTGTGTGAGAGGCGATCGCGCCCGGGAGCGCCGCCGCGAGCCCAGCGATGGCGATGAAAATTTCCGTGTCCTTTGATTGTGCCAGCGACTCGACAAGGTCCGGAGTCCTGTGCGCAGAGGCGATGGAGATCCTGTACTCGATCCCGAGCTTCTTCAGAACATCGGCCGCCTTCTTCGCGATGTCGATGTCGCTCTTGCTGCCGACAATAATCTGGACTACCATCAATAAGAGACAAAGGGAAAGGGTTTTAAAAAGGCTTCTCTGCCCTTTCAAGCCTTCATGATGGCCAATAGGAAGATGCCGACTGCGGCGAGGACTCCGATGAGCCCTGCGAGTATGTACAGGAATGCGTTCCAGATTACAGCCCCGAGCTCGACCTCGACCATGCTTGTCATCCCGGCCAGGTAGGCCCAAAGGATCCCGACGACGAGACCCACGACGAGCAGGATGACGCCGATCGTCCTGCTCTTCCCGCTCCCGAAGTACGCGGTGAATATTCCTGCCAAGATCATCACGAGCGCGAACACCATCAGGAGGACTGTCAGAAACTCCATTATTTCCATGTTATTCAACCTCAGTTCGATCTAGAATTTTATCCCTGTCAGAGTCTTGGTGTCTATGACACCTGGTATCGATCGGACCTTGTCCACAACGACCTGCCCTAGCTGGTTGAAGTCCTCGGCCTCGATCTTCGCGATGAGGTCGTACTCTCCGAAGAGAGGGTGAAGCTCGACGACTTCCTTCACTTTGAGCAATTCGTTGTACACCTCATGCTCCTTTGCTGGGGCGGTACTGATGAGGATGAATCCGACGGCCATCTGACACTCACCTTAGCGGATAAGAGTGTCTTCCATAAATAAGGCTTTCGTATAATATTTCCGGCACTGGATATGCTGAGCGGACGATTCACCGAGTGATGAGAATATCCCCATGATGATTTCAATTTTTGCGGAAGGCGCGCCGCTGGACGGCTTTCCAAGTGGCAAGGTTTGTCTGGCCGCCATAGCTTTCGACAGCGAACGACGCCGCTGCGGATGCGAGCGCACCGCACCCGGCGAGGTCGTAGTCCCTGCTCAGGCCTGCGTAGAACCCCGCCCTGTAAGCGTCGCCCGCCCCGGTCGTGTCAACGACCTTTGCAGCCTTGCATAAAGGCACGTCGATCCTCTCGCCATCTTTTACAAGTATCCTGCTGCCGTGCTTGCCGAGCGTGTTGATGACGATGTCCACGGCATCGAGTAGGTCCTCGGCGTGCTTCAGTCCGAGATAATCCAGAGCGACCTTCAGCTCGGATTCGTTGCAGAAGAACATGTCGGATTCATTGACGACCTTCGCGAACGAGTCGGCTTCGTAGACGTAATGAATTTCCTGCGCTGGATCGAATGCGACCCGTTTCCCTTCCTTCTTCGCGCGCTTGCAGACCTGCATGGCATATTTCGGCCTGCCTGTCCCGACGTGAACGATTTCCGAGGTTGAGATCGTGTGATCCTGGATCGGGAATTTTCCCTGGTCGAGCATGACTCCTTGGTCGACGAACCCCATCTGATTGTGCGAATCATCGGAGACCATTATCACCGTGGACGTCCGGCCGCCCTTTATCGTGACCAAATCGGTCAGGTCGATCCCCTTGCTCTTCAGGAACTTGCGGTATTCGCCGGGGAAATCGCCTCCGACGTATGATGCCAGCGCGGTCTTCACACCGAGGGAGGAAGCGTGGACCGCGAGATTGCCGGCCGTCCCGCCGAACTTCATCTTCCTGTCGACGATCGCCTCGCATGTGTTCGGTTTGGGAAAATCGGAGACGGAGCAGATGATGTCGAGAGCGACATGCCCGAATACTCCCAGGAAATTATTCATGGCCATGGTCTCAGTCCACCGCAGAATATCTCGACCTCACGTCCCCTCGCGCCACTCGTTGAGGTACCTCTCCTGACCCTTCGTGAGACGGTCGATGTCCACCTTCATCGACTTAAGGGCGACCCTGGCGACCCATTCATCCAGCTCCTTTGGAATCTCGTGAACCTTAGGGGACATCTCGCCGTGATGCTTGGCGAGGTATTCCACCCCGAGGGCCTGCAGGGCGAAGCTCATGTCCATGATCTCGACCGGGTGTCCCTGGCCTGCGGCAAGGTTCACAAGTCTCCCTTCTGCCAGGAGGTAGACTTTCTTCCCGTCCTTCAGCACGTATTCGGTCGTGTTCTCCCTCGCGTTCCTTGTTGAGGTGGACATTTCGCACAGGTCGGGTTTGGATATCTCATTGTCGAAATGACCGGCGTTGGCAAGCACGCATTTGTCGTTGATGATCTTGAGATGTTCCCCGCGGACGACGTCCTTGCACCCTGTTGCGGTTACGATGAAGTCGGCGTCCTTGGCGGCCTCGATCATCGGGGCGACCTCGAACCCGTCCAGTCTGGCCTCGACGGCTTTCACCGGATCGATCTCGGTGACGCAGACCCTTGCGCCCATCCCCCTCGCCCTCATCGCGATCCCGCGGCCGCACCAGCCGTACCCCGCGACGACGAATTTCCGTCCAGCGATCAGAAGGTTCGTGGAGGACATGATCCCGTCGAAGGTCGACTGCCCCGTCCCGTACCTGTTGTCGAAAAGATGCTTCATGTCCGCGCCGTTGATGGATATCACCGGGAACTTCAGAGCCTTCTCGGCCGCCATGGCCTTCAATCTGACGATGCCTGTGGTCGTCTCCTCATTGGCTCCTTTGACCTTGGCCAGCTTCTCCTTGCGCTTCGTATGCAACAGGAAGATGAGGTCCGCACCGTCGTCGATGACGTAGTCCGGCCCGAAGTCGATCACCTTGTTCAGGCTCTTGTAATAATCCTCGTTGGTCTGCCCTTTCTTCGCGTAGCAGTCGAGAGGGTAATTCGCACTGAGAGCGGCTGCGACGCACGGATCCGTTGAGAGCGGGTTGCAGCTCGTCAGGGATATCTTCGCGCCGGCCTCCAGAAGGGTGAGCGCCAGGACCCCGGTCTTGGCCTCGGTATGAAGAGCCATGCCGATCCGGGCGCCCTTGAGTGCGCCGGATCTCTTCAGGCGGTCCCGGACGGCTGCCAGGACAGGCATGCGTTCCCTGGCCCACCTCAGGCGCGCTTCTCCCCTCGCAACAAGCTCCTTGTCGTAGGCTGTCATCGTAAAGGAGAACGCTTCCTGCATGAAAAAATCTTGCCCGGCTGCTCGAGCGTTTATCGGGCTTTTGCCAGCTTATCGAACCTATCGGCTATCTGCCTGTAGATTGCCCTCAGCGTCTTCACGTTGTCGTATGATCCGACGATCTGCCCTGCGCGCTTCTCATCGTCCGCAAGGTCGTTGGAGAACCGCACAATATTAGGCAGTGCGCGTGTCACTTCGTCGACGATCGAGATGGTGGCGCAGAGGGTTGTCCTGGACAGGGGATTCAGGTCGATGGAGATCACTTTCTTGCCCATATCAATAAGTGCGTGAGCGCGGTCCCCGTCCTCAAGAGGGACGAGCACCGTATCGGCCGAGAAGATGCCTTTCGAATGGCATTTCGCGCGGTCATGGTGGATGCCATCCAGCAACGCGTCAGGATCCTCGGCTAGGACATTCCGAGCTCCCTCCGCCTCGAGCAGTTCCCGGATGAGCTTTGTCCTGTTCTCGGTCCAATGGAATAGATTGACTTCAACGACCGCGCCGGTCGCTTTCGAGAGGGCGACGATATCCTTTGGGCAGAGTGCCGCTAGATTCCCGTTCACAGAGATCACGGGTCTTTTCGAGAGCGACAGCATCGCAGCGGCAGCTTGTTCGGCAATCAGGGCTGGAGCGGGTGTTTCCTCGCCGAGCAGGTAATCGAACATCTCCCCCCTGCCTTGGGCTATCAGTCCCTCAGGCACGATAATCCCGTCCTTGAAGGCTGAGACAAGGCGTCGGCGTCGCTTCAGCGATTGATATCTCGGGTGAGAAGGATCTATGCCGGCTTCATCGTCTGGACACATGCGACTTCCATAGGAAATCAGGCACAGGGTAGATAATCATATTCGCCAGTCGGTGTGCCGCAAATAAAAATCTTTGCGAATTGTTTATATATGAGAAGGCTCATGAACTGAGAGCCCAAACATTTAAATATAATTTGGTGAGAGTGTGAGGCTCCTCGGCCGCGTGAAACTGGTATCCCATGACGGATTCCTAGTCGTGAAGGCGAGTTTTACGCCAGAGGTGAACTCG
>Ga0315274_10001305_pt1 | contig 38387 bp, 31 predicted proteins | sample YL17G02_20_MG_FD_203700 | JGI IMG/M metagenome (GOLD analysis project Ga0315274, IMG submission 203700) | Sediment microbial communities from Yellowstone Lake, YNP, Wyoming, USA - YL17G02_20 | ecosystem: Environmental > Aquatic > Freshwater > Lake > Sediment | place: USA: Wyoming | collected...
CCCGTACCACGACTACGCCGCAGCGATGATGCGCTACTGCTTTGACCAGCATGGCCTCAAAGCGCTGTGCTTGATCACAAGCCGGCGCTACGAAATCTTTGCCAAGCAGTACGTGGCCATCGACCCGCGCCATGTCGAGGCGCGCTATCATCTCGAAGACCAAAGCGACGACGTCCTGCTTGCCAAGATCATGTCCAAATACAACCCCATCGCCTTTATACCGCACGATGAACCCTACCTGATGCGGGCGATGGATTTTCTTGAACGCATGCCGGTGCGCTGGAATGATCCAGCTCTGATCCGACTCTTTCGCAACAAGCAGGCCTTAAAACAACACCTCAAGCGTCAAGATCCAGGGCTACCACTGAATCATACGCGCCATGTGACCTCCGCCGCAGAGGCCATCGCCCTTAGGCCTGAGTTCCCAGGTAGCGTGGTGTTAAAGCCCAACGACGGGATGGGCACTCTGAGCGTCGGCCTCATCCATGCACCCGATTGGGAGGGCCAAATCAAAGCGTACTTTGACGCCTCGCAGTGCACCTCGGTGATCATGGAGGAGTTCATCGAAGCCGCCGAGCCCGGCGTGGAGTACGCGGTCAATGGCCAAATCGATGACCGCGGCGGCATCGTCTACCAGTCGATCATTTCCTACTTCAAGGTCAGCGCCAACGGCCGCTCCTTTCTCTACTATCAAGACCATCATGTACCCTACGCCTCGGATAAATTCCGCCTACTGACTGACTATGCGACGCGCGTCATGCAGGCCTCTGGATTGCGGCGCTGCCCCTTTCACATGGAGCTCGTGCTGAGTAAACAAGGCCCCTTGCTGGTCGAGGTTGCAGCCAGGCTCCTCGGCGTGTCCTGGGGCAAGGTCGTCAACGATGTGCATGGCTCTGGCTTTGACGTCTTTGCCATGGCGGCTCATTACTATTTGTTTGACCGCCCTTACGGCGGCCCTGGCCCCAATTGGTCGGCCTACGATGCCAATCACTACATCAGCGTCTATGGTATCGGCGCCCAAGATGAGTTTGTCGTCAGCGTCGACGGACTTAAGGAAGTTGAACGGCTGCCGGGCTTTAAACGCTGGGGCACCAAGCCAGAGGTCGGACGTCGGGTCAACCGCACCGTCGATCTATTTACCCGGCTCTACGACGTACAGCTGATCAGCACGCAAAGCATGGAGGATCTTCGCCGCACCGCGGATCAGGTGCGCGCGTTGATTGCGGTCAATAAACGGACGGGGATAGCAAACAAAGTGTCGGCCGTGGTGCTATTTGCGGTCGACCAGTTGAGCTGGCGTTGGCGCTATGGGCTGGCGTTGCTAGAGAAGTACCTCGGAAGGTCATAAATCAAGATGACCCCGTCCAGTAGGTTCGACTGGAGCGCGGCCGGGTATGCGCAGGATACTGATTCGACTAGCTTATCTGCGAATGTAAGCCAATCATCTGCGGAAGTACCGACAAGTGCCCAATCTGGCATTAAAGGTAAAGTATTCACGCGTCGTCTAGTTTCGGCTAGCATCGGGACGTGACGCGCTTAGGAGCAATTATGACAAACGAGAGAATAGGTCCCGAAAGCCTGGTCCCTGGCTACCAACATATCGTACAAGATACCGACTACCTAGGTGGCCAACCAGCGCTCCTCGACCGGCGCCTCTCGGTAGCACAAATCCTGGAAGAGTTATCGTACGGCATTTCAATTGCCGAACTCCGCGACCTATATTCGCTGCCGGACGGCGTCATTGAGGAGGCCCTTCGCTTCGCTAGCAGTTCTATTACAAAGGTAAGCGCTTGACGCACGATCATCGCCAAATTTTGTTGGACGAAAACATGCCGGACGGGCTTGCCGCATCAATGAAGCAGCGCGGATGTGATGCTACGGCACAAAGCGAGACTGGTTGGGCCGGGTTAAAGAATGGGGTCCTCTCCCAAAAAATCGCCGCGTCAAATTTTTCAGTCTTCATCACCAAAGATCGAAATTTTCACCACCAGGGCGGACTTCTAATCAAGAGACCTGAGGTAACCATTGTGTTACTCGATGCCGTTACACTGCACCAAGCTGCAAGAGCCGTATTTATTGCTAGGTTTCTCAATGCGCTGGACTCTGAAGGGCTACCTCTAGAACCTGGATTGCATCTTTGGCCTAAAAATAACTTCAATAAATAGTCGCCCGATTCTTCGAGGCTACAATACTTATTTTTTCTAACGATCTCGAACGGAGCAAAAGCTCCAGTTTAAGGACTCCAAGATTGCGGTGTCTCGGCCTCTTTAGGACAAAGGCCGGTGATTTATTAATGCACGTCGTTAGCGCACCGACCGACCAAATCGCGCAGGCTGCCGTCAGCGCAGTAGTAGGCTGCGGCCTGAGCTGAATCGCATGAAAAAAGTCCAGTGGTCGTAGTAGCAGCCGACGGCGCCGTGTCAGCCAAGGCGATCGAGTTTCCAGTAGATCCGATCGATAGAACCGGTGGGCAGTAGGTTGGCTTCTTTGCCGCAGTGGTCGTGCCTGAAGCATTCGCGGTCGAGGCTGTTTCGGGAGCAAAGGATTCTCCAGCCGGATGGACGTTTGAGCCTCTGGACGTGGAGCTCGCTGATGGGGGATCTCGATCGGGCGCCGTCATGGACGGACCGTCGGTCACGTGGGCGCTCTCAGTAGAACTGCCGCCGCTGTGTTTGCATGCGACAAAGCTGCTTGTCAGAAGGAATAGAACGGACATACTGATCATGTTGTACTTGCTCATAGGTGTCTCCGATGTTGGTTAGTAGATCCTGCCTTTGACTTTGCAAGCGGCGTGCCGTATGCGCTGGCTCTGTGATGCTTGCAACCTGGCAAATCTATTATCTGTCGAAACTTTTGACATGGAGTCAGTGGCCGGCTGGGAGCCGCTGTGATCGAATTCCGGCCACTATAAACAAAAGTCAATGACATACTCTAACTGAATGCTCTATTCGAAATTTAAGCCGGTTGTGTTTGGTAACCGCCATTTGTGCGGAGATAACCGAAATCATCGCGCTTATCTATTCGCATCGGATGGGAGATTGCGACGTTGAGGACGGCCATGGCCGAACATCTTGCCCCCCGATTCCCATCCGACAAGATCGCTACCAACGTTCGTAGCCAAGCCCGCGTCACGCCTGCCTAAGGCACCTTGGCTGGACGCAGCTGCTGCAGTGACAAATATTTACCGTCAAATTTACCATTGTCGAGAAACCATAGCGTCGCGTTAGCCACGTCAGCCTGATGCTGCGTCAAGGCCTTCGGCTGCGCCTGCTTCAGCTCGCTCTCCAGCGTCGCAGCCAGAACCTCGGCTTGACCGTTTTGCCATAGCTCGCGTTCGATATCGCCATGTACGGTGGTGATGCCATGCGAACGACTATTCACGATATGGTAGATCTGCCAGGTTCCGCGTGGCCCTGGGACGCAGATCAAACCGGTTTCTTCAAGCAGCGGCGTCATACGGGCTGGGACACGCAAACGTGACAAAGCCTGCGCCAGATGCAGCTGACGACTAAGCTCTTGACGCGCCGCCGGACTAAACCATAAGCGAACAGCGCGCCGCTGCTTGGTCAGTTCGGTGATCCGCGCTTCAAGACGGCCATGCAGGAGATCGAGCAGGAGAGCTGCGAACGGCGCCCCCAAAGATACCCCGCGTCGACCAACCTTAGCCTCGGCCAGAGCCGCAATCTGATCGAGAAATTCGCCCGCGATGCGGCGATCACGGATGGGACCAAAAGCATGGAGCGTCCCGCTCTCGATAGGACCTAAAGCGACCCGCACGCCGTCACCATCGCCGTCGCGAGCGACGAACAAGGTCTGCACGGTGCGCTGGTGCAAGCCGCTAGGATGGAAGGCAGGACTGCTTTTGGCCAGCTCGGCGCTCTCCGCGAGGACGGCGGCGTACACATTGGGTGCACGCTCGGTCTTCAGATCCGCGGATTTCAACACCAAGCGCAGCAACTGCCGCGGTAGTTGGTGAAAGACCTTGAGCTTGGCAACGTCGCGCTCGAGGTTTAATGAGCTGGCAAAAAACAGCGGACGGCCTTCGTGATCATGAAGGTAAAAGACGCCTGGACCAGACGGGACCTGCGCCAAGCTTGCGTCAGGGATACCCCAGCCAAGGCGCATGCCGGACTCGAGGTCGCCTTGCAAACGCACGGCTTCATCGATGCGCTTGACCGAACGTTCATCGAGGCGACCGAGCAGTACCTTGAATAAAGCCAAGGTGACGTAGGCATCGGCCTCGGCGCGGTGCAGTTCACCGCTGGCCAGCTTGAAGTGCTCGGCGAGTCCGCGCAAGGATTTATCTGGCGTCTCCGGTGCCAGTTTTTCCACCAAAAGGTGCGTGCACAGATAGAAGTTCTCCATGTCGATGCCAACCGTCTGCTTGGCAAAGTGGCGGACAAACTTCATATCGCCGATGGTGTTGTGACTGACCAAGACATCGTCACCGATGAACTTAACAAAATCCGGCATGACCGCGTCGATGCGCGGCTCATTGCGGACCATCTGATTATTGATGCCGGTCATGCGGCGTACGATCGGCGGGATCGGGATGCCTGGATTGACCATGCTGTAAAATGTGCCAAGGACTTCGCCGTTGCCATAGCGGATGGCGAAGATCTCGGTGATCCCGTTCTTCTCGGGATTGCCGCCGGTGGTCTCGATGTCGAAGACGATATACGTCCCACTACTGAGCAAGGTCTTGAGCCTAGCTTGCGCCTCGGCACTGACCTGCGGCACGCTCATCAGCTCTTTACGCTTGCCGCTGCGGCGTCCGCGCTGCTGGTTTCTACCGGAGTTAGGTCGATGATTAGTGTTCAAATGATTGTCCAAGCGACGAGTCAGGTCCGGAGTAGACCTGCCGACCGCGGTTCCAGGTGGCGACGATGTCGACGGTACGATGCAGTCCGGCATAGGGGGTCCAGCCGCATTTGGCGACGGTATCTTGCTGCGTGATGACATGCTCCGACGGCACCAAGACGGCAAAATCGGCATCAAAGCCGTTGGCGATCCGTCCTTTTTGGGCAAAACCAAAGAGCTCTGCGGGACGCGAGGCACCCATCGCCAAAGCCGTCGCGAAGGGCAGACCGGTGCGCTTGGCCACGGTCCAGAGCAAGGGGTAAAACAGCTCCACGCCCGGTACACCGGATGGGGAGGACCCGACCGAGGCGTATTTCTCGGCTAACAGATGCGGTGCATGATCGGTGGCGAAGATGTCGACCAGACCCTGGCCAACGAGCTTGTTGAGTTGCTCGACCTCGGCCGGATAGCGCAGCGGCGGGTTCATCTTCACCAGCGGGCCAAGTCGGGCATAGTCATCAGTGGAAAACAGCAGATGGTGCGGTGCGACCTCGGCGGTCACTAAAACGCCCCGAGCCTTGGCCTCTGTGACCAGTTCGATCTCAAGCGGTGTACTGACATGGGCGATGTGGATCGGCCGCTTGTAGGTGGTGCGCGCCCACTCCAAGATCACCCGGGTCGATTGATGCGCCGCAGCCGAGCTACGGATATCCGAGTGGACCTCGAAGGCACTGTTATCTTTGTCTTTTAGCTTAGAGGCCAAGCGCGCCTGATTGCAGTCGACGGTGCATTGGTCCTCGGAGTGAAAGACCAAGGGCTTGTTGCAAGTCTCCGGAATGCTCCGGGCAAGGGTCTCAAGGTCATCGTACATCAGCTCACCGGTGGTCCGGCCGTAGAAGACCTTTAGGGCGCACACCGGCAGGTCTGACGCCGCCAGCAACTCTCCCACATGGTTGACATTGCCGGCCCCGACACCGACCAGCAGCTTGAACTCCAAGCCGGAGGCAGCGGCGCGTTCGGCCTTAAATAACACGGCCTCACGGGTCATCGTCGGCGGCAAGGTATTGGGCATGTCGCAGACGGCCACGACACCGCCACGCCACGCGCCCTGCGCCAAGGTGTGCCAATCCTCTTTAGCCGTCAGGCCCGGATCTCGGCTATGCACATGAACATCGACAGCGCCAGGCACCAGGGTCAACCCCGCAGCATCAACCAAGGCCTCAGCGGCTAGCGCGCTCAAGTCGGCGGCCGACATCAGCGGACGGCACGGTCCAGACGCTTCAACACGCCCCGCCTGCGGCTGCAAGTCACGAAAAACACCGCCAATGATACTAACGCTGAACCATTGTCCGACGGCATCTACTGCATTGATGATCCGAGCCATAAATCCCCTAGACTGCTCCCACAACGATGGCCACCTTATCTTTTATGAATCCAGCCCGGCAAGGTGGAAGCAGCGCGTAGGTCATTTTCACCCGCCCTTATCTATCCCCCTCTACCATTGACCTCATCTATTGACCTGAGCCACGGGAAAACAGTATTTTACCCGTCCAAAGCAAACTCACAGGAGGCTCCCAACATGAGCGCCCAAGACGTCCAAGCAACGATTAAGTCCACCATCGATAGCAACCCCATCGTCCTCTTCATGAAGGGCACGCCGGCAGCGCCCCAGTGCGGCTTTTCCGCCCACGTCGTGCAGATCCTTAACTCCTACGGCGTCACCTTTCATGCCGTGGACGTCCTCGCTGACTGGGACATCCGCGAAGGCATCAAGACCTACACCAATTGGCCGACGGTGCCGCAGCTCTACGTCAAGGGCCAGTTTATCGGCGGCTCGGACATCACCGCTGAGATGCACCGTAAAGGCCAGCTTGGCGACGTGCTCAAAGGCGCCGCTCAGTAACCACTTCCGGTCGCAATAATTTAAGGTGCACACATGGCTATCGATCCTAAGAGCTTTACCCAAGTTGTGCACGCCGGCGCTGAGCCTGACCAGGCCACCGGTGCGATCATGCCGCCCATCTATATGACGTCGACCTTTGTGCAATCCGAGCCCGGAGTGCATCAAGGCTACGACTATTCGCGCGCCGACAATCCCACGCGCGAACTCTATGAAAAAGCCCTGGCCAGCATTGAAAGCGCCAACCATGCGCTGTCCTTTGCCTCTGGTCTGGCAGCCGAGCAGGCGATCATCCAGCTGCTCGATCCAGGCGCGAGAATTCTCGTATCTGATGACGTTTACGGCGGCACGGGGCGACTGTTTCGTCGGCTGTTTGCTCGATACAATCTTGATTTTCAGTTTATCGACTTGAGCGACGACAGCGTGGTCAAGGCCGCAGCGACAGCGCCGACCAAGCTGATCTGGCTGGAAACGCCGTCCAACCCGACGATGAAGGTGATCGACATCGCCAAGCTGGCCAAGGTGGCCAAGGCCCAGGGCGCGCTCTTAGTCGTCGACAACACCTTTGCCTCGCCGATCTTCCAGTCTCCCTTAGCCCTTGGTGCGGACATCGTCGTCCACAGCACGACCAAGTACATCGGCGGCCACTCCGACATGATCGGCGGCGCCTTGATGGTCAACGATGCCAAGCTATTTGAGCAGCTTAAGTTTATTCAATTCGCCGCTGGCGCGGTACCGGCGCCGCTTGAGTGCTTTCTGCTGCATCGGAGCATCAAGACGCTGGCGGTCCGGATGCAACAACATGAAAAAAATGCCCTCGCAGTAGCGAACTTTCTGCAGACCCATAAACAGGTGAAGAAGGTTTACTATCCGGGCCTGAGCAGTCACCCCGGCTACGACATCGCCTGCCGGCAGATGCGCGGTTTTTCTGGCATGGTAAGCTTTGATCACCGTGGCAGCTACGCCGACGTCGTCGCGTTTTTGCAGAAGCTGCGGGTTTTTACCCTGGCCGAGAGTCTTGGCGGCGTTGAATCACTGGTGAATCACCCCGAAAAGATGACCCACGCCTCGGTACCCGAGGAGCTTCGCCGCAAGCTGGGCATTGGACCGCAGATGATTCGGCTATCGGTCGGGATTGAGGCTGCGGATGATTTGCTTACAGACTTGGCGCAGGCGCTTTAAGTGATTCTATTCAAGATTTAAGGCGGCCCAAAGCCTGCTGACCTGGTAAGTAGCGTGACGATGTCCTTAAACAGGGTGGCGAGGCTGCGAAGTGCCGCAGCTGCGGCGAACCTTCGGAAAACACGTCATCTTTGCAGGCAATTGCAAAAACACTGCGGCAGCGGCTACGCTGACTCGTCACCCAGCGGGACCGGTTGCATTCAGATATCCGAGGAACTGACCGATACAGGCTGAAGGCAGTGCCGCATCGAGGAGGGGCGTATGGGTGCAACCGGGAGGGAAGATCAGATCGTGCTGGTCGTGGATATCGACGAGTTTCACAGGCGTGTTGGCCTGGTGGGCTCGTATCTCGAGCTTGAGTGGCTTGGATTCAAGATTGAAAGCTACGGAGGTTCGTTCCGGGCTAGGCGCCTGCCGGAACTGATCGGCTTCTGCACCGCCAATCCCGAGTACCACATCGTGACCTACACGGACTTGGGGCGTTTCGCGAACAAAAATGTCCCGGATAAGGACCTCTACTTCCTAGCTAAAGGCGACAAGAATCCCAACCTCGTGCTCAACCATCTGATTGATCCTGCGCGAGCCTTAATCACGGAAGAAACGATCTGCTCGGCCCTTTCCGTGCTTAGCGATCTGAATACTGGTGACAAGTGACAGCGCACTCATCTGAGCCGCCTTGTCTGCATCGGCCAAACGCTTTTCATGCAAAGCTGACCACGTAACGAAACGACCAAGATGCTCCGACTCGCCGGTCCGACGCACAGCTCGGGTCATCAGATGCTGAAACAGTGCAAAGGCGTCAAAGTCGTCGGCGCTAGTAAAATCTTTGAAGCCATCCGCCACCGTCGTGGGATCGTCGGTAAGGTAGGTACAAATAGACTTGCCACTGCGTGTTTGCCCGAAGCGCTGGGCTGGTGTCTTCAAGGGGCCCTCCTGGAACAATAGTCTCGCCAGGATTCATAGTGGAGAATGCGTGTGGCCGCCAACGACATGAGCTTTGCCTAGTCTGCTGCGGCGCCCCAGTCGGCCCGCAAAATGTTCATTCACCGATCTAGGACCCTGACTCAATTTCACAACTTCCACATTGACGCGACTTGCAAAGGCTCGCTTAAAGCAACCGCAACAACCTGATATTAATAATCAATATTGATAACAAAAAATAACTCAAGATGCGCAAGAAAATGACCGATAAGACCCTCGTCATCAGCCGCAAACCAACATTTTCGATAGGCACCCCATGAGCTCCAAAAGCCTGACGTCTGGTTATCGCTTCTTGGCCCATAGCTCCATCATAGGATTTACAGCGCTTTGGTTCAGCGCTTGCGCCAATCCGCCCGGCTCGGGCTATCCAGCGGCGCCTCTAACACCGAGCCAACCTGCGCCACCGGCCTCTAGTAGTGCAAGCGATGCCAACAAGGCCGCACCTGACACCAAGGGATCGCCTTCAAGCTCAACTCAACAGGCGGCCGCAACGTCGACGCTCCCGACCAGCACGGCACCGGTGACCCCACCGGTAACTCCTGTAAGCACCGCTGCACCAGCAAGCCCTGCTCCTGCCGCAAAGCCAGCCGCTAGCGATCCAAACGCGATGTGGACCGCGCTCGGAGCTGGCCTAGCCACTGGCATCATTAACGGCATCAATGGCGGCTCAGGCAACTACTTTGCGCCCCCAGCGTCCTTCAACTATCAAAATGCGCCGAGTAATGATCCGGTCTGGTGCCAAACCAACAAGGGCGACGGCCAAACCTGCAATTACAAGTGCGGCTCCAGTAACGGCACCCAATGGTGGTGTTCGACCGAAGTCCGCAGTGGGCAGACCGTCAATTGCGTGGTCGCCTATGGTGCGAGCGGGCCGTCTTGCTAAAGATGAAGTAAGGAGCCGGTCTTGGCGGCGTTGGCAAAAGAAAATCACATTGAGCTGTTCGTCAGCGCGGACGCATTTGACCAGCGCGTGGGAATAATCAGAAATTATTGGGAGCTAAAGTGGCTCGGGTTCGAACCAAGGCCTTTAGGTAGACGACAGACTATAACGTTACCAACGACATGCCTCGCTTAGGCTCGATGTCGGCGTGCGACGCTATCGCCCCGACTCGCCGGTCATCAAGGGCTACGGGGGTCTACGCGTTAGCATTGTGCTTGGTAAGCGACGGCGCTATGTTTGCTCCAGTCGTGGCGACCTCCACCTGTGACCGAAAGGAATCATCCATGGAATATCGACGTCTAGGAGCATCCGGCTTTACCGTACCCGCCTTGAGCTTTGGCACCGGCACCTTCGGCGGCAAGGGCGAGTTTTTTAAGGCATGGGGTGAGAGCGATGTCGCCGAGGCGACCCGCTTGGTCGATATCTGTCTAGAAGCCGGACTGACGATGTTTGACTCGGCGGATATTTACTCAGACGGCGCCGCCGAAGAGATCCTCGGCAAAGCACTCAAGGGAAAGCGTGACCACGCGATCATCTCGACCAAAGGCACCTTTCGCTCCGGTAATGGTGCCAACGACCTCGGGTCCTCACGCTACCATCTGATCCGCGCCTGTGAGGCGAGTTTAAAGCGCCTAGGTACCGACTACATCGACCTCTACCAGCTGCATGGTTTCGATGCGATGACGCCGGTTAACGAGGTGTTGCATGCGCTTGATGACCTCGTGCGCGCAGGCAAGATCCGCTACATCGGCTGCTCTAACTTTTCTGGCTGGCACCTTATGAAGTCGCTGGCAGTATCGGAACGCTATGGTCTGGCACGCTATGTCGCGCATCAGGCTTACTACTCCCTGATCGGCCGCGAGTATGAGTGGGAACTCATGCCGCTCGCTCTGGATCAAGGGGTTGGTGCCGTGGTCTGGAGTCCGCTTGGCTGGGGCCGCCTCACCGGCAAGATCCGCCGTGGTCAGGCCCTACCTAAAGTTAGCCGCCTGCAAAACCAGCGCGTAGTCGAAGGTGGTCCAAAGGTCGCAAACGAGTATCTCTATCACGTCGTCGATGCGCTCGACAGCGTCGCCAAAGAGACGGGCAAGACGGTCGCGCAGATCGCCCTGAATTGGCTGCTGCAACGGCCCACGGTGGCCAACATCATCGTCGGCGCCCGCAATGAGGAGCAGCTGCGGCAAAACCTCGGAGCGGTCGGCTGGAATTTGACGCCGCAACAGGTCGCCAAACTCGATCACGCGAGCGCTGTGCAAAAGGTTTATCCGTATTGGCACCAGGATCAGTTTCCGGAACGGAATCCACCGCCGGTATGAGGTTGGCGAGCGGGGGATTTGCGGCAAGTACTAACATTAGTTGCTGTTTGGGCATGGGTCCAGCAGCACCGACCAAGCACCTCCACGCGGTGGCTCGCGACACCGGCAGGTGCTAAGCGGCCAAAGCAAAGTATAAGGGGGGAGGTCTTGATCCATATCCACGATGCTAGGCAATCGCGCACTGGAATCCCCCTCTATAGGTCGCGGTTACCAACCAACCTAAACCATTTGCTGGCTAAACTCGTTAGCATGCGCCAGCCATGATTTTGCCGTCCCAGCTAACATATCCACCGCCCGGCTGTTGTAGTCCATCCAGCTAACGATGATATCGGCCACATGCTTTTGCGGTGCGACAAAGGTGTCGTGCATGACCTTGACCGTCTCCAAGTACTGCTTGATGACCCCCTCGACGCTGCGCCCACGCTCGCTGATATCGCGGCGCAGACGACGGATAAAGCGCACATCATCATCGACGTCGACGTAGACCGACAGGTCACACAAGGCGCGGATCTCCGCCCAATGCAGCGACAAGATCCCGTCTAAGATGATAACCGGCGCCGGCGGAAGTAAGACCGTTGGCTGGACGCGCGTGTGCGTCGCAAAGTCATAGGTCGGGCGGTCGATGGACTGTCCGGCAGAGAGTGCGGCCAAATGGCGATGCAACAGGTCGGTGTCGAAGGCCTGTGGATGATCGAAGTTGCGGCGGTCGCGCTCCTCTTTGGCCAGGTGCGACAGGTCGCTGTAATAATGATCGAGCTGGATCACCAAGATGCCAGCGTCCCCGCAGGACTCACGCAGGCGTCCGACCAGGGTGGTTTTGCCAGAGCCGGAGCCGCCGCTGACGGCGATGACCTTGGGTTTTCTCGCCAGGGTCTGGGGGGAGGTCGAGGGCATCACGTAGCTCCTGATCACGGAGGGGGAGGGGGGCGGGGGGAGACCCGCAAAAAAAGAATGTTCTTGCCGAACCGTGCAATAATTACAAGAATGGTTTGATCACACCACCCATTTCAAAGCCTTGCTGCTTAAGCACGTTCGTGGTCAGAGCCGTCCGCACCCGTCCCATCCATGGGTATAGGCGAGTCGAAGCGAGTATCGTGTAGGTATGATGGACCTGCACCAGCGAGCCGTCCGTGGCCTTTTTGAGGATCGCAGCGATGACCGATAACGATACTAAGAAGAAAAAGCAGAAGCTGACCCACATCAAGCTCACCTCGCACCCGGAAAGCGGGGATATTCTGTCGCCCATCAACTGGGGGGCGAAAACGGCCGAGGAGCGCGGGCCGGTCATCGGCACCGTCACCAACCCTGGCAAACGCAACGTGATCGGCGCCCACTCCGGCTCCTACGCCGTCTACCGCGCCCTGGCCATCGCCGCCGGCTCGCTCAGCCCGGTGCACATCCCAGACCTCACCAACACCTCGCCGGCGGCGCTGATCGGCCCCTATCCCCAGTGGAGCGACCCCAAGCGGATCATATCGATTGACCCGTGGGGCCACCTCGTCAGCGAGGTGTTTCGCCCCTTACTCCTTGCGGGACTCGATATCCGGCCGACAATCGCGGTGACGCGCGCTCATATAAACATGCCAGAATTTAGCGAAGCCCTGGCCCACGGCCGCTTGAAGGCAGATGGACACATCCTCAAAGCCAACGGTGAAGTCCTCGTCACCAAGGCGGCGATCGATCCCGTCTGGTACTTACCGGGGATCGCCGAACGCTTTGGTGTCGATGAGGCGGAGCTCAGGCGCACCCTATTTGAGCACACCAGCGGCATGTTCCCCGAGTTGATCACACGCCCCGATCGCCAGGTCTTTCTACCACCGATCGGTGGCATGACGGCCTACTTCTTCGGCGACGTCACGACCATGCCCGACGCCACCAAGGAACTGGCCTGCCGGATCCATGACGAATGCAATGGCTCCGACGTGTTTGGCTCGGATATCTGCACCTGTAGGCCCTATTTGGCCCACGGCATCGAGGTTTGCATCGAAGCTGCGCAACGCGGTGGCGCCGGCCTGATCGTCTACAATCGCAAAGAAGGACGAGCTTTAGGTGAGGTGACGAAGTTTCTGGTCTATAATGCTCGTAAGAGGCAGGAAGGAGGCGACACGGCTGCCCAGTACTTCAACCGCACCGAGTGCGTGGCTGGGGTCCAGGACATGCGTTTTCAAGAACTCATGCCGGATATTTTACACTGGCTTGGGATCACCAAAATTGACAAGTTCGTGTCCATGAGCAACATGAAGTACGATGCGATCGTTAAGACCGGCATCACGATCAAGGAACGAGTGGAGATCCCGCCCGAGCTGGTTCCCACCGACGCCAAGGTTGAGATGGATGCCAAGGTGGCAGCCGGTTACTACACCCCCGGAAAAGTCCCTGAGCTGAGCGAACTAGCCCAGAAAAAGGGCCGCGGCCTCGACGAGTAAATGATGGAACACCAGGATAGCAAGGAAATCGTCGCCTACCTCAGGTCCACTAAAGCCATCCGCGAGCAATGCGAGCGCCTGGCCACGGAGGTCGAGCAAGGCAGGTCGGAGCATTTCACGCTGCAGCTGGATAAGCTGCCAGCGGTCGCCGACTACGTCATCGAACAGATGCGCAGCGACTACCCGACACTCGAGATTCCCTATCACAGCCGCTGGCGGCATTTTGGCGAGGCTCGTCTCAGCCAGCTGCAGACCAAGCTGGCCGGCCTGGACACCGATAGTGCGGCCAAGGTGCGCGTCGAATTGATCATCGTCAGCACCCTGCTCGATGCCGGCGCCGGCAAGATGTGGCGCTACAAGGACGCAGCGACGGGGACGGACTTCTCGGCCTCGGAAGGCCTGGCCATGGCCAGCTTCGACATGTTCCTCGACGGCGGCTTCTCCAGCGACCCTGACCTACCCTTGCAAGCGGACATGGTCGGTCTACGCAACCTCGATAAAAAAGCCCTAGAGCGCTATTTTCAAGTGACGCCGCAAAACCGCCTGGCGGGACTCGATGGCCGCCTGGGACTGCTGCACAAGCTCGAGCACACCATCGCCGCGCATAAGAATATCTTCGGCCTGACCGATCCCCGCCTCGGCAACATCTATGACTATCTGAGCAGTCACGCCGGCAATAACAAACTACCGGCGCGCAAAATCCTCGCCACCTTGCTCGAAGGCCTGGGCGGTATCTGGCCCGGACGCGTGTCCATGGGTGGCGTCAACCTAGGTGACGTCTGGCATCATCACGCCCTGCCCAAAGAAGACTTCGGCTTCGGCTTGGTCCCCTTCCATAAGCTATCGCAATGGCTAGCTTATTCATTGGTGGAGCCACTTCAGGAGTCGGGCCTGGAGATCAATGGCCTGGATGAGTTGACCGGCCTGGCGGAATACCGCAATGGCGGCTTGTTCGTCGACTTGGGGGTCCTTAAAGCCAAGACCGACGCCGTCATCACCGGGACCCACAAGCCCGAGTCCGAGGTCATCGTCGAATGGCGGGCCCTGACCGTCGTCCTCCTCGACCGTTTGGCCGTACTGATCCGTGAGCGACTTGGCAAAGATGAAGATGAGCTGCCGCTGGCGAAAATCCTTCAAGGCGGCACATGGAGCGCCGGGCGCCGCATTGCTCTGAAACTGCGTCCGGGCGGCGAACCGCCGATTCATCTGGCGAGCGACGGCACGGTTTTCTAAACGCTCACTGCACGGGATCCCCATGACCTCGACCCTGACCCCGGACCTGACCGTGTCTGCCACCGGTGGCCTGACCGTCATCACGCACCCCTTGGTCCAGCACAAGCTGACCATCATGCGCAAGAAGACGACCAGCACGGCAAAGTTTCGCCGCCTGGCCGGCGAGATCGCCATGCTTCTCGCCTACGAAGTGACGCGGGACATGGAGGTCGTGCTAGAAACCATTGAGACGCCCCTAGCCACCATGCAGGCACCGGTACTCAAAGGGAATGGGATCGTCCTCATCTCCATCCTCAGGGCCGGCAACGGTATCTTAGACGGCATGCTGCGGCTGATTCCCTCGGCCTTGGTCGGACATATCGGCCTCTACCGCGAACCCAAGACCCATGTCGCCATCGAGTACTATTTCAAGATGCCGCCAAACATGCCGCTGCATGACGCCATCGTCGTCGACCCGATGCTGGCCACCGGCCACTCCGCCGTCGCCGCGCTGGACCGCATCAAGGAAAAAAAGCCGCGCTCACTCAAATATGTCTGCCTGCTGGCCTCACCGGAAGGCATCGCCTTTGTCCAAGAGCACCACCCGGACGTGCAGATTTACACTGCGGCGGTCGATCAGGGACTCAATGAAAAAGCCTATATCATCCCAGGGCTCGGAGATGCCGGCGACCGGATGTTCGGCACGCTTTAATGGACCTGCTGTTCCACAACGAACACTTTGCCGCCGCCGACAAGCCGGCGGACTGGCTCAGCGTCCCGTCGCGCCAAGGTGAGGAGGACGCTCGTCCTTGCCTCGGCAAACGCCTGGAAGCCGCCCTCGCGACCCGCCTGTGGCCGGTGCATCGCCTCGACCAGGAAGTGACCGGCTTGATCCTGTTTGCCAAAAGCCCGGAGGCCCATCGTCAGGCCAACCAATGGTTCGAGCAAAGACAGGTGGTTAAGACCTACGAGGCGTTGACTGGGCCAGCCGCTCCGCCAGCACCGGGGGCGCCCGCCCTGGTCGGACCCGGGGTTTTGCCAGCAGCGGGCACAGACTATGTCTGGCACTCGCATCTGCTGCGTGGAAAGCGCCGAGCCTATGCTAGCCCACAGGGCAAACCCGCCGAGACCCAAGCGACTTTTATCGGCCTGCAGCAAGACGGGGAGATCACCGCCGGACACTGGCGGCTGCACCCACACACCGGTCGGCCGCATCAGCTGCGCTTCGACCTGTCGCGTCACGGCTTCCCGATCCTCGGCGACGCCCTCTACGGCAGCCTCGCCCCATGCCCCGGCGCCGGGATCGCCTTGCGCTGCGTCCAGCTAGACTTCACGGCCTGTCCGAAGTATGCAGCGTTTGGCTTGCCCACGCTCCTCGTGGCGCCGGGCCTGATCCCCTTCCTCGGATTTCACAAGAAAGCGCCGCCGTGAGCGATTGCCCGACCGTCCAGCTCAGTAAAAACCTCCGCATCCATCACCCCTGGGTATTTGGCCGACTGCTTGAAAAGCCGAGCGAGCGCATCCCGCCAGGGACTATCGTCGACGCGATGAACCCCGACGGCACTTTCGCGGGCCGAGGGTTTTACAATGCCAGGGCGCGCATTGGCCTACGCGTATTGACGACGGATCAGAGCGAAGTCGTGGACGCTGCGTTCTTTGCCGCGCGCCTCGGCCAGGCCGTGGCTTGGCGGCGCGAGCAAGGCCTCCTACAGCCACGCTGCGGCGTTCGTTTGGTCCATGCCGAGGGCGACGGACTCAGTGGCCTAGTCGTCGACTTGTTTGATGATGTGCTCGCCATTCAGTTCTTTAGCGCTGGCATGTTTCGCCAACGCGAGGTGATCAAGGCCGCGTTGCTCGATCTGTTTCCCGCCGCACGCGTCTACTGGTTCGCCGAGAAGCGCGTGCAGAAGCAGGAGTCGTTTGACTGCTGGGAGATGGAAGCTCCAAGCAACGTGGTCATCGAGGAGCATGGCGTCAAGTTTCAGGTGGCCGTCGGCTCCAAGCACAAGACCGGATTTTTCGCCGACCAACGCGACAACCGCCGCCTCCTGAGTGAGCTCTGTGCTGGCAAGAGCGTTGCCGATCTTTGCTGTCACAGTGGCGGCTTTGCCTTGTTTGCCAAGGTCAAAGGCCAGGCCAGCAAAGTCGTTGGCGTCGACCTAGATGCCGAGGAGGCGCTGCCAACAGCGCGCGCCAATGCCGCGTTGAACGGCGCCGACATCGAGTTTTTGGCCGCCGACGTCATGGACTGGCTCAGGGACGCAGCAAAGTCCAAGACCACCTACGATGTCGTGATTCTTGATCCAGCCAAACAAACAAGGTCTGCCGACAAGGTCGACGAGGCCTTAAACGACTACTATCATATGAACCGTCTGGCCATGCCGGTCGTTGCCCGGGGCGGCATCCTGCTCAGCTGTTCGTGCAGTGGACTCATCACCGAGGAGCAATTTCTCGGCGTGATCAAGCAGGCAGCGAGGGATAGCGGACGGCAGGCGCAGGTCTTCAGACTGTCCGGTGCCGATACCGATCATCCGTTTATGGCACATGTGCCCGAGGGACGTTACCTTAAAGCCGTGTGGTGTAGAATCACCTGACATGATTTTAACCGCGCATACCACCCCTTGCGGATGGACGGCGCCACAGCCATAGCGATGGGGTACCAAGTGAAGATCAACTCCCTACGACCCTCTGGTGGCCTCGCCCTCAAGCTGTGGCACCTGATCTGGACACCCATTGCGCTGTTTCTCGCGTTTTTCCCCCTTGCCTTGATCAACCTGGCGCAGTTTCTAAGCCTGCTGCTCTTGCCCGTATCGCGCCGCGCCTACCGTGCCTATAACCGCCGCCTTGCCGCCACCATCTGGGGCTACTGGGCCTGGGGCATGGACCACGTCAACGGCTTGCGCATCGAGCTGAGCGGTGACTCGCTGCCGGTGGAGGAAGATGCGATCGTCATCGCCAATCACCAGACGATGAGCGATGTCATCGTCATCCTCTGCATCGCCTTCACCAAAGGACGCGTCGGTGACTGCAAGTGGATGGTCAAGGATGGACTAAAATATGTGCCTGGGATTGGCTGGGGCATGTTGTTTCTCGACAGTCTGTTTTTGAAGCGAACCTGGGCTGATGACGCAGAGCAGATCCGGCAAACTTTTTCGCGCTATTTAGCCGCCAAAGCACCACTATGGCTGGTGTCATTTCCCGAAGGCACGCGACTCACCGCGGCCAAGCTCGAAGCTAGCCGAGCCTATGCCGTCAAGTCCGGCGTGACGCCTCCCAAGCATGTCATGCTACCTAGGCCAAAGGGTTTCGCAGCCTCGGTTCAGGGTTTGCGCAGCCACGTCCGCGCTGTATACAGCCTGACCATCACCTACGATCCAGGACCGCACTCACTCGTCGCGATCGTTCGCGGTGATATCCCGCGGGTGCGCCTGCATGTGCGCCGGGTTGAGATCAGCGGTATGCCGCATGGCGAGGCCGAGTTGGTGGCTTGGTTAAATGCGGATTTTTACCGTAAGGATGCGCTGATTGCGGCAAACCTTGGTGGCTGAAGGGGCGGTGCAGAGCAGGTTTGATCAGCTGCTGAGAGGCCTGGCATAGAGATGATTTAGATAGCGCCGCGCACCACTTCACAAACTAGAGGAATCACGTTGACCTCTGGTCAAACGTCAGTAGAATGATAGATAGTCGCGACTTTCTATCATTTCAGTGAATGTAAAAATGGAACGTTATCTAACAAAAACAATTAGTTATGATGCTTTAGCGGACGTCAAGATGGCTTTGATCTCAGGCCCTCGACAGGTCGGCAAGACCACCTTGGCGCGGACGCTGCTGCTCGATCAACAGCGCAATTACTTTAATTGGGACGACGATGACTTTAAGGTGGCATGGAGCCGACATCCCCTTCTCGCCCTAGCAAACCGCGGCCCCGGTCCAGTCGTGCTCGACGAAATCCACAAAGACCGGCGCTGGAAGAGTCGGCTGAAAGGCGTCTATGACAAGTCGGGCGCGGATTTACCGATTCTTGTCACGGGTAGTGCCAAGCTGGATATTTTTCGCAAGGGTGGAGACAGTCTTATGGGGCGCTACATTCCATACCGTCTCGCTCCCTTTTCTGTTGCGGAATCAGGGGAGCCAATCGCGCCAGACGAAGCATTCACCCGAACAAAAGTGAATGTGCCTTGGGCAGACTTAACAAAGCTGTCGGGTTTTCCTGAACCTCTTTTCAAAGGTTCGGAGGCAAAGGCAAAGCGCTGGAGTCGGTTACGACTAGAGCGATTGATCCATGAGGATATCCGCGACATTCGCGCAGTCAATGACTTACAGGCATTGACCGTTTTGATGCAACTTCTACCGAAACAAGTCGGATCATTGCTTTCGATCAATTCGCTGCGCCAGGATGTCGGCGTGGCGTATGGCACTGCCTACGCATGGGTAAATGCCCTTGAACTGCTGTACCACCATTTTGTCGTCCGTCCCTACGCCGGGAAGCTCTCGCGGGCCTTAAAGGCCGAGCCAAAAATATACCTATTTGATACCTTGCCCTTACAAGATAACCCGGGAGCCTTGCGAGAAAACTTACTAGCGTTGCATCTGCGTAAGGCCTGTCAATTTTGGACCGACAGCGCCGCTGGTGAGTTTGATCTGCGATTTATACGCAACAAGGAAAAGCAAGAAGTCGACTTCTGCGTGCTTCGCGACGGCAAAGTTTGGCTTCTCGTCGAATGTAAGAGCGGAGCGAAGACACCAACTCCGGCGTTGATAAAATTTACCGAAGCTCTTAAGCCAACTTTCAGCTTTCAACTAGTCAGCCAGCCCGTCGACTCCGCATATGCAGCCTATGGCATTCGTGTGTGCTCGTATGAACGGTTCTGTGCCGGCCTGGTCTAACCAGACGCAGAGCAGAGCAGAGCAGAGCAGGTTCGATCAGCTGCTGCGAGACTCTCTACAAGCGCGAGCCCTTCGGCGCGGCACGAGTGGAGATCACCGGCGCCAAAAGTCGACCTAGCTGCTCGCTAAAATGCCGAGCACCGTCTCCACCAAGATGCAGGCCATCGGAAAAAGCATCATCCTCGACTCCTGGAAGGTGCGACCCATCGACAAAGCCGACTCCCGCGGCCTGTAACTCGCCGCGCAGCCAAGTCTGGTAGCTGCTCGCGACCGTGCTCTCAAGGATGTCTCGCCGGTAAGCAGAGGGCATCGGCACCTCGACGAGGACCAAGCGGCTGCCGGAGCGCCGCGTTGACTCCAAGATCTGCTGGAACCACGGATCAAAGCGCCAGCGTCCGTTAAAGTGCTCAAGCTTGCGCATGGCGACATCGCCAAAGGACTTGAGCAGTACCTGCATGTCGGCCTGCGCACCAAAGCGTTCCCTTGGCTCCGCCGCCGGAGCCCCCATCCCAACCAAGGAATTTTGCAGCGTCTTGACTTTGATCCAGGTCAACGACGCATAGATCGATAGCCCATTGCTGCGCGTGATCCAAAAGCGAAGCCCACGGTCCAGGTCGGCAAGGGGAAAGTCCGGATAGTAAAGCCACACGTCCGATGGCCGAGACCACGCTAATTCGATCGCCCGATTACCGAATAAATCTTTGGGATCGACCGTTTCGAGATCCGGCAACAACGTCCCAGCGCTCACACCGAGAACCACGACGGATGGCTTTCGCTCCAAGTCCAAGTAGCGACGCAGTGCCATGCTCGCTCCTGAGATGCCGACCGCACCGATCGCCAGCGGAGCAATGCAGAGCGGAGCCGTCAATGCACCACGGAGACTGGCGGCCAAGACACCAGGATCAATCCCGGCCTCCATCCGCGAATCTCCAAGCGTCAGCAGACAGCCGTCGCCCTGGAAGGCCGCGCTACGAAGCAGGATCTGCGGACCAAAATGCTGTCTCGCGTAACAACCGTAGGCAATACTAAGACCGAGCAGGCCGAAGAGGGCCGTTACGGTCGAAAGTAAAAATAGACCTCGCGGTGCAGACTGCATGCTTTAAAAGTCCACATAGATAAACTTAGTGGTTCGACCGGCAAAAGCCAGAGCCAGCAGCAGCAATGCCAACCACCACAGCGCTCTAAGCATGGCAAAGCGCCGCTTTGCCTGCCAGGCCTCAGGTAGTGGCTTGCAGCCGCCGCAGATCTCAAGCCAGGTCACAAAATGGGACCAATGCATTACGTCACCCAAGCGATGCGCCCGAGCGCAAATAGCGCTCGCGGCAGGTCCATACAAAAGAAAGCCCAACCGATATGGACACAGGTAAAGGTCATCACGAGCGAACACACCCTCCACAACGGCCCCGTCGGCCGCCTTTGCCACGCTCGCCACAATCGATGCACGACCATCATCACCCCATGCCACAGACCCCAAACAAGAAAATTATACGCGGCGCCATGCCATAGACCAGAAACAGCAAAGGCCGCGACGAGGTTGCCGGCAGTGCGCAGCTTACCGCGCTTTGAGCCACCAAGCGGTACATAGATATAATCAAAAATCCAACGACCCAGCGAAATATGCCACCTCCGCCAGAACTCGCTGATATTCTGGCTCGCATAAGGCCAATGGAAATTCTCAGGAATGCGAATACCGAAAAGATAGCCACTGCCGATCGCGATATCGGAGTAGCCAGAAAAGTCGAAGTAAATTTTCATCCCGTAGGCCAAGACCCATCCCGCCACGGACCAAGAAGGAGCCTTGTACAGCGCGTCGGTCCCGAGTTGATCCGACCAGAGGCTGAAGGTATCAGCGAAGACCTGCTTTTTCACGAGACCCGACAGGATCCGCGTGATCCCCTGAGAAAACAGCGTGGTATCTAGATGCGGATGCTCAAACTCAGGCGCAAATTCGCCGTAGCGCTTGATCGGTCCAGCCACCATCGAGGGAAAAAAAAACAAGAAGGCCGCATAGGTCCCCATTTCAGGACGCTCCATGCGACCGCTATAGGTCTCAGCCGCAATATGGATAAACTCAAAGGTGAAGAAGCTAATCCCCAGCGGCAAGGCCAGGCGAACTATGTGCTCGATGTAAAGAGGACCGCTGCCGACGACATCGTTCCAGCTGTTGGCAAAAAATCCCAAATACTTGAAAGCGACAAGGATCAAAACCGCTTGGACGATGCCGAACAAGCACCACTTGGATCCAGGCCGGTAAAAGCGAGACGTGAGCAGTTCGCAGACAAAGAGCCCTATAGCGGCACTGCCTTTCCAACCACCGAAGTGAATATAGCCATAATAAACAAAAAATGAGATGCCGAAACCGGCCAAGATAGCTGCACGGTACCGCAGCAGCCAACGTGCGTGCACTGCCAAATGGAAGAGCAGGACTGCCGGAGCGAGAAAAAGCAGATAGTAGGTGGATTCGTTGAAAATCATCTCGGCCTCAATCGTTCTAATTTACTATAGAATGGGTGCCGATTCTATCCAATGGGCCTAAGTTCTATTGACAGTAGAGTCTACCGCGCGGCTATGCCGAGCAGTAAAATCCTTGCAGACAGGCTATCGGCAACAATGATAGTCATGCAAAAAACCTTTCCCTCATTCTGTCTACAGCGGCCGCATGCCAATCGATGCGCACGAGCACATCATGATTGGCGAAGACCTATTTGCGGCCCGCAGCGAACTGCTGCGGCAATCGCTAAGCGAAGCCGGAATTGGCCCCGCCGAAATCGAGGATTGGCTTCGGATCGACATGGCTTTCAAAAAAGTCCTGGTCAAAAAATCATCCGCCGATTGCAAAAGGCGGTTTTTCACGGATCAGATTCTCGACTTCCCAAATCCGACCAAGCTCGACAAAGCCTCTTAATGCTTGATGTATCGCGTTTTTGGTTGCATCGCTTGATCGACTTGCGAATCAGAGGACCGCGCAAGCCACGGCGGCTAAGTTCGCGTAGCTATGTGCGCCACGCAAGGCTCGCGCCATAGATCAAAGGGATTTGGTGTAGCGCACCTGCGGTTGCAACGCGGTCACATTAGACGTCCCCTCCAACTTGGAACCGACGTTATCGATGAGGAGACCAACAGCCAGACTGCCCGTCGGATCCACAGCAAATTGATACTCCGTTCCGGCCCTGAGGCCGGATCCAATGTTCCTAGGAAAACTCATATAGATGGGCCAGCCCGGCTCCGTCCTAGGAATATAGCCAGCAAGAATCTGCAGCTTGGCGCGTGGCGCAGTCTTGATGTCGAGGTAGGCCAACGCATCCAATGAATTGGTGGTAAAGGTGCTACCGTCGCTACTGGCACTGTGGCGATTGACGTTGTATTGGTAGGTCAATAGGACACCGACCGACCCTGCGCCAAACTCCTGGGATCCATTGACTATGACCGCAGGTGGAGTGGCGTTGCGCCGTTCATAGCTGCGGTACGCCAGCCCGACCGTGGTGTGGCCAAACACTGCTTCCGCACCAAGAGTGCCCCACATACCCCATTGGTTCTGCTTGGCGTCGGTTGTATCTGGAGGATTTGAGGTTTGCGTCTCGACGATATTCTCATAAAAAAACTGTCCGCCGACGCTGAAGTGGCCGAACTGCAACGCCACGACCGGAGCCGCAATTATAAAGTTGCCTTTGGTATCTATGCTCACATCAGTCACGCCGGTGTTTGCCTGCACATCAGGCACAGCTGACGTCGAGTTAACCGAGAGTTGATCATAAGCTGCCAGGAGACCCACCCTCACGACCGGACCAATGGGGACCACAAATCCGACCTCGGCAACCGCTTGGGACGCTTTGGCCGTGTTGGTGATCGACACGCCTCCGCCCGCATCACTGGTAGCTTTAAAGTTATCGATGCGATAGACGAGCGCAGTCTCAATGCGCGTCGCGCTGGTGGCTGCTTGCTGCGCCGGATTTACGTAAATCCAACTCAGCAAATCGGGGGCTGCATGTGCCGATGCTTTATGATCTTCTTCTTGACGAGTGTCTGAGGCCTCGTCCGCTTCCGCACCCTTGGTACCTCGGTCCGTGTCTTCCGCAACCAACGCGACGGTGTCGCCCACGGCAAAGCCTTGCGTGTTCTTCGCCTTGCCCTGGAGCTTGACCGTAGCGACCGACTTACCCTGCTTTACAGTCAGCTTAAGGACTTTGGCTGGACGCGGATTGCGATCACTACCGCCTTTAATACGGACGCTGTCACCAACGGAAAGCTCCTGAGCCTCCTCCTCGCTGACGCCCAGGACGATTTGGGCCTTTTTATCGAAGATCTTCAGAACGGTCGCAGCCTGGAGGGGGGCTGAAAAGAGAGGCATAAGCACCGCCGGGATCACCAAATGCTTTACAGAAAAAAGGCGCATGCGCTCTCCCATATCATCAACGACTGGCGTGACGTCCGTAGTTTACAACCTGTATACGAATCCAATGAGCATAGAAAAATACGACACTACATGCAAGCCTGGTACGATCGCGGTGGTCGCATCCAGAGGTAACCCAACCTATTGCGGAATTCTTGTAATCCGATCATTGTTTCCATCGCTGATGTACAGGTAGTCGGCACCGGAGCCTTTGACGTAGGCTGGCGCGTCAAACATTCCAAGGTCTGATCCTCGTTTGGCCGTCCCACCGCTACACCACCCAGGAGTGAGGGTGGCAACGCCCGCAGCGGAGCAGCCGCTGTCACCACCGGTAGGCACCGTCGCCACGGCGCCAAACCAGCCAACGAAGGCGCCGCTGGCTTGTAGGTATTTGCTGATGCGGTTGTTGCCGACGTCGGCAACGTAGATGTTGGTGCCATTGGACCAGATGCCCTTAGGCGAGCTGAGATGACCGCTGCCCGTGCCACTGGTCGCTGTCCCACCGCTGCACCATCCAGGGGTGAAGCTCCCGACGGCCGCGCTAACACAGCCGATATCGCCGCCGGTGGGTGAGCTGGCGATCTTGCCGATCCACCCGGTAAAGGCTCCAGAACTTATGGCGAACCGACTGATGCGGTGATTCGCATCGGTCACATAGAGGCTCGTGCCTTGGACGCTGATATCCTTGGGAGAGCTTAAATGACCGTTGCCACTCCCAGACGCAGCCGTTCCACCCGTGCACCATCCTGGCGTAAAGGAACCAGCGGCGGCACCAGCGCATCCAGCATCGCCTCCAGTTGGGGCTGTAGCTATTTTGCCAATCCAGCCAACGACTGCACCAGTTGCCTTTTGATACTTGACGATGCGGTGATTCGATCCATCGATGACGTAGAGGTAGGTGCCATCACTATCTAGTCCCTGGGGCGCATTCAGCGCACCAGTGTTGCTTCCGGATTTGCTTGTGCCGCCCAGGCACCATCCCGGCGTGGCACTGCCTGCCGAGGTGCTGGCGCAGCCGCCCGCTCCGGACGTCGGGGTACTGCTGACATTGCCAATCCATCCGGCAAATGACCCAGAGGCTCCATCGTATTTACTGATGCGATGGTTGGTGGAATCGGCGACATATACATACATCGTGTCGGCGTAGATGCCCTGGGGTGTGTTGAGCATGCCATTGGCGTTGCCAGCCTTAGCATTGCCGCCAGTACACCAGCCTGGAGTCAATGTGCCAATGGCTGCACTGGTGCAACCTGCGACCCCTCCGCTCGGAGGGGTCCAGATGTTACCTAGCCATCCGGAGTACAGCCCAGTGCCCATATTGTACCGCTTCAGTCGGTGATTGGTGGAATCGACGGCAAACAAGTCATTGCCCATGAAGGCAAGTCCCGTAGCCAAGTAGAAGCCTTGATCATCGCGGCTTGAGAGCAGCGTTGCTTGACTACTGTTCGCCCAGCCGTTGCTGCTATCGCCGCGTGCGCCGAGCCAGCCGTTGGTGATACCGGTGTCGCTACTGTAGCGAGAGATACGGTTGTTGGCGGTGTCTGATACGTAAAGGTAGGTGCCATCACCATCGATCAAAGCTGGTCCGTTCAGCATGCCGTCATTGGCACCGCTTGCAGACGTACCTCCGGTGCACCAGCCTGGCGTCTGTGCATTGATAGCGGCAGTTGCACATTCGGCTGCACCCCCGCTTGGCGAGCTAAGGACGCGGCCTACCCAGCCAGCGTAGGCGCCCGTGGCAGCAAGATGTTTATTGATGCGGGCGGCGCTGGCATCGACGGTGTACAAAAATCCACCGCTGACATAGGCGCCATAAATAGCCGAGAACTGATTGTCACCGGTTCCGCTTTTGGCGGTACCACCGAGGCACCACCCGGGCGTCGCGCTATTCACCGCAGTGGCGGTGCATCCCGCCATGCCACCAGTCGGCACCGAGCTCACCCGGCCAATCCACCCAGCCGCCGCGCCAGTATTCATGGCGACTTTCTGCATGCGAAAGTTGCCGCTGTCGGCGACATAGAGGTAGGTGCTATCGATAGACAATCCCCGCGGAGTACTGAACATGCCGGTCCCATTGCCTACTTTTGAACTGCCACCGAAGCACCAGCCCGGAGTACTGGTGCCGATCGCTGCGCTATCGCAGCCAGCGGCACCGCCTGTAGCCATGGTGGAAATATTGCCAATCCAGCCGGCGAATACTCCAGTGCTCAACACATATCGTGAGATGCGGTGATTGGCGCCATCAGCTACATATATATAGGTGCCGTCGCCATTGACTGCCCGAGGCGTCGAGAGTTGCCCGTCTTTATTTCCAGACGTTGAGGTGCCGCCAGTGCACCAACCAGGCGTAGAGCCGCCGATCGCTGCTCCATTGCAACCAGGAACGCCGCCAGTTGGTGAGGTGAGAATCTTTCCGATCCAACCGGTTTGCACTCCGGATTTTGCATCGTACCTAACCACTCTATGGTTGGAGGTATCGACGACATAGAGATTTGTCCCGCTAAGGTAGACACTCTGCGGCGCGTTCAAAGATCCCTGCCCAGTGCCAGACACGGCATATCCTCCAGTGCACCACCCTGGTGTCACCTGGTTGACAGCGGTCGTGGTGCAGCCAAAATCACCGCCGGTCGGCGTCACGGCGACCTTGCCAACCCAACCGACAAAGGCATAGTTATTTTTGCCATCATATTTGACCATGCGGCCGTTGGACGAATCGGCGACGTATAAGTATTGATCGCTATCAAATGCCACACCTATTGGACCCTGCAGCATCCCATCCATACGTCCGCGAGAAGGAAATGAGCCAGTGGCGAACGGACTTGGGCTGGCACTGGCGCCGATCCATGCTTGATAGGGCTTCACCGCATAGCCGGTCGAGGCAGCGCTCAACTGCGCGGCTTGATCGGCGGCGCTGAGAATCAAGCTTTCAACCTTTGGATCTTTTAAATAAATGGTTCTTGAAAACGATCCGGCAGCGATCGCTGTGGTGGTGATGCGCGAGGAGCAATCGGCATCACTGTAATAGTCGCCGCTGCCGGATCCGGCTAGATTAATCGCCAGATCGGTCGAGGCGGCATTGACCATATTGCCGTAGGGATCTTGCAGTGTCAGCAGTAAGGCCGGGTTGCAGATACCGGCTTTACCCGACACTGGCCCGACAAACGCGAGCTTTGACGGCGCAGCCGTCGCCACGGTGATGTCAGTCTGACTGCCGGTCAGTGCCCCGATGCTGGTATCGGTGCCAGTAATCGTATGGACCCCGGATGTCCGCAACGTCGCACTAAAGGTGTGGATCCCACCATCACTAGGGCGAAAGCTATAGTTAGCTGGCAAATTTGCCTGCAGGTCCGTCGAGCTGAAAGCAACGATTCCAGTATAATTAGTAATACCATTATGATTATGATCTTCGACCTGAACGGTAAAGGTGGCCGCGTCACCAGCTCTTGTTGCCGATGGATAGCCAGTGATCCGGTATTGAATCAGCGAGGATGGTGTGACGGTGATCGATGGCCATCCCGTGCTGAGCTCGGCACCCGCTATCTGCGCATGGACTTCAGTGGCGCTACCCGCGCCAGCAGCGGTAAATAAAGCGCTGTACGATCCGTCCCCTGCATCGGTCACGGCGGCGATGGTTCCGGTACTCGTGCCGCCAACCGTGCTAAAGGCAATGCTTAAGCCTCCGGATGTAACTCTATTGCCATTTAGATCCTTGGTTGTCAGGGTAATAGTTGCAGTGTCACCTGACTGAATCGTTGCTGCTGATACGGTTAAGGTCGAACCAACTACCGAGGCTGGGCCCGTCAACACCGAGATTGTTGGCAAGGCACTAAGTAGTGGGTTTCCACCCAGTGTTGCCTGCATCAAAGTGTTTGCTCCGGCGGTCGTCGCCGTGAACGTCGCGGTGTAGGTGCCATTTTGGTGGTCGACAACGGCGCCAATGTTGCCGTTTCCGGCGCCACTGCCTACCGTAAAGGCCACACTTGCCCCACCCGAGGTTAACAGGTTGTCATAGGCGTCGCGGGTGACCAGGGTCAGCACCGCCGTGTCACCGGACGTCACGACCGCTGAACTGACCTGCATAAAAGACTCGGTGAGATCATAGCTGCCTGGGTTCACTTTGATACTAGGCCCCGCCGAGGTAACGCTGTTGTCGTCGATCGTCGCAGTGATCTGGTTGGCGCTGCCGGCACCATAGCCAGTGAAGATGCTGGTGTAGGTGCCATCGCCGTTGTCGATGACGTCATCGAAATCACCGATGCTGGTGCCGCCTACGGCGCTCAAAGCAACGATCTGACCGCCGGTGGCAAACTGATTGCCGGCACCGTCCCTTGCCGTGACCGTGACCACGGCCGAATCACCGGCCATCAGGCTGGTCGCCGAAGCCGTGATCTGTGACATCTGCGGCGACCATGGACCTTGAGTGACCGTGAGCGACGGTAGGGTGCTGGTGACTGCGCCGCCGCCGATGCTAGCGTTGATGACCTTGGGACTCCCCTTCAAGACTCCAGTCAGCATGCAGGTATAGGTTCCGTCTTGCTGGTCGGTGACTGCAGAAATCGTCACTGTGCTGCTTCCGCCAGTGGCAGTGACGGCGACGTTAAGTCCAGCGCCAAGCTGGTTGCCAGCAGCGTCGCGCGGGGTCACGGTAGCAGTAACGAAACTGCCAGAGGCAACGCTGGACGCCGACAAGGCGATTTGGCTCTGCGCCAGGGACAAAGGTCCCCGGGTGACATTTGCCGTTGGCGAGGCAGAGGTCACGCTTTGGCCACCAATCGTTGCTTTGAACGCTTGCGGACTGCCGGCTAGCACACCGTTGTAGGTGGCCGTGTAGGTGCCGTCAAGATGGTCGGTGACGCCGCTGATCGTGCCCGTGCTGGAACCGCCAACGGCTGTGAAGGCGACGGTGAGGCCGCCACTGCTCAGTGGATTGCGCTGACCGTCGCGCGTCGTCAAGCTCAGGGTGAGCGTTGAGCCAGAGACGATCGATGTGGCCGATACGCTCACCGTTGATTCGGCGAGCGAGGCTGGACCAGCGAGTACCGAGACCTGCGGTGCTGCCGATGTGAGCACTCGGCTACCGATTGCGGTCGTCACCGCGGCAGGGCTGCCTGCGGTCTTTGCGACAACGGTCGCGGTGTAGGTTCCATCGTGATGATCAACACTATCCGACACAGTGCCAGTGCTGCTGCCTCCGGACAACTTAAAGGTCACAATTTCGCCGCCCTTAGCTAGGCGATTGCCGCGACTATCGCGCGCCGTGAGGCTGATCATTGCTGTAGCGCCAGACGTTAACGCGGTGTTGCTGACGTCGACTTTAGACTGATTCAGATCAATGGGACCTGGAAGCACTGGTATCGGCCGAATGTCGCCGGCTAGTGGCTGGTCGTTTAGACTCACGCCCAAAGTCACGGGGGTGCCAACCTGGTCTGCGGTGAACGTCGCGCTGTAGGTGCCGTCGCCGTTGTCGCTGACCTTACTCAAAACCCCGGTACTTGTGCCGGTGCTGACCTTTATCAACACTTTGTCACCACCCACCGTCTTGGTGTTGCCAAATCCGTCTTTAACCGTGAGCTTGATCGTCAGTGCTTGACCGGCCACTGCCGCTTCGCCTGCAAGACTGAGCACGGATTTAATGGGACTTGCAGGCCCGGCGACGAGCTTGATTTCGCCTTTGCCGTCGGCGTTTGTTCCCGCAGCGACACTCGTGGCTGGTTGGTAAGTGCTGCCGCGTCCTCCTCCCCCTCCGCCGCCACTGCTGCTTCCCGTACTGTCGGTACTATCCGTTTCGGGATTTGAATTCGATTTTTTACCGCACGAAACCGCGATCCCACCGACCATGAGGATCATGATCAGTATCCATTGCCTTGTGACTTTGTCGACAAGATGGCAGAGCTTGATGGGTCGATGTTGCAATTGCTGGTCGCCTTTTTGCAATCAGTGTTCGTACTGGCTGTAGACCACCGCGGACTCGCAGTGTCGTGACCGAAGCACTGGCCTTTGACAAGACCCCATCGGGTTAAATGCCGGCGATATTTAGTTCTTTTTTAGCCGCGCCGAAACTTAGTAAATACTGATTTAATAACAATATGTTACAAGAATAGATCGAGCCAGGGGGATCGCCACGTGCTTGCTCGCAATGTAAACATACGAAGCGACTTTGGCACCCGCCGCCGAAAAGGCGAGGCTCCCTATGCCACCGCGCGAAGCTAAGCCAAGCGCCCCAGTGGGAGTTCTGTTATCTAAGGATGAAGCGGCCTCGATCATCTTACGTCCAATTCCAGACTAGGATGCGGCGCTTTCATTCATGGTTTGCACCATCAGCTCAAAGATGAGCTGACGCTCCTTCGCATTCACACCAACCAGCGTTAGTCCTATTTGGGCAGTACCCAGGTCGTTAACGGTACTCCAGACTACTTCCGCGACTAGCGGGTTGACCAGAGGCCCATACTCATGGGCAAGATCATCAGCAAAAGTCATCTCAAGCTTTACGCCGCGCGCGAGCTGCACCGTGGCGAGCAAGGCCATCCCCCCGAGGGATACATTCATCAAGGTCATCGGTCCATGAGGGGTTTTGAAATGGACGTCTCGCAGCGGCTGAAGCCGCGGATGCTGCAGCTGCTTCTTGTTGCGCTGCCACAGGATGGTCTGCGCCTGGCGCAGCATATCCGGCATATCATAGAAGGGATTATACTCGTAGGCCTCAACAAGATCGACCCGGTGCTTCAGTGGAATGAGGATCTTTCCAAAGCCATGAGAGGCGGCCAGCGTCGCATCCAGACCCTCATAGGTCGCCTTGCTAACGATCATCTTGAACGGCTCCGCGGCGCTGCGACAGCGACTAGCGAGTACCACGCCGTCGCCAGACAAGGTGACGTCGTAGCGTCCAGCCGCACCCAAATTGCCAATATACACTTCATCTGTGTGAATCCCAACGCGCATAGGAAACTGGAACCCATCTACCTTTTCAGCCTCCGCAATCATCATGTCTACGGCAAACTTGCTGATCTCAACGGCACAAGACAGGGCCGCGCTTTCATGACTCGGACGCTTTTCACCCGTCAGATCATAGCCAAAGAAGCAGAGAATACCATCTACAAGCGTTTTATCGATCACCCCGCCGTGGCGATAAACAATCGCATTAAGATCAGCAAGAATTTTTTTCAATAAGTAGAAGGCATCCCGCGCTTCAATCGTGCGAAGTATATCCGCATAGCCGACAATATCGATAAACACGATACTGATACGAGCTAAGGTCGGCTTACTGGTAAAATCAACATTTGACTGGATAGCACGATTGATGAGTTCATCCGAAATAACACCTTTTAGACTGTTGCGCAGGTTGGTGTGGGCTTCCTCGATCTTGGTGTGACTGGTCGTGATCCCAAAGGCGATCAACAACATCGTAACAAACGTACTGCAAAGCAGGACCTCACCGTACACGACCCGGTTGGGAATCAGCCCAACAATCCCAAATGCAAAGGGCATCACTGCGCCTATGATCGGGACGTAGGACATCAGGAATATCAGCGCCTCGGTGCGCTTTCGTTGGTAAGACCTACCAACGACCGCTGCCGAATTAAGATAATTCCCGCACGCAGCTGCCAAAAACAGATACAGCATAGCGCGCGGCATAAGGATACTCAGCGCCGGAGCGACCACGGACAGGGCAAAAAAGAACTGATTAAATCTGTAGGTGCGAGGCCAATGCATTAAATTAACATCGAAAAATCGTTGGATCACCATGCTAGGGGCAAGAAGTGAAATAGCTAACCACATGAACCAGCTCTTAGCGAATAATTGCAGCCAAAAATCCGGCAGAAAAACATGGAATCCATTGACGGTTCCCAAGAAGACCAGCGTCGAAACTCCACCGAGAAAGAACCACAGGTAGGCCGAGTCGCGCATCACTAAGCCATTAAGCAAGGCAGCGACGAACAAAGCGACAAAGGCGCTAAAGATCGCCACCATGAATTGAATGCGACCATTTTCATATGCACGGAAGGCCACCTCGGGCCATACTTTAATCTGGGTTGGAAATGGATTTCCGTCCGGCTGAAATCCCATATAAAAGCTTGAACGGCCTGGTGCAAGTGTCACAGCAAAGGCAGACCTCGTCGACGTTGGATAGGCTTCGTTGCGCATAGCCACTCCAGATCGTTGAATACGACCGGCATGCTTCCCAGATGCTTCCAGCAATTGTATATTCGAAATGGGAAAGTCGGTCACAATAACAACCTGCTGCTCGGCGGTCGCGAGGTTGTCAATCGCAAATTTTATCCACACTTGTTCGCGACTGAAGGAAATACGATTGATCAAACCAAGTGGTGACTCACCACGGCTGCTTAATTCCCGCAACATCTGCTGCGCATCGCTACCTGCAAATGAACCATCAAGAATAGTTGCCACCGTATCAATCGCCACAGGCTCCCGTTCGCTACCGGCTATTAAAGCAGCATCTTGACCGTTCGCAACGCTGGCACAAGCGCAGAACAAACTTAGACAGACGATATTGATCAAACGTTGCATGTTTGGTGAGGTCAACTCCCTAAAGGACGCGCAAAGATCGGGCAGTTATGTATCGGCTAAAGGCCTCCTTCACTTAATGCCCCATCACGAACCGGGATGGCCAACCCTCCCAGGACTACAGCGACCGCGATCTTCCAACAAAAAATGGGAGATTCATTCATCAATTCAGCATCTAGGCCTCGGATACCTCGCTATAGTTGAGGCACTTGCGCCGCAAAACATGTCGCTGGCGATCAAGATTATCAGACAAATTCCGAAACATAAGGTGTCGAATACCAAGTCCAAGTCGCACAACAAGGGTCGACGAACACTTCTCTAGCTCACAGATTCCAAGAGAGATTGCTACGCACGCGGAACAAAATGGCGCCTCGACTATTCACATGGTTAAACTACTTCGCGTTGGCCGCAACCATGCTTGCGACCCCTGCGTTCGGCGCACATCCACTCACCATCAGTGCCGATCCGAACGCCATTATGCACCTTGGACCTGTTGCGGATTTTTACGCGGATCCCATTGCGATGAAGGATCCGGCCAAGGTGATCGCCAGCCTTGACAACATGATCCCGTCTAAAATCCCGCCATTCATCACATTGGCGACTAAAGAGGGAACATTCTATTATCATTTCGCCTTGCAAAATCCCTCCAATGATCGTCTGCAAATTGTTATCAACAATGAGTCGCCGACCCCCATAGGGACGTCTCACCTGATATTCAAGTATGGGACGTCCATCAGTCCGATGCTAGATGCCGGCGCTGAACATTTAGGACCTCAGCAGTTATACTCTTCGCGAATAGCCTATAGTCTCAATCTTGAGCCAGGCACTACGGATTTTTATCTGGCGGTTGACTGCAATGGGCAACCGTGTACACCTGTGTTTGCAGTGAGGCACGCGAATAACTTTGCATCTTTTGAGCGCTTCGGCTTTCTCTCGATGCTAGCCTGCACAGCCGCGACCGTCGCATTTTTTATCTACTTCAGTCTTACGACGATCATGTCCAGGTCCAAGGTCTACTTTTGGGGCCTCATGATTGGTCTATCCTACGCATTGGTCATTATTTGCCTCACTGGATTCCCAGTTTATTTTAACCTAATTGCCGGCCAATTTATTTTACTGCACTGGAATATTTGGCTCTGTATCGTTGGATTTTCCATGCATCGCTTTGGCCTGGCCCTCTTGGATGTCAATAGAGTGAACAATCCTAAGTTCTGGCGCATTAGTATGATCGTAAGCTCCGCCTTTCCGATTTTAATGCCCTTTAGTATGTACTTCCCGCAACAAGTGTCACCCGCTATCATTGCGATTGCAGTAGGCAGCGTCGGATTTCTTACTTACATGTCAGCCTATCGATGGCTGAAGCAAGGGCAGAAATACGGCATCTACTACTGCGTTCAGTTCCTCGTCATGGTTGTTTCCATGGCACTGAATGTTTTGACCGTCTCCGGCGTCATATACCAGTCCGTGCTTATGAGTCAGATACTGTCGATTGGGGCTTGTGTCCAAATATTCGTAGCGATGACGGGTATGAATGCTCGGTCGATGGCCGATCGCAAGCAGCATGACGCACTTAAATTCAGCTTGAAGGGGGCTATTGCCGACCTCGAGATCGATAAGATCATCGCCATGGGTGTGCGTATCCACGATGAACCGGTGCACCGCTACGTCACGGTTATGGCGATCGACATCGTCGGCCATTCGATGATCTACCAGCGACTGGGAACAGCCCCCGCCTACGATGTCATTAAGCAGCTGTTTTCTGATCTCACAAAAATCATTCACGAGCACCAAGGTGTCATCGACCGCAGCTTAGGCGATGGCATCCTCTGCTTTTTTGGCTACAATTTTACCAATACCGATGCCCAAGATCACCCATCCCAAGCCTATCTCTGCGCCAAGGCGCTGCAAACCTACACCACGACCCAAGCGCTTAAGCGCGAGGACTCACCAGATCACAGCGTATTCCCGTTACGTATCGGCATTAACTCCAGCCTGGTTTGCATCGGCAACATGGGCGACCAGACCCGCTACGAGCTCACATTAGCGGGTGACGGCGTCGTCCTAGCGAACAAATTTGAGGCCTGCTGCGAACCCTTTAAAGTCATCCTCAGTAAGTCCACCTTTGAAAGGCTCACCGACTCCGAACGGCTCATGTCGGGATTCAACCCGATCAGGATTCCCCTCAAGCAGGACCACACGCCAGTTGAAGCCTACGAATTTAATCCATTTGAGTCGCAGCCGGATCTTCTAGCCCGCGCAAAGGCCCAGTATTGGCAAGTGAATTTAGTGAAAAAGAAGGATCTACGCTACGACGTCCGTAAGCCGCTCATGATCGCATCATCGGTGGGATCCATGCAAATCCTCAACTATTCACTTGGCGGATTTTGCCTGATGTCGACGACATTTTTCGCCAAGGGAACCGTGTTTGAACTTGATCTTGAAATTGTTCGAGGCAGTCCACTTTTTGACTTTGTCAGCCCGCTTGCTGTAGAGGTCATGTGGAGTATTAGCCAAGGCGACGGCAGCTTCCGGCACGGTGTCCAAATCATCGGAGGCAACGCAGCTAAGCGCAGCCATATCGTTGAACTACTCAATCAAAAGCTGATGCTGGATCCAAAAGAAGCTGCCTGATGAAAATAGGACTAGCGTACCGTTGTGCACCAGATACCGCATCGTGCGCACTGACGACTCTTGGATTACAATTTGCCGCACAGCACGCCCCAGGCCATGCGACCCTCGGATAGTAACGACCACAACGGATAGTCCCAAGTCGCCGGGCGGTTACGCTCGACAAAGAAATGGCTGAACCAGGCTACACTGTAGGCTGCCACCGGCGCCAGCGCGGCCTCCACCCATTTTTGTTGAATAGCACCAAGCACCAGCAGCGCTACGGCCACGACAGCGCCAAGGGTGTGCAGCTTGCGCGTCAGTGGCTGTGCATGCTGGGTCAAATAGTACGGCCAGAATTCCTTGTATGTTGCGATCCTAGCCATCGATGGTTCTCCAACGGGTAGCGTCTATTCTCGCCATCAATATCATGAAAAGCGACGGCCTGTCTCCTCCGCACAGTCCGGTGATGACAACGCGCTAGAAGCTGATCGGGGTACTTGCCCCAACGCCATTGGGCAGGATTGCGGTCGGGCAAGGGCTCCATATCAGCGTCGTTTACTGCACCTAACCAGACACATCAGTATCCTGGTACGACGTGTCAAAAGGCTCCAACTACGGGTAGATTTTGGGTTACGACGCCCGTGCAGAGTGATGTTTCCGCACTAGGGACTGCGAAATCGCATGCATCGACGGTGCACCTAACGAGTTTGAAGCCCTGATCAAGACAAGACTGCTGCCAAAGCTTATCGCTGGTGGATAACAATATGGCATTTGCCGCACATACGATCTCTGGCTTTTGTTCAGGACAACTCTTTGGCAGCCCGTGAATCGTATAGCCACTCGCAGCCAAGGTAACGACTAGACCACCGTCCGCCTCGTTAACCGGCTTCAGTTTAATGTTTACCTGTGCCACTTTTCCCGCTTCGATCTCAACCTCACCGCGACCTTTCTGGTAAACCTTGCCGGAGGTGCCGTTGAGAATCTCAACTAAAATAGCGTACTGACCCGGCTCTAGATCAATGCGGTCTAGTTGCGTGACGCCGACACCAAAATGAAAGATTTTCTGACCGATGGGACAAGCTTTAGCTTCTGCGAGCAATTCCGCTTCAAACTCAGCGGCAAGTCTCCCGGCGATCTGGCGCAGCTGTTCTAGTTGCTCTTTGAGCGTGGCTGAATGCCCATCAAGAGCAATTTTTAGACCTTCTGGGAGTACATCATGTCCTATCACCCCTGGCGCCCCGACGTCTTTTTGTCGATCAGCTAAATCACTTTCCGCAGATTGCAGTTGGAACTCGGCAACATCCAGCTTTTTAGTCCTTTTAGCCACCGACAATCTTATCTGATTGACCTCGGCCGGCAAGCCTGCAGGCACCTTAAGGTTGAACGAGCCATTATGACCGCTGGGTAAAGTGACATCATGCGGCGCCGGCGACTTACTTTGCGCCGCATTTCCAGCAGGGGACTGCGCCGTGGCCTCAACGCTCTGTGCCTGGGCTGTCGCTTCTGCTCCTTTCACCGCATGGGTGTTAGGGTCTGTCACCGGCTTCACGCTGCAACCAGCCAGAACAAACAAAGCCCAAGCAGCCTTGACGACATTCTTTACGGTCTCGTAGTGATCAAATTTCAGTCCCATGATGTATTGCCTCCACTAAGGTTTTTTGGTGTTCATCATGTCGGCCCCCAGCAGGCATTCCAGCCGGCGCATCCCACCTTAGAACTCGAGGATTATCGTTGCTTGATATTTTACCTATCGGCAGATGCCTCCAAAAACTTTAGGGAAAAGTTACATTTCTTCATTATTTCAAAAATTTACAGCAAATGGCCCAAGCCTCAGATTGGGCCTTTTGTCGGTCCTAAAATGCTCCTCTGCATTCGTCGCAGCTAGAGTCATGTTTAGTTTTAGAACTTCGCTACTTCGCAGCACCCTTAGGTAAACACAGCGCCTTAACTTTGCGAAATAGACCAGGACCGACAAACATCGCCGCGAGAATAATCAGCGTCGTCCAGGTTTCATTCAGGAACGCATTTAGACTCAAGGTCGAGTATGCGATGATCCCGAAGAAAAACATGTCGCCAGTGATAGCAATCGCCCAGCCCGAAAAAAATCCGTGACCCATAGCTTTGGCCGTCGCACGCCCGGTCATAGGATCGACACCAAAAGACACCATCACTAGAGCCAAGGGGCCAAGGTTCGCGCCAAACCTTGCGCGCGCTCGTTCCGCCGGTTTCTTCAAGGCATCGACAAGCCGGACAAGCCGTGGATTGCGCTTGGCGGCCGCAATCAATCCGAGCATCAGAGCCTCAAAGACTAGAGCCAGAATCATATCGGAAACCGCGTAGAGTACGGTCATCAACGGCCAACCGATACCGTGACCCTTGGCAGCGAGCACGCCGGAAGGAATGCCCCCACCCACTGGGATCAGGAACAGCCAGAGCACCTCTTTGGCGCCGGTCACCGAGCTTGTATCGAGGTCAATCCAATTCATTGCAGGCATTATGACGAGAAGTGCATTCCCATACAACCGGCAGTTGTGAGGCCTGGTCGCCGTGAAGGATTGTGGCCAATGACTACTCGACCAACGCCACCTTCACCCGCGCCGACGATGCCCGCCCTAACTCATCCACCGCCTTCACTAAAAACCCACCCGGCCCCGCTCCCCAGAAGAAGGGTCGCCCCGCTTGTGACGTCCCGACAAGGGCATTGTCGATAAACCAGTACACTTTAGTCGCGTCCGCATCGGTCACCGCCTGCAAAGCCACCGTTGGCGTCTCGCTCGCATCCATGCGAATGCTATAGGTCAAATCTTGCCGCGGGGAGGTGATGCGCGGCGGCAAGCCTTGGTGGGTCTTGGCCTCGATCCCGCAGCCGGGATGCCAAGTTGGAGGCAGACGTCGCGGGATTCAAGGATACCGCAAGCACCCGCCAAGAGAACGCAACAGTCGCCCAACCATGATCTACTCCGCTATGCCTGGCGCTGATAATAGCATCTATTCAGCACCTGGTCGCGTTACGGAAAGTTCACGCGGCAAGCCAAATCCCCACGTAGCAGCCGAAGACTAGACGTATGGGCCTAGGAAGTACACAGCATCTTCACCGTTCCTTAAACCGTAATCAAATCTGATCACGAGGCGGCGGGCGAACAGTTTCCCGCCTTGCTCATTCGCCGGCTAGGCCGTCGATGGGAGAGCTTCATAATTCAGCGCCGCCCTTTTCGGGCTC
>Ga0315274_10001306_pt1 | contig 38387 bp, 26 predicted proteins | sample YL17G02_20_MG_FD_203700 | JGI IMG/M metagenome (GOLD analysis project Ga0315274, IMG submission 203700) | Sediment microbial communities from Yellowstone Lake, YNP, Wyoming, USA - YL17G02_20 | ecosystem: Environmental > Aquatic > Freshwater > Lake > Sediment | place: USA: Wyoming | collected...
CACGTTGGCGGTGGCGAACTCACTGAGCGGGATCGCCCACTCGACCCATTGTTTCACCGATACGATCCCCGGGTCAGGATGGACAACAATGCCAATGCGATTGGCGGAATCCTGCACAGCCACGTATAGCTGGTCTGCCCCGCCCGCCACCTGTGCCGGCGCAATCAGCGCCGTGCCCCAACTGGAGGGCGTCTGCCAGTCATCTCCCGTCGTCGAGTTCCAAGCGATCTGGGAGTCGCGATCTGCGCCATCGTCGTCATCGTTGTAGAAGCAGTCAATCCCGATGAACTTGTTCACAGGAGCGCCCGCGCCGATCAGCGTCTGCCAGGGGAACTTGATCTCGATGCGCCAACCCGTGGGCGTGTTGACTTGGGCAAACTCGATGCCCGTGAGCATTGTATTGGTTCCCTGGATGTCGGCGGTCGTCCACCCGAAGGTGTACTGACGGTTGTTACCCGATAGCCCGGGCCCAGCCTTCGTGTTGTCGCCGTCGACGTAGAACTCGACGCTGTCATCCTGCCACGACTCGGCGGTGTCGTTGATCAGTTTCTCGTCGTTGATATCGACCACCGCGTAGAGGTTTTGTGCATCGTACAACACGCGGAACTGTCCAGAGGCGTCGGCCAGATTGGACGGGGGAATGGTCTGGATTGATGTCCTGATGGGCTGGATGGATGCCTGGGCCCACATGTCGTCGACCTTGCCATCAATCACCGGGGGCGTTGTCACCGGCAAAATCGCCAAGGTCACCGCCTGACCCCGGACGTGGAGAACCAGCGTATCGAGGCCGCCGGCCGTCCAGTTCTCCGATGCGCTCCAGGATCGCTCCGCCTCGGAGTAGAACGGCGCCACCATGTTGTTGAAGTCGAGCGGCATGGACTGGGCGCCGCCATGCACAATCGTCATCTCCATGATGTCCCCCGCCAGAGGATCATAGCCGACCGTCGCACCGGTGCCGTTGCCCGGATTGCCCGGAGCAGGCTCGGTGTAGCCCCAGCCGTCGATCCAGGTCTGGAAGACCCGCTCGCCGACCTCATTGGTGTAGCTCTCGAAATCGTCGATGGGCGAAACCGTGGTAAAGCTCCATACAGCGCCGGGCACGACCGTGCCGAACGCATCGATTTCATCGACACGCCAGAAATACGTTGTGGTCGGTTGGAGGTCGCCCGGAGCGTAGTTGGGCTCGTTCACGATGCCTTTGTCCGCGTCCGCCGTGGCGTCCGTGACGGCAGACTCACTGTCACTGAAGTACACGTGGTGCTTGGTGGCGCCCTGCCCGGCCAGCCACTTCAAGTCCGGCGCCACCTGACCCGCATTGCTGCCGTCCACGGGGTCCGGCAGGAACGCCGTTGTCGGCCATGCCGTAAAGCTCCACAGGTCGCCCGTGATGACCGTCACCAGGTCCTTCTCGACCTCATCGACCCGCCAATAGTAGGTCGTCCCGGGTATGATGCCGGGCATATGGAAGTAGGCGGTCACGCTCGACGGTAGTTTCGACCCGACAAGCTCTCCCGCTCCAAGATCGGGGGTCGTGCCAAAATAGACGTTGTGGAAAACCGCCGTGCTGCCTTTCGTCCACTGCAGGACGGGAAACAATACATCCGTCGCCCCATTTGCCGGGATAGGAGCGCTGGCCTTCTTCTGGCCCCATGAAACACCAGATGCGCCCAGCAGTACGGCCACAAGAACCAGATACCCTACTCTTCTACGCATGTCTGTCCTCCTTCAAAACAAACGCCCGATGTCTTAACCTGGCTACGCGCCAGGCGTCGTCCACTCGCATGGAACCACGTTGCCGGCCACAGCCCCGTCCGGCGGTCTCAGCGATGCCTCTGATGGTGTGAAAAGTGCAGGAATACGGCGGTACCGCAGCACGGATGCACAAGCCGCTCTATAGATCTTCTGTTAAGACCCACATTGACCCGCACTCCACAGACGCCAGAGCATGATCCCCAGGGGCCCCAACGCTAAAGGCGCCGCCCCTTGTGGCCTCGAAAGAAGCGATAGAGTCACTCTCGAAACCACTATACCATCCGCCGGGTCCGTGTGCAAGCAAAATCCTGCCTTTTATAGGGCGATGGCCCGAACGGATTGCCTTATAGGACCGTCATATCCCTGCCGCGCCATGTACCCGCCCCCCTGACTGTATCCATAATCATATCGTCGGCAGAGCTACCTTGCTTGCCGAAGCACATTTATAATCCCCATAGCACCATGCTTACCCAGTTTAGCTAAAGAATTTTCTCCAGACCTTCCGATACTACCGCCATATATGTTGCCCACATTAACAATTGACATCTTGATGCTGGACATGCAGACGAGTGAACGAAGTCACCAACCCCCGTCAGTGAAGGAGAGATCAATGGTCAAGGAACAAGCACTTGCCAAGTACCTGGAAGCCCTGCTCCGTGGCGACCGAAGGACATGCCGTAGCGTCGTGGAAGAAACCCTTCAGAGCGGAATACCTGCCAACTCGGTGTATCTGCACCTGATCTGGCCGGTCATGGTGGAGATCGAGCGGCTTCTACGGATGGACAAGATCACGACGATCCAGGAGCACTTGGCAACCCGCGTCAACCGGACGATTGTGGATCAGTTGCAGAACAAGCTGCCCCGCCGCCCCACAAAGCACAAGAAGGCGGCGGTGTGCTGCGCCCGCGAAGAGCTACAGGAACTCGGAGCACAGATGATTGCCGACCTGTTCGAGAGCGACGGCTGGGAGGTCCGGTTCCTCGGCGGCGGGCTGGGCAACGACGACGTCTTCGCCTACATCAATGAGTACGCCCCTGACGTACTGCTGATCTACGGGACAACGCCCAAACAGGCGCCGGACGTGCGGCGGCTGATCGACAGGGTACGCGGGGTGAACGCCTGGCCTGACATGCGAATCATCGTCTCCGGCGGGCTGTTCAATCGGGCCGAGGGCCTCTGGGAAGAGATCGGCGCCGACGGATTTGCTGCGACCGCCGCGGAGGTGCTCCAGGTAGCCGCCGACGACACACAGGTGGCCAACCCGGATCGCAGGACCGTGAATCGCCGCAAGCGTAAGTATCAGGCCGCACCGGCTGAGCAGGTCGGCGCAACGCTGTAGCATAGGGACTGTCGGCAAGCCCTCGCTTGCCCTGCCACCTGTTGCTTGGGAAACCGATGTCGCTGCTGTATCTCCTAAATGGGCGGCGGGCGTTCGCCGGCGATGGAAGGCAATCCGGGCAGGACCTCGTGGTCCGACGTGAGCTGCCGCCCCCGGTACAATGGTGGACCACCCGCCCTCTCCGTGACAATTGCCGTGTCACGGAGGCATCACTGTGAGTTCTTTTGAAGCTTGTACTCGACGCTGTCCACCAGCGCCAGCCAGCTTGCCTCGATGATATTCTCCGAGACGCCCACGGTGCCCCAGATTGACTGCTTATCGCGGGACTCAATCACGACGCGAACCCGGGCCGCCGTGCCTGCCCGCGCATTGACCACGCGGACTTTGTAGTCGATCAGGTGCATCTCCCGAATGTTCGGATAAGACCGCTCCAATGATTGGCGCAGGGCCGCATCCAGCGCATTCACGGGGCCGTCCCCCTCACCGACGACGTGCTCGACCGCATCGCCGACCTTGAGCTTGACCGTCGCCTCGGTGACAATCTCCCCGGTCCTGCGTTTCTCGACCTCCACGTGGTACTTGATCAACTCGAAGGAAGGCTTGAAAGTCCCCATGGTCTTCTTGATGAGCAGATCGAAGCTGGCGTTGGCCGCCTCGAACTGGTAGCCCTCGTTCTCCAATTCCTGCACCCGCTCTAGGATCTTCTTGGCCAGCTTTTTGTCCTGTGTCAGCTTGGCCTTCTCGAGCTCGGCGAGGATGTTCGACTTGCCGCTGAGCTCCGAGATCAGGAACCGCCGCTCGTTGCCCACAAGCCCCGGATCGATATGCTCGTATGTCCGTTTGCTCTTGCGAAGCGCGTCCACGTGCAATCCCGCTTTGTGCGCGAACGCGCTTTCGCCCACGTAGGGCAGACTCAGGACCGGCGGAAGATTCCCGACCTCAAAGACAAACCGCGAGGTCTCGGTCAACATCCGCATCTTCTCCGGCCTGAGGGTCTCCAGACCCATCTTGAAGGCCAAGCCAGGGACAACAGCGCACAGATCGGCGTTGCCGCATCGCTCGCCCAGGCCGTTAATCGTGCCCTGCACCTGGCGGGCCCCCGCTCGCACGGCGGCCATCGAGTTTGCGGTTGCACAACCCGTGTCATTGTGGGTATGGATGCCAATTGTGATCGAGCCGAAGGCTTCGCAGACCTTCCGGGTGATCTCGTGAATCTGCTCGGGCAGCGACCCGCCATTCGTGTCACAGAGAACCAGGACGTTCGCACCCGCATTTGCGGCGGCGGCCAGCACCTTCATGGCATACTCCGGGTTCTCCCGGTGGCCGTCGAAGAAGTGCTCGGCGTCGAAGATTACCTCCAGTCCCTTGCTCTTGAGATATGCGACCGATTCGGCACAGATGATCAGATTCTCATCCAGCGAGCAGCCAAGCACCTCCCTGACGTGCAGATCCCAGGTCTTGCCCACAATCGTTGCCACCGGCGTCTTGCAGGCGAGTATCGAGTTGAGCGAGACATCGTCCGAGACGCTGCAATCGGCCCGTCGCGTGCTGCCAAAAGCGGCCAATTTCGCGTTTCTCAGGCCCAGCCCGGCTGCCTCTTTGAAGAACTGCATCTCCTTGGGATTGGACGCCGCGTAGCCACCCTCGATGTAGTCCACGCCGAGGTCATCCAGCCTCTCGGCAATCATCAATTTGTCCTTGAGAGAGAAGCTCACGCTTTCGGCCTGCATCCCATCTCGTAGCGTCGTATCGTACACGGTTACTCTTGTCATATCAGATTCCGGCTCTATATAGGACCATCCGACCCGTGCATCGGCGTCGGCAGGTGTCCTGACCAATGAAAAACGTGTCTGATTCTATCCGCCCGGCACGCCATGTAAAGGCTTAAGTCACGCGGCAGCACTGGTCAGTGGACCAGCGGGGGCGGCGAGAGACCTCGCGCAACCCACCGGCAAAGAAATCACGCTCCACGGCCGACAAAAGGTCTTGGCAACGTCGGGACGCGAGGGTATACTACTTGTTTTGTCTTGAGATGCTTGCGATCCGATATCGTTTTGGTCTTTTTGTACCATGATGCTAACACGAATATTGCAGCCTGAGTGCATTAAGGTCCCGTTAGCCGGCACGGATAAGGACACCGTCATAACGGAACTCGTGGATGTTCTTGACGCGAATGGTTTGCTGCAGAACAAGCAGGCCGCTCTGGAGGCTGTTTTTGCGAGGGAGCGGACCCGCAGCACGGGGATTGCCTCGGCGATCGCGATTCCACACGGCAAGACCACCGCGGTCAAGGAACTCGTCATGGCCCTCGGAATCGCTCAGCAGCCCGTCGACTTCGACAGCGTCGACAAGAAGCCTGTATCCATCGTCATTCTGCTCGTCTCACCGCTCGACCAGACGGGGCCGCACATCCAGGCCCTGGCACGCATCAGTCGGCTCTTGCTCGATAGTGAGTTCAAGAGCGCGTTGGAGAAAGCTCCGTCGGCCGAGGCCGCCTATCAACTCCTGAGCGAACGAGAGAACGAATAGGCCCCCCCGGCTCACGCGCCAGTTGAACCATAGCGGCGCGTTTCAGAAGTCGTGCGCCCAAGATGGCCTTCGAAATGCCGTCCTAACTCCTCTCCCAGAGAACGAGCCCGTGCTCGTAGGGGGTCACCTGGTCGCAGTGGTTTGGCAGGACTCTCACGGCGACCCCGTGCTGCCCGGTCATAAGACAGGCCATTCGACCGGAGAACCAGTGCTCGCCGCTCTCGCCGGCCTTTTTCTCGTGTGTCATCTGGACCGTGGCGCCGTCGCGGATATGGCCCCACGAGTCGGTCGGCCCGTGATACAGCTCAACACAGACATCCTGGGGCTGCATCCGCCCAAGCTTGACCAGTGCCCGGATGGTGAGTTCCGAGCCTACCTTCAACTGCGGCCGGCGAGGGTTGAGTTCCTTGCCGTCCTCACCGTTGTTGGCGCCCATGATGACTTCGCAGACGGCGAATTCTGACCAAGCCTGTCGAATCTCAGATCTCCAGCGCGCCAATGCCTTGGCCCGGGCCATCACGTCAGCGGTCAGGTACTGATACCGGGTGGCCGAGGGATTGTAGAACCGTCGTGTGTATTCTCCGAGCATCCGGTGCGTGTTGAATCGAGAGGCGACCCATTTGATCGAGGCCCGCATCTTCTGAATCCATGCACGAGGCAGATTGCCGGCCGATCGCGAGAAGAACAGGGGCACGGCCTCGTTCTCCAGCACGCTATACAATGCCTGCGACTCCACGGCATCCTGGTACGCCGGATCATCGTAACATTCGCCGCCGCCAATGACCCAGCCGTTTTCCGGAGTATAGCCCTCGCACCACCAGCCGTCGAGCGTGCTCAGGTTGATGACGCCGTTGGCTGCCGCCTTCATGCCGCTGGTGCCGCTGGCCTCCATCGGCCTGCGCGGATTGTTCAGCCAGACGTCGACGCCCCGCACAAGGACGCGGGCCACATCGATATCGTAGTCCTCCAGAAAGATGATCCGCCGCCGCACGGCCTCCTGGGAGGAAAAATGAATGATGTGGCGGATGATCTCCTTGCCGCCGTCATCTTTCGGGTGCGCCTTGCCGGAGAAGATGATCTGCACGGGACATTCAGGGTCGTTGACCAGGGCCGCCAGGCGCTCCGCCTCACGAAGAAGCAGGTCGCCCCTCTTGTAGGCAACGAAGCGCCGTGCAAAGCCGATGGTCAGCGCCTCGGGGTCCAAGGCCTCCTCCGCCTGCTTCAGTTCGCCGAGACACGTGCCGCGACGCTGCATCTGCGCCACCAGCCGCTTTCGGGCGAAGACAATCAACTGCTCCTTGCACCGCTGATGCGCGCTCCACAGCTCCTCATCGGGAATCTGGTCCACCCGGTCCCACACGGACTTGTCGAACGTCGTCTGGCTCCAGGCGGGGCCCAGGTAACGTTCGTACAGTGCCATCATTTCATCGGCCAGCCACGTCTTGAGGTGGGTGCCGTTGGTGATGGACGTGATCGGCACCTCGCGTATGGGCAGGCCGGGCCACAGGGAGCCCCACACCTCCCGCGAGGTCTGCCCGTGCAGCTTGCTGACGCCGTTGAGATAGCTGCTCAGCCGGATGGCCAGGACGGGCATCTTGAACGGCTCATTCTCGTCGTCCGGCAGGATCCTGCCCAGCGACAGGAACTGCCGGCGGTTGATGCCTAAATGCGGGAAGTAGCCACCGAAGTACTTGTCCATCAGATCGACGCTGAACTCATCGAGGCCGGCCTTGACCAGCGTGTGCGTGGTGAACACGTTGCCGGCCCGGGTGGCCTCAAGGGCCTCCTCGAACGTCATGTTCGTGGTGGTCCGCAACTGTCGGACACGCTCGAGGGCCATGAATGCCGCATGACCTTCATTCATGTGGCAGACAGTCGGCGTGATGCCCATAGCCGCCAGGGTCTTCAAGCCCCCGATGCCCAGCATGATCTCCTGGCGGATGCGCAGCTCCCGGTCGCCGCCGTACAAGCTGCTGGTGATCATGCGGTCGGCCGGCGAGTTGGCCTCGATGTTCGTGTCGAGCAGATGCAGCTTCACCCGGCCCACGGAAGCACGCCAGATCTGGGCCTGGACGCACCGGCCCGGATACTCGACGCTGATGATCAGAGGTCGGCCGCTGTTCTTGCACACCAGCTCGATGGGCATGTTGTGCGGATCGTTGTCCGTGTAGGCCTCCTGCTGCCAGCCGTCGACGTTGAGGTACTGGCGGAAGTAGCCTTTCTGGTACATCAAGCCGATGCCAACGATAGGGATGCCAAGGTCCGACGCGCTCTTGAGGTGATCGCCCGCGAGAATGCCCAGCCCGCCGGCGTAGATCGGCAGCGACTCGTGGAGTCCGAACTCGGCACTGAAATAGGCGATGACCGCGTCGCGATTATCGCGGCAGGTCTTCTCGAACCAGGAGGGCGCCTCCAGGTATTCCTGCAGGACGGCCGAGGCCCGCTTCAGCTCGTTCAGAAAACTCTCGTTCGTCGCCAGCGCCTCCAGACGCTCCTGCGGGACACTGCCCAGCAGCTTGACCGGGTTGTGACCCGATGCGACCCATAACCCCGGGTCGATCCGCCGGAACAGCTCCGAAATCTGAGGATTCCAGGACCAAAAAAGGTTCTTGGCGAGGACGTCCAGTTCCTTCAATGACTCGGGCAGCGCCGGCAACACCGTGAAGCTACGCACACTCGGCATGTGGACTCCTTACATGCTGTCTTGAGTTCTTCGTATCGAACGGAAGCTCATAACTCAGGCTTGTTATCGGCAATTCCGTCAACTCGCTTTACCCCGAAAGGCACGGGGATTGGCACTGGCATGCATCGTTTCGTCGGACCGTCTCGCACGGCGGCTCTCAATGGGCAGAGCGTGGGCCGTCCAATAGACTATTGATGAAGGCTGCAAAGGCGAGTCAACGGCCAGCAGTGAACAACCAGCCACCGCTGACTGACAACTGTCAACTGACCACTGACAACTACTTATACACCCTGCCGAGGCATTCAACCACGGCCTTCCTCACCGCGAGGGGTTCGATCTCGCCCAAATGGCGATACGCGACTTCGCCCTGGGGCTTGATCAACAGCGTGTAGGGAATCGCGCCGGGCCACTTCGGATCCACCGCGTCGATGAAGGCATAGACATCGCCGTCGTAGAGGTAGTTCGTGAAGGAAGCCTGGTTCTTCTTGAGGAACGAGAGCGCCCTATCCTTCGCCTCGCTCCCTTCGACGTTGATGCTCACCATCTTGAACTCGCGCCCGCGGTACATGCGGTTGATCTCGATGAACTCGGGGAACTCCGCCACACAGGGTCCGCAACGGGTCGACCAGATATTGACCAGGTACAGATCATCCGAGTCGTTCTTGAGCACCTTCTTGACCCCATCCAAGTCTATCGTCTGAAGGTTCACCGGCTCTTGGGCCCATTTCTCGAATCCCTGCTTCACAGAGGGCCGTTTATCTGACCATTTGATGGAACAGCCGAAAGTCTTGGTCTTCTCGACGGGCACGGGCCGGCCAGCCAGAAGAGCCTCGATCGCATTGCGCGCATCGGACGACGTGACCTTATCCGGCTGCTTCTCATTATTGTCCACCCTGCCGACATAGCGCAGCTTTCGCTCGCCGTCGAAGATGAACACGTGGGGCGTGGTCATCGGGCCGTAGCCCTTCGACACCTCCTGCTTGTTACCGTCATAGAGATAGTGGAAGTTGAAGCCCTTGTCCTTGGCGCGGATCTTCATGTCGGCCAGCGAATCGCCCAAGTCCGTATAACCCAGCTCGTCCAGCCGGACCGCCTGCGGATCGTTCGGCGAGATCGCCACCAGCACGACACCCTTGTCCTTGTAGTCCGCCGCCAGCGCCTTGATCCGATCCTCGTACGCCTGCGCCGTCGGGCAGTGGTTGCACGTGAACAACACGACAAGCACCTTCGCCTTGTGGTACTCCGACAGCTTGTGCTTCTTCCCATCCACCCCGGGTAATGCAAAATCCGGTGCCGCCGCCCCAATTTCAAGTGTCCTGATTTCCGCAGGTGCCGCCCAGACGGTGGTGGCGATCAGTATGAACATGGTGCCTGCGATGACGGCTGTGCAGGTCGGTCTCGACATCTGTTCTCTCCTAGCCTTGATTTCGATGCCAGTCAACTACGGTCTCTTATGACAACGCGCCATTATACACCATCGCGAGCCTGCGGTTTCCCAAATTACTGAGAAATGAATTTGCATTAGCATGGGTTCCGTGCTATCATGTTATGTTATTATGATACGATCGTTCAAGAGTGTCGGGACCGAGGACGTATTCAACGGCAAGAACACGTCGCAAGCTCGACGCACCTGTCCACAGCGTTTGTGGCGCGTGGCGGAGCGAAAGCTCGATCAACAGGGGAATAGAGATGATTCGCACACCCACACATCGTGCTCCGACGCATCCGGGGGAAATGCTTCTGGAGGAGTTTCTCAAGCCGATGGGGCTGACCCAACGTCAGTTGGCCCAGGCCATTCATGTCCCATACCAGAGAATCAATGAGATTGTCAACGGGCGTCGCGGGATAACGCCGAGCACCGCCCTGCGATTGGAGAAGTTCCTGGGGATGTCATCGAGCTTCTGGATGGACCTCCAGTTGCGGTGGGACTTGTACCACGCCCACGAACAGGATGAGAAGGAGCTGGAATCAATCGAACCTTACACCGCCGCAGCATCGCACTGACTTTGCCGACGGTTGTTTGAAGGACTGGCCCACAGCTTCCCCTCGATTCCTGCCTCACTCTTGCCGCCAGCCTGTCGCTTCGATTCGTGCGAACTCCGCTTGAATGTCGTCGCCCTCGTAGAAGGACAGCCAGCCGTGCAGGCGATGCGTCTGTCCCGGCTCCAGGTCGGGGAACTTGGGGTCCGAATGGAAGCACGGGCACTGCTCGTTGCCCCAGGGCCGCTGACAGTTCTCCCAGGCTGTGATAATCCACCGCTTGCCGTCCTCGGACCGGCAGGCGACATAGGGATTCGTGAGGACCTTGTTCTCGTTCGTCTGCGAGGCGAACCCCGCCGCCATCCTCGGCATCACGCAGTTCTGCACCCGCAGGTCCGTGAGCCTCTGCCCGGTCCCATTCCTGAGCCACATCTCCATCCGCACCGCCTCTTTTGTCGGCGCCGCCTTCACGCCGAATGCAATCCCATTCGGCAAGGTCCGCTCGATGTCCAGGCTCCCATCCGCTCGCCGGTTCCATTCCAGCTTCGGAAGCTCGACCCCCTGCTTCGTCCAGATCGTGTCGATGTGCTTGTGCGCCAGGTACGTCAGCCCCAGGTTCGACCAGATCGCCTCCGGCACATCCACCACGACATAGCTGTTCGGGTCCCACGGCGTGAACACACTGAACTTCGTCTCCCGCTGCGGCTCCACCGCCCCCTCCAAAAACCCAATCCGAGGATGCCGCCCACCCGGATACGGCAGGATCAACAAGGGCGTACCCTCACCTCCTACCGGCCTGCTGTCCGGCCGAATTCCAAGCCTCTTCTGTGCCCTCACAACTTCGTCCGCTGTCAACCCCGTCGCCGCACACACTTCGTCCGTCGTGAAGCGATGATATGAGATCATGTTCTCAAGCCAGTATTCAGTATCAGCACTGTCTCCTGGGCGTCGAGCATTTTGGATATCGAGCAGGGAAGTCTCCTCGTTCATCCACTTCAGTCGCGGAATCTCTGCGGCCGTTACGAACTCGACATGGCCGTCGGCGAATGCGACAAAACACCCTCTGCCCCCGTGGTTTTCAGTGGTCAGCAGTTCCGGCCCCCCGAATTGATTCCATCCGGTCTTGCTCTCAAATAGCAGAACCACGTCCGGCGGACCAGAGAAGTCGGCATGTGGATTCAGGGCGTAGGGACACCCATTGCGTTCTCCGCCGGGGTAACGAAGGGCGTTCCGGATGTGCCCGCCTGACCATTCGACAAGCAAGTCGCACCATTTCTCGCTGGTTGGGTATACATTGCCATGTTCCTCGGCGTACAGGCGTACGTTCTCTCCCAGCAGGTGCAGATTCACACTGTGTCCAACACGTCTGCTCCCCTCTTTCCCATGCCGACAGCCGAGGAAATGAACAAGAGTCACGACCCCAATCCCCACCAAGACTCCTGCGATTACAGTCGTTCTCGGTGGCGAGAATTCGTAGGCACGATCAGGCTTCCGGTTGGTTGGCTCGCTCATTTCCTCGTCCTCACAAGCATCTCTCATGCTCTCACCTCAATCCGTCCAGTCAAACGCGACAAGCTTCTTATATGCGGCACTATCGTACTGTCTCGTCGCGCGCGGCACCAGGGATTCACAGGGCTATCCGGCACAGCGAGTGAACGCAATAGGATGGGCGACTTCTCACCCATGCTGATTGAACTGCTGATATTGTTGTCCGACAGGTCGATCATGTCTTAGCTCCCGTGAGGATTTTTCGCAGGAGGCGCAGGAGGGTTTGGGGCTCGAAGTAGGCTTCGGGGAGGCGCAGGTGGATGGTCTTGGGGTCGGGGATTCGGACGGAGCCTCGGGTGTTGGCGAAGAGGCGATTGGCTTTCTTGCCGGGATCGTTTTTGAAGGAGAAGATGAGGTCGCCCGTGGGCCGGCCGCCTTCGGGGGGGATGTCCGCCGGGGACGGCTGGACGATGATACTGCGGACGTCCCACGGGCTGGCCGCGATGCGCAGCTCTGCGATCTCCAGCAGGACCTTGACCTCCTGCGGCAGCGGGCCATAGACGTCGGCCAGCTCCGCCTGGATTTGCCGCAGGTCCTCCGGCGTCCGCGCCACGGCGATCTTGCGATAGACGTCCATACGCTGGCGGTCGATGGGAATGTAGTTCTTCGGGATATAGGCGGGAAAGCCGAGGTCGATTGTGGTCGTCGGCAAAGGCCCCGTGACACCCTTGCTCTCGGCGCCCGCCGAGGACGGCTGGGCGGCCGCCCGGAGCTCGCGGACAGCGTCGGCCAACATCTCGCAGTACATCTGGTAGCCGACGAGCTGGATGTGGCCGGACTGCTCGGGGCCTAAGATGTTGCCCGCCCCGCGAATCTCCAGGTCGCGCAGTGCGATGCGGAAGCCCGCACCGAGGTGGGAGTACTCCTCGATGGCCTTGAGCCGCTTGGCCGCCACGGGTGAGATCGGCCGGGTGTTGGGCAGGAGCATGTAGGCGTACGCCCGGTGCTTGTACCGCCCCACCCTGCCGCGAAGCTGGTGCATCTCCGCCAGGCCGAACCGGTCGGCGTCGTTGATGAAGATCGTGTTGGCGTTCGGAATGTCCAGGCCCGACTCGATGATCGTCGTGCACACCAGCACGTCCGTGGCGCCGAGGACGAAGTTGATCATCGCGTCCTCAAGCTCGTGTTTGCTCATCTGGCCGTGCGCGATGCCGATCCGGGCGTCCGGGGCCAGTTTCCCGATCTCCCATGCCTTCTTGTCGATGGACTGGACGCGGTTGTGCAGGAAGAAGACCTGGCCCTGGCGGTTCAGCTCGCGGTAGATGGCCTTGCGGATCAGCTCGGGGTTGTAGGTCGTGACGCTGGTGACGATGCTGCGCCGGTCGAGCGGCGCGGTGGCCAGCGAGCTGATGTCGCGCAGGCCCAGCAGGGCCATGTGCAGCGTGCGCGGAATGGGTGTGGCGGTCATCGTCAGGATATCCACGTCGACCCGCATCTGCTTGAGGCGCTCCTTGTGCTCGACGCCGAACCGCTGCTCCTCGTCGATGATTAGCAGGCCCAGGTCCTTGAAGGCGACATCGCCGCTGAGCAGGCGGTGCGTGCCGATCAGAATATCCACGTTGCCCCCGCGGGTGCGGGCGAGGATGTCCTTGGCCTGCCTGTCGGTCTTGAAGCGGTTGAGGACGTCGATGGTGATGGGGAAGTCGGCGAACCGCTCGGTGAAGGTCCGCCCATGCTGGACCGACAGGACGGTCGTCGGGACGAGCACAGCGACCTGCCTGCCGCTCTCGACGGCCTTGAACGCCGCCCGCATCGCCAGCTCCGTCTTGCCATAGCCGACGTCGCCGCACAGGAGGCGGTCCATGGCGATCGGCTCGCCCATATCGGCCTTGATCTCACCCACGGCGGTAATCTGGTCCGGCGTCTCCTGGTACGGGAACGACTCCTCGAACTCCATCTGCCAGCTCGAGTCCTCGCCGTACGCGATGCCGCCCATCGCCTGGCGCTTCGCCTGCACCTCCAGCATTTCCGCCGCCAGGTCGCGGACGGACTCGGCCACCTTCTCCTTCTGTCTCTGCCAGCGTTTGGAGCCGATCTTGCTCAGCATTGGCCGCTTCGGGCTCGTGCCGATATACTTCTGCACTAAGGCAATGTTCTGGACCGAGACCTGGATCTTGACGCCGTCGGCGTACTCGATCGTCAGGTACTCCGCCTTGCCGCCCTTCTCGTCGAGGGTCTCGGTGCCGAGGAACTTGCCGATGCCGTAGGAGACGTGGACGACGATATCGCCCGGCTGCAGGTCGGCCAGCGTGTCCACCGGGGCGGTCGTGTGCATCGCCCGCTCGCGGCGGCGAAGAGCGTACTGCCCGAACAGCTCGTGATGGCTGACGACGATCTCGTTCAGCGACTCGACGAAGAAGCCCTGGTGCACATACCCCAGCGGCAGGGCAAAGTGGCGCGGCACCTCGCGGTCGATCTCCTTGATGATCTCGGTGACTCGCTGGACTTCGGCGGGGCTTTCGCAGTACAGGGAGACGCTGCTGCCCTCTTTGGCCCGCTGGATCAGTTCCTCGAGGGCGGCCTTGTGTCCTGCCCATAGCGACGTGGCCTTGCGCTCGAACTGCTGGACGCTCTTGACGGCCAGCCGCAGGAATTCGATCGGCTCGCTCGTCGCGAATCGGCAGATATGCAACCGAGCGAATCGGGCGACGGAGTTGTAGATGTCCGCCCAACTGTAGAGCCGGCTGGCCCGTTCCACGCGGGCGAGGAAGACGTTGGCAACCTCTTCGATCTCGCTCGGCTCCTCCAGGATGACAATGGTCTCCTGCGGCAGGATGTTCGTGAGCAGCTCCCGCTGCTCGACAACCACCTGCGAGGCGGCGGCCACGACATTGATGCTCCGGATCTCGTGCGAAGATCGCTGTGTATCGAGATCGATCCGGCGGACGCTCTCGATCGTATCGCCGAAGAAGTCGATCCGGATGGGCTGTGCCTCCTGCGACGCTTGGCCGGCATCGCGAGGGCTCAGCAGGACCTCCCCGCTGGTCAGAGGCGCGTAGATGTCGATGATGCCACCCCGGCGGGCAAACTGGCCGGGCAGGTCCACCGCGTCGACCCGCTCGAAGTTGTTGGCGACCAGCCACTCCACGACCCCCTCGGGATCCGCGGTCCCGGTGGCCTGCAGCCGCAGCGAGCTTTCCTCCAGTGCCGCTGGCTTGGGGATCGGCTGGCAGATCGCCTGAATGGGGGCCGCGATGACGAGATCGCAGTGCCGTGCGGGGTCGGGGTCCGAGAGCCGCGACACCAGTCGCAGCCTTTCCGCCCGCGTCTCATCCGTTGCATCGGCCAGTTCCTCCTCGCCCTCCCACGCGGACAGAAGCTCCACGTGAGAAGCCCCGAACGTCTTGAGATCATCGTATGCCCGGTCCGCGTCGTCGATGTGGGCACAAAGATGCAGGACGGGCCGGTGCAGGGTATTCGAGATGTGGGCGGCCAGCAGGCGCGCATAGGATCCCCACATCCCCTCGACTTTCACCGGCTCCTGCGGGCAGCGGCGCAGTCGGGAGAGCACCTGAGAAACCACCTTGTCTCCTGCCAGATCCATAGTACGGCTCTGTCGAGGGCAGTATAACAAGCCAGGATGCGGCGGGCGAGCAAGATCCCCGCCCGGGGCCTTATAAACGGCAGCACCTCCCCATCGAACCCAATCCAGCCATGCCGGCGATTCGATCGGGGGCCCCACATCACTATCGATTCGCAGGAGGAATTGTCCGCTCCGTCCCCGCTATTGCTGCTCCTTCAATTTCTGCAGGCTCCTCTTGGCCGCTTTAACGACGTTATCTGTCGTAATTCCAAATCCCTCGTAGCAGGCCTTCCAGGGAGCGGAGGCGCCGAACCCGCAGAGCCCGACGAACTCGCCGAAGTCGCCAAGCCACTTGTGCCAGCCGAAATCGGTCGCCGCCTCGATCCCCACACGAGCCCTGACGGTCGGCGGGATCACGGAATTCCTGTATTTCTCGTCCTGTTTCTCGAACAGCGTCCAGCACGGCATGCTGACCACCTGCGAGGGAATCCCCTCGGCATCGAGCTTGGCGGCCGCGTCCATCGCAATCGCGACCTCAGAGCCGCTGGTCAGCAGGATGACGTCGGGCTTGCCCCGGCTGGTGATGACATAGGCCCCTCGGCTCAGATTCACGGCCGAGGCGCACTTGTTCTGATCGATCACCGGGATGTTCTGGCGGCTCAACAGCAGCGCGACGGGTCGGTCGCGGTTCTCCAGGATGTACTTCCATGCGTATGCGGTCTCATTGGCGTCGCCCGGCCGCATCACGAGCAGATTGGGGATCGCCCGCAGTGCGGCGAAATGCTCCACAGGCTGGTGCGTCGGGCCATCCTCGCCCAGCCCGATGCTGTCGTGTGTGAAGACAAAAATGGTCGGGTATTTCGAAAGCGCCGCGACCCGGACCGCCCCTCGCATGTAGTCGGAAAAGACCAGGAATGTCCCGCCGTAGGCCCGCAGCAAACGGGACACGGAAATGCCGTTCATGATCGCGCCCATGGCGTGCTCGCGAACGCCATAGCGGATATACCGACCCTGCAGAGCATTCTTCTGGAAATCGGTCGCTCCGGCGAACCGCGTATTGTTGGACGGCGTCAGGTCCGCGGAACCGCCCAGGATCAGCGGCAGCTTCGGCATAAGGGCATCGAGCACTTTGCCAGAGGCGACGCGAGTGGCGATAGCCTGTCCCGCCGTGAACTTCGGGAGCACCTCATCGAGGTCAATCGGCAAAGTCCCATCGGCGGCCCCTTTGAACTGCCTGGCCAGATCGGCGTGCTTCTTCGCGTACTGCGCGAAGAGCTTGTCCCACTGCTTCTGGGCTTCCTTGCCCCTCTCGACCACTTCGCGCATGTGGCCGAGGGCCTCGTCGGGGACGTGGAAATGCTTGTCGGGGTCCCAGCCGAACCGCATCTTCATCTCGCGGATTTCCTCCTCGCCGAGCGGAGCACCGTGGGCCTTGGCCGTATCCTGCATGGTCGGGGCGCCGTAGGCGATGTGCGTGCGGAGCTGGACGATGGAGGGCCGGCCGATCTCGCTCTTGGCGTTGATGAGGGCCCGCTCGAAGGTCTCCATGTTGTTGCCGTCGCCATCGACCTTCTGGACGTACCAGCCGTACGCCTCAAAACGCTTCGCCCGGTCTTCCGTGAAGGACAGCTCCGTCGGGCCGTCGATACTGATGTGGTTGTCGTCGTAGATGACCACGAGGTTGTCCAAGCCCAGGTGTCCGGCGAGCGAGCATGCCTCGGACGACACGCCCTCTTCGAGGTCGCCGTCGCCGGCAATGACGTAAATCCGGTAGTCGAGGATCGGGAACCCATCGCGGTTGAAGTAGTTGGCGAGACATTTCTGGGCGATGGCCATGCCCACGGCGTTGGAGATGCCCTGGCCCAGCGGCCCGGTCGTCACTTCGATGCCAAGCTCGGGATTGTATTCGGGATGTCCCGGAGTCTTGCTCTGCCACTGCCGGAACTGCTGTAGGTCCTCCAGGCTGATGTCGTAGCCGGCCAAGTGGAGCAGAGAGTAGAGCAGCATGCTGCCGTGCCCTGCCGACAGGACGAAACGGTCGCGGTTGTGCCACAGAGGGTTAGCCGGACTGTATCTCATGTGGCGGGTCCAGAGGACATAGGCGGCCGGGGCCATCCCCATCGGCATGCCCGGATGCCCGGACTGGGCTTTCTCCACCGCGTCCAGCGTGAGGAATCGAATCGTGTTTACGCACAACTCATCAAGTTCCGACAACCCCGGATGACCCATCACTCATTCCTATCACAGACGTTACCATTCACTTTTCGCTGCAAAAACGAAGGTACTAGCATACCAGCCGGGCCCCCAATTGGCAACCCTTTTGCGAGCCCCGTGCCCCGGCTAAACTGTTACCCAGAAATGAACCAGGCCCCATATAATTCTGGGAGGCCTCTGTAAGTTATCCTGTAGCAGCGCTTCATAGCATGGCGACCCGAGCGACAGTTTTGGTTCCGGCTAAGGGCGAGGCCGGGCTGGGTAACTCTGTGTCCAATAGGATCTTGTCGGGGTTCATCCGTGTCCATGCAGGGTGTCATCGCCGGGTTGTGTTTGACAGGCGTGGCCCCTTGCGGCTATCGTATAGGCCCCGCACGGCCGAGGGCCGGCGGGTCACGGATAAGATGCCCTTTGTAAGGTCGGCTATGCGAACGGTGCTGATTGTCGAGGACGACCCCGCCATGCTGCGGGGGCTGAAAGACAACTTCGAGATGAAGGGCTACTACGTCCTCACAGCCGTCGACGGCAAGCAGGGCCTGGAGGCGGCGGTGAAGGAGAAGCCCGACCTGATCCTGCTCGATATCATGCTGCCCGAGATCAACGGCTACGAGGTCTGCTCGCACGTGCGGGCACAGGGCCTGGAGATGCCGATCATCATGCTCACGGCGAAGGACCAGGAGTCGGACATCGTGCTCGGCCTGAATCTCGGCGCCGACGACTACGTGACCAAGCCATTCAGCATCAAGGAGCTGATGGCGCGGGCCGAGGCGTTCATGCGGCGACGAAAGGAGTCGGAGCCGCCCGTCTATGATTTCAGCGACTGCCAGTTGGATGTCCCCGGCCGGACCTTCCGGCGCGGCGGCAAGGAAGTCGAGCTCACGCCCGGCGAGTTCAGAATACTCCACCTGTTCCTGCAAAAGTCCGGCTGTCCCCTCACCCAGGACGAGATCCGCAGCGCCGTCTGGGGCTATTCGCACTTCATCTCCGTGCGGGACATCGACAAGGCCATCGACAGCCTGCGTAGCAAGGTCGAGCCCGACCCGCGTCAGCCGCAGTTCATTCTCGTGATACCGAATATCGGGTACAAATTTCAGCCGCCGAAAACACATGGAAACAGTGCTCATAGTTGAAGACGACCCGACGATGCTTCGGGGTCTCAAGGACAACTTCGAATTCCACGGCTACCACGTGCTCACCGCCGAGGACGGCGAAGAGGGCCTCAACACCGCCTTGAACGCCAAGCCCGATCTGATCCTTCTCGACATCATGCTGCCGAAGATCAACGGCTACGAAGTCTGCCGGCTCGTTCGCCGGGAGAAGCTGGACATGCCCATCATCATGCTCACGGCCAAGGGCGAAGAATCGGACATCATCCTGGGCCTGAACCTCGGCGCCGACGACTACGTGACCAAGCCGTTCAGTATCAAGGAGCTGCTGGCGCGGGCCGAGGCGCTGCTGCGCCGCACGCGGAAGACCGAGCAGGAGATCTACGAGTTCGGCGATTGCCGCTTGGACATCCCGGCCCGCCGATGCACCCGCAAGGGCGAGGAGATCAAGCTGTCGCCCAAGGAGTTCCGGCTGCTGGAACTGTTCGTCCGGAAGCCCGGCCGGGCGCTGACCCGCGATGAGATCCTCAATCTCGTCTGGGGCTATGACTCTTTCGTCGGCTCACGGAGTATCGACCGCTTTGTCACGACCCTGCGCAACAAGATCGAGCCGGACCCACACAATCCGGTCTTCATCCACACGGTCCGCGAGATCGGCTACAAGTTCGAGCCGCCGCAGGACGAGTGACAGAGAGGAGGGGAAGTGGGCAAGAGCGCAAGAGGGGGAGAACCGAAGAAGGCAGGAACGGAAGACAGGAAGCTCTTGCCCTGCTACTTTCCTACGCTTTCACTTTCTTCTTTCTCCAGCAACACAGCTCGGATCTGGCTCGAATCCTCCGTCCGAAGCACGCCAACGATCTGGCCCTTGTTGTTCATCTCCCTGACCATGAAATGCACGATGTCCTTCACAGGCAGATGGCTCTCCAGCAGCAGCGGGCCGCTATTGGGGTCCCACAGATAGCACTGGTGGCAGCGATGAAAGACTCGGCCAAACATTTTCAGCCCGGTGGGCTTGGCGCGGATGAGGAACTGGTTTCTCTCGTTCAGCCCGACCGCCAGACCCGAATCGATAACGAAATCCAGCTTCTGCGAGCCTGTGGCCTCGGTCCAGGTCATGAAGTAGGTTTTGCCGCTTGTGAGGCTGAACCGCCGAACGACCAGTCCGCCGTTGTTGATTTCGCATATGACCGGGCCGACTCCCGCATCTCCGAGGTCGATCAGTCTGTACCCCGGAGGAGGGCCGCTGAAGGCACCCGCCGACTGCGGATTGCGGATCGAGGATTGCCCGGCGGAGCCGGCAACGTCCGGTGTGCTCTGTCCCGCATCCTGCGGAATCGGCTCCCATACAACGACGTGGTTGCGACGCTCTGCCGTTTCGGCAAAACCGACGATCTGCCCGGCGTCATTGATGCTCAGGGCGCTGCTATTCGGTCCTCCCAGGGTGCCCAGGTCCCGCATGCCGGTGGCAGCGTCCCAGACAAACGCATGCCGATGCCGAGCCGGCACTTCCGCGTTGCCGACGATCTGCCCCCTGCTGTTCAGACCTTCCGCCGCGCTTTGCTTTCCGCCGAGAGTGCCAAGCAGTTGTCTGCCGGCGCTCAGGTCCCAGAAGAAGGCTCGCTGATTGGCGTTCGGATCGGCCATAGTGCCGGCGATCTGTCCGGCGTTGTTGATGCACAGCCCGCCCGCGTGGGGCGGGTCATCGAACCGCTCGAGCGTGCGAAAGCCGTGCTCCTTGTCCCAGAGAAACGCGTAGACGGCCCCCGTCGCCGTGTCGGCCACCCCAACCACCTGTCCCCTGTCGTTGATGGCGTGAGGATCGGTTCGGAAGCCGCCGAGTGTGGGCAGGAAAGTGACACGGTAGAGGACGGGCGGCTTACGCGCCAGGGAAATGCCCAGAATCGCCATGGTGAGAGCACCTGCACACAGCAATACGATCAGGAAGGATTTCCTTTTTATCGTCACCATTTCCTGTATATACAGGGAATGCCAAAGAGAGGCAACACAGAATGAGAACGGATGCCATCCGGATTGCCATGTGCCAGATCCTCTGTCTGGATGGGGATCGACGGGGCAACCTGGCACGGATCGAGAACGCCGTGCGTGAGGCCAAGGGAGCCGGTGCGGAGATTGCATGCCTGCCGGAAACCGCCATCTACGGCTGGGTGAATCCGGATGCCCACGACAGGGCCCATCCCATTCCGGGGGAGGACTCGCAGCGACTGTGCAAGCTGGCCCGCGAGCACGGGATGCATCTGTGCGTCGGCCTGGAGGAGAAGGAGGGCGAGCGGCTCTATGACTCGGCCTTGCTGATCGACGACGAAGGCCGAATCCTTCTGAAGCATCGAAAGATCAATCTTCTGGAGTGGCTGATGACGCCACCGTACTCGCCGGGGCAGGAGGTCCGCGTAACACAGACGCGGCTCGGCAGGATCGGCGTGCTGATCTGCGCCGACACGCACGTGGAAAGCATCCTGCAGCGTATGGCGGACCTGCGGCCCAACCTGGTCATCGTGCCCTACGGCTACGCGGCACAGGAGAGCGCGTGGCCCGAACACGGCAAGGAGCTCGAGCGGGTCGTCGCGAATGCGGCCAGGGTCATTGCAGCGCCGCTGGTCGGGACCAATCTGGTCGGCCAGATCACGCACGGCCCGTGGACGGGCTGGACCTACGGCGGGCACAGTGTCGCTGCGGATAAGACGGGCAGGATCCTCGCCGTGGGCAACGACTTCGACAGGGACATCCGGCAGGCCGCTTGGAGTTCTTAACTGCTGTCAGCGATTGGCGGTCTCTCCGGCGTTGGAATAAACCGTCATCGTCGGCTCCCCGTCCCGGACTTCCACACGGGTCATCGACTTGCCGTCATGGGCGACGTTGAGGGTCACCTCCGCCGCCTCAGATTGCAGACGGTATGTGATCTCCGCCCCCGTCTGCTGGATCACGAGTTTGTCGCCGCCGGTCTTTTCTTTCCTGATGACGATCTGCTCGCCCGCCGTATCCTCGTGGACGACCTTGAACCGGACCAACTCAGGTTGTTTACCCCCGCGGCGGACGATGATATAGGCCCCCTCGTGCAGGACAGGATCGACAGGGCCGAAATGCATGACGTGGTCTTTGCTCGCGCTGACCCAGTACCCAACGATTCGGGCCGATGGCGTCCGTGAAGATTGTTGCTGTCTGGTCCCGGACGAGGTGGAATCCTCCGAAGCCTGCGGCGCGGCAGACGAGTGGCGGACCCGCCGCACGTCCAGAAGCCCCAACAGGATGATGACCGCCAGCGCAGGGACAGCTATCCATGCGAACGTCATCTGCCTCCCGCGTCCCGGGTGTCTTCCGCCGCACACTACGCAAATAGCGCCCCGGTTGTCCTGATCCCGTACAGCAATGGGCGTGCCGGTAACCGCGGCCGTATGCTGCGCAATCCATTCCGCCACGGCCCGAGCGCGAAACCGCACGAGTGTCACTCGCGAACAACTGCTGCACGTCCACCTGGCAAAGAACACCTGGTGTCGTTTGAGCACCACGGTGTCCCGACTCACCGTCCTGCACGCCTGGCAGGTCCAGTCGAAAAGGCCGACCAGCTCATTGTCCGACTCGTCGGATTTCTGCGACAATCCCAGGAACTTCATTTGTCCGGAAGTCTTGGTGATATCGAATACCAACTCGATGGGGACGTCATAGTCGCTCTGTTCGTGTGGCATGGGCATCATCATTCATTCAACGCGCTTCGGCCGCCGGCTGGCGTACGGCCGTCAGTCCCTCGGACTTGTCCTCAGCAAAATCCAGAATCGTATCCAGACCCGCCACTCGAAAGATACACCGGGTCGTCAGGCGGGCGCCGCAGAGGATCAGTCGGCGCCCCCGCTGCGCCAGTTGCCTTTGCAGCAACAGCAGGTTGCCGATGCTTGGAGACGTGATGATCTCCACGCGGGAGAGGTCCAGGATCAAATGCCTGTCCCCTACCTGGGTCAGACGTTCCCGCAGCAGCGCAAGCTCCGGCCTCAGGGTCGGCTCGGGGGGCAGGAAGACGTACAGAACATCAGGTTCCAGCAGCCGGGTTTCCATCATTATCGTACTCACCCATTCCAGATAGACACAGTGTGCAGGGCATAGACATATATCGGGTTGTCACCGAGCCGGGATTAGCACGCTCTTTTTCTTTTTTTGCTTTATCCATGCCCGCCGGCGGCCGACAAATGGGTGAAAAGCCGGCGGTGCCGGAACACGTGAAGGGAATGTCTGCAAAATGGAGACTACGCTTGCTTCAGGAAGGAAGAATCGTCCGATTTCCTTGAATGATATAGGCCTCATTTCCATTCTGCAAAACGGTGACCTGAAAGCCGATGGCGTGGACAACAAGAATGATCGCAGGACAACAAGCGGATAGGACAGCACAACTTGCCGATATGGTCATGAAGACCGAGGCGGCCCTGGGGGAGCCACACCATTGCCGCAGGTTCGGCCACCATCTGCGCCTCTTCCCACAGAAGTCATACTTTCTCCTCTCGCATTGTGCCCACCTGCTGCTCTCCCGGCAGTTCTTCGCCTGTCTTGGCGATTGCGGTTTGTTCGAGGAGAAGCTGGCCCGAAGGAACCAGAAGGATCTGAAACCGATGCTCCCACGCTATGCCTGAGTATCCGATGAATCGCAAGATGAAAAACGAGTTGCCTCACGTGACACTGCCCGGCAGGCTCTATTGCAAGCAGGCCCGTTGGTGGTGGAAGGTGCAGTTGCCCGGGGAGAAATCGCCGCGCAGCCGCGCACTGAAGCCGGAGGGGTCGAGGCGTGCGACTACGGACCGGCAGCTCGCGGACGAGATTGCCTTCACACTCTGGCAGGAGGCGGTGCGAGCGGAGGCCAGGGCAGTGGCCAGGGCGGAGGAAGCCGTGCGGATGCAGCGGTTGAGGCAGCACTTCCGGGAGAAGATCAAGGCGTTGCAGGACGTGATCGAGAGCGCGGAAGTGAGGGCCGAGGCAGTGACGACCGAACGGGCAAAGCTGGAGGTCCAGTTGAACAGCATGAGGACTGAATTGACGCAGATGGCGTCCTGTGGATGTTGCGGCCATTCCGTCCCGGAGTCCGAACTGCGAGCCATCGATTCGGGCCAGCGGCTGTGCCAAGACTGCCTGACCGACCTGCACGGGGCGGCGCAGCGACAATCATCGCAGCCACAGAAGGCAGAGGACGAGCCACAGAGGATTCGGCACGCAACGCCCGGGACAGCGGGCAGAGACTCGTGTCGCCATCCATCATCCGTCCGTTGTTCCAGATCCTCCGCCGGGCGTGAGGATCTTCTCAGCAGGAGAAACATTCATGGCGCAGATGTTCTGTACACTGAAGCAGGCAGCCGATAAGCTCGAAACGACAGAAGCCCAAATCGAGACGATGCTTGATGACGGCATCCTTCGGGAGTTCCGAGATGGCTCCAGGCGGCTGTTGAAGGTGGCCGATCTCGCCGGCCTGACCGTGGCAGCGAGTCCGGCATCCAACGGCGGACACCACGCCCAACGCAAAGCCGGACCACCGCGGGCAGAGCTCGACAACGAGGCCTGTGCACTGCCCGATCTCGAGATCAAGCTCCCCCCCTCGGCAGCCGTGACTACGAAGGTGAGCCCTGCTCGCACAACGGCGCCCCAGCGTGCGTCTCGTCCAGCCCTGAAGCCGGCCGGTCAAAGGCAAGTCCCTCCTACCATCGTACGCAAGCCCGTTGCAGCCCGACGCCGCCGGAGCCCGCCCCACGCTGCCGTGATAACCTCGCCAGTCACCACGCCACGACCCAGGCCGCAGACGTACGAGATGTCCCTGCGCCAATGGATCTGGACAGGATTGCTCGACGATAGCCCGCTTGCCATCTTCATGGTCTTCGGCATTGTCCTGCTCGGTGCCTGCGCCGTGGCAGGGGCAGCGTATCTCCTCATTCGGGTTCTGTAGTCACAAGTCGGTCGAGAACATCCTCCACGATTGTCGTCGATCCGTGGGAACCGCTCGTTTGCAGGCCTTTCGCTTGGTTCTGAATACTCTCCGAAGCCACAAAGCCCCCTGCGGTTGGAGCCTATGCGTGACGCGAGATCTGCCTACCTGACAGAGGTACGCCAGAAAACGGACATTTCTCGTGGCAACGAAGCTGACTTCCGTGTAAATCAGAGTAAGCATGAAGGACAGGCAAGGATCAGGTTCCGACGAAAGGGGCATGCGATGAAGACATCGGCGATGGTGCTGACGGCTGCAGCCGCGTGGATGGCGGGTTGCACCCCGAGCTACAGGGTGCATGTGAACACCTTCGCCGACCCCAACAGGCCCGTGCCCCAGGGTACCCCGGTATACGTCACCGAAGACCCGAACGCGGGCAATCCGATTCTCAGGAAACAAATCGCGTCGAAGATTGGCGGACTGCTTCAAAGCTACGGGCATAACCCAACGCAGACCGCCGACCGCGCCGACTACCTGCTCACGTTCGAGGTCGGGTTCCACTCGAGCCAAGTGGTGGACTTCACGCCGATGTACCGGCCGTTCGGCGGTTTCTATGGCGGCTTTGGTACCCGCTTCAGTCGCGGCGGATTTGGATATGCAACGTATGTGCCCTATGTCGATACCGTCTACGTTCATTGGCTGCGGATGAAGCTCTATGCGAAAGGTGGAACCGTCTGGAGCCAGGCAAACGTGGTCTGGCTCGGGGAGGCAGTGACGGGCGCCAACGATCCGGAGCTTCGCCAGGCGGTGAACTACCTGCTGGTCGCCTGTATCGAGTATTTCGGCGTCGATACCCGGGAATGGGTGACGATGCCGATCAAGAGAGACGATCCTCGCATCCTTGGCATCGCGGAGGAGCCGCCGGAGGAGACCAACAGGCGTTAGCCGCAGCATATGAAAACGGGAATCTGTATCATCGGGGCAGGGCCCGCCGGGCTGATGGCGGCGACTTGTGCGGCACGAGCTGGTGTGCCGACCGCGGTTGTCGAGGCGAATGCCAAGCCTGGCCGCAAGCTGCTCCTCACGGGCGGCGGCAGGTGCAATTTCACGCATGTCGGCGGGGCGGAAGAGCTCGCGCAGACATTCGGCAAGACGGGTCGATTCCTGCGCTACAGCCTCCACGAGCTGCCACCCCGTGACGTCATGGAGTTCTTCCATGTACGGGGTCTGAAGAGCACCGTCGAGCCGGATGGCTGTGTCTTTCCGGCCGGCAACAAGGCCGCCGACGTGCTGGATGTCCTGGTGCGCGAAGCAGAGGCGCTCGGCGTAGCCTTCTTGTACGGCATGCCGGTGACAGAGGTGCAGGCAAGTGACGGCGGTTTCAAGATCCATGCGAAAGAGCAACGAATTCTGGCGACATGCATGATCATCGCCACCGGCGGCGTCTCATGGCCGCAGACTGGCTCAACAGGCGACGGCTACCGCTTCTCGGCGGCCCTGGGACATACGATCGTCCAGCCGAAACCCGCCTTAGTGCCCCTCGTGACGCGGGAGAGCTGGGTGGGCGGTCTGGCGGGCATTTCACTGCCACAGGTGAAGATCCAGGCCACCGTGGGCAAACGACGCATCGCGGTCATTGGGCCCATGCTGTTCACTCAGGACGGCATCGGGGGCCCCGCCGTGCTGGACCTCAGCCGGCTCCTCGCCGATGAGCTGTTCGAAGCGAAACACGACATCATCGTGAGCATCGATGTCGCGGCCCAACTGGATGCGTCTGAATTCGACCGGCAGTTCCAGGAGCGAATACGGGCCCATCCCAAGCGAGCCGTAGCCAATGTCCTCGCGGAATTCATACCCCGTCAACTCTCGCAGGTGCTGTGCCGTCTGGCCCCCTGCGACGGCGACTTGCAGGTCGGCCAGTTGAAGGCCGAGGTACGCAGGCGTCTGGCTGCATCGTTCAAGGAGCTGCCCCTGACCATAACGGGCGCCGAGCCGATAGCCAAAGCCACCGTGACCCGCGGCGGCGTAAGCACGAAGGAGATCGACCCACGGACGATGGAGTCACAGATCCGCCCCGGACTCTTCTTTGCCGGCGAAGTGATCGACGTGGACGGCCCCTGCGGCGGATACAATCTCCAAGCCTGCTGGTCCACCGGGGCTTTGGCCGGCCGCTCGGCCGCGAGTGGATTGATCGAGAGCAGCCCACCCGGCAGATGAGGGCCAAGACTCGGCCTTTGCCCCCTATCGCCCGGCTACTGCGTCGCCGCGGGCTTCTTGTAGTATCCCATCGCCTCGGGGATCAATTCCTGAAGGATCCTGATGCGAGTCTCATCGGCTGGGTGCGTGCTGAGGATCTCCGGCGGCTTGCTGCCCTTGCTCTGTGCGGCCATCCGCTGCCAGAACGTAACGGCCTCTTGCGGGTCGTAGCCCGCCATCGCCATGAAGATCAGGCCCAGGCGATCCGCCTCTTTCTCGTGCAGCCGGCTGTAGGGCAGTAGAACGCCAATCTGCGTTCCCATGCCATAGGACATCATGAAGAGGTTCTTCGTTGCATCGGGCTGCGTCTTGAGGGCCTCTGAGATAGCGATGCCGCCCATCTGGACAAGCAGCCCTTGGGTCATCCGCTCGGACCCGTGCCGGGCGAAGACGTGGGCGATCTCGTGGCCGACCACGACAGCCAGCCCCGTCTCGCTCCCGGTGACGGGAAGAATGCCTGTATAAACCACGACTTTGCCGCCGGGCATGGCGAAGGCGTTGACGTTCGGGTCCTCCACCAGGTTGAATTCCCATTGATAGCCGGCGAACGGGTCCGCCGAGAGATTCTTCTGGGAGTACTCTTCAACGGCCTGAACGATCCTGCTTCCCACCCGCTTGACCATCGCTGTCTTCTGGGCGTCGGCACTTACCTTGTTCGCGGAAATGAACTGGCCGTACTGCTGCAGGCTCATCGAATTGATGATCGAGTCCGGTATGAGGTTGAACTGTTTCCTGCCGGTAATCCCGATCTCCGAACACCCCGCCAGCACAACCAGCAAACCCGTCAAAGCGACAATCGTAGATCCCGCCGTCTTTGTCATCGTCATACTCCCTGTATCTGCAACGCTCGTCAGCCGCCATTCACGCCTGCGTACGGCAACCGGCCCTGTTGTCCGCGCCACATTCTACTATTATTAAGCCCTCGCTGCCGTCTTCATGCAAAGGTTTTTTCCCTGATCGACGTAGGGTGCGCACCGCGCACCGATCCACGTTCTCACACAAAGCCGCCGAGGCACGCCTGGAGGAGAGGAGAGAGAGTACCCACTGAATCGTCGAAAGACTCGTGCTCGGCGGGGTCTCTATGCGAACGGTCTTTCTCAGATCGACTCCATCCTGTCAATCGCTGATAATCAGCGGGTCCGTCCCTGCTACGCGAGCCACCTGAGCAGCCGGAAGAGCCCATACGTCCTTGCCGAGCGGATAGAACTCAGCGCCGGGGTATACGACGAAACTCCGCGCCGGTTGCAGGTCGTCAATCGCCGACCAGAAGCCCTTGGCCGGCCGCGGATCCAGTGAGAACTTGGCCTCTACAGCGACCGAAGGTCCGCCGGGGAATCGCAGGACCAGGTCGATCTCCGCTCCCGCCGAGGTCCGGTAGAAACAGGCGTTAGTATTCGGCGGCACGGCGGACAAAACCTGTTCCATGCACCAGCCCTCCCACGAGGCTCCGGCGGCCGGATGGCCCAGGAGTTGCTCATGGGTCTGAATGGCGAACAAGGCATGCAGAAGGCCGCTGTCTCTCAGGTGGACTTTGGGCGACTTCACCAGCCGCTTCTTGACGTTGGTGTGGAGAGGCTGGAGCTGCCTGACCATGAACGTGTCGTCCAGCACGTCCAGGTATCTTCGCACGGTCTTGGAGTCCACACCGAGGCTGCTGGCGATCTTGCTGGCATTCCACAACTGTCCCTGGCAGTGGGCGAGCATCAGCCAGAACCGTCGCAGAGTAACGGCGGGAATATGCAAGCCAAGATTAGGAATATCTCGCTCCAGATATGTCTGAATAAAGGCCTCTCGCCATTTCAGCGAAGCGGAATCCGACTCTGCCAGGAAGCTTTCCGGATAGCCGCCCCGATTCCAGAGCCGGTCGATGGTCTGGGGCGAAGTGCCGACCTCCCGCACGTCAAAGGGTTTCAACTCGTGGTACACGATGCGGCCTGCCAGACTCTCAGAGGATTGCTTCAACAAGGCCGGCGACGCTGAGCCAAGGATTAGAAACCGCCCCGCTCGCCGTTGCTCATCGATCAGAGACCGAATCACCGGGAACAGGTCCGGCTTTCGCTGAACCTCATCGATAATGACCAGAGAATCCGCCACGGAGCGAAGATATAGCTCTGCATCGCCCAGCTTGGCCAGGTCGGACGGCCGCTCCAGATCGAGATAGACCGCCTTACCCGAACGGCCCTCAGCGATCATCATGGCCAACGTGGTTTTGCCCACCTGGCGAGACCCGATAATCCCGACTGCTGGAAACTGCTCCAGAGACACGAGTACATCGTTCTCAAGGATTCTCTTAATCATCCTTGCATTTTAGGAATCCAATTCCGAATTTGCAAGGATAATGTTGACCAAGATCGTTCCCCCAACATAGAGTCATCTTCCTCAAGAATCGCCGACGCACCCCGATGGCCGCTGATTTCAAACTGAGAACTACCTACTCGTAACCCACCGCCGGCTCTGACCTGTTACCTGCCAGTCACCCCTTCTCGCTTTTTCGCCTGCCCGCTTGACCTGCCCGACCGGCCACGCTATGATTCCGGCCGTGGCTAGGGGGAATCCGATGTTGGGAATGCACAAGTCAAATGATCTAAGGAACACACCGCCACGATGTAGAGGATCTATGCTCATGTTCTCAACGGGATTTCGGCGTCGTTTCCGGAAAAATCAGTGGCAGCATACACGGACAGGAAAGCAAAGTTGCGCATCGTGTGCTGGTCAACCCGACTATTGTTCGACGGACAGTTCAGCATGATTCAATGGCACTACTTCCCGAAGTCGCGACGGCCGACTGACCTCGCTACGCAGGTTGTCGCGGCTTTCAAGAACGTGGCTGATGAGATCGAGTCCAAGACCCATCAGCATGGCAGCAACCAAGTTCTAGCACGGGTTGCTGGCGGATTGCTGGCTCTCGGTTTCGCCGTCGAAACCGGAAAGAAGAAGGCTGATAAGATCACTGTGCCGGTCTTGTTCGGCTTGAATGGAAAACCTGAGAAGTCCTTTAACGCCGATGCTCATCACCGTGACGCGAAGTTCGTCGTTGAGGTCGAAGCCGGGCGAGCGGTTGTCAACAACCAGTTCCTAAAGGACTTCTTCCAGGCCTGCATGATGGATGAGGTGGAATATCTCGCACTGGCTGTCCGTAACCTCTATCGTGGGCACAACAACTTTGAGCAGGTGTGCATCTTCTTCGAGACTCTCTATGCAAGCCGCCGGCTCGAGCCACCCTTGAAAGGGGTTCTTATCATCGGCTACTGACACCTATCGGGTATTTCCCATGCCAATTTCGCTTGCAGGAAATGGAAGCCGCACAGGGAAACTGAAGATGTTGATATATCTGGATGCGAACGTCGTGCAATATTGCGCAGACGAGTCCGAGTTCGTCTTCGGCAACACTCACAGCGCTCGCACAAATGACCCAAGGTTGCGAAAGGAACTGACTGCAATCCGCAGACTGGTCGATCTCGAACAACTCGGCGATTGGGAGTTCGCCGCCCCGCTGCACCTGCTCGCCGAATTGCGCGCAGGGAACCCAACAGTGTCTCAGCAAGAGACATACAGGGTACTTGAAGATGCGTGGGACGTAAGCCGGTGGACGGGCAATGTGCCCCCGACGGACGAAACGATCTCGGGAATCGAAGCATCCCTCTCCACCTTGAAACTGAGGCATGCGGCTGATCGGCGTCACTTGGCCGAGGCGCTGGCTCTGGGCGCGTCTTGGTTTCTGACGAATGATCGCGAAGTGATAAGAAAGACCGGAGGCAGAGTGAGAAGCATGCGCGTTTGCCGTCCCACTGAGAGCCTTGAAGAGATCTCGATTGGTTTGTTCCTCAAATGATCCTCTATTCGTCCCGGGAAGCCCAACAACCACATCTGGGAGGAAGGCGTGCATGGCACACCCTACGAGATCACCAGCAGAATCACAGCCGTGATCTGTGCAGATCACTCGGGCGCGATCTCCGTCTTGATCTGGCTCAGGAGGTTGATGGCTTCGAGGGGGGTCAGGTGGTTCACGTCGGTTGTGGCGAGCTTGTCTAAGACGGATTTGTGCTTTTGGATGAAGAGGGCGTCGCGGTCAGGGGCAGAATGGACAAATGGGGGACAGTCACCTATTTTTCTGCTGACACGGACAGAACCGGGGCGGTAGAATAGCATTGTGCCCAGACTGGCCAGAGCCATTGGGGTCGGATGTGCCCACCACATCACTCAGCGCGGCAACAACCGCCAGGACGTGTTCTTGATCGATGACGACCGCCGGGTGTACTTGGAGATCCTCCAAGAGCAAGCGGCCAAGTACGGCCTGGAGGTGCTCGGCTACTGTCTGATGGCCAACCACGTGCACCTGGTGGCGATCCCTCATGAGGAGGATTCCCTGGCCAAAGGGATCGGGCGGACGCACTTTGGCTACAGCCAGTACATCAATCGTTTCCACAAGCGAAGCGGCCACCTGTGGCAGGGGCGATTCTACTCCTGTGCCCTCGACGGGCGGCACTTGTGGCCGGCGATGAAGTATATCGAGCTCAATCCGGTGCGGGCGAGGCTGTGCCGGCGGGCATGGCGGTACGACTGGTCCAGTGCGGCGGCACACACGGATGAGAGCGCCCGATCCGATTTGCTGGACCTCACGTGGTGGTATAAGCAGTTCTCCGCAGAGGCCTGGCGCCAGGAGTTGAGCGAGGGGGAATCAGCCGCCGGGATTGGTGGGCTGTTTTGCGTCGGCGGAGGCTGGGGAGCCGGCGGGGGTTGTGCTGGGACGCCAAGAGGTCTTTTGGCTGAGGGCGTTGGGGTCGGTGGCGGCAGGGTCTTTGAGCGTCAGGGAGAAGCCGTCGCCGTCGGTGACGTCGTACCAGTTGTCGTTGAAGCGGAAGTTCTCGATGACCTGTCCTGCGGCGTCCTGCAGCTCGATCTGTTCACCGGCGTTGTTGAGGCTGCCCGCATATACGCCGGCGATGGGCAGGTTGGGGCCGTACTTGGCCTCGAAAGCGTTGGCGTCTTCGACCACAAGGATGTACTCGGCCGGAGCCAGGTCGACGCTCGGGAAGGTGAACTCCACGCCGTCGGTGAACGTGACGAGGTTGAGGTTGATGGTCTCGACGCCGATGTTGGTCAGCTCGATGAATTCGGTGTTCGGGTCGGCCGGGTGATACATGATCTCACTGATTCGGAGGCTCTCGGCCACGGGCCCGACGGCAAAGACCGCCTCGGCCAAGCCGCTCCACGGGCTGTAGGTATTGCCGGGCACGAGCACGCGGGCCTTGATCAGGCAGCTCCCGGTGATCGGGAACGGGCCGGCGTACTGGTGAATGTCGCCGGAGAGGCCTTCGTCGATGATGGAAGTGCTTCGGCCGGCGGCCAGCTCGGCATTGAAAAGCAGGTCCGAGCTCGTGGTCGATGAGTTCATGCCGTGGATGGCGAGGATATTCGGGCCTTTTCGCAGCAGGCGCACTTGTGAGGAGATGTCGAAGTCTTCGAAGATGACCGCCGCCCCATCGTCGTGATTGCTGCTCGCGGCAGAATTCCAGGCGGGTGTGCCGTTGAACAACGCTCGCTGGACCTCGACGCCGTTGAGGTAGGCGATGAAGCCGTCGTCGTAGCGCATCCGCAAGGTCATGAAGTTGAACGTGCCCGGGTCTGGCGAGACGGTGAACGGGATGCGGATGTAGCAGCTTGCATTTTGCCCGTACATCTGGTTGCCCAGGTCGATGCTGAAGAACTGCTGGTAGCCGCTGCCGCGTTCCAGGCCGACGCCCCCTGTGCCACTGATCCAGGTCGAGTCGTCGAAATCGCCGCCGCCTCGCCACGTGTCACTGACCGGCGTCGTGGGCACGAAGGCACGCTTGGGCGCATTCTCGGGGACAAGCGTGGTGGACTCCCGAGTAGTGGTGACGGTGCTGGCCGGGCGCGGGTCCGAGCCATCGAGCGTGTAGAACAGCGAGCCGCTCGGATAGGGGTTGACGAGGCTGACGACGCTACCGGCGGGAACATGGCCCCCATCCGGCAGAATTCGGGGCGGCGAGACGAACTGACTATCGACCCACGTGCATCGCGTTTGGAGCCACTGCTTGAGGTGATCCATCTCGCCTTGAAAGCCGCCGAATCGCGGGCCCTGGCCGGACCACTTCTGGTAGTTGCGGACTTGGGCCTCGCGAATCTCGTTCGCCATCGAGTCAATCGTGGCGTTGAGGCTCGCCGTGCTGAACGGGCCCCTACGCAGCGAGAACCACCGGTCGATGTACTTCTGCCAGAAATTGGCGTCCTTGAAAAGGCGATCCCACCAGACGTAATTGAGGTAATCGCTCCCGTCGCCTGATCCATGCCAGGTTCGAGGGTTGTCGTCGCGGCCGTCGGTGGAATCCAGCGCGCGGTCGAAGTCCCAGATCGGCCCCATCCCGAGCTTGCCGCCGCGGGGCTTGTACAGGTAGGTGCTCAGGCGAAGGGCGTCCACGTTCATCGCCAGCATGTTGAGCAAATTGTGGTCGATGAAGCAGTCCACGTCGATGTACCTGGCATAGCCGGTCTGGGGATTCGCAAAATCAGGCCCATAGAGGGCCGTCTCGAAGGCGTCCAGGTAGCCTCGAATCCACGCGGACTGGGCGGTCGTGATCTCGACCTGTTTCGGGTCCACGTAGCAGAATGTCCCATCGCCGTAGGTGGGGTTGCCCCGGGCTGTGCGAAAGCCGCTGTCCCCCGGGTCGGGCCGGTCGATCTTCAGCATGTAGCCGCCGGTGATCCTGGGCTCGGTGCTGTCCCACGGCTCGAGCTTCTCCACATTGACCCGCTCCTCGCCTCGCTTGACCTTCTCCATGAAGATGTACAGCCCGACGTAGTCACTCGCCGACACCGTGTCGTCATTGGTATTGAGGTACATCTCGACAAACCGGGTGCGAACGGCGTACCGGCCGATCTGATTGCTCACGTCGAATATGAACGCATTGTTGATCAGCGCGCGGTCGAAACTGAAGGGTGCGTACAGAACCCAGTCGGAGTCGGCGGTCAAGCCGAGGATGGAGACATCCCTGTCCTGATTGTTCTCGTCCCACACTTCGAACGCATACGCGGGCTTGGCCTGCCCGGCCGTGCTGGAACCCCGTCTCTTGATCCCCCCTCGTCCGTAGAAATCCGGCGGATCGGTGATCTTCGCACGCCCCTGCTCGCCCGTATCGATGACGGCGGAAGAAACGCGTACGAGGTTGCCGCCGATGTTCTGGCGGCTCGTATCGACGAGGACAATCGGCAGGTTGGAGCTGAAACTCAATACATCATTCGCAAGGGCTATGTACGTCCGGCTGGCTACGGCACTCGGGGCCTTGCCCGGCTCGTAGGCGCGGGCGATCACTTCCTTCGTGCCGGCGATGGGAATGGGACTCGCGTACGTGAGGGAAGCCAGGGTGGGGACCTGCCCATCCAGCGTCAAGTGGATTTCGGCAGCCGGGTTCGGCGAGATCAGCTCCAGAAAGAAGTAATTGGTGAATGTGCCGCCCTCGCGTGAGAAGACAGGTTCCTCCGATATGCCCGCGTATCCGGGGGCGTTGGCCTGGCCGGGCGAGGGTGGGGCGAAGTACTGCTCCTGGTCGCCGTAGAGGCCGTATGAGAGATCGGCGCGCTGCGGAGGATAGCCATTGACATCCCCACCGCCCAAGTGCGAGGCGTATTCATGCATCACCTGCAAATCAGGCGTAACCAGAGCCAGATACTCGCCGTCACCATCCAGGGTGAAATTCGTGTGGTAATAGCCCTTTGTATCGCGGTAGGGCCAGTTCTCCGGATGGTCGGCCTGCTCGATCCCGGATGCGAAGACCACCAGAAAGCCGCCCGCGGCTATCTGGACGGCGGGCAGCGCCCACTTGGTCAGGTCGTCCGGATCGTCGGTCAGATACCAGCCGTCGAGATTCACCGGGCTGGCTTCCAGGTTGCGAATCTCGATCCAGTCCGGGTACACCGTCTTCCCCTCGACAGTCGTGGACAATCCATTCTCATTGATGGCCATGAACTCGCTGATCACGAGTGAGGCATCCCCCGATTGCGCACCCGGCCCGTCCGGATTTCCCTCGGGAGGCAACACCCCGCCGAGACTGCCCAGCAGTTCCACCTCAGCGATCTGCATACTGTTCGCGTTGGCGGTATCGCGGACGCGCGTGAACAGGAGTTGATAGTGCGCATAGGCCTCCTTGTTGACGAAGGTGATCGGGGCCGTGTTCTTCGTGAATCGCGGCCAGCTTGTTGCCCCGGTGAAATCCACGATCTCCCCGCCGGCGATCAAGGTGTATGGGCCATCGATGCCCGCATTGGAGCCGGACAGCTCAAAGGCAACGGGGTCGCGCTCGGGTGCATCGTTGGCCGTGGTGAGGGTCAGCCCGGTGACGATGGTAGCACCGGCAACTGGCGTCGCCTGGAATCCTGTGGGCTGGATTGCGCCCTTGAAGTGCAGGAACTTCGTACTGACGCTGTCATCGATCGCAAGGTTGGGCGATTCCCCGCCGGGCCAGTCTCCGTCATCCGGGACACCCCGGATGAAGTCCGCCGGGGAAGTGATGTCCACCTGCGCCGCCGCCTGCCCCAACAACAAGATCGCTGCCAACAAGAATGATCCGGACACTCTTCATCCATCCTCTCTGAGGGTCATTGCCGGCAAAACCCGCCTCTGGGCTGGTCTGCGCTGTCTGCATCAAGCAGAGGACCCCAACGGACCTATTATAGTCGTTGGGGCCTTTGAGGTCAATGTCACTTGGGACGGGACGCATGCCGGTTTTTGAGCGAGGCCGAGAATTCGCCTGCATTCTGGGGCCTGCCGGGGTATTCTATGCGTGCGGTCGCAGGGGTAGTACGGCCGGATCATGGATCGGATGCTCGCAATCGATGGAGGTTGTAACATGGCTCAGACAAGTGACTTGCGAAACAGCAGCATGACTCGTCGCCGCTTCGTTTCCGGGGCAGGTGCGGCCCTGTCGTTCGCCGTCGTTGCGCCAAGCGCCGTGCGAGGCACTGTGGCGAACAGCCGCATCAAGGCCGGCGTTATCGGCCTCGGCGGCCGCGGCCGGATGATCACGGGCATGGTGCAAAAGCACAGCGGCTACGAGCTTGTCGCCCTCGCCGACTATTTCGAGCAGGTCGTGGACGCCGCGGGCGCGCAGTTCCAGGTGCCCAAGGCCAGGCGCTTCTCGGGTCTATCCGCCTACAAGAAGCTCATCACCGCCGGCGTCGAGGCGGTCTTCATGGAGACGCCGCCCTATTGCTTCCCGGAGCACGTCGAAGCAGCCGTCGAGGCGGGCCGGCACGTGTACATCGCCAAGCCCCTGGGCTGCGATGTCCCCGGCTGCCTGAGGATTCGCGACGCCGCCAGGAAGGCCACTGCCGGCAAGCGGGTCTTCCTGTGCGACTTCCAGACCCGGACCGATCCGTTCTTCATCGAGGGCGTCAAGCGCGTTCAGGAAGGGGCCATCGGGCAGATCGCGATGCTCAGCTCGGAATACAACGACGAGAGCTTCCGCGACCCGCCGAAGACCGACACCGTCGAGAGCCGCCTGCAGGAGCTGATCTGGGTCAACGACGACACGCTCGGCGGCAGCTACATCGTCAACGCGGGCATCCACGCGATCGACGTGGCCCTGTGGATCGCGGGGCAGATGCCCATCAGCGCGATGGGCGCCTCGCGGATCGGACGCGGCGATCCGCACGGCGACTCGCACGACGTCTTCTCCGTCACCTACGAATTCCCGAACGGGCTGATCCTGAATCATCGCGGCGAGCACCTGAAGAACCGCAGCGACTTCCGCAGCGACTGCTTCGCCCAAGGCAGCGAGGGCTGGCTGGAAACCGGCTACACCTCGCGGGTCCGCATCCTCGGTAACCGCACCGGCTGGCGAGGCGGCGACGTCGTCGAGCTCTACCCGCGCGGCGCCGAGCGCAATATCGACGCCTTCCACAAGTGCGCCACCACCGGCGACTACACTAACCCGACAATCGAGCCCAGCATCAACGCGACGCTGGCCACGATCTTAGGCCGTGAAGCCGCCCGCCGCCGAACGAAGTTGACCCTCGAAGAGGTCTTGAAGGAAGACCGCCGCCTCGATCCCGACCTGAGGGGCCTCAAAGCATAACTGAACGGCCGACTGTCGCGCCGTAGAGCACGGTCAATAGCGAGCGTGACACCCGTACGGCCCATTGGTCCGACTCGAACACGGCCTCGCCTCAGAACATCCGGCGTCTGCGCAGCCAACCAATCAGCCCGGCGCCGATCCCGGCGAGTACAAGCGCGCCGGGTGCCGGGACTGCGGGGCCTGGGCCTGCCGTCAGCACAACATCGTTGCCAGTGAAGCCGAAGTAACTGATCTGAAGATCGTACGGATGGCCAAGATATGTTTCCGTTAACCACGCGCCCTCGCCCAGGCTGGCGAAACGGCCGATGATGGGATCATCGGCATTGTTATCGATAATCACGAATTGATCTCCGTCCTGCGGGCCGAACTGCAGGATAACGTCTAAGTTGCCGCCGGTCAGCAGATCAGAATTCAGGTCCACGAGACCATTCACCATAAGTTGATCGTAGCCGGTGCCCGGTTCCGTGCCGAAAAGCTCCATCTCCAGTATGCCGCTCGATGCCAGCGAGTAATCGCCGTTGATGACCGACAGCCCCGCCAGCGACGTATTCAGACGGTCGCTCAAGTCGAACCCCGGCGCCAGCGTCCCGCCCAACTGCTCCAACGCCCCCACGCCGTCATACGTATCGAACGTATTGACCGCCAGCCGGCCGCCGGTGAAATTGAATGTTCCCCCCTCCCCCATGTTGACCGTCTGAGCCGCCAACAAACCGCCGGTCAAATTCACCGTGCCAGTCGTACCACCGCCACTGGTGACACCTATGTTAGCTGTGGTCGCCGTCACGACACTGCCATCGCCCGTCGTCAGCGTCCCGGTGGCGCTGCCGGCGCTGCCCTGATTATAGCCCACGTTCAACTCATCCAGGTGCAAATCTGCCTGCCCATGCAATGCATCCAGCAACCCCGTCCCACTGCCGCCGCCATAGCCGCCATCGTCGTACCCAATCGTCAGAGTCGCCCAGTCCGCCGGAAGCCCCACGTGCAGCTTCGAGTTGTCCCCCAACACCAGCTTGCCATCGGCGCTGCCCGTGTACGTGTTGTACCCGAGCGACAGGCCGCCATTGATGTACGCCTCGAATATCGGATCGGTCACCGTGAAGTCCAGGTTTGCCGAAGTCGGCCCATCGCCGTAGTTGTACGCCACATTCAAGCTATACACCGGCTCTGCTTCCGTGCCCAGCAAGAATGTTCCACCGGCCGGAACCTCCAGAATCCCCGTCGCATTCGAGCCGCGACTGAAGTACACATCCTGGGCATGGATCGGCTCCGACTGGTTCCATCGCAGCGTCCCCGTCGCACTGCCGTACCCCCAGTTGCTGTACCCCACATTCAACTCATCCAGGTGCAAATCTGCCTGCCCATGCAATGCATCCAGCAACCCCGTCCCACTGCCGCCGCCATAGCCGCCATCGTCGTACCCAATCGTCAGAGTCGCCCAGTCCGCCGGAAGCCCCA
>Ga0315274_10001307_pt1 | contig 38359 bp, 46 predicted proteins | sample YL17G02_20_MG_FD_203700 | JGI IMG/M metagenome (GOLD analysis project Ga0315274, IMG submission 203700) | Sediment microbial communities from Yellowstone Lake, YNP, Wyoming, USA - YL17G02_20 | ecosystem: Environmental > Aquatic > Freshwater > Lake > Sediment | place: USA: Wyoming | collected...
CTTCGCGTGACCTTCCACCATCTCACCGACGACGCCGACTTCCGCATCAGCGAGTCGGCAGCCGTCATCGGATGGGGAGCGAAGAACTGCTCGCCGTCCGAGATCATGCACGGCGTCCTATACGTCTCGGCCCCGGCCGTCACCCGCTGGACGAAAGTGAGCTGGTGCTCACGCCGCAGCCATGTCGCCGTCATCGAGATCGACGCCGCCGCCGTCGAGGGGATCGACTTCATCACCCTGTCCGACACGGAGACGCTCATCGTCAACCTCGCCGTCGCAACTGTCGCGTCGGTCACCGAAAGGATCAAGCCATGATGTACGTGCAGTCCAACATCTACGATTCGCTCGCAGACCGTCACGGCTCGAAGTGGAAGCTCATCGCGAGCAACGGCTCGGCGCACGGCTCGATCGTCAAGCTGCCCGGAACGGTGTATCGCTGGTACGGCCCGGTCGGTCAGCAGGGCGACTGCTCGACGCTTCGCGAGGCGATGAAGCAGTTGCAGCTCGTCGTCCGCGTCTACATCGCAACGTCCCGTTCCCGCAGAACCCGCGTCGAGGCTGCCGCGTGACAGAGTAGACTCCCGAACATAAGGCACGTTGACCCTCGGAGGCGCTAGGCGCCTCCGTCGGCGTTCACTGTCCTAACAGGAGGTCTAGCCCGTGAAGGTGAAGACGTCACTCGCGCTCATCACGATCGCAGCATCCGTCGCCGCTTCGACTTCGACGGCATCGAACACCCCGAAGCTCGGCCCGAGCCTCCCGACGCTCATCGCCGAAACGGAGGTTGCCCTATGGCGCTGCCAAGACCAGCGGCAGATCCCGAGAACGCAATACTCGAAGTCGCCGTGGTCGCTGCCTCGGTCGCACGCCTACCGCAAGTGGACTCTCGCCCTCTGGACGCAACGCCGGAAGGTCTGCATCATCGAGCTTCACTCCCACGACGCCGAGCTGCGTCGCCTCCGCATCGGCCTGACGTCAACGCCGATGGCCGGAAGCGAACGCGAGCTACTCAGGGCCGGACTCCACTGGCATATCGCCCCTGAGTTCATCGCAGCCATCGCGGGAACCGAATCGTCGTTCGGAGCCGCCGCCTGCTCGAACAACAGATACAACGCGTTCGGACTCAGCTCGTGCGGAGCAGGCTGGCACGTACCTCCATTCCAATCATGGAAAGAAGCCTACGAGTTCATGGGCAGATTCCTAACGAGCCGCTGGCCGAACGCACGGACAACTTACGACTACCACGGATACGCCGCCTGCAGCTCATGCTGGGGAGCCAAGACCGAAAGCCAGATGCGACGGTTCGGAGTAAACAACAGCGTCCGATTCTGATGGCCGACCCCTCACGCCCGCCCACCTTCAAGCAATACAACGTCAAACCCTACTGCCACGGCTGCGGCAGAAAGCTCATCGTGAAACACGAACGCTCCCTATGGTTCACAAGCATCCCCCGCCACGCCGTCTACGGACAATGCTGCTACCGAACCGCCGCACAAACCACCGCACCCTAACCAGCGCACCCGCCAATCCCTACACTTGCGGCGATGTCGCCATCCGACAGTCCACGCGCGCGGAAGCCTGTGACGCTCGGGCAGGCTTCTGATGATCGTCGTCGCGTGCGCTCGGACATGACGGGTCGCTACCTGTCGAAGCTGACGGACGACACGACCGACAAAGTCGTTTCGGCGCTTCGGAGTGGCTCGTCGTTCGGTGACGCTGCCGCCTACGCTGGCATCTCGAGGGACACGCTTCACGAGTGGATGAAGGCTGCTCGGGCCACGGACGCACCGGGGAATCTGCTTGCGTTCATGGCTCAGTGCGACGAGGCGATGGCGACGTGGAAGGTCGCTGCTGTCGGCAAGCTGACGGAGCTGGGGAACCAGGGGAGCAGCAGGTCGCTCGAGTTCCTGCTCGAACGCCGCTTCCCGTCAGAGTTCGGGCGGCGCTCCACCGTCGAGCATGGGAACGCGAACGGTGAACCGTTCCGGGTGCAGGCGACGCCTCTGTTCGATCCCGAAATGCTTTCCGACGAGGAGCTTGAGTCGGTCGTCGCGCTGCTCGCGAAAGCACGTCCGCCGCATCTGCCAATAATTGACGCGGTATGACGGCGGTCGAGTTCGTCTACGAGGAGGCCGAGGCTGCCCTGCGGCGTCGGCGCGAAGGGCGGCACCTAGGCCACGAGGCCGAGAACCTATCCGCAAGCCTCCGCGAGTTCGTGTCAGCCTCATGGCACGTCATCGAGCGTGACACGCCGTTCGTTCCCGGCTGGCATATCGACGCGATCTGCGAGCATCTCGAGGCCGTCAGCGCCGGAGACATTCGGCGGCTGATCGTCATGGTGCCGCCAGGAACGATGAAGTCGCGAACCGTAAGCGTCATGTGGCCCGTGTGGGAGTGGACGCACTCTCCCCGCATCCGCTATCTGACGGCGTCGTACGCTCAGCCGCTCTCGACATACCTTGCCGTCCTGTCCCGCGACCTCATTCGGTCAGCGTGGTATCAGGCACGGTGGGGAGACGTCTTCCAGTTGAAGTCGGATCAGAACCTCAAGATGTCGTACGCGAACGACAAAGGCGGCGCTCGTCTCGCGACGTCCGTCGGCGGCGAGGGCACCGGGCGGCACGCGAACCGCATCATCATCGACGACCCGCTGAACGCTCAGGAGGCCGTGAGTGCCGCCCAGCTCGGAGCCGTCATCAACTGGCACGACGGCACCATCTCGACGCGCTTCGCTGACCCGGCCACCGGAAGCGAGGTCATCATCATGCAGCGCCTACATGAACGCGACCTCGTCGGCCATGTCCTCGAGCGCGACACCGCCGACCAGTGGACGGTGCTGTGTTTGCCGGAGGAGTACGAGCCTTCGCATCCGTTCGCGTGGCCTGACGACCCCCGCAAAGAGGAGGGTGACCTGCTGTGGCCGGAACGGATGAACGCCGAGGTGCATGAGGAGCGGAAGCGTTCCCTCGGATCGTTCCGTGCTGCAGGCCAGCTACAGCAGCGTCCCTCATCCCCGCAGGGAGAGATTCTGCGCCGACGCCTGTGGCGCTACTACGACCCCGCTCTGCTCTCCGACGTGTCGCTGCTGCCGCACTTCACTCGGCTCGTCGATTCGTGGGACACGTCGTTCAAGGACAAGACGACGTCCGACTACGTGTGCGGAACCCTGTGGGGCGTCCACCGGGCCGACCGCTATCTGCTTCGCATAACCTGGGAGCGCCTGAGCCTGACGGCTACCTGCACGGCGCTCGGTGACCACCACCGATACGCCGTCGATAACTGGCCGAACGCTGCCCTCACGCATCTCGTCGAGAACACCGCGAACGGCCCTGACGTCATCGCGACGATGAAACGGCAGGTAGGCGGCGTCACCGCTGTGCCAGCGAAAGGCGACAAAGTGCAACGCGCGATCGCAGCGTCACCCGAGCTTGAATCAGGCAACGTGTTCCTACCCGGCTACTACGACCCCGAGCTTGAAGGGTGCGACACCCGGACGCCAGCTCAGATGCAGGCGTTCATCGAGACGTGCGCGAAGTTTCCGTTTGACCATCACGACGACGCTGTTGACTCATACTCCCAGGCGATCAACTGGCTCCGCACGCGAGGCACCGGAGCCGCCTCCATCTCGTCGCCAGCAGGACGCATGATCGGTTCGCCGTCGTCGATCCCGACGGGACGGTGACATCGTGGGCCTCGAACTGGGCCGCGTTGACCTGTCAACAGGCGTGCGCGTTCTCGTTGCCTGCCAGATATGCGGCACTCCGTACGGCATCAGCCCTCGGACTCTCCGAGGGATGGCTCAGGCGAAGCGGCTGCCGATCTGCCGCACTTGCCGCAGGCCGCGTCTAGTCTCCCCGAAAGCCACGATGGATCATCGGAAGTTCTGGCTCGATAACTACACGATCAGGGAGATCGTCGACATGGCAGAGGAGATGTGGGGGCCGCGCGACAACTGGAAACCCGGCGAGGTCGCCGCCGTCCACGACCCCGACAGTCTGCTGCCCGTCGCATGATCCATCCGGTCGCCGTCATCATCCCGGTACTCGGGCGTCCCGAACGCGTCGAACCGCTCCTGTCGTCCCTGTACGGCTCCGAGAGAGACGTCGAACTGCGTCCCCTGTTCGTCGTATCACCGGGCGACGAGGCCGAGGAGAGCGCCGTACGCGAGTCGGGAGCCGACTGGATGCTCATGCCGAAGACCCGCGAGCCGGGTGACTACGCCCGCAAGATCAATCGTGCGTTCGTGTCGGCCTGGGAGAACGGAGTCGAATGGGTGTTCATGGGAGCCGACGACCTCTGCTTCTGCGAAGGATGGGCTGACGTCGCCCTCGAGGTCGCTGCTGCTACGCCGACGGCAACCGTCATCGGAACGAACGACCTCGGGAACCCTGCCGTCACGACAGGCCAGCACGCGACGCACTCGCTCGTGCGCGGCAGCTACCTCGAGGCAGGCACCATCGACGAAACGGGAAAGCTGCTGCACGAGGGCTACCGTCACAACTGGGTAGACAACGAGTTCGTCGCGACCGCCCGCCACCGAGGAGTCTTCGTCTTCGCCGCAGGATCTTACGTCGAGCACCTTCACCCCGCCTGGGGAAAGGCGGAGGACGACGCCATCTATCAGCTCGGCCTCGCTGACTTCAACGACGACAGACTCCTGTTCCGCAATCGCGAAAGCCTGTGGGCGTGAACGTCTCCGTCATCATCGGCTGCCACGGCGCAACCGACTGGGCTGACCTCGCGTGGTCGCGTGCCTACCCGTCAGCCATCGGCCAGGGAGCGAACGAGGTGCTCGTGTCGTTCGAGAAGAACGGGACGATCGCTTCCGCCCGCAACGCCGGAGCCGCAGAGTCGAAGGGCGAGTGGCTCATATTCCTCGACGCCGACGACGAGCTGGCACCCGGATACATCGCCGCCATGTTCTCAGCGTCGCTGCGTGAAGGGAACGAGGCGCTGCTTGCCCCGGCCGTGTCGTACTGCGTACTCGGCTACCCGCCGCAAGAACCGAAGTTCTGGCGGAACGGAGATGCCGACCGCCTCATCTCTGGAAACTGGTTGCTGATCGGCACGGCAGTTCACCGTTCGATATTCGAGGCGGCAGGAGGTTTCCACGAATGGCCGATCTACGAGGACTGGGATCTGTGGCTGCGCTGCCTCGCCGCAGGAGCGAACCCCGTGAAAGTTCCCGAGGCCGTCTACCTCGCGCACGTCAACAGCGACTCCCGCAACAAGCGGCTGCGTCACGACGAGCGCGTCAAGATCCACCACGAGATCCTCCGGGCCAATCATCCCGAGCTGTACTGACATGCACCTTCTCACCGTCGTCGTCTCCCGCGACCGCTTGCCGTTCCTGAAAGAGACGATCGCCACGTTTCAGGAAACCTGCACGATGCCGTATGACCTCGTCATCGTCGATAACGCCTCCGAGCCTGAGACTCGCGAGTGGATCGTCCGGTCGGGAATCACGGCGATCCTGCTGCCTCGAAACCTCTACCCCGGTGCGGCCTGCAACCTCGGGTTCGGACTCAGGTCGCCGAAGACGACGCACCTTCACCGTTCCGACAACGACATGCGTTTCCTTCCCGGCTGGGCCGACCGGGTGCTAACCGTGTTCGAGCAGAACAAGAACGTCGTGCAGGTCAGCCTACGGACGAACGAGCAGGAGCCTGCAACCGACGCGGTCGGAGGAAACATGGTCGTGAGCCGATCGGTGTTCGACGACGGCATCCGATACACCGACGAACCCTGGGACTCGGTGCCGTGGGAGGACGGGCTGCTCACTCAACATATCGTCGAGAGCGGAGGACTGTGGGCACGCGTCGGAGCCGTCTCAACAATCCATCTCGGAGATCCGCCCGACTTCTCAGATACGTACTATCGTGAGACGTACACGATCAGGGGATTGGAAGTTCCTGCCGATGAGCGTTGAAGTCTCAATCGTCATACCGACCGTCGATGGCCGGGAACGATGGCTCGAGCTGTGCGTGCAATCGTACGAGCGCACTCTCGCCGACGTCCCTCATAACATCACGATCATCCGTAACCGCAAGACCTGCGGCGAAGCATGGAACGAGGGCGTCGCCGACATGATGGGAGCCAAGTTCGTCCATCTGACGGCCGACGACATCGTGGCGCACGACGGCTGGTGGGAGGCAGGGCTGGCACGAATATGGAACGGCGGCATCCCTGCTGCCCGCATCCTTCACGGCGACGGCACTCTGCAGTCGTGCGGCGACGCCGAGGACAGACCGGAAGGCTGGGCGTCGAAAGACGGGTACGGCGACGGACGCTTCCCGTCACGCATACCGCTCCTTCCCGCCGCGCTCGCAGAACGCATCTTCCCGATACCGCCGATCCACTACTACACCGACAACATCGTCTCCGACCGCGCGAGGACGCTCGGCTGGGATTCGATCGTCACTCGCGACTACCTGTTCACCCACTACCTCGCAGGCGAAGGACGCATCGACTGCCTCGCCGAAGACGGCCTCGTGTACGTCGCGCATGGCGGCTGGCATCCGTGACGACGTGGTCGCTCTCGACGTTCAACAATGAGCTAGACATTCTCGAGATACGGCTCGCGGAGCTGGACGACGTCGTAGACATATTCGTGATCGGCGAGTCGCGTCTCACGCAGACCGGGCAGACGAAGCCGCTCGTGTTCCTCGAGAACGTCGAACGGTTCGAGAGGTGGATGCCGAAGATCCGCTATCTCGACATCGACCTCGACGCCTGCCACGGAGACTGGGCACGCGAGTACATGCAACGCGACATGCTCGGCCGAGGACTCGACGGCCTCGAGGACGACGACCTCATCCTTCTATCCGACGTCGATGAAATACCTCGGGCGTCGCTCGTGGCTGACATCCTGAACGGACGGCATCCGCTCCCGATGTCGGTGCACTTCCCGATACACGTCTACCGTCTCGACTGGCGGTGGCCCGAAGCCGAGACGGGATTCTGCCGCTGCCGCTTCTTTCACGGCTACGAGCTTACGTGGGACGCCCACCGAGGCATTTGGTCTGGATGCGGAGTCATCACCGACAGCGAGGCGGCGTGGGCGAGGCCGTCGCTCATCAACAACATCGTGGGTGAGTACGGGTGGCACTTCTCATACCAGGGTGACGCGCGGCAGATCCAGACGAAGATCGGAAACATGGCCGACAACTGGGTACGCTCGAATCCCGGCTGGGCTGACCTCGACTGGATCAACGAGAGCATCGACACGGGACGCGACGTGTTCGACCGGGACTTCCGTCAAGCCGAACCCGTCCCTCTCGAATGGCTGCCCGAGTACGTGCAGCAGAACGCTGACAGGTTCTCCCATCTCATGCGCCCTGTAGGATCGCGGTCGTGAGAATACTCGTCACCGGGGATCAGGGATTCATCGGAACGTGGCTGTCGCGCGAGCTTCGGCAGCGAGGCCATGTCGTTGACGGCATCGACCATCATGCCGACGGCTGCATCGGAGGCCCGAACGACCTCCGTGTTCCCGGCGTCGCGCACAATGTCATCCGAGACAGGAACCCCGACGTCGTCGTTCATCTCGCCGCGAAAGTCGGGCGTCTGTTCGGCGAGGAGAACCCTGCCGACACGATCGACGACAACGCGGGAATGACGGCGCTCGTCGCTCAGGCCTGCGGCACGTTCGGCGCTCGCCTCATCTACGCGTCCACGTCCGAGGTGTACGGAGACAACGGAGCCGAAGTGTGCGACGAGGTATACGGCCCGTTCGTCCTCCCGCACAACATCTACGGCCTGTCGAAACGATGGGGGGAGGAGGTCGCTGAGCTGTACGCGCCGGACGAGCTGACGATACTCCGGTTCTCGATGCCCTACGGCCCAGGACTCCCCGCAGGCCGAGGACGTGCCGCCATCATCAACATGCTCTGGCAGGCCCGCACGCATCAGACGATCACCGTCCATCGAGGGTCGGAACGGTCGTGGTGTTGGATCGGCGACACCGTCCGGGCAGCTCGCATCGCGATCGAGGAAACCGACGGCGGTGCCTTCAACATCGGCCGCGACGACAATCCTGTGCCGATGACGATGGTCGCGCATATGGCTTGCGTCATCGCGAACACCGACGGGCAAGACCTCATCGAGCATGTCGATGCGCCAGAAGCTCAGACCGTCGTGAAGCGCCTATCGACCGACGCGATCCGCAAGCTCGGCTGGGAGCCGCTCGTCGATCTCGAGGACGGGATGGAACGCACCATGTACGAATGGGTCGAGCTGCTCAACGAAGACGGCTCTGCATCCGCGAGAGCGCTCGCGACACTTCGATGACGACGCCGACACCGTTCGTGTTCCTGCTGATCTGTCTCGCGGCGTTCCGCACTACCCGCATCGTCGGATGGGACACCGTGACCGACGTGTGGCGGCGCAGGCTCACGGGACTCGGAGACTGGGGCGGCGGCGAGCTGCCTCCCGACTACAGGCGAGGCCTCGACTCTTTCCTCCACTGTCCGTACTGCCTCGGGTTCTGGATCTCGCTCGTGTGGTTCGCGTTCTACGAGATCGACCCGACTTCCGCCACGATCGTCGCTTGGCCGCTCGCCGTCTCCGCAGCAATCGGCATCATCGCCAAGCAATTCGACCCGTAGATTGCCTGTTGACGCCGCTCAGAATCACCCTGATACTTAGGCAGTCAGCCAATCACAAGACTCCCAGGAGGAGACGAAATGACAGTCATCACCCGCACCGACATTCACCGCCCGTCAGAGATGAACCCTGCCGAGTACACCGAGCTTGGTGTGTTCTACCAGGGGCCGAACGAGTACATCGGAGCTGCCTACGGCTCCCTGCACTCCGAGCTTTCCAGGGCCGAGCAGCCCTACACCCGCTGGACTGCTGGCAACTTCTCACGCAACAGCACGTGCGACCACTGCGGAGCTGCCTTCCACTACGGCGTCGTCTTCGCCCACACCCCGACGAACGAGACGGTGTCCGTCGGCTGGCAGTGCGCTCAGAACAGCCTCGGCGTTTCGTCCCGGTCGCAGCAGGCTCGCGACAGGGCCGTTCGCATCGCCGCCCGTCAGCGCGAGATCGACGAGGCAGTCGCCGAGTGTCCCGAGGACGTTCGGATGGCGCTGCAGGCGAATCGGGATTCGGCAACGCCTAACAGTTTCCTGAGTGACCTCTACTCGAAGCTGTACGTCAAGGGCTACAAGCTCTCCGACCGTCAGTGCGAGGCCGTCCTCCGCAGCATCACCCGCGACGCGGAATGGGCAGCTCGCAAGGCAGCCGAGGCGCTCGCCCTCGTCGATGCCCCTCCGCTCGTCGCTGGTCGTCAGGTCATCGAGGGTGTCATCACTTCGGCGAAGGTCAAGTTCTCCCAGTACGGCGAGAGCCTCAAGATGGTCGTCCAGCTCGACTCAGGCAACAAGGTGTGGGGCACGGTACCCGATTCGATTCAGGCGCACTTCGGCTACGGCACGGACGGCATGATCGGCTCGCGCGTCTCGATCGTCGCCGAGGTCACCGTCAGCGACAACGACCTGCACTTCGGGTTCTACAAGAGGCCGAAGAACGGAGTGGTAATCGCCTCCGCATAAGTGTCCGTCCCGGTGAGGGATGGCTGACCGACACGGGCGCCCGATGGGCGCCCGTTGTCGTTCTGCGCCGATGCCGCCCTGCCGTCTATCCTAGAAACGGCAAGACCCCCGAGCGAGAGGAACCGATGGGCTGCGGCTGTGGAGGATCGAACGTGGTGGCGCAACCCGTACCGGGAGCGCCCATGCCAGTCCGTCTGCCGGGAGAGATCCTTCCCGGCTCGACCTGGAATGGCCCGCAGCCGAAGAAGCCAAGCTAACCAGTGGGCGTCATCTCATGGATGAACGGCTCCGGGTGGACGCAGAAGCCGTCCGGTAGCGTCCATTCGCCAGTCGGCCGCTCGATCACCGCCGCTGGCGTGAAGATCGAAACGAAGAACGCAGCGTCGATGCGTCGGCTCATCCAGCCGTGGCAGGACAGGGCGCTCAGCTACTACGACCTCGTGGGAGAGTGCTGGTTTGCCTCCCAGTTCTACGGTCGGTCGCTCGCTCAGATCCGGCTGTTCGTCGGAACGATGGACGAAGAAGGACAGGTCGAGGAGGTCGAGGGGCCGAACGACGCGACGGCGCTGCTTGACCGTATCCGCGATCCCGGAGGAACCGGGCGCACGCATCTGCAGGCGTCGTACGGACGGCTCATGTTCATCACCGGGGAGGGCTACCTGACCGTCACTCAGCCCGAGGGCGAGGAGGAACGCTGGGAGTTCCTGTCGTCGGACGAGCTGCGTGTCTCATCGAACAACGCGTACGTTCGGTACATCGCGCCGTCGCTCGCGGCCGTCGAGCTGCAGGGCGTCCCTGACGATCAGTACGTGCCTCTCGACGGGGATCAGGCTGCCGTCTACCGCCTGTGGCGCAAGCATCCTCGCTACTCGTCGCTCGCCGACGCTCCGATGCGGGCCGTCCTCGATCTGTTCGAGGAGCTGCTGCTGCTGCAGCTCGCAGTCCTGTCTCGCGTCAAGTCGCGGCTGTCTGCCGCAGGCCTGCTGATCATTCCCGAGGAGATCACGCTCGTCTCCCAGGACTCACAGACCGCTGACGAGGACATGACGGAAGACCCGCTGCTCAATCAGCTCATCGGTGCGGCGCAGGCCGCGATACAGGAGCCAGGGACAGCCGCCGCCGTCATTCCCGTCATCCTGCGGGCGCAAGGCGAATGGATCGAGAAGGTCAGGCATCTGCAGTTCTTTGATCCGGGTCAGGCCTACCCTGAAACGGGACTACGCATGGAGGTCATCAAGCGGATCGCTATGGGCCTCGATCTTCCGCCCGAGATCCTGCTCGGCATGAGCGACGCGAACCACTGGACGTCATGGCAGATCGACGAGCAGACCGCGAAAGCCCATATCTTCCCGATCTGCCAGCAGTTCGTGGACGACCTCACTTCCGCCTACCTGCGGCCCGCTGCTCGCGACGAGGGGATCGACGGATGGGAGAACCTTGTTGTCGGCTACGACCCGGCTGCTCTGCTCGTCGCTCCCGACCGGGCGAAAGACGCGGCGACGATGTTCTCCCTCGGAGAGCTGTCGGGCGAATCGTTGCGCGAGGCAGGAGGGTTCTCGTCCGACGAAGACGAGCCGACCGAGGAGGAGCGGTGGAGGTACCTCGGCGCGAAGATCGGCGACGCGTCGCTCGCCATGTATGGCATCCCGCGCCTCAACAGCCAGTCAGAGCTTGAAACCGCTCCCGGCGTGATCGACGCCGGAACAGAATCACCGGATAGCGGCACCCCCCCGTCCGCTCCGGTGAAGGGGCCTCCCCCGGCCATGCCAGAGGCGTCGCCAGTAGTGGCCGCGTCAGGGCCGCGCGATGACCTACTCGCGCGGGTACTGGGAGCCGCCGAGTTTGCCGTCATACGCAGTCGTTCGCTGGCCGGGGCGAGGCTCCGTACTTCCGCGAAGAAGATCCCCGAGTTCACGGCCATGATCGAGAAGCTGCCGAACGGCTCGGTCGCTGCTGCCCTCAACATTCAGAACGTACATGCCCTCGGACACTCCGAAGCGGGACTCGTGAAGGGAGCGTCGGCCGAGCTTGCCGACGTCCTGACCATCATGGGGATAGACCCCGCGCTTGCCGACGCCATCGGCACTCAGGTCGAGCGTCACGCAGCGCAGACGCTCTACCTCGAGGTCGCACCGCCTTTGCCTGACGGCTTCGCAGCCATGCTGAACGGGAAGCCATGAACGCCCGCACGCTCAATCGTAGGCTCAAGCGAGGGCGAGCGCTCGCGATGACGCACGAGGCAGACCTGATGGTCGAGTACTCGCGTCTGCTTCGCCGGATGGCTCTCGACATCTCAGAGGCGTTCCGCCAGCAGGCGACGTCTCATCTGACTGCAGGAGCCACACCCACCGATCCGCCGTCGTGGACGCCGCCGCCCGAGGGCGACATCATGGGAGGCCCGTCCGCCAGAGCGGCAGCTTCCGTCCGTCCGATACAGACCAAGATGCTGCAGGCGGCGGTGACGGGAGGGCTGGCAGGCGTCGCGTTCGACGTGACCGCGCCGATGAATCAGAGGCTACTTGACCAGCTCGGAAAGCGTGCCGAGGGGATCGAAGGAGGATTCAGGCAGGCGGTCGCAACGTCGATAGCGCAGTCGTTCGACGAAGGCCTTTCCATCCCTGACGCGGCGTCAGCACTCCTGACGGCCACGGAGTCGATTACGGTGTCACAGGCGGTCATGCTTGCCCGCACCGACCTGATCGGCCTCGCGAACGGAGGCAGCTCCATCGCGGTAGACGCCGTGAACGCTTCGGCGGAAGAAGCGGGCGAGCCGATGTTCCTAACGAAGTCGTGGCTCGCGACGATGGACGACCGCACTCGAGAAACGCATGTCGAGGCCGACGGCCAGGAAGTGCCGATCGACGCGACATTCACGGTCGGAGAAGACCAGCTCGACTATCCCGGCGACCCGGAAGGATCGGACGCCGAGGTCATCAACTGCCGCTGCACCGTCCTGTACGACGAAGCACCGTCATCCGATTCGGCGGGTGGCGACGAGCTTGCCGCCTCTGCATCTAACCTGGGAGACACGATGATCGTCACAAGCGAAAGCACCTCGACCACGAACAATTCGCTGAGCGCCGGAAGCGTCACCATCACGATCGACGACGCCTCCGTTGAAACATCGATGGCCGCTGTGCCGACCGCGTGGAAGGCCGTCCTCGCTCTCGAGGGAGTCCCAACGATCGACGGGCGGTACTTCCCGCTCGACTCCCTAACGTGGCGCGATCTCCCGCTGTCCCTGCTCGCTCAAACCGAAACGGCTCCCGGTCACGACGGAGCCGAGGTGTGCGGGCGCATCGACCGGATCTGGCGGGAGCAGACGGGAGACGACACCGCCTCGATCATGGGCGAGGGCGAGTTCACCGGGGAGGAGGGATGCGAGGTCGCGGCGATGGTCGCCGACCTGTCCCTCACGGGCCTGTCCGTCGACGTTGCCGTAGGATCGACCGCCCTGCGTGATCCGTCCACGGGCGAGATCGTCAGCGAGGACAGCATCGACCTCATGGATCTACTGCTCGGCACGAACGCCTATCAGACCGTCATGTACGACGGCGTCATCGGAGCCGCGACCGTGTGCGCGTTCCCCGCGTTCGACGACGCGAAGATCGCGGTCGTCGCCACGGCAGGCCAGTGGAGTCACGACGACCGCAGTCACCGGATGGTCGTGGTGATGACGAACTCGAAGATTCAACTGGTCGCCGAGGCTCTGTCGGCATCCGCCGCAGGCATGGCCCCGATGCACCCTCCGGCCGACTGGTTCCAAGATCCTGCCCTCGACCGTCTGACCGCACTTACCGTCACTGATGAGGGCCGTATCGTCGGCCATCTCGCCGGATGGGACACTTGTCATATCGGTTCGCCGGGAGGGCAGGGCACTTGCACCGTGGCTCCCGACTCGAAGTCGGACTACCGATACTTCCACCTGGGAGAGCTGACGACAGCCGAGGGCGACGACATCTCAGTCGGCAACATCACGCTTGACACCGGGCACGCCGGACTCGGCGCAAGCCGACGGTCGTCCCTGAATCACTACGACAATACGGGCAGCGTCGTCGGCGACGTCCGTGTTGGCGAAGACGCCTTCGGAATATGGGTGGCAGGCGCAGCCCGACCGGAGGCGACACCGACCTCCATCCGCAAGCTGCGGTCGTCGTCGCTGTCGGGAGACTGGCGCACCATCGACGGGCATCTCGAGCTGATCGCCGCCCTGTGCGTCAACGTGCCGGGATTCCCGATCCCGCGAGCGCAAGCCGCGATCGCCGCTTCCGGCGTCACCGCGATCGTCGCCGCAGGAATCGTTGTCGCCGCGAGCGTCTGCCCCGAGTGCGGAGCCTCCGTCCCGATGGGCGCAGACGAATGCCCCGCGTGCGGCATGAAGATGAAGATGTCAGCGTTCGCCGCCGTGACCTGCTCGCACTGCGGAGCCGAGAACGTCGAAGGAGCCGAGGTGTGTGCCGACTGCGGCCAGAAGATGCCGGGAGCCGACGGCATGAGCTTCGCGATGATGGCTGACATGATGGGTGCGATGGCGGCGTTCGTCGGCATCGAATAATGGCCGCGCACCTTCCGTTCGCTGCGCCGAGGGAAGTGAAGCTCGTCGGACGAGGGTGCGGGGTTATCGCCGTATGGCTGTGCCGGAAAGACGAGACGATCATCGTGTCACCCGAGCGGCTGTCGAAGATCGCCAAGATGCACAAGGTCGCGATCGAAGACCTGTGGTGGATCATCCCCGAGTGAAGCTCGGCGTCTCGGTTCAGCACCATCCTTCCCGCGCCTACCTTCTCGCGCGGCTGCTGCCTCGCCTCGGCACCGACTACCGAGTCGTCATCGACCCGATGGCGGCGCATCCGTTCCGGTCAGCTTGGCACGCCTACTTCGCGTGCCTCGAGTCTCTCGCGCTCGGCGACACGCATCTGCTCATCATTCAGGACGACGCGATCCCGTGCGACGGATATATCGACGCCCTGCACTCCGCCATCTCATCCCAGCCCGACCGTGTCATCGTGACCTGCGTCTGCGGCAACGCGAAACGCAACTGCCGCCGCATGTACCTCGCGTGCGACGCGGGCTACTCGTTCGCCGAGCTGGACGCGAACGAATGGTGTCCGACGGTAGCGACCTGCTACCCGGCCGAGGTCGTCTACCGCCTGCGTGACTGGCTTGCCCGTCGGACGATGCCCGAGTTCCAACAGGCCGACGACTCCGTGATCGGAGAGTTCCTTCTCTCATCCGGCATCGGTGCCCTGATGACCGTTCCTTCGCTCGTCGATCATCCCGACGACGCCGTGTCGCTCGTCGCGCCCGACGACACCCGCTACGGCCTCTCGCCCGAACGGTCGGCCTGCTGCTACATCGGCGACTGCGATCCGTCATCAATCGTGTGGAGAGCGGCTTGAAACAGCGGGAAATAGGGTGTTGACACTCTGACTGGGTGGACTGATACTTAGTCCAGTCAGCCAGCCAAGACTCCCAGGAGGAGACAGAAATGACATACGACGGAACCTACCACGTCAGCGCAGAGACTTCGTTCCAGGGTACCTGGGTTTCAGTCTCCGCCTACTTCGAGACTCACGCCGAGGCCGTCGAAGCCGCAGCAGCCTTCCCGAAGTCATGCAAGGTCAAGGCCTTTGCCTGCACCGTCGCTACCGAGACAGGCGTCGTCAAAGGGTCAGTCAGGTCGAACGCGAAGCTCAGCGCGAACGCCGTCAATCACGGCGTCAACGAGTCGGGCGTCAAGCGGATGAATCGCACGATCGACTTCATCCTCGACGGCGAGTACGACATCTCGTTCGACATGAAGTACAGCAATAGCCTCTCCGAGGGCGAGATCCTCGACTGGCTCACCCCGACATTCGACACGGCAGAGGAGGCATGATGACCGCTCAGCAGACGTTCGACGCAGCTTCGATCAGATACCGCAAGGCTTACGAGTCGGCACGACGGGCAGCGAACGCCGCCGAAACCGACGCGCAGTATCAGGCGGCACTCGACAGACTCCACCGGGCGAACGAAGCCTACGACGCGGCCCGCCTCAAGTTCCATGCCGCGCGGTCAGCGAACGCCTCATTCGGTTTCGGCCTGATCCGGTAAAGCCACCATCCACAATCAACATCAGAGGGCGTCCGCGAGGGCGCCCTTTGTCGTGCTGCGAACCTGCCGCGTCAACCGATACCGTAGGAACAGCTCCGTGTTCGCATAGCGAGACGGATGCAGGCGAGATCCATAGGCTCCCGCCGCCAGAAGAACACTCAACCCTGGCAAGGAGCCTGACATGGATCTGTTTCCCGCTCTCCCTGAGAGCCTCCCGACCGAGAGTGCCGCGCTCGCGGCCCTGCTCGAGGAGCTGAAGTCGCGACTGGCAGAAGTGCTGGCCGCGTCGAAGCCCGGTGCGACACCCGAGCAGCGCGAGATCATCGGTGACCTCACGACCGAGGACATTCTCGCCCAGTTCGCGACGGCGACCGTCCAGATCGCCGAGATCGAGACGACCCTCTCCGAGACGATCGCTGCCGAGGAGCTGTTCGTGAAGACGCTCACCGACGGCGCCGCATCGGTCGGCGTTCTCGACACGGCCGAGGAGATCGTCGCCGAGGCAGCCGAGGACTTCGCTGCCGAGGCCGAGGAGCCGTCCGACGACGACGACGCGGCAGAAGCCGTGATCGCCGACGAGGTCGCAATCCTCGCTTCCGCCGACACGAAGACCATCGTTCCGCGCAGGCCTCCCCCGGCCGCGTCGAAAGACCATCAGCCGATCGAGAATGTCCTTCCGGGTGCCGCGCTCGTCGCGTCCCTCGGCATCGACGGCGTCGAAGGCGGAGCATCGCTGAACCGACTCGAGCTGGCGTCGGCCATCATGCGGGCACGCCGCCAGTACACGTCTGCCCCGGCAGGATTCGAGGAGAAGGCCGTAGTCGCAACCGCGTCGTGGAACCTTCCCCCCGAGCGCGTCCTCGACGGCGTCGACATGATGACGGACTGGGGCAAGATCGAGGCCGTTCGCGGCCCCGGCGCATGGGGAGCAACCCCCGAAGGCGTCCCGGCACTCGTCGCATCGGGAGGCCTTTGCGCCCCGGTGAACAACTATTACGAGCTGCAGATGCTCAGCACGGCCGAGCGGCCCGTTCGCGCGGGACTCGTCGGGTTCCAGGCGACACGCGGCGGCATCAACGCTGCGATGCCTCCCACGCTCCTGTCGGGTGTCGATACGGCAGTCGGCTACAAGACCGAGGCCCAGGATGGCGGCGGCGGAACGCTGGCGAACAAGACGTGTCAGACGATTCCGTGCCCGACCTTCCATGAGGTCGACATCGAAATGATCTACCACTGCATCACCGTCGGCAACATGGTCAGCCGCACGTTCCCTGAGCAGGTCGCTCAGTTCCAAGACCTCGTGATGGCCGCTCACTCGCGGCTAGCGGAAGGCCTGCTGCTGAACGCCCTGGCAGCCGGATCGACTGCCGTCACGCAGGCGGCTGTGAACGGTTCCGTGTCCACGCTGCTCGGCGGCATCCTGCAGGCCACCGCAGGGTTCCGGTCGAGGCATCGCACGTCGCCCGACCTTCGCCTCCGGGCGATCTTCCCGGCATGGGTGCTGCAGCATCTCGTCCTCGATCTCGTTCGACAGCAGTTCGATCGGTTCAGCCGTGACGAGGCGGGCGTCGTCGCCCTTCTCAGAATGTGCGGCATCGAGCCGTCGTTCACGCTCGACTCCGAGACAGGCGGCGGCATGGTGTTCGGCGCGCAGAACGCAGGCGCGCTGCTCGAGTTCCCCGACACCGTCAAGTGGTTCCTGTATCCCGAGGGCGGGTGGCTCTACCTCGACGGCGGCGTCCTCGAGCTGGGCATCGTCCGCGACTCCACGCTGAACAGCACGAACGACTACACCATCTTTGGTGAGACGTTCGAGGCAGCAGCCGGAGTCGGCATCGAGTCCCTCTACATCACGACCACGTTCTGCCCGAACGGTCAGACCGCAGTTCCGGGCACGGCCCTGACCTGCTAAGGCGAATGCAACAGGCGACTGAAAGCAAGGAGGTTCGACGATGACGCAGGCTACGTTCGGCGCACCTGTCCTCGTCGACGGGCCGATTCCGCAGCCGCCGCCGTACAGCCTGCTCGCCGTCGCGACTCTGCTCCCTCCCTCGGTAGACGAGGATGGGGGAGCAGAGGAGCGGTGGGGGCAGGGAGGCACGATTCGGCCGTACTCGCCGAACGTGCCGTCCGGCTTCGATCCGTGCAGCGAAGGAACCGTCCGAGTCAAGGGGTCAGGCACGACGACAGCGACCTCCACGTTCGGCGCGTTCACCGCATACGTCGCGGAAACCTGCACGGCCTTCAACATCATCTCCCCCGCGAACTACTCGCAACGGGCGCTCGCGTCGATGGCTGGCGTCGAGTCGTACGCAGCAGAGATGCAGTTGATGAAGGGGTCGTACATCAACACAAACCCGTACATCTGCGACATCTCTGCAACCTTCCCGGTCGGCTTCGCAGCGATCAGCGCGAGGGCCGGACTCGAAGGACTTGAGAACGCGATCGGAGCAACCGGGAGGCGCGGAGTCATCCATGCCGACCCTGCAACGATCTCGGCGTGGTCGCGCGAGTTCCTCGTCTACGAGAAGCAAGGAAAGCTCGTGACGGCGAACGGCACGCTCGTCATCTCAGGCGACGGCTACATCGGAGCTGTCCCGCTCGCTCATAACGCGGTGCCGGGATCACGGCAGTCGTGGGCTTTCGCGACAGGCCCGGTGAGCTATCAGAGGTCAGCGCAGCTAATCCTGCTGCCCGAACGGATCGACCAAGCGCTCAACCGCTCGAACAACAGCGTCACTTACAGAGCCGAACGCGACTACCTCGTCGTGTGGGACAGGGTTCTGCAGGCAGGCGTTCTCATCGACAGGAGCATCTGATGATGCGCCGCCAGAAGGAGGTCTAACAACATGGCTCAGAACCCGACCGTCTGCGGCGTCAGCATCCTGATCTGCCGCGTCCGGGCGACCCTACTCGACACCGACGGCGAGGTACATGTCGGCCCGAACAATTCGTACGTGACAGACAATCCGATCCGCGTCACGCTCACGCCCGTAATCGAGTCAGGAAAGGACTCGACGCTCAAGGGTGGGTGCGATTGCATCGTCGCGGACTACCGTGGCCCCGACCTGCTCAAGAGGTTCGACTTCGAGTTCGACATCGCGACCGTCGAGCCTGCCCTCTACTCGCTCATGCTCGGCTCGACGCTCATCAGCGACACGTCAACGTCTCCGGTGCCGATCGGCAACTGGTGGCCAGCCCAGGTTGGCTGCTCGAAGACGCCGCCGCCGCCGATCGCGTTCGAGTTCTGGAGTCAGGTGTGGGACGGGCAGGCGCAGAACGCGTCATGGCCGTATATCCACCACGTCTACCCGTACACGCTCTGGCAGATCGGAGCGCAGACGTACGAAGACGACTTCGCTCAACCGAAGCTCACGGGTTTCTCCCGCACGAACGCCCAGTGGGGACACGGGCCGTATGGCGATCAGCCCGATCCCACGCCCATCGACTCGCCGGGTGGTCAGTTCTACACGGCGACCGCACTACCCACCGCTGTCTGCGGCTACAAGACCGTCGCTGTGAGCAGCTAACCCGGTACATCACCGGAGTAAGAAGGAGGAAAGAGCATGGCAGCCAAGACCTATGCGGTGATGAACGGGGCAGCACCCGGCGCAGCCGCAGCGGTACCGATCACGACGGGTACCGCGATCAAGACCATGATCCAGCTCGCGACGAACGCAACGACTCCGTCGATGCGGTTCGTCGAGTGGTGGGTCGAGTACGACGGCTCGACGGCGGCAACGCCGATCAAGACCGAGCTGATCCGTCACACCACGGCTCCGCAGACGACGTTGACCGCGTACGTCACGGCGGACATCGCACGGGTGAACGACCCGCAGGCCCCCGTCTCCGGCCTGCAGCTCGGGACGGCGCTCTCCGGGTTCTCGAACACCACGACCGAGGTTGCCCCGACGGGTACCCCCGTGTCGCTCGAGACGCACTACGTTCCGCCGACCTCCGGCATCTATGTCCAGTTCCCGCTGGGCCGCGAGCCGGAGATCCAGGTCGCAGCGTTCGCACGCATCCGCACCACGGCTGCAGCGGCGGTCAACTGCTACGCAGGATGCATGTGGGAGGAGTAGTCAGGTAGGACAACATGGCACGGCGACGGCGCTCACGGGCGCCGTCGCCGTCCTCCCGATAGCATGTAACGATGTCTCTCAAGATCGTAGGTCGCGGCCCGCGTATGCAATTTCATCGCAACCGCGCCACACCGCAGAACGCGAAAGGCGCTTCGCTGAAATGCGACGCGTGCGACAAGACCGTCAACGTCTTGTTCCCGTGGGACTGCACGCCGTTCGACCGTCAGCGCCTCATCCGTGAAGCGGCTGACGAGCATCGTCGGATCGGCTGCACCGCTGGCGAAACGAACGAGCGTCGCAAGTACGCCATATGGTATCCCCGCATGTAGGCATATACTCATCACGTGCAGGGGGATATGTTCCATAGGTTCAGCGGCGTGTCGTTCGGAGGAGTGGCGTGCGCCCAGTATTGGTGTGACTTCGTTCTGTGGGAGACGGTGCTGAACGCGAACCCGGAGCTGACGGGGATCGTCGAGATCGGCACGTTCATGGGTGGGTTCTCCCACTACCTCAACGCTCAGGCGCAGGCTCGAGGAATGAAGTTCGTGACCTACGACGCGATCGTTCCCGAGGCCACCATCCCTGAGTTCACGAGACTCGACGTGTTCGCATATCCGGGCCGCGTGAAGGACTGGGCCGAAAGCTGCGGCGGGCCTGTCATCCTGTTCTGCGACGGAGGCAACAAGCCGCGCGAGCTGAGCCTGTTCCCGCCCCTCATGCCCGAACACTCGGTGTACCTCGTCCACGACTGGGGAACCGAGATGCTCGGATCGGACGTGCCTGAGTTCCTCGACGAAATATATGGCGACTACTGCGACTCCATCGGCTCCGTGACACGAGTGTTCAGAATGAGAGAGGAGACAGAATGACAAGCCTGTCGTGGCCCGACCCGAGGGACGTAGACCGCCTTCGAGCTTTGACCTTCGTCCCTGGCCGCAAGCCGATGGGACGCAGCCAGCAGTTCCCGACGGCGGCAGCGAACCATCTCGAGGACGCTCGGGAGATCGTGGCGCTCCGCACGGCGCTCAGCGAGGCGATCATGTTCATCGACGGACTGACGCTCACGGCTCAACGGATCAGCAGGACGAACGAGGAGCTGCAAGTTCGGGCGGATCTGACCGGGCTGCTGCGGCAGGCGGCTGACATGCTGCGAGCCTCGATTGCCTTCGAGCGGCCTTCAACCCTGCTGCACTACGAGGCGCTCGTGGACGACGACATGCCCGAGCAGCAGGAGGAGGCCAGCGTCGTAGCCAGTCCCGACCTGCCTGATCAGCAGGGCGCTGGTATGCCTGGGAAACATGAGGATACGCCCGGTGCTTCCGCTGTCGCGGAACGGATCGAAATATGGGTGGACACGCTCGGCCTATGGTGGTGGCGCGTCGTCGCTGACGACGGCAAGATCCTCGTGAAAGACTCCGGTGTGAGCGAAACCTCGGTCGCCGCCGCATATCAAAGTCGCTATCCCGAGCTGACCGTCTACGTCATCCCTCGCGAGCTGGACGACTCTCGCAACATCGACCAATATGGCCCGCCTCGGCGGATCTGGAATCGAGGAGAAGCATGAGCGGAACGGTAGGAGTCATCGCTGACGCAGCGGCCCGGTACACGATGTTCTGGCAGTGCCTCACGACTCTAAGGACGCCCGTCAATACGGCGGTCGATGTCATGGTCGGATCAGATCGGGCGGTCGGAAGAAACAAGGTTGTCGAGCGGTCGCTCGAACGTGGCTCCGAATGGTGCTTCTTTGTTGACGACGACCATACGTTCCGACCGGAGATCCTTACGTGGCTGCTGCATCACGACAAGCCGATCGTCGGCGCTCTGTACCTGCAGCGCACGACTCCGTTCCTGCCGATCGCGATGGGAACCCGTGGCGACGCAGGATGGTGGCCGCTCGATCTCGAGGACGCTCCCGAGCATGGACTCGTCGAGGTTGAAGGCATCGGCACCGGAGGACTCCTGATTCGATCTGAGGTGTTCCATGCGCTCAGAGAGTCCGACCCTTCCGCCCTGTTCTTTCGCCATACCACCGAGCAGTCTGAGGATCTGCACTTCTGCTCACGCGTTCGTGACGAACTGGGATGGCCGATCTTCGTTGACATGGACTCGCGGCTCGGCCATCTCGGGCCTGCCGTTGTCGTCCCGAACTTCAATGAGGACATCGGCGAGTGGGTAGCAGGCCTGTCGTTCGGAGCGTCCTGCTACGTGGAGCTGCCGATACTCAAGCCGCTCGTCGAAGACGAATGACGGTCGTCTCCGTCCTGACGCCCACCATCACCGGGCGAGAGTGGTTCCTCGATCGGTGCAAGCGCAGCGTGGCAGCGAACACCTATGAAGGCACGATCGAGCATGTCGTCGTTGACGGCGACGGGCTGACGGCGACGGCAGCGTTCGCGAAGGCGCTCGAGGAATCGACGGGCGACTACATCACGCCTGTCTCCGACGACGACTGGATTGCCCCTCACGCGATCGAGGTTCTCGCCCACCATCTCGACAAGCATGATGTTGCTTTCGCCCGCACGATAATCGTGAGTCCGTCGAACACTCGGCTCGTCGATATGGGCGGTGCCGTGATGTGGAGGCGCACGCTGACCGACCGGGTCGGAGGGTTCGACATGCAGTGGTCTTTCGCTGGCGACACCGACCTGTACGCGAGGTTCGCGATGTGCGGAGCGAGAGCCGCCTACCATCCCGAGCCGCTCTACTTCTTTACCGAACACGCAGACCACGGAAGCCACGTTCATCGCGAAGAGCTAGAGGAGGAGCTGGGCCGAATCTACGCTCGGTATCCCGGCGCTCTCCCAGCGTTGGCGGCTGTAAAGAGGATCGGCATGTTGGTGCCGCCATCACCCGTAGACTGACAGCGTGGCGCTCTATCAACTGAAAGCTGCGGTACTCGCGAACAGCCCGGTTGCTTACTGGCCGATGCAGGAGGCCAGCGGATTCTTCCAAGACTTCTCGGGAAACGGCCACCACTGCACGACAAGCACCTTCGCGGGTTCCCAGCTCGGTCAGCCGGGGCCGGGGTCAAACGACATTCTCTCCGTCAGCGGCCTGTCCGTCTCGCAAACATGCCCGGTCGTTTCGACCGCCGTGAGCAACATCTCGTTCGAGACGTGGTTCTGCATCGACGCCCGACCGTCAACGGATCAGGGCCTCTGTAACACCGGGGTCGGGCTGACCGGGTTTACGTTGTTGACGGGCGCGAACGGGAACACTTTGACGAACCGATCCGTCTGTCAGGGAGTCGCGTTTATGTCGAACTTCTCTCAGAACTTCACGATCGGAACGTGGTACCACTGTGTTGTCGTCCGGGCAGCCGCAGTGTGGTCGTACTACATCAACGGGCTGGTCGACACCGCGAACGCCGGAAGCACCGGGCCGAACGCTCCTGCGGTGACGACGGCCATAGGCGGCTCTCAGGGGAACACCGTCAGGCAGACGAACGTCGCGATGTATAACACCGTGCTGAGCGTCGCTGACGCGTTGAAACACTACCAAGCAGGGCTGGCGGCAGTCGACGCGATCATTGATATGCCGACGAAGCGGCGAGAAAGCAGAGGCGTCTCATGGGGCTGAGCGTCTGATGCCGCTGTTCGGATTCCAGACTGGATCGGGAGAGGTTGCACCCGGAGGCGACATCGTTGAGGGAAGCGTCTACACGCTGAGCCAGCGCGGAACGATGTTTAGCATGGGACTACGGCTCAGGACGCTCTCGCTCTCCGCTTTCAGATTGGGCATCTGGAATGTCTCGGGAGGTCTTCCAACGTACCTGCTTGGAGCGACAGGCGAGATAACCGTAACGAACGGGACGCAGCAGAACGTCGAGGTGGGTTTGCAGTTTCCGTTCGCTCTGAATCCGGATGACTACTTCCTCGGAGCGTGGACGAAAGACGGGGCAAGCAGGCTGCAGACCACGGCGGCGGCAGGAACGTCTGCTTCGGCAGGAGCGATCTACAGCGCCTCTGTGAACACGAACATTCTCAAGCTGGTATCGCCGAGCGCGGGAACGAATAAGGACGCAATATGGGCGAACTACTGGCTCGACGACACGCTGCCGAAGCACAACATTCGACGGTCGCGAAAGACATCGTGGTGAACGTCTGATGGGTTTGCTTGCCGGAACGAACTACGACCCAGCCATCGCAGCGTCGATCTCGACGGCCACGCTCAACGTCGTCACGGCGATCGACACAACGAACCTGCGGCTGACGTTCACGGTGCCAGCGAACGGATCTGTCCTCGTCAGGATGCGGGCGCCCGTGCATGGAGCGACGACCTTCCCCGAGATTCTGTGGGCCGTTCTCGAAGGTACAACGGTACGCGCCCGTTCCGTCCCGCTCGGAGCGTTGAAGACGACTGCTGTCGCAACAGCCCAGCTTACGCAGGAGTCCCTCGCCGTCGTCACCGGACTGACGCCCGGAGCGTCGCTGACGTGGGATGCCGCCTACCAAGTGAAGGCTGTCGTCGCCTCCACGAATATCAAGTACGGCGGGCCGAACGACACAACGACGGACAACGCATGGGGAGGGTTCGTATTCGAGATATGGAATACGCCGAACCTGCTCGGGGCGATCCTGTACGACCCTGCCGCCGAAGTATCTAAGGTGACCTCGTCACGTCTCGGGATGACGGCGTTCGACACCACGAATCTAAGAATCACGTTCAACGCGCCGGACAGCAGAAATGTTCTCGTCCGAGTCAAGTGCTCGGTTGAAGGTGCTACGACGATGCCAACTATTCTGCTCGGAGTCTTGGAAGGAGCGTCTGTTGTCGGACGCCAGTCTCCCGTCGGCGGCATCCTCGGAACGGCGGCGGCCGTGACGCATATTTCCCATGAGGCGTCGTTCCTCGTGAAAGGATTGACGGAAGGATCGCACGTATATGACGCCGCGTACGGAGTGGAGATTCTGCTCGCCTCCACGAGTATCCAATACGGCGGGCCGAACGACACGTCGGCGAACAGCGCGACAGGCGGACTCGGCTTCGAGATATGGGCCGTCTGATGGTGATGCGCCTCGCTGCCGTACGCACGTCAGCCATACGGCACGCTGAAACGCACCGTCACAGACTCACGAGAATCCGCCGTCCGATCGTCAGGGTTGCCAGACGGGTTCTCAGGGTTCCGCGCTCTAGGCGACGGCGCGTGTTCGTTCGCGCACCGATTCGTCGTTCGTCGTCAAGTAGCGGCGGGAGCGAACCTCACTTAGCTGAACGGCTGGTCGCATGACTAGCCTGATCCTTCTCATCAATTCTCCGAATCCGATGGTGCCGGATTCGGAGGGAGCAGGATTCGCTGCTCGCGGGTACGACAGATACGCGGGACGAACACGACGGGCGACAACTACGAGGCTGCTAGGGCCGCAGCCGCCAATCCTGTTCGTGTGGAACTACACGGTTCAAGGCAGGCCCATCCTGACGCGGCTGGTGAGAATCACGCCTCCGCCCGTCCTGTCGAGGCTGTCGCCGCCGACGGTCATCACCATCCCTCAACCGTTCGTCGCTCGACCTGTCGACACGACGTTCGTTCCTTCCCCGCTGAACGCACGCAAGCCGTTCTCGCACCTGCCGGATGTCATCTATAAGCCGCGCGTCTACACCGGAATCCAAGGACGTCTGACTCCGCCTCGAGCAACGAACCCGACCGTCAGGTCGCGGCTGATAAGGCCGATATTTCAGCCGCAGATATCGCGAATCTACGGTGTACTGACGCCGCCGAGAAGCACGAACCCGACCGTCAGGTCGCGGCTGAGTCTCACGACGGTCACGGCTGCTGCCGACCTTCTCTATTCCGCCTTCGTCACGTTCGCGTACTCGTCTCGAGGTACTCCGAAGTCGCGGCTGTTCCCTCCGTCGGTCGTCGGGACGCCCGAGCCGTACCTGCGGCCAATCGACACGACGTTCGCGTACTCGTCTCGAGGGACTCCGAAGTCGAGGTTGCCGCAAGTCGCCGTCCAGGGCGTCGAGCCTCTGGCGCGGCCGACCGTAACGAAGGTCGTTCGGATACCGCCGCAGACTGACGATCGTCGGGCTGCTCACCCGAAGCTCCCGACATACATTGTCGCCGCCGTCATCCTCCCTGAGATCGACGGATACCTGACGCCGCCACGCAGCACGACATGGCCGTTCCGGTCGAAGCTCAATCCTCCGGCAGTCGTCAAAGCTCCGTTCGTTGCCGCGCCGATCGCTACGACACTCGCGTACCAGCGTCGAGGGCTTGCCAAGTCGAGGCTATCGAACTTCGTTGTGCCGTCGATCATCCTGCCAGAGATCGACGGGTATCTCACCCCGCCGCGAAGCATGTCGTGGCCGACCCGATCGAAGCTCAGTCCTCCTGCACCTGACTTCAGGGTCGCGTTCGTTGCCACGCCGATCGCGGCCACGCTCACTTATTCCCTGGCAGGCAAGCCGAAGCCGCGCCTGTATCCGCCAGTTGTTGTCGGCCCAGTTCTGGCGAAGCCGATCGACACGACGTTCGCTCCTTCGCCGCTGGCAGCACGTAAGCCGTTCTCGCGTCTGCAAGACCCCGCTGTTGTTGATCAAGCCCTGACGTCGGTTCCGCCGAGCGTGACGGCGCTCGCGTACTCGTCGCGAGGGCTGGCGAAGTCGCGGCTGCGAGGCCCGACCGTCGTCGGCCTCGTGCTTGCACGCCCGACTCTGTTGCATCTCGCGTATTCGTCTCGAGGAACGGCGAAGCCGAGGCTCCTGCCTCCCGCTGTCGTCGCCCCGATCCTCGCTCGGCCCGAGCTTGTGCATCTCGCGTATTCGTCTCGAGGAACGGCCAAGTCGCGGCTGCGTCTGCCGTCTGTTGTCTCGCCCGTTCTGGCGGCTCCGACCGCGACGACGTTCGCGCGAATCCGCCCTGCTGCCGTCCATTCGATCCTGCGACGGCCGACCGATCTTGTCGATCAGCAGGACGTCGGCGCTGTTTCCGCAACGCTCGCCTACAGCGTCAGAGGCAATCCGAAGTCGAGGCTGCAGAAGCCAGTTGCCGTCGGCCCCGTCCTCGCGCCGCCGACGCTGACGAGCCTCGCGTACTCGTCTCGAGGAAAGCCGAAGTCGAAACTGCATAGTCCTACAGCGGTCGGCCCTGTTCTCTCGCGCCGCAGGATCGAGCATCTCGCGTACAGCGTACGCGGTGTCGCGAAGTCGCGGCTCGGAATCCCGTCGAAGTTCGCGGCTCAACCTCGGGCCGTCACCGTCCTGCTCGTCCATCTCGCGTACAGCTTGCGTGGCAAGCCGAAGTCGCGTTTGCAAGGCCCGACGGTCGTCACTCCCGCCGCCGCGTTCCTGCGGCCCATCGACACGACGCTCGTCCGAATCAGGCCTCCCGCCACAATCGCAAGGCTGCGGCGTCCGACGGACACGACGGGCATCGAGGATCAGGGATCAGTAGCGGTAACGCTCGCGTACAGCTCGCGAGGCAAACCGAAGTCGAAGCTGAGTCTGCCGACACGCGTCGCGCCAGTCCTGGCACGGACGATCGACACTCCGTTCGCATATCAGTCGCGCGGGAAACCGAAGTCGCGTCTGCGGCCTCCCGCCGTCGTCGGACAGGTTCTCGCTCGCCCGACACTCGTCAGCCTCGCTCCGTCGCACGGTGGAGTCACGCATAGCATCGTGCGGCCTCCTGCGCTGCTGCCTGGGCTTCCGAGAGCGATCCTTACTGTTCTATCGCCGTCGTCACGCTGCCTCGCTAAGAGCGTCCTGCTGCCTCCGACGGTACTGGGTGTTCCGTCTGCCGGAACGCTCTCGACGACGTTCGCGACGATCAAGCCGCCGCCAGTCCATTCGCGCCTGACGCTGACCGCGATCGTTCAGCCTACGCCGACGTCCGTCACGATCTCGACGACGTTCGCCAGAATCAGGCCGAGGCCGACGCTCACGATCCTCCGTCCCGGCGTCGTCATTCATCCGTGCTTCGGCGTCGGCATCGGAACCATCACCGCCGCTGCCGACAACGCGATCGTCGATGCGCCAGTCGCGCAGTCGTCCAGCAGCATCGTCGCGGGAGCTGCGGCGGCAGGCTCCATCACGGCACCATCTACGATAGGGACAGCGCGGCCGTCGGCCGAGAACGACATCAGCGACGAACAACGAGAGGGATGCTAGTGGGCGCTTTCCAGCTCGGCACCGGAGTCGTCATCACCGAACACGTGACCGTGCTCGGCGTCCTGACAGACCCGACGACCGTCGTGTTCAACGTCCGGCTGCCCGACAATTCGGTAGACATCTACACGCTCGGCATCGACGCCGAAGTGAGCCATCCTTCCGTCGGTACGTTCGTGCTGACGCTCGATCCGCTACAGGTCGCGCTGCAGGGGAACTACCACTACGACTGTGTTGGCACCGGGGCCGTCGAGATCACGTCGGGCGGCGACTTCTCGATGATCCCTCCCGGCACGTCCGAGGTCGCCCCGCCGAAGCCAGTGAACGGCCCGTGCCAGCCGTGGTGTGACGCATCAGATGTCGCCGTCTACGCGGGAGACACCGGGTCGATCGACCTGACGAAATACGCGTATGAGGCGTCGGCGCTTCTGTACGAACTGAGCGCCCGCCAGTACAGCGGAACCTGCGTGCGGAAGGTTCGCCCGTGTTCGCAAGGATGGTGCGGATGGTGGGGAAGCGGCTACTGGCAGTCGGCAGAGGGTCAGAACTTCTGGACTGGTACGGCGTGGGGATGGGGCGGCGGGTACAACGAACACTGGGGCAGCACGACGTCTCAGTGTGGCTGCAACCATCTGTGCGAGGTACGGCTGTCCGGCTATCCCGTATGGTCGATCGTCGAAGTCAAGATCGACGGCGCGGTGGTTGCGCCCGCAACATATCGTCTTGACGGATGGGAGAACCTCGTTCGGGTCAGGCTGCTTTCGACCGACCCGCAGCTTTGTTGGCCGACCTGCCAGAACCTCGATCTTCCCGACACTCAAGACGGCACGTTCTCCGTGTCGTACTTGTGCGGCGTCGATCCTCCGCTGCTCGGGAAAGACGCTGCCGCCCAGCTCGCCGCGCAGTTCTACTTCGCTGCGACGGGAGCGGCGTGCGCCCTTCCCGTCGGGACAACGAAGCTCGTTCGTCAGGGCGTCACGATCGAGCGGGCGCTGTTCGCGTCGTGGGCGCAGAACGCAGACGGCCAGTGGGCGACAGGACTCCCGATCGTCGATGCGTTCCTCGCCGGGTACAACAAGAATGGGCTGCGGCGGCGAGGCGCAGTATGGTCGCCTGACGTTCAGCCGTACGCTCGGAAGCTCGGCTCGATTCCTGGCGGATCGTGACAGCCTCCACCATCGCGACGCAGTACGCGTTCGCTGCTGACCTGCTGTCGGTGTGCGAGGCAGCGCTCGTCGCTACGACAGGAGGAGCGATCGGCCGCGCCTACGTTTCGCCGGGACTGCCTGCCCTCGACTGCGAGCTGATCGCCGTGACCTGCACGGGCCTCATGCCGAAGCAATCGAACTCCATGCCTGCCGGACGGCTCGCTCGCGACCCGTCCGTCAACATGCTTGCGTTCGCGGTCACCGTCACCCGAGACTGCCAGCCTGTCGTCGCGAACCAGTATGGCGGGCCGAACGCTCCGACCGTCGCCCAGCTACAGGCTGCGGCTCAGATTCTCTCCGAGGACGTGTGGGCAATCTGGAACGCCATCCCTGCCGCCGCCAGAACTGGCGCTCTGTTCGAGGGACGGTGTTCGTTCCTGTATCTCGATCAGGCGTTCGCGCTCGCCGAGCAAGGCGGAATCGGAGGATGGCAGATCGACGTCCATACTCAGATCGACGGGTTCTGATGGCAGGCGGCGTCGACTTCATCTGGAATGAGGCAGAGCTGCATCGGCTTCTCAAGTCTCCGCACGGCGCCGTCGCCCGCGACATGAGCCGCCGAATGATCCGCTGCGTCAATCAGGCGAAGCGCAACGCGTCCGTTCCTCGAGGAAACGCCGTCCCGAACGTCACCGGGCCATCGGTCGACACTGGGCGGCTGCGCTCGTCTATCTCATGGCGGATTGGCGAGGACGCCGCAGGACTGTATGGCGACTACGGGACGAATGTTCCGTACGGCTACTACCTCGAAACAGGTCTGCGGAACGGAACAAAGTACCCGTTTCTCATTCCAGCTCTGCCCGCAGCACGCGTCTAGCGGCAAGCGGTTTCGCAGGCCCGATACCCTGCATGGTGACAGCGCCACCAATCCCAGGGAGGCACGATGAAAGACTTTGACATCGCACGAGACGAACGGTCAGCACAAGACCGTGATTTCAGGATCGGCGGGGAGAGCTTCCGAATGAAGTCGGCTGTTCGGCCCGAAGCGATGATCGGCTACGAAGGCCTGACGGGGGAGACGTCGGCGCTCGACGCGCTACGCGTCGTCGATGACATGGTCATCTCGTTCCTCGAGGGAGCCGACGCGGAAGCCCGCTACCGCAAGCTGCGCGAACGAGACGAAGACCCCGTCAGCATGGATGACCTCAACGCGCTCGTCGAATGGCTGGTGACGGAACAGACCGGGCGCCCTACGCAAGTGCCCTCACCCTCCTCGGGTGGGCACGAATCAACAGGGGCGTCGTCGACGGATGGGCCAGTCTTGGCGGCTGTGACATAGAGATGCTTTCCCTGCGCCGATACCTCAACGTCGTCTATGTCCTGCTGATCGAGAAGACACGCGGCGAGGGAGTCTCGTGGGCGAAAGCTCAGCAGGCGATCGACGATGCCATCGCACCGCCCGAGGATCAGGCTCTCGTGACGGCCCGTCAGAACATGGAGTCGATGAGGCAGCTATCGGCCATGATGTCCGGCCTCACTCCGGGGCCAGCTCGTGCCTGAAGTCGCACAAGCGTTCGTCCGTGTTCGCGCGAACACCACAGGGTTCCGCAAGGACGTCGCGGCCGGGATCGGCCCGAACCTCAAGCACGCCGTGTTCGGTTTCGCCGGGATCACGGCAGGCCTGCTCGGGATGGAAGCAGCCGTCCATACCTTACGCGAGTCGGTGCAGGAGGCAGGTCAGGTACAGAAGTCGGTCGAGACGATCAATCAGGTGTTCGGCGAATCGGGAAAGAGGATCGAGGAGTGGGCGACGACAACGGCGGCGTCGCTCGGCGTCACGGACATAGCCGCTCTCGAGGCGGCTTCACGCGTCGGCATCCTGGCGAAGAACCTCAAGATCGGTCAGGAGAAGGCTGCAACAATGACGCTCGGGTTCGAGCAGCTCGTCGCCGCGATCTCATCCATCCGAGGCAGCGACCCGAACCTGACGTTCAAGAAGCTGCCCCTCGTCCTCGCCGGGAACATTCGGTCGCTGAAGGAACTGGGCTTCACGTTCTCGTCACTCGAGATCAAGCAGCAGGCCGTCAAGGACGGGCTGATCAAGATGACGGGCACCGTCACTCCCGCCGTGAAAGCCCAGGCCATCTACTCACTCATCACGAAGAACCTCGGCTACTACCAGGGACTCGCCGCGAAACACTCAGGCGACCTCATCAACAAGCAGCGGCAGCTATCGGCTGAGTGGGCGCTCGCGCAGCAGCGTCTCGGGAAGGAGCTGCTGCCAGCGGTCACGAAGGCCGTGACGTACTTCTCAGACAAACTGCCGAACGCAGTCAACAAGACCGCCATCGCTTACAACAGATTGAAAGCGGTGGTCGTTCCCATCACCGACGTCCTCGGAGGACTCGGGAACGTCATCAAAGTGCTGATCGGATACAAGCTCGCGGGCATCCTGATCGGATGGGGCACGAAGCTCGCGGCGCTCGGAACCACGGCGACGGCAACTGCGGCCGTCGTCGTCGAGGCTCAGGCGATCGAAGATGTAGCCATCCAGTCAACGATCGCATGGGTCATTGATCTCGAAACCGCGCTCGTGTCTGTCGGGCCAGCAGCAGCGAAGGGAGCGGCGGGCGTCACGGGAGCGATGGCCGTCGAGACGGCAGCGATCGGACGGACAGCGGGCGCTGCCTCAATTCTCAGAGGCTCGCTCATGGGCCTGTCGAAGATCGCGGCGATCCTGATACCCGTCACGATGGTCGTGACCGCCATCACGAAAGGCCCGAAGCAATACTTCAAGGACATCGCGGGCGACCTCAACCCGTTCAGCGATTCGTCCGTCAAGGGCAATCTGCTCAAGGATCTGTTCGGCACCGACCTGGGCGCTCAGGCGCTCGGCGACACCGTAACGAAGCAGCTCGACAAACTGTGGGACGCGGCTGGGCTACCGAACAAAGCTCGCGACCGAGCGTTGAAAGCCGCAGCCGAGAAGCAGCGAAAGGTAGACGTCCGGCCGAGGCCTACCCAGCCTGGAATCCTCGGGCCGATGGCTCCAAGTTTCCTGACGCAGATATCGGGTGGCATGTTCGGCCTCACGTCGATCGGTACTCCCGCATCCGACGTCGCGAAGATCACGAAGCCTCTGCAGAAGTATCAGCAGCTACAGCTTGACGCGCTCGCGGCGCTCCGCACGAAGTCTCTGGCCGACGACCTCAAGGTCGCGAGGGCCGTCGCCGACATATTCAATCGTCGGGTCAAGACGACGAAGCTCGTCGGGAAGGCGCTGTACGACCTCAAGACTCAGCAGCAGCAGGCATTGAACACCGTCGCCCAGCTCGAGGAGCAGATCACGGCCGACGCACAATCCGCTGCGGCCGAGCGCACCCGCAAGGCCGAGGATGCGGCAGCCAAGCGGAAGGACGCAGCCGACAAACTGAAAGCCGCGCAGGAGAAGCACCTTGCCGACGTGAAGGCGTCGATCGACCTGCAGCAGGCACGCCTCGACACGAAGATCCAGTCGGCGATATTCACGACGCCGAAAGACACGAGCGACGAGGGAAGGCTGTACCGGGCAAACATCGCGTTCGTCGATATTCAGATCCGCAACATAATGAAGCTCAAGAAACGGACGACCGATCAGAACACTGCGCTCGAAACACTCAGGCAGCAGCGCCTCGATCTCCGTCAGAAGATCCGTGATCTCAAGAAGGACACGAGCGACGGCGGAGGGTTCTCGCTGCAAGACCTGTGGGGAGAGGCCGTCCGACAATTCAACGAGTTCGGAAGCAACGTGTCGGGATCGCCGACGACTCCGGGCGGCGCGATCGGCGCGGTCGCGGGAGGCATCCTCGCTCAGAAGCCTGGGCTGTCGAAGGTCGATGCCGACAAGCTGAGCGCCGCAGGAATAACGAACGGGCTGCTCGGCGAGATCCTGCTCGCGATCCAGGGCGACGGCAGGACGTCATCGAACGGAAGTGGAAAGACAGCCTACGACCCGATGCCTCGCGGCGCGGGCGTCGGCCACCGCACGGCAGCGCAAGCTAGGCGACAAGCGAAAGTGAGGGGAAAGTAGATGCCGATTGCCGACTGGACTGTGCCGTTCAACCTGACGTCATCGGTGTATAGCGGGTCGCTGCTTCCGTTCAATACTCAGACCACGACGGGGATCTACCTTCTGCATCCGCAGGAATGTCACTTGGCGAACGCCGTCCGAATGAACAAGACGCACGTTCCGCAGGCCGACGGCGACATACTCCATCGGAGGTTCGTCGCTGGCATGGAGATGAGCTTGACCGTCCAGTTGTGGGAGACGATCGGCAATCCCGCCTGCGGCGCAACCCTGCAGACGATGACCGACACGTTCCTCGGGTACGCCTACGGGCTGCTGAACGCCGGAGACAATCAGGGACGCATATCGTGGACGCCTGCGGGCCAGTCGGTACGGATGCTCGACGACATTCGTCTGATGACATACCCGGAGGAGAAGCAGGAGGAGGGCGGGCCGTTGTCGCTCAGCATGATCATCGACTGCAACCTCCCGTATAGCCAGAACCTCACGCAGTCCACTCCTTCGCTGACGGGCGGAACGGGAACCGTCACGAACGCAGGAAACAGACCGTCGTATCCGGTGTGGCAAATATACGGCCCGTACTCGGCGTTCACTCTCACGAACACGACCGTCACGCCGAACGTCGCGTTCTCGTGGAGCGAAGCTCAGCCGGGGGCCGGAGCCGCCCTGCTCGTGAACGAGTACATCGAGATCGACACGTTCAACAATACGGCGACGAAGGTGGTGCCTGGGCCGACGCTCTCGAATGTCGAGGCGGGAATCGTGATGACGTCATCGGAGTTCTTTCAGATCCCTCCGGGGGCGAACGCCATCACGGTCGGCTACACGGGCGGCGGCGCTGGGAACAATTCGTCGCAGGCACTCATCAACGCTGCCTGGGCTTAGCCGATGGCTTCGAGCCTGTCGCCGCTGTGGAGGTTTCTCATCACCGACCTCGGCGGCGTCGGGATCACGCTGCTTGACCACCTTGCGTCCGACCGTGTCGTAACGCCGAAGCTGAACGAGCCGCTCGAGGTCGTCGTGTCCGTCCCGTCCGACAGCCCATACGTGAACGGGCTTCGCTCTGACGGATACCCGGCCGTCGCCGAGGGAGTCCGACAGCTCTACTGTTTCCGTCGCGAGTCCGACACCATCCCGTACTACAAGATCAGAGCATCGACGCTCATCATGCAGGTCGATGACGCCGCTCACTCGGACGACGGCACGACACGCATCACGGCATACGACCCGTGGCTGTATCTGTTCTCGCGTCCAGTCCTGACGGCGCTCGGGAAGCCTCTGCCCGCAGGAGGCTCCGTCTACTCGTCTGCCGCTACAGCAGACGTCATCATCATGGATCTGCTCGACAACGCTTCCCTGTGGGCCGACCTGACTGCGCCAGCGGCAGCGCAAGAAATGTTCATTGACCGGGTGTTCGGAACGATCGAAACATGCTCGCCGTTCTCTACGGGTTGGGTCGTTCAGCAGGGCACTTCGGTAGGTCAGGCGATCCTCGACATCGTGTCTACCGGGTACTGCGACGTGGTGCTGACGCCCATCTACGACACGACGCAGCCTGGGATTCTCTGCACCCTGAACATCTACACGCAGACGTCTCCCGCGAACGGCGCAGGCATATTCAACTACAACGCGGGGATGGCATGGGACATGCCTGGGCGCAGCGTCGTCGGCGTCGACAATCTCTACGACGGAACGTCGCGCGCGAACGTCGTCCAATACTTCAACGGGCAGGGCGGGCCTCCCGTCGCGAAGCAGAAGAACACCGGGTCGGTCGCGATCTACGGGGAGTACTGGACGCAGCAGTTCTTTCCATCTCAGACGAAAGCTCCCGCTGTTGTCGCCATCGCCGCCGAGCAGCTCGCTCTCCGCAAGACGTTCAAGGAAACGCTGACGCTGAACCCTGCTCCCGAGCGAGCGCCGCAGCCGTTCGTTGACTACTACCTCGGCGACAGACTTCCCGTCTACGTGTCGAACCGTTTGCGGCAGGCTCTACCCGGAGCTGCTCTCACGTTCGCGTGGCAGCGCGTCTACGGAATCCCCTGCGAGATCGACGACAACGGAGTCGAGACGGTACGCGAGCTGATCGTCGGCCCCGTCGGAGGGCCACCGCCCGTCAAGGTCGCGCTGTCGAAATATACTGGTGTGTCGGTCGCCGCCTCTGGCGTCCAGCAGCGCCGACGCCGCAAGACGCAGTCGACCCTGAAACCCCCCACGAAGATCAATCCGTAGGATGGTGAAGCCGTGACCGCGCCGTACAGACGCAACGACGAAAGCGATGTCGTCGACGACCATCAGGATCGCATACGTCGTGTCGAGGCAACGAAGCAGGGAATCAACTTCGACACGTATCCGCAAGACGGCAGCTACCTGTACTTGAAGACTCGGGACGGCGGCATCGACATGAACATGTTTGACCCCGGTGTGTTCGGCCCGTTCATCGACTTCAGCATGGCGATCCTCGACGACGCAGATTCCAGTCCGTTCGCGGCAGGGATCGTTATGGCTTCGACGACCGGGATCAATACTTACATCGGCGGCGACGTCGCGAACAGCAACCTCGCGAAGTATTCGCCGTTCTCGGGATGGAGCATCACGCTGCAGGCTGGCGGCGGATACATGGATCTGTACGGCGTCGGAGACGGTACGTGCTTCTGCGACATCATCACGAATCAAGCGCAAGTCTCTGGCGTCATTAGTTGTGACGTCAATGTTGTGACGTCCGGCTCTAGCGACGGAAGCGGCGGCGACTTCAATTTGAGGGTAGGACGCGACATCAATCTCAGAGCCGACGACGACGTCGCAGGAATAGTCGGCGACTGCAACCTCACCGTGAACAACGACTTCAACCAGTCGGTCGGACGGAACATCAACATGAACGCTGCAGGAAACATCAACATCGGAAACGGGTTCGGGCTGGTCGGGTTCCAGGGTGCTGCTGCGATCGCCGTTCCGACCATCACTGGAGCGAAGGGCGGGAACGTCGCGCTCACTAACCTGCTCACCGAGCTTGCGAACTACGGCCTAGTGATCGACGCGACGACATGAGTCCTCGAGACGTCAACCTCCCGACGGCAACCGGACGTCAGCTCGTCGTTCTCACTTGCTGCTGCTGCGGAGCCGTGTTTCAGATATCTCCATTCAGCGTTCAGCCTCCCGAACCTTTCACGTGCGGGCCATGCCGAACGACGAACAAGTAGGCGACGCTCGGCTCGTTCGCGCCACCGTCAACCTGCACGGACTCAAGGCAGGAGACTGGACATGGATCGACTGGCCTCCGACCGACTACTGCGCGAGGTTCCTTGCCTGCTCGTGGCTCGTTCTCGTCGATGCGCCTTCGCCGCCCTCACCCGTAGACTCGGAAGATGACACCGACTGAGCGTCTTCGAGTTCGCACGTCCATCGAGAGCTACTGCCTCGCCGCCGAGGCAGCTCAGGTGAGATGGAACTATTCGATGCAAAGGCCGTTCCACGGATACGGCATCCCGCCCGCCGAGCGACACGTCACCGACTGCTCCGGCTACGTGTCGCTCATATTCCAGTGGGCGTCCGTTCACGCGAAAGTGTGGATGCACGATCCGCTCGACGAGCACTACAGCGGTTTCGGGAACACCGGATCTCTGTACGAGTACTCGCTCGCTCACTGCACGAGATCCCCCGTGAACAAGTACCTCGTCGGAGACTGGGTCATCTACGGCTGGCCGAACGACACCGTTCATACTTCCGTCTGTCGAAAGCGAGGCACGGCGAAGACGGCGGTGTTCTCATCGAACGGCAACGAACGCGCTCCGCAGCCGAGACTCCTTCACGAGCATCCCGATCCGATCCTCGGTGTGTGGAGGCACCCGGCGCTCGCATGATCCTCGCGGCGAAGACGGTCGGAGTTGTCGCGGTGTTGGCGACCATCTTCGACGGGAGCTGGTCGGACGCAGCGTCGATCGTGGTCGACGTCGTTGCGCTCGCCACCATCGCCGGGGCACTCACGATCTACAGCCGCACGAAGGTTGCCCTGTCCGTGTCCGAGTCAACGGCTCGGTCGTGGCATGAGGAGAAGGACGCTGCCGTCGCCCGCGCCGACAGACTTCTCACCGACTCGTCGTCCCTGAGAGCAACCATCGCCGTACTCGAAAACAGGCCCGACCTCACCGTTCTGCAGTTACTCGTCTCCGATCAGACGAAGGCTATGGCGAGCCATGAGACGTCTGCCGAAACGCGGGCCGACCGGATCGTCGCTGCGATCGAAAGCCTGAGAGGAGGTATCTGATGCTGACGAAAGTTTCCGCAACGACCGCGTTCCTGACAGCAGTCCTGAACGCCGTCGTCGCACTCGGCTGGTGGAACATCACTGGGGAGCAAGTCGCCGTCGTGACGCTCGTCGTCGTCGCGGCCGGGACGCTCGCGCACGTGTGGTTCAACCCGTCGATCCCGTTCGGCGTGAAGGCCTGAATCCTCGAGGCCCGTTGCGCCGTCCTGACATGGCGCAGCGGGCCGATGTCCGTGCATGCTCTCCGCACTCCCGCATAGACAAGCGGGAAATTGGGTGTTGACACCGCATGTTCGTGGAGTGATATTTAGGCAGTCAGCTAATCCCGACTCCCAGGAGGAGACACGAAATGCCCATCACTTACGACTACTCAGCAGGTTCTTATCAGGTGTCCTGTTCGATCTGCGGCACCGCAGCTCACACTGACAGCCCGAACCGCTCGGACGCACTTCGCACCGACCTCGAAGGTCAGCTCGTCAGCGACACGTTCGCATGGGATCGCAGCGGCCGTCGGTTCTACTCTTGGTGCCGCCCCTGCACGCGGGAACGGGCACGCGCTCGCCGAGCCGCTGGTACTCCGAGGCGGGCGTCGGCAACAATGTCGACCGGAACGGCTCGCGGCATCGACCGGAACTTCGGCGTCGAGCTTGAGCTGATCTTCCCGGCTCACGTCAACCGCAGCCAGATCCAGTCCGCGATCCAGGCCGGAAGCTCCGACTGGCGCGTCAAGACGGACGGCTCGCTCAGCGGTAACGGCGCGGGAAACGGATGGGAAGTCGTCTCGCCAGTCCTGTCCGGCGAGGACGGCATGGAGCAGATCAAGCGGGTATGCGAAGCGGTACGCGCCCTCGGCGCAACCGTCAACCGCACCTGCGGCCTGCACGTCCATCACGACGTCCGCGAGATGACGGTCGAGAACATCAAGACCGCTGCATCGTCTTGGTACAACGCTCGCCCGATTGTCGACGGACTCGTCGCTCCGTCGAGGCGCGAGGGTGGCAGCTACTACTGCAAGCCGCTTGAGCAGAACGACATCGCTCGGA
>Ga0315274_10001308_pt1 | contig 38340 bp, 31 predicted proteins | sample YL17G02_20_MG_FD_203700 | JGI IMG/M metagenome (GOLD analysis project Ga0315274, IMG submission 203700) | Sediment microbial communities from Yellowstone Lake, YNP, Wyoming, USA - YL17G02_20 | ecosystem: Environmental > Aquatic > Freshwater > Lake > Sediment | place: USA: Wyoming | collected...
TTTTATTGACACCCCTTCTCTTTGCGGTATAATACCGCACGCGAGGCCGACTAGCTCAACTGGTAGAGCAATTGACTCTTAATCAATCGGTTCAGGGTTCGAGCCCCTGGTCGGTCACCTAGATATGGGGGTATAAACCCTAAACACCCCAACATATGGTTATAAAAAGAGACTCCTTGTTGAAGTCTCTTTTGTTTTACAGCTACCTTACAGCTACCCAAAAATTAAGATTGCTGTCCAACATCTCCTTCTTGCCCGACCACAACCAAGAATGGCGCTGGTTCCCCTATCTTTTTCACCATATCACTTACCTCAATTGGCACCAGGATCTCATCCATCTTTTCAGCAGCTTCTTCCTGCATGGATGGCAGAACATGCGAATAGGTGTTCAGGGTCAGGCTGATATCGGAGTGCCCCAGGCGTTCCTGTACGATCTTCGGGTGTGTTCCCTGCTGCAACATGAGGGTTGCGGCGGTATGCCGCAGATCGTGAAAGCGGATATCCGGTAGATCAGCCAGCTTCAATGTATCCTTGAAATCCTTGTACATATTGCTTGGATCCATGGGTGTGCCGCGTGTTGATGGAAACATCAAATCATACTCCTGCCATATATCTCCTGCAGACACACGTTCCTGCTGCTGACGATCGAGATGTTCATGCAATTTGGCAACCGTGGCTGAACTGAGAACGATCATGCGCTTGCCAGCAGCGGTCTTTGGTTCAGTGAAGACCATGCCTTTCCCCTGTATCCGTTGCAATTGGCGCTGAACTTTGAGATGCTTTTTCCCCCAATCAAGATCAGACCATTTCAAACCAAATAGTTCTCCCTCACGCAGCCCAGTGAAGACTGCCATCCAGAATAAGGCTTCATGCCTCAAACCTTTGGCTGCCGACAAGAATACCCTCACTTGGGAATCGGTCAGAGTTTTCATTTCCTTGTGCTTCAATTTGGGCAAAGTGACTGATGGCGCAGGATTTCGACCGATCAAGCCCCACTTCAGAGCAATGTTCAAAGCTCGACGGAGAACACTGTGGATATAGCGAACCATCCTCGGACTGGTCCCTTTCTTAGTTTCAGCGTTATAAAGTGCCTGTATCTGATCAGTGCGCAAATCCTTCAGCTTTATTTGTCCCAAGACCGGGATGATATGTAAACGAATGATCCCCTCGTACTGTGCGATGGTATTTGGATGGACGGACGATCTGTATGAAATCAACCATTGTGTCAAAAACTTTTCCAATGTAGTTTGGGCACCAGCGAGGGTCAACCCGCCCTGGATCTGAGCTCGGGTTGTCTGCAGCCAATCTCGGCCTTGCGACTGCGTCTTGAAATACTTACTGAGATGTTTGCCCTGAATGGTTACTTGGGCAACCCACAATCCATCCTTGCGCTTATAGATACTGCCTTCCCCTTGACCACGTTTCTTAGCCATTTTGGCCTCCTTTCAATAAAATTGACCTTACAGTCAGGAAAATATAATATAGGGCTCTAACAACTCCACACTCCCCACAAACTATTCGTGAGATAGTGGATCGCAATTTCGAAATAACCTCTTCGTGAGTACGCATTCAATTACCCTTTCTTTGAGTATCTGATAAAGTTTCATTCCACTCTAATGGAATGGATGATAAAGTAGTTAGGGTAGATAGGGTAGATACCTTATTATTAATTAATATATTATTTTCTTTATTTCCCTGTTCTTCTATATCCGAATAATCTTGCCTGGCAAGATCTCCAGAATTCATTATCCGCAATCCTTTCCAATATCGCCTACCTTTGCTTTTAACCTGTTTGAATCCAAGACGCTTCCATTCTTCAGCCATTTTATTACTGGTTTTTGGTTCATGCCCATTGTTTTTGCACCACCTGGCATATTGCTCATATAGTGGTTGAGCTTGCTCTCTGTAACCTTCGCCACATTCACAACACACAGAAACAAACTGCATTGGAATATCATTATTATCTCTGAATTCTGCTGCAGAATTGCGTATCGTTTGAGGAATATCAAAATTACCACGTTCATATAATCTATGAAACCCTTCTAGTGCCCAATTTAATATTCCTGGACCCTCTTGTTTTATCATTTGTTTAAACGCAGGATCGCGCATGCTCTCAGGAATAGGTGGCATTTCAATTATATTGATTCGGCGGTAAATACCATTCTGTGAGGATAGTATGCCGGGGAGTTCAATCATCGCCCAAATAATTTTAGCATGTGGAGTATATTCAAAAGGATGCTCATATTTTTTCTCGATTATTATTCTTTCGCCACTTATGATACTGTTACATAAATCCAGAGCAATCATCGAATTGGCTGGCTGTTCAGTTGCTAAAGCCAGATTCTTTCCAATCAACAAACTTGTCCTAAATTTCCAATTCTCGATATCTGATAACCCCAAGGAACATGCAAGTGGACCAGCCATAGCCCGGATTCCTTCGATTATGGTGGACTTACCACAACCGGAAGGACCATGCAGCCATACAGCAATTTCAAATCGAGTATCTTTTGTAAGGCAATAACCTAAAAATTCCTGGAAGAAACCCCGAACTTCTTTTGGTAATACTGATAGAGCATGCAAAAAATATGTTGGTTCACATTCCGGGTCAAAGTCATATGGAAGAGCTTTTGTGGCATAGTGATTGAGGGAATGTGGTTCTGGCCCATTCAAGAGGTTTAGAGTTAAATTTTTACACACTAGAATATATGGATTTGAATCCCATTGATCAGCAGCACGGTATAATTTAGTTTTGGCGAGCTTCCGGATGGAAGTTAAACTACCATTAGTTGGTCGAAAACCTTCTTCCTGTGCTTGCTCCATTACTTGAAGAATTTCCTTATCTACATATTCTTGTTCCATCCCTTTCCATATACCCCATTTATCATGATAATACCGAAAGCAACCTAAACCATTAGCAATAGTCTCTGACCTATAATTACTTATCCATCTATTAGCTAAATCACTATGGGTAGGTTTTGAAATCATTTCCTTCACAGGGGAATCAATATTCATAATTACCCTCCGGTCATTTCTTGGCTATAACGAGCAATCAAATATTTATTATGGGTTTTATCCACCCTGGTAGCTTCTTCGGAAAAAGTAATTTTTATCCATGGGAGATCCCGTAATTCAATATGGTACTCAACGTGAATAGTGTCTAACATAATATTTTTCCTTTATTCTATATTCTTCAAAAACCACCCTTTGGCTTTTTCTCGACGCGAAGACCTCAAACCACCCATCCTGAGAATAGATTCGGGAACAAGATTATCAAAACCAAAAGTTAGCATATCAATCATATCTGTGCCATATTCACGTTTCCTCCCGCTGGAGGTTATAAGCATTCCATATCAAAATTTGCGGATATTAAACGTTATTTAGTAATATGCTTTGCAATAAAATCTTCCAGATCTTCAAACCAACTCGGACAGTCTTACCAAACCTGACTGCAATAAATTTTATTGATCTGGTAGCCATCCTCATAATTCAATTGATGAGGATGGCTTAATTACCAGATCTCATCTTTTATGCTTTTTAGATTGACTGTGTTTGATTGTCATCATCTGCAGTTATGTAATTATTCTCCAAGAAAACAACCAAATCATCATATCTAACTCGCACAGATCGACCAATTTGTATATGTGGGATCTTTCCTTCAACAACCAAACGATAAACATAAGCCTTGCTGATATTTAATATTTCCCCAACTTCTCTGCATTTTAGAAGAGGATTCATCTTTTTTATCCTTAAAAATTTATTGGTGCCATCTTTAAAGAATAACAAAAAAATCAAACTATTCCTTTAGATGACTTACCCACCAAAGGTAGGCAATTTAATCTCACCTAATATGAGATATCTGACTTAGATTAGTTTGATTTGGTTTGGATTAGTTTGTATGGTTTGGATTAGTTTTATTGGCTTGGATTAGTTTGATTGGTTTAGTTGGGTTTAGTTTGGTATGGTTGGGTGGGGTGGGATGGGGTGGGTGTGTTTATTAGATTATTAGATTATTCTGATCTATCGCATCTGGTATTATTTATCTATTTCTGTTGATGATGCCAATACGATTTATTGCTTCCATAAGATGAGTTATGCCTCTACTGGTAGGAATCTAACCACAAATACGTATTGGCGTCAAGAGGAACATTCAAATATGGAACTGAATCATAAGTCCGTGATTTCCATAGCATCTATAGTCAATCCATCCAAATTCTCGTTAGAGTCCGGGATCTGCATCCGTGAATTCGTCGAATTCTTGGGTATATGTGCTGTCTTGGAATTCCTCTTCCTCGGATTCCTCCTCCGTCAAGATCAGATTCAATACTTGGTCTATATGTTGGCCTGATTTCATAATGGCCTTAAGTGGATCTGAGCTGAACATTTTCAGATATTCCCAGGAATTGCCCGAATAGTCGTAGCCGTAAAGGTTGGCGATTACACAGGCGGTAAACTCTGCAACGATTTCCTTGTATTGGGATGAGCGGCTCTTATATTCTGCGTCTGTGGCCTGGTGTGCGGCGTGCGCTAGTTCGTGCCAAAATACCCGCGGGTCATCTGTTCCCAAGTTGATTTTTCCATGGCCGCAGTCCCCAAATCGGTCCGGTGTCACTGGCTGGTATTTTGCAGTCACCCCTAGGCGAGCAGCAACCTCGAACAGGGGCGGCAGCTGGCGAGGTGTCATATCATCTTTGAGAGGTTCGCCCTCGGTAGTTTCAAAGGGGAAGACGGAAACAGGGAAAAAGCCGATTAGTTGGGTTTTGTCTTCTCCATTTTCTTCTTTCTTGACTATGCGGGGAGCCCAAATATAAATCGCATGTGAGCCTTTCTTTACATGTCTTTGGACTTCCTTCCATGCTTGAAAGCCGCGGGCATTGAGGGTGCGTGCCTGGACATAGGCAAGCATCTTATTACCCATTGTCCATTTTGAGGACGGCCAGGATGCAGGGATTTGAAATGCGGCGATCTGGATGATGTCTGAGAGATCGCCCGTCTTGAATTTCTCAATTACTTCTTGCATTGCTCTTTCTGCGTTTGGTGTCATTGTATTTTCTCCTTATATAAGAGATGGGCTGATCCCTAATTAGGAATCAGCCCTATCTGAATATGAAATACTGTTGGTTACTCAGGTAAATGGGTCTACGAGAAGCCCAGTCCGCGCTCCTTGAGGGAGACATAGTTGCCTCGGGCCAAAACTACATGATCTAGTACATCTATATCGAGTAACTTACCTGCCGTTACCGCAGATCGGGTAACGGCTATATCATCTGGACTTGGTGTGGGATCACCAGATGGGTGATTATGGGCTACGATAATCGCAGGGGCATTTTCGGCTATCGCGCTCCGAAATAATTCTCCGACTCGAACCTGCGAACTATTAACACTGCCTCTGTAAAGCGCAACCAAACTCATCACCCGATTACGGGTGTCCAGATTAATGACCCACATTTCCTCATGATCCAGCATTCCAATGAAACAATTGACAAGATCGTATGCATCCCCCGGACAATTAATCACTGGCCTCTGGGTTGGATGGGCATACAATTGCGCATTGAGCTCATCATGTAGCTGACGCAACTGTGCGAGGGTCTTCTCCACCTTGCGATTACGCTGCCTGAGTGAAGAAGAAACTCCCCCTGTCAAATCGATCAGGGGGAGCTGGACGAGATTGGGAGGAATGCTATTCTGGTCCATCACTTACCTCCAGCTGGAACCCGGTTGATCTATTCTCCCTTTCCTGTCCCCAGGCAGCCCGGACTTCAGCCTCACTCAAATAATCTAGGCAATCCAGGCAAAGCACGCGCACGAGAATATCATCCCAGACATCACCTGCAGTGAAATGCCTCCCGCCAGACGTATCAACAACCACGTGTCTATGCATGCAGGGAGAGAAGATAATATTTGCAGAGAGATCAGTCATGGGTACCTCCTTCCTTCTGCAGCTTCCCCCTACACCAGCCACCAACATCCGTCTTGTGGGAATACCAGGTCTTGCCGTCCTTTTCGCGGCGCTTTATTTCGCACTGGTGAATCGGGCACCACTTGCTACCAGTACCTCGATAATGGTTATTGTTGTTATCGCAAGGGAAATAGCCATGCGCCAGAAGGAATGTAAGAGCTGTATCTGCTCTTTCAAGCAGGTCTTTGCCACTCTCACCGCGTATGGTGAGCTGGCATACGAAGCCCTCTGGGGTCACATATCGAGTATTCCAACTTGCAGGAGATTCAGTAAATAGAACATCAGGTTTCACGATCTGATCTATTGCCATTTTTATTTATCCTTTCTATAGAATCAAAAAGAGCTCGTCATTCCAAATGAAATAGCGAGCTCCTTTAGTTGATGGATACAATCATGTTTCTTGCTCTTCGGCTGCAATTGTGGTCAGCATCCTCCTAAATTCAACCAGGTCAATCCAGTGGGTTTGCTTCCCACTACCCTGGCAGACAAAGCATGGCCTGTGACGGATATACTTCACTCCCGTGGAGCTAACTTCCTCCCCAACAGGAACGTATGCCTGACCATTGCAGGATAGACAATTTATGCGAATTTGAATCTTGACCATAGACACCTCATTTCATTAAAACAAAAAACTCGTCTTATGGACGAGTGGATAAGATGCCGTACTCCACACTACTACATTTGAGATGCAGGGCACGGTGCGGCTTGGAAGATGCACAGGGGGATACCCCAGCAGAGCAGTCCAGGCCAGCTATTCAATTATTTACCCCCCGGAGTTCACTTTGACTAATTATCCCCCTCTCTATTAGGCCTCATCACCCCCGCAGGGAATATTCGGTAACCTATAAGGTAGAGGACATCCAATTACACGTTTTTGCACGGTTTTGCACGCTTTTTTTACCCATGCCCAGATTCCACAGTGCTTTTTTATCTGTAGATTTTTTACTTCTCATCTTGCAAAGGGGGATCCTGCAAGAAGCATACAAATCAGAACCATGAGAAACAGTACAACCAAGATACTCTAAGACCACCCCAATGCGTGCGGGCAATGCTATCATCAATCACTTTTGACTTTCTATTCCCCTACATCTCACGCCCACGCAATATAAACTACTATCCAGAGAATACACTTGTACACGGGGGTGATAGTTGTATCAACTCACACACCTATTAATTTGGTATTATTGTAAGAAAAATACCATTTTGACTTTACCGATGTATCCTGGTGCGAAGACTGCCGGCCGTCGTCAGGTTGGTTCGGCCATTATTCTTCCAAGGAAAAGATCCGTATGGACGGATTATGGATAGTAAACGAGCTTTATAAACAGCCATTACCGAGACTGCCTTACGTCTTTTGCACGCCTTAAATCAAGAATAATTCATCAGGAAGGTATCAAATGGACTCCTTCGAATCTTTGGTAGCAGGTCTCCTCGAAAGAGAGGGCTATTGGGTCAGAACAGGCTTCAAGGTCGAGCTGACAAAAGAAGAGAAGCGAAAGATTGGCCGCCCTTCATCGCCGCGCTGGGAACTAGATCTAATCGCTTATAAAGGTGAAGCCAACACACTGCTTGTTATTGAATGCAAGTCATATCTCGACTCATATGGGGTGCGAATCTCTGGATTTGACGGCAGTCATCCCGATCAAGAGAACTACTACAAATTGTTCAATGATGACATTCTGCGTAAAGTTGTTTTGCAGCGATTGGAGTACCAATTGGTGAATGCGGGGGCTTGCCCACCAAAGCTAAAAGTCCGCCTCTGCCTGGCTGCCGGTAAGATCGCTTCAGATCAAGATCGGGAAGCTCTAAAAATACACTTCAAGGAACACGATTGGATCCTCTTTGATGAGCGGTGGCTTTTTGAGAAACTCACAGGAATATCCGATAGTAGCTACGAAGACGATGTGGCCACGTTGGTTGCTAAATTACTTATCCGCCAACAAAGTAGAAAGAAAAACCATGACTAACAGCAGCCGGCGTAATGCCCAAACCTGGCCTTATCCTCGACACAAAGACTTCGATGAGCAGCTGCGCGAAGCAAACACACGCTGGTTTGCTGAACGCGGGCTGGTAGTTAACCCAAGAATGTCATATCTGCTTGCGCGTTGGGAAGATTGGCCGAAAAACATCATATTGCCTGAAGTTGCGAAGTATATCGAGGCTGAACAGACAAGTCGCAGCGAACAGTGTCGGGGGTTCCCATTACATAAATACATTCACCACGGATTGAGCAGCCAGGCTATGCTATTCAACCTGATCGGACCATTGGTTATTCAAAATGATCTGACCCCTTTGCAGAAAGCCTTCCAGACTGCCAAAATCCCCTGGCCTGGAGGACAAACAACTTTAGAGTTTGAAGTCGAGAATCGGGCGATATTTTCCGAAGACACCGGGCAACCGACCTCCATCGACTTTTCCATCCGGGGGCAAAGCGACAGCCGGCCGCTCTTTGTTGAAGCCAAGCTTGTGGAAAAAGAGTTCGGCAGTTGCTCCGTTTTCAGAAGTGGGGACTGTGATGGGCGCAATCCATCCGGAAATTTCGAACTTTGCTACCTGCACCATCTCGGCAGGAAATATTGGACACTGATGGACAAGCATGGTTTCCAAAAAGGACCCGCAGGGTCCAGCCCGATCTGCCCGTTGGCAATGTACTACCAATTCTTCAGGGAACTGGTCTTTGCCGTTGAATCGGGAGGTGAGTTTGTATTGTTGTATGATGAGCGTAATCCCACGTTTTATTCCGGTACATCTCCTAACGAACGCGGTTTGATGCCTTTCTTATTATCTTTTGTGCCAGCGTTGCTGAAATATCACATTCATACGATCAGCATCCAGCAACTAGTAGCGGTATTTCATGAATTCGAGAACACCCAATGGTTGGGAGAGTTCGAGAAGAAATATGCTTTGACGACCAGAACAATTGACTTGGGGTAATTGTATATAAAGAAAGGTGATGCCATTCATTTCTCACCTTCTCATTTCACATGTTCCCTGATAAATTCTTCTAAGTCTTGCCTTCTCACCTTCGTTGTTCAATCAAACTGATCCGCCGGGATTTCTCCTCTCTGTATCATCTGATAGGCCTTTGCCTTGCTGATCCTTAGGATTTCTGCAACCTCATTAGCCGTCAGGATACTATCTAATCTTGAAGAGGTCGTTTGTGGCTTGGCATACAAAATCGAGATCATGATCTCAATTAATAGGCTTGACGCAGCTTTCCCTATTTGCTTGGTGACGATCTGTGCAATGCTGCCAACGCATCAGCGATTTCTCTTCCCTTCGCCTCGATGATGGCGATAAGCTCTTCGGCCGTACGCGTGTCCACAACCGATTTCTTGTGGGGATTAACAGCCTTGAGGTCGCAGACAGTATCTTCAATCTCTTTAGCTTTGGCGACCAGGTCGCGCGTCTCGCGAATCAGTTCCGCTACCTTCATCTCCGCTTCTTCAATGGATTTGGTATTGCGCGGTTGGGCACCTTGCGCATGGGCAGACCAGTCATGTACTTCACATCAGCAACCCAGCAGATTTGGGTAACGAACCCATAATGCTGTTTGGCACAAGCATGGATTTATTTGTAAGAGCCAATATATGTTAAGATTTAAATGCTAAGATCATTTTTCCTAAAAACTTGTAGTGATCGTACAAGTTAAGATGTCATTCAAAAGTCTGCCTCTAAAGTTTACAATGATGGAATTTCTTTCTTGATTGATTTTCTCCAATACTACTTTGTCTATAAATCCTTCATTTTGTGGGGCGTAAATAATAAGTGAGGCAGAATCTTTTTTAATTCTCAGAATATCATCAATTTGAGACTCAAAACTATTCCAATGCACCAGGAGCAACGTCAACCCTTCCGCCTTCTTTATGGATCCTTTATCAATCTTTATGATGTTGGATTCCTGAAATATTTTGGAATCCACCAGCATGCTTTTCAAGTTGTCAAACTCATTTTCCGCAAAAATTGCTATCTTTCTCCTCGATAACCCGATACCAAGCCTAAGCCATACAGGGAAAATACCTCTTACAAACAAATATATTGTGAAAAGAAACGCGGCGATTGTCAACAATGTTGATATGCCACCAAGGACAATGAAAAATGGGTGATCAAAAAAATCAATTATTTCCCTCATGGTTATTTCTCCTTTTACCAAATGATCTGACTCCAATTTGCTGCTCGTATTGAGTTTGCAGCCGCAAAGGACAAGGCGGACTTCTCCGCGGACGTTAGGTCTTCCGAGATAACATTACTTGTTTTGCCAGGATCCACAATTCTAGAAATCAAGATGTTTTCGGCTATATACCTTAATGCCTCGAGGACATTTTGCGACAAGGTAGTAGTTTGTCTATATTTAAGCGCCTCAATTACAACAAGTTCCAAATAAAATGACGGAAACTCAAGGTTGTGCAAATTTCTCCAGATTTTTATTGCCTTAATTTCGTTGATACGTTGAGAGTTTTTCACTGTGGCGATTTGCAAATCAACATTTGTCTGTGTCCAGGTCCCAGTTTTGTTCTTGTATAAACTGTGATAATTCTGGTAGCCCGCTTGTATGCGCCCAGGGACAAGATCAATCTTTGAACCAAGATATTGAATGCCGATGGCTACATTCTGTTTTATTGGTAACCAGCCCTGACGTAGCGCAAGTTGATAAAGGCTTTCGTATATTTCCCCTAAATCTTGTGAAATGCTGGATTTAAGCGAAATAAAAATATCGAGATCAGTTCCTCCTCGGACCGCAGTTCCCTTTGCGTTTGAGCCAGAGATGAAAATTCGCGAAAGTTGATTGCCAGCCCATTGAGTAAGAAACGGAGTGATTTGACCAAAACTTAACGCAGCCGTAGAAAAGGGTGTGTATCTTTGTATAACTTGTGCAACATATTGATCTGGGCTGTATGGGTACATATCACCTTATCCTTCATCCAACTACCAAACTATCCAACTACCCAACTAGCTTGTCCCACGCCTCCAATACGAGACGTCGCGTCCTGTATTAGCCATAGAGCCGAATCTCTTTCTCCTTCAGAACGCGGAATGTCTCGCCGGGGAAATCCTCGCCGTGGACTTCTTTTGGGTCAAGGATGTAACGCAGTTCGTCGCGGGTGGGAACGTCGAGACGGGCGTAAAAGGCATCTTGATTGAATTGGCGAGATGTACCAATTTCTAATATTGCCATCTTTTGACCCAGTCAAGCGTCCCATCACTTTCTATTTTCTCGACAGCAGCATTAATAATATTCTCGTCTACATCTGGAAAATGTTCAAAAAGATCTTCATCTGCATGGTATGGACCACCATAAACATAGTAGTATTCACCATCATCCCACGGTACTCCATGAACTGGGTCTTTATAATTATCTAAAAACCATTCTACAATGCTATCGACTGAAATCTCGCTAGGATATGGTGTGTAATACTCCTCTTCATCAAATAGACTCTGAATTGCAGGGTTTTCAATTGACAATCGATATTCAACCCTTTGATTAAATTCAACGCTGGTCGAAGGCTCAAGTCTTTGAGCACTGTCTTGAAGCATTTTGGCGAATGATAACTCCCTCGTCAATTGCTGTATTCGAATTTCTTTGTCCTTTATTTCTTCAGCTAGTTGTTTCTGGATTTCGTTAGATTTCTCCATTTTTGTTTCTTGTTCTTCCAACAGTGTCTTTGACCTATCCAAGTCTTGTTTTTGCACTCTAATTACTTCTTCTAATTGTTCTTGGACACTCTTGTAATACTCACGCAATTTTTGTGGGGTTTGTTCTTTAAAGAACTCATTTTGCCGTTCTAAAAATTCAATTTGGGATTGCTTTGTTCTTACCTGTTCTTCTTTTTCAGAAATACTTGCTTCCTTTGCAGCAATAACTGCATTCTTGGCATCCGTATATTCCTTTGACCATCGCAGTTTTGCAATCCAAGCAAGAATGGCTGCAATAATGCTGGTCAAAGTTATCAAGTTATTTACCCACTCTTGCTCTAACAATTTCATAATTTCCTCCATATTTATTTCTCCATCATCTCCCACGCCTCCAACACCAGCCGCCTCGTCCGATACTCGCCATACTGCTTGATTTCCTTCTCCTTCAGCACGCGGAAGGTTTCGCCGGGGAAATCGGCGCCGCAGACATCCTGCGATTCGAGGATGTAGCGCAGTTCGTCGCAGATGTAGTCGTCTAACTAAATATGCGAATCCACCAGACGCGAAAGCGGTAATAGGAAGCAGGAGGACAAACCCTTAACGTAAAGTGAGTCTCAGCACCCGCAGTAAATCGAATGTGTTGATGAACTTGACTTCTATCCGTTGGCAGATATTCGGTATCTTGATTTCACCCGCTATCAGGCCTGATTTCTTGTTAGGCTGCTCCGCTTTGAGACTTTCCATTGTCACCACAACGAAGTCATGTGCCTTTGCGTAGGCAATCACCCAGGGGTCTGCGCCATTCAGAAAGACCTGGACGTGTTGGGGTTCGTAATAGCGAACCACCAAATTGGCAATCTCGCTATACGCTGTAAAGGTAGTCTCGTCTGGCGCGACAAAAAAGGACTCTTTATGGGTTTTTACCCATTCGGCTAATTGATCCTTTGTATGGGCAATTTCATCGTAAACCGGAAGGGGGCTACGGATAATTCCTTGCGCTGCCCAATCGGAAAACGCATCCCAGAAACCAGGTGCAATATCGAAAGCATAGTAGCGCCGATGGGCCTCGATGTACACATTCGCATCCAAGCAGTAGGACATTTCCCTCTCTCAGGTTATCCGGTCAATCGCTGGATGACAGTTTCCAGAGTTTGTGGACGGATGTTCAGCAAGCAAGCGGCCTCCTGGTATAGAAGAGAACCTTGCCGTAAGGCAGTAACAACCTCTTGCATCAAAAGGCGTCCGTTACGGTTGCGCAGGGTGCGGTAAAAGTCCCCGCCGCCTCTTTCAACTTCGGGAGCAGACTCTCTGACCTCTTGCTGTGCTTGAACATACGCACTTTGTAAACCATCCCAAGGGAGCAGGTTAATTTCATAGGCTCGAATGAGAATGACAAACACGCTCACGCGGAATTGCCTTGCCAATTCCTGCGCTATTTCCAGGGTGTTCGGTTGTCTTCCCCATCGTTGCGTAAGGAGTTCGCCGGGAACGAGCAATTCGGCAGCCACCTGATTGCATAACCGTTCGATGCTCCCGGTTACAGGAGGCATCGTCGGCTCGAGCGTGGGATTGGAGATGCCGCTCGTTCCCGTCCAGAGATGCCCCAGCTCATGAGCCAGCGTGAAGATGCGCCCAGCGACAGAGTCACGCGCGTTGATGAAAACCAGCGGGACGTATTCATCCGTCAGTGCAAAGCCACGAAACTCTCTTACAGAGAGCGTCCGGTGGGTATCGCTCAACGCAAAACCGCTTTGTAAGACGATGATGCCCGCTTCTTCGGCGTGGCGGACGAGCAAGCGTAAATGCTCATCCCAGGATTTAGCGTCCCGCGCCGGTGGAAGGGGTAAATCGAGCACCTGTCGAATGTCATCGGCAATCTTTTTGGGAGCGTCATCGGAGCCAAATCGGCCGACAAACGGAAGCACGGCGGCGCCTTCTTGAGTCCGCCATTCGCGCAGCCAGTCGGATTTACGTAGCGCATCGTTGAGCACATCTTCGAGTTCTGGGCTGAATTTGCCGCGCTCGGCCTCGGGCAGGGTGCGGAAGTCTGCCATCGGTAAGGTGGTTGCTGGCGGCGCAGAGAGAAAAAAGTATCCCAGAGAGATGTGCAACGCGCGCGCCAGCGCCTGCGTTTGTCGAAATGTAGGTTGCGCGCTACCTGCTTCCCAGGCGCGCACAACTTCCGGTTTTTGAGCCAGACCGACTTTTTTCGCCAATTGCTCGTGGCTCAATCCGGCGCGCTGCCTTGCCCATTGTAAGAGCAGATGATTGATTTTCACGCCATCCATTGCAAATCCATCCGATAAGTACCTGTGCTTTTGCAGGTATTGAGAAACCGATTACACAATATATAATGTAGCACAGGACGACAAGAATGTCAAAAGATTGTCCCTGCTTGCGGGTGAGCCGGTCCCACATCGCTAGCACCACCATCTCACCTGATTTTCTTCCACTCCGCCTCGACTCCCCGATGCACTTCCTCTACATGCTTCCCCTTCTCAAACCCCATCACCATCTTCCCGCAGTCGAGACACTTATACAGCCCAAAATCGGACAGCATCGGCTGGGCGGAGTTTTTGGGTGCAGATGTGGACTCTTTGATTTTGGAGCGATAGGCTCCGGCGGTTTGGCTGCAGGCGATTCGCTTGAATCGGATTTCGTTTGCACCAACGGCGTGGGGGCATTGACCGGGGCGGGTTCGACACCTTCTAGCTTATCCCACGACTCCAGAACCAGCCACCGTGTGCGAAACTCGCCATACATCCGCTCTTTCTAGGGATGACGCTGAATTAACTGCCAGATTGCTTGCTGCAAGACAGAAATCAATGGCCCTACTTTTACTGCAAGCTCCAATCCCTTTTTGCCCAGTTCGATTGCGCTATCTAAGTCGCCTGCAAAACTTAGTAGCCCTGATAGACGTTGGATTATTGATGGGTCAGGGTTCGGCTTTTGCACTTCTTCTTTCAGTCGCATTGCCGCATTCACATAAGCCACCAATTGATCAACATTCAATTCAGTCTTAACGGCCTCAATCAATTTCTCAGCGATCTGAGCAATTTCTGCTCGAAGCGCATCTGTGTCACCCTGGCTTATAGCCTGTTGAACATTAGAGTTCGCCGCTACTGCTATCGATTGAATTGTCGAATCAGTCACTGGACCATGAAATACTGCACCGATGTTTTGCTCAAAAGACAAGACTGATCTCTGTTGAAAATCGTCACGAACAGCATTACGCCCAGACGGCGTTAACGTTACGCCTGCAAATGGATCTTGTTGCACGTGATATGCATCTTTTAATAAGTCTCGATCACTTAATTCTTGACATGCTTTTCTATAGATCAAATCATCCAGCCCTAATGCAGATTGAATTTTCTTAGATTTAACGGGACTGCTTGCAGGGTCAGTCATCTGTTCGGAAACATATCGAGCAATTCTCTCAGCAATGGTACTTAAGGGGATTCTATTTGCCTTCTCTTTACTAAAACGGTCTAAGCCGCTAGGCGTAAGCCAGCGACTCCCGTCAAGCCCGTTAGTTCCTTCAACCAATCCTGCTTGAAGTAAATATGTATCAGCGGCATCTACTTCAGACTCAGATAAACCAGTTAGCTTAATGAGTTCACGGCCCTTGAAATCAACTGAACTTGCTGAGACAGCCCCAGCGTCATACAAACAACGAATGATCAACATGGCATCAGTAATAACATCAGACATAATTTGCTCCCATTTATTCTGCACCGCGTTTCAAGACACAGTCACGCATCTGAATCCATCCCATCCCGCGCCTGCAGCTCCACCCGCATCACCTGATCTTCTTCCACGCCACCTCTCGACCCCCATGCTGCTCCTGTACATGCTTCTCCTTCTCATATCCCATCACCATCTTTCCGTCGTACTACGGGTTGGATGGTTCGAAAATACATCCACCAGACGCTGTCAAAGAGTTGAATCCGCGATCGTGCCAGCTCAATGGAATGCAATCTGCTCCATACGGAGGTGTTCTCTGGGCGATTGAGATCAAAAGTAATCCAATCCAGCGCATTGCATATCAAGTCTTGGCTTTTGATGCTATCGCCGCCGGCTGGTTTTTGTGGCCAATCTGGATTCATATAAGCGCCGAAGATGGCCTGGTTATCCAGAATTGGTATGAGAGCAGGGCGCTTCTTATGGAGCACTTTTGTGGCTACAGAGGCGGCAAACCCGGGTAATTGAGCCATTCTGGCGATCACGGCTGCAATTTGCCTGCGCTCTTCCGGTGAGGTTTGTTCAAGCGATTTCTCTGGCATGCAGGATAGATCAATGGTCTTACCATGCTCCTGAAGGCTATGAAATGCTTTCCAACCTACTTGCGAGTTAACCAGCAAGGTAACCGCAAGGTCTTCGGGGACGATCTTGTCCGGGGGAGTGATGGGCTGATAGTCCAGGTAAAAATACCCGGTATCGTTACGATACTGCCGAAGTAGCTCATCAGCATTGGGAATTACGCGGTCAATTTGTCCTGCACCAACGGTAAGCGAGATAGATGACATCCTTTACCTCATCTTCTTCCACTCTCTGGATTTTTCATCGTGCTTATTCAGTTCATGCTTCTCCTTCTCATACCCCATCACTAGATTCCCACAACTGAGATATTTATGTAATCCAAGATCTAAAAGCTTAACTAAGCAAAGATTTTTAGATGCATGTGTGTGGTCTTTTTCGGGATGAAAACAAGTTTGAGTATCGGTGGTAAAAAAAATCAAGTAACAATTGTTAGCCATATTTTGGACAATTACCCACTCTTCTAACGAAGCTTCTCAATAACATGCTTGTAGATACTATGCCTGCCATGACAGCGTAAAAATCTTTTTCCGTTTTCGCTAACTCCCTGATAGAAGATAACACCTGATAAGAAATGATCAATTGCCGTGAATGATCCCGTTTTAGAAGGGGCTATTGGCACTTGCCAAAGTGCGCCACCACTCATACCTCCAAAATGTAATGGCACATTACAATTAGCATCAATATCTATCTCATAATAATCATAACCATCTTTTTCATATTGTCTATTCACACCTGCAGAACCGCAAAAAACCTCGAATTCTAAAAGGTTATCGAAACCCACTTCTGAAGCACCATTCTTCATCCTCTCGTGTGGTATGCCGCATAAATACCAGATACTATCCCGATTCGAAGGTGGGTTATTCAACATTCTATCTCTAACCCGTAACAGGTTATAGAATGATTTTGACGCCTTTATAGTTCCAATCTTATCTGAATCAGTGAGAATAATGAAAGCAAGGTCGGGACCATATTCATCAGTAACTCGAGAGGAAATATTTATTATTTCGATTGTGTTTCTTTCGATAAACAAATTATGCTCAACACCTTCTGGACCCGCAATTAGGCCGAGACGGTAATCTCCTTTTAATTCATCAGTGCAATGAGATGCAGTAAGAATGCCATGGATTTGTCCTAAAGTCACATATGTCCCTGATCCAATTTGTTGGGATTTTGGGTTTCCATTTTTATCAACTAATATCTTTAGAAGGACCGTTGAAAAAGACCATAATTGTGTCGCTATATGCTTGGCACATTCTTCAACTAATTCTGGCATAGTAATTGGTATCCTATCCGTGTAATTTCTTATACTCCACATCCCCGCCTCGATGTACTTCCTCCCCATGCTTCTCCTTCTCAAACCCCATCACCAACGTCCCACATTCTCCACACTTGTACAGCCCAAAATCGGACAGCATCGGCTGGGCGGTATTCTCTAGAAGAGGCGCGGACTCTTTGACTTTCGGCGGAGCTTGCTCTGGCGGTTTGGCTGCGGGCGGTTCGCTTGATGCAGGGTGGCTTTCCACCACCGGCGCGGTGGCGCTGACCGGGGCGGGCTCAAGGCCTTCGAGCTTATCCCACGCCTCCAGCACCAGCCGCCTCGTCCGGTACTCCCCATACTTCCTGATTTCCTTCTCCTTCAGCACTCGAAAGGTTTCGCCGGGGAAGGTGCTTGCCTCGATTCGGGCGGCATAACCAGTGGGATCGAGAGGATCATCCACTTCCTCGAATGGATCCAAAATATCTTCCAACTCCGAAGGTGTCAGGTCAGCAGGATCTAAGATATATCGTAGCTGTTTGTGATCCAAACCATAGAGTTTGGCATAGTAGGCGTCCAGTTCGGCGCGGAGGTGGGCGCGGTGCCCTGGCGGGTCATCCCAGCGGAAGGGTTCACCGTGATAGCCCATGTCTTCGGCGAAGGGTTTCAGGTCATAGGCGGTGTAGACCAACTCGAGCACCCGCGGGGCGATGAAGGCTATATCGGCGGGGGTATACGCGCTTGGCGGCAAAATAGGGAGTTGTTTGACTACATAGAAATTTAAATTGACCCCGCCCAATTTTTGTCTACAAACAAAATCTGTTACAAGAGAGTTGAGATTTGCTAACAGACTAGCTATTAACTCAGGAGAATGACCGCTTGCATTCATGATCAGATGAATTGAGTCATTCGTAGCACAGGGGGGCAAAATAGTTGCGATTATTGTCCTCTCGTTGGTTGGCGAAGTAACTTTTTTGAAACAAGCTACCCAATTCCACCTTTGCTTTTTGGGCACATTTTTACGTAAAGCCCAATATTGTGGATGAGCAATAAACTTCGGGTTTTGATGATCTGCAAGACCTGTATCTTCTGATTGGCGCTTACGAACTAAAGCAGTTTCACTCTGAACAACTGTAGCTGCTCGATGGTCAAATTGCATGAACATTTTGCCTTCATAAACGGGTAGTGCTATTTCATCTCCCTGAGCATATTCACCGTAACTTCCTAGAGCGAATCCGGTACTTAATAACTCATCCGCATCAACAAAGAAATGCGCATCAGATGACGAATGAAACATTGTTGTGAAAAAAACATTCCACGAATTTTCATTACAGCCATCTTTATAAAGAATCGGCACAGATTTGTAGAGTTTTCGAGTCAATTCTGCGTCAAACCGTGTCCGAAAAATAGGCATTGTCAGTGTATTAGGATTGAAAAGAGTAATCTCAGAAGCGGCAAGATAAAAACGTCTTTGCGGATCTTTTAGATGTTCAGGGTGAGTGCAAAAGAATGAAAAATCAGCTTTTTCAACAGCCTTACTGCTTAAAGTGAGAAGGCTGAATTTATAACCACGATGAACTCCTGGGAAAATAGGCTCTCGATTTTCAAAATCAAAGAGAGATGCAATAGATTTTTTCTTTGTTAAATCGCCAAAGAAATCTTTAGTAGTATCGTCGGTTGCAATTCCTGTTGGGACAATGATCCCTGCACGTCCATTCCCAGATATTAAACACCTTGCCAATTCAGCAAATAGGGGATAGGTGTTCATATCCCCAACAGCCGTTAGGAGGTAACGACTGCTGGTACGCATAAATTTTGAAACATTATCCGCAGCATGTCTCGCTTCCTCGAAAGAATGAGCAAGTGCTGGGTTGGAATGGATCAGTGCATCAATCAACTTTTGACGCACGGCTTTGTTCGGGGCAGCGGCAATTTCTGGGTCGAGCGCGGCAAAAAATTCTTCTTCCTGTAACTTGATTCGTTCCCACGGCGGGTTGCCCAGCACACAATCAAAACCAGGGTTGTCACCCGAAAAGACCTTCGGGAAAGCCAGATCCCAGTGGAAAAAGTTCAGGCGTTCTGCCAGGTCCTTCACACGTTCCATCAGGCGTATATCCAAATCGCCGCCGTTGCGCAGTTGGATGAGTTCCTGTTGGGTCGGCGCGAGCATGGTTTCCCCGTCAACCTGGGGAATCTTCCAGAAAAACGCGGCAGTCCACAGGTCCAGTTCGAGGCGGTTATGAATGTACTGCTGCGCCCCCTGGAACTCGGCAAAGGCATCCGCCTTCGCTTGCACCTGGCCGGGATCGTCTTCGGGCATGGCTTCCAACTGCGCGGCGCGTTCTGCCCGCCAGTGCCGCAGGTCTTCGGCGCCTGTCAGCACGCTTACGTCCCAGCGAAAGCCCAACTGACCACCGCGCTCGCGCTTGTTGCGTTTCTTCAAACCAGAGGCCGTGGCTTTATCGTCGCCAAATGCCGGGCTGAAGGCTTCGTCGGGGATCTCGGAAATATCCAACCTCGGTCCAACCCCCACCAGGCTGTCGCCGCACTGGATGTGTGCATCCAAAAACGAAAGCGGTTTGCCCGGCTCCAGCGCCTCCAGCCACAGGTTGACCTTGCACAGTTCCACCGCCATCGGGTTGAGGTCCACCCCATAGATGCAATGCGAGATGACCTCGCGCAGGGCTGCGCGTGTCATCGAAGGGGAAGGTGCTTCGTCGCCTGAACGCACCGATGCCAATTTCTGCGCAATGCGATGAGCTGCCGCGATCAGGAAATGACCACTGCCGCACGCCGGGTCGCAGACTTTGAGATCGAGCAAAGAACGCTCGGCGAGTTGCGAATAGCGAATAGCGAATGGTGTCTTTTCCCAATCGCCGCCTATCCCAACTTTCGCATCAGAGTCAGGATTTGCTTGCCCAAAATGGTCATCGTTTCCTGCAGTGGTGCGGATTGTCCCACCGTGCAAAGCCCCACTCGCTGACAAAGAAGCAGGTGCGTTTCCAATTCCCGAAGGCTTCCCAGGGCGATTTGCAGAAAGCGTTGAAACTCCCGCGTTCCGGTCCTGCCCCAACCCTCCGCGATGTTCGCTGGAATGGAGACTGCCGCCCGGCGAATCTGGGAAGTCATGCCGTACTGCTCCTGTGACGGAAAGGTTTTCGTCAATTGATAAATCCCCTCCGCTAAATCCATGCCCCTTTGCCAGATTTCCAGCTCCTGATATGACTGAATAGGCATAAGCCTCCTCCTGGGTATTTGCCCACTTACCATTCGCCATTCGCCGCGCACCATCCATTGCCTGCTCTATCACCGGGTCGAGCGCCGAATCCAGCAGCACCTGGATCAGGCTGGTGGGAGTGTAATAACTGCCTGTCGTTTTGCGCTCATGCCCCGAGGCAGTTGAAAGCTCGAACGTGGCGGCATCAGCATTGAGTATGGGGTGAAGTTCGAGCAGCGACTCGTACACGCTGCCCAGCTCCTCGGGACCAAGATTTTTATAGTCTACAGACCTGCGGGTATTGCCCTCCACCGTTAATGATAGCGAGCGGATTGCATTCAAGAATGACTGATTGTCCAATTCGGCGGTTTCGAGATCAGGGAGTGACTCATTTGAAAACAGGAAACTGCCTAATATTGGCAATCCCAGACCCGTGTTTCCTTTTCCAGACTTATCCCTGCCCCCAAGCAGATCAGTAACCAGCCGCAGGGATGTGTACAGGTCAGGATGACGTCCACCCCGCTGGCGTTCGGCAAGCCTGCGTAAACGCGTTGTCGAATAATACCGAGCATAGCGCTGACGTTCTTCCGGAGTGGAGTCTGGAAAAAAAAGCAAGTCGCGATCTTCCGCCACGAACAGGAAAATCAATCGATATACCAAACGCAGCAGTTGGCGGTAAAAGTCCTCCCGTGATAACCCACCCGAACGCAGCCGTGTCTTAAGAGATGTATTTGCCGGGTGTGCCAGGAATCCACTCCCCAGGGCAGTAATGGCTTCTTCCACTCCATTGCGTAGCTGGTCGAGGGCGCGGGTGCCCCTGTCCAGGGCTGTCTTCGACCAGCGTTCCAACCAGAATTCAGCCGGCTGTTCCCCCTCCAGCCGTGATTGGTGGCAGGTCAGCCACAGCAGGGCAAAATCAGCATAGGCTTCGCCCTCAAAAATCGCCTCCAGGTCAAATTCGAGATACGCCTGGCGGGTCAGGCTGGCATTGTCCCTCAGTACTCGCAGCTGGAGACCATTCGAAACCATCCCCCACAGGAAATCATCCGACCGGTTGAGAAATTCCTGCAGCATGCTGTGCGGGCTGGAGCGGGCTGCACCCACGGCACCAGGCGTGCGTTTGTCCAGGTCCAATCCACAACCGACCAGGTGGATCGGTAGGCTGCCCCAGGCGTGTGAAATGGGATACGATTTTCCTTCAAGCGTTATGGCTTTGGTGGTTTGCAGGCGCCCGTAACCCAGCTCCTGAAACAATGGCAGCAGCCAGCGCTCGCGGGCTATCGTCGTCCCCGGATCGCCTCCTACCAACCGCTCCCGTCCTGTTTGAAAGACTGACCAGGACCCCTGCAGGCGGTTCCATGCACGGTTGATCGCCTCGTTGAGCTTCTCGCCGGCTGGCAGGTGGTAGTCATCGGGTGTCAATCCATCCAGGTCTTTATCGCCAGCCAGGATGGCTTGCAGCAGGTCTACCGGCAGTATGGCTCCTTCGGTGTGAATGGATGTAAATACGTTACGTGCTCGGGTTTGCATAGGTTGAGTTATAAAAGATTGTTGTATTACATTGTGTTACATTGTGCTATAATAGAAGCGCCAGTGGACAAAGTTCGGCTCCATGCCGTGTGGTTCCACCACTGCGGTGAGTGTAACCCTATATCCCTAGCAAGTCATTTTCCAAGGCCGCTAATGTCAGCGGCTTTTTTTGTGTGTAATACACACCATAATCGCTCTTACGGGTATCGTCCAGGTCGTGCACCAACCGGAAAGAATGCCAGAGCAATTCAAGATAGCGGTCTTCTTTGCGCTCGTAAAACCGCTGTAGTGCCCACAAGAAATAATCCACTGCCTGAAACCCGCCGCTTTCCTGCGACTTTTGGGGGGTCACCGCAATATCTGGCGATGTTTGTAAGCCGCGCCTCTTGCTGTTAAAGATGGCGGCATCTCCGGCTTCATCCACGAAGTAATAGCGGCATTCTGCTGGCTTTTTCATTGCCATCCCATTGGCAAGAATACATATATCCCAAGCACATCCGGCGGCAACTGCGGTTCCACTCGATGCTGCACGTTGCGCACCTTTGATGTCCTGCGCACACGCGGGTGGGCAGCGAGCAAATCTGCCGGGAGAATTGCCCCTTCGGTGGGCATGGTGGTGAATGGTTTACGATTGCGAGTTTGCATGGTCGATTTTATACCTTCGTAAGCGATTGCTGAATGAAATTTAACATTTCTCCATCCTGTTGCTCGTCCGACAAATCAAAAAAGCCGTGATTTTTCAGGTTATAGGAATGTATAAGCTTTTTCTCAGACGAAAAACATCCCAGTGATTCAAATCTTGGGTCTTCAAAATAAATCGCCCATAGATAATCAAACCTATCTCCAGGAAACAAGCCATCAAACTTCAAACGATACCCACGAAAATCAAAGTTATGGATACTTGCATTGGGACACAGCCAGGCGATTTCCATTCCAATTATCTTAGGCGCATTTTCCCACAACAATTTTTCAAGCTTGCTAAATAAACGAGTTTGCATTCCCCAAACATCCAAGAATGCGATATCCACCTTCTCAAAGGGTTTTAATTTTCCAGCTTTATGGCTGAGTTTCTTTTCCTTCATGGCTTCAGGACTTGTTACACTATTACGCGCGTTCGATTGCTGCCATATCAAAGCCTGTCGAGAAGCGTATTCGACGAAGTTTTGGAGTATCGAAAATTGCTCATCTTTTTCAAACAAGAAAAATCGCGAGCGATACAAATTAAGCGATAGCTGGAATGGGTAATAATAAGAACCTGATTTTATAGCGTGTTTTTCTTCTCGATCGTCAACTGTCTTATGAGACGGCTCTTTATAGTTTTCTTGAAAAACCAACTCTCTACAACTGAAGGCATTGGTGACACCTTGTTGGTTTTCAAATGTATCGGGATCAAAGGGGTACACTTGGCAACTATACTTCCCTGGCGCAAGCGCATTAAACCAATCTATTCGATAACCACGCCAGACATAGGCGCCGTTCTGTGATAGTCGAACGTCTTTCATGCCTTTCAGCATAGCGGCATAAAGCATGTTGTAGAAATTATTGATGGCTTTCATTCCAAGCACATACGATTCGGTTTTCGTCATTACCTTACCCTCCAAATTATTTACAAGACAGGCAAATACACATACAAACCCAACACATCAGGCGGCAACTGCGGTTCCACTCGATACTGCACGTTGCGCACCTTCGAAGCTTTACGGACGCGTTGATGAGCATCCAGCAATTCATTGCCGCGTTGACGGGCAACTTCATCCAGGTGAGGGCGAATGGCATCGAACCCATCCTTGACTTTGCGCACAAAATCACTGGCCTGTTCGGCAGTGATATTGGCATCCGGCATGGCTCCGAGCAAATGCTCGGCGGTTTTCCCATCCAACCACTTCGCACTCTGCGCTGAACCAGTAAAGGCTAACAACTGGCAATCTTCTGCTAAAAGTGGCGTTTCCTGTCCACCATGTAACGTGATGATGTGATAACGAAAGCGCACCAGTAACAACGTGGTTCGGCGTTCTACTTGATTAGTGCGGATAGCTCCGCAGCGGCGGGCTGGCGTTTTGATTTGCCGGTCACCCGACAGCGGGTCCAGGGCGGTTTCCATGATGTAGTTGGATAGTCCTTCAACCAGCGGGTGTGTGCGGACAAGCCGCAGCTGCCCTTCCTCAAACGGCGGTTCGAAGCGCGCTTCAAAAACATCTTCGAGCATAAAACCTCTATTCAGGACATCTCGAAGGGCGCGCGGCGTTTCCCGCAGGTCAATCTTGATTGTATCGTCACCGCTCACGGCAGCACCCAGGCTTTGCATGGCTTCCCGGGTGAAGGCTGCCACGTCCACACCTGAACCGACTGCGGCCTGAGCGGCTTGAAGTTCATTTGCCACTTCCTCGACCTTGATCGTCTCCTGGGCAAATAACGTGCGCGAGCGTTTCTCGCGCTCTGAAACCGCATCCCACTTGCCATACAAATCTTCCTTCTGCGGTCGCATATATTCTTCAAAGCCTGGCAGGTAATCATCCAGTGCACTCGGCTTTGAGCGTAAAAGCAAACCTTCAAAGATGGCTTCGATCACTTTTTCGGTATCTACCGGCACAGGCACCGAGATGCCTAACGAACTGCGGATGGTCTTATGCTTGCGAAGCAGTACATCCAGCACGACGCCATCAATCTGGTTGTCTACGCCGTAATAGGTCAAAACACGCACGACCTTTTCCTGCTGCCCGTAGCGGTCTACCCGACCCTCGCGCTGTTCATGGCGGGTGGGATTCCAGGAAAGATCATAATGCATTACAGCATCAAAATGATCCTGCAAGTTGATGCCTTCGCTCAGACAGTCTGTGCAAACAAGCACATGTCTAGAAGGAACGGTCAATTGCCGTACCCGTTCCTCGCGCTCCTCGGGAGGCAGCAGGCCGGTAACCGAGGCAATCTCAACATCTTTCGGTAAGCGCTGGCGCAGCTCAGCCGCCAGATATTCTGCGGTTGGTATGAAACGGCAGAACAAGATCGGCCGGAAGCCATCCTTCAGTAAATTTTCCACCATTTCGACAGCTTTTTTGAGTTTTGCGTCTTTTTCCCCTTTTAACGTATCGGCTTCACGCGCCATATCCAGCAGCCGTCTTCGGTTGCGTTGAGCCTCGTCTTCATCCCCACCTGGATCGCTGCCCGGAGCTACGTCAATGCCCTCCGAAGATTCAGCTTCAACCTGATCAAGAATGGTACGCCGGCCGATTTCGTCGGCTTCTTCAGGAGTCTCTGCGTCAACGGTTGCAGCGCGGTTACGTAATGTGTCCGCTGCTGCTGAGGGGCTGGAAGCAAGCGAGCGCAATAACGCCAGCGCCGACCACCATCTTACCCGTTGTCGAAACAGTCCCTCGCCTTTGTCTTTGACGATCTCACGGGCATACTCCAGCACTCGGTCGAATAAACGCTTGTATTCTGGCGAGAGCTTATAGCTCGCCTCGCCTTCTTCTCGTTCAGGGAAGGGAGTGTCTGCTTCCATATAATGGCGGATGTCTGCGCGCCTGCGCTGAATGAAGTGGGCTGCCAGGCGTTTGCGCTGAGGTTCATTCTCTGCCCCCATCAAGTCTTCAGGAAGATTGGTGAAATCTTTGTCAAGAAAAGTGAGCAGCGAACGAAAGGCATCTTCCTTGCCGCTATGCGGGGTGGCAGTGACGAGTATCAAATGCCGGTCCGAACTGGCAGCCAATCCCTTAACCAACTGATGGCGTTGGTGACGCCCGCTACGTTCTTCACCGAAGGAACAAGTATGTGCTTCGTCTACAATGACCAGCTTGGGACATGTCCTCAGGAACTCATCCCTGCGACGGTCGGATTTAATAAAATCCGTCGATACAATGACATAAGGGTAAATATCGAACAAGGACTGATCAAGGCTGGTGTTTCGCTCCAGCCGGGAGGCGGTGCTTGGCAGGACTAACTCCGCATCGATATGGAACTTATCCCGAAATTCACCTTGCCACTGTTCGGCAAGTTGCGGCGGGCAAAGCACTGCCAGGCGTTCGACTTCTCCTCGATCCAGCATCTCACGGGCTATCAACCCGGCTTCGATGGTCTTACCAATACCCACATCATCGGCAATCAGCAGCCGCACCGGGTCCAGTTTGAGTGCCATCAGCATCGGGACAAGCTGGTAAGGGCGAGGATCAAATGCCAGTCGGGCAAAGGAGCGGAACGGTCCGGCGCTGGAGCGGAATCCCAGGCGAACGGCATCGCGCAGCAGCCGGGCAGAGCGATAATCCCCCACCTGAGTTGGGTCGGGTAAATCGAAATGTGCTGGCTCAACCCTCTCCAGGGGCAGGTAGATGCCGGCGATCTCATTATCTGTACCCCCTAACGGGCGCAGGATGAGCATTTCATCACCAGAATCGGGTAAGACCACCCATTCCCGTCCGCGGGCTTTCACTAATGAGCCAACTGTATAAGTCATTGGTTCCCCTTAAACACGTTTGGATATTTACTGATGACTTTATCCCAATCATCGAGCAAGCCAAAACGAATGACTGTATAACCCATATCTTCCATGCAATCAGACTGGGCCGTGTCCCGCTTCTGGCGATCCTCATACAAATGGTGAGAGCCGTCCACGTAGATGGCGACACAATCCTTCTCGTACAGGAAATCTGGGCGCGTGTGACAGGCCTCGATCAACTTCTGAGCGTGGGAGGGTAGACTGTAATGGTGTTGCTCCAAGTAGTCCAACCAGGAGTGTTCCAGGTCGGACTGGCAGAGATTGCGCAGGCGCTGCAGGTGTTCTGCCCGCGAAATTACCTGTGGGGAGACTAACGCAGTAGATGCAGCCAATCTCATCAGAACTTCTTTAATGGATTGCCGGTCCAGCAGGCGGTGGTCCATCTGGTTGTAGTAGCTCATCAGGCAGCTGTAGCAGGCGGCTTCACAGGCTTCTTTTGCTCCTGGAGCATGGCGCTGGTCTTCACCTGTTTGCGGATCGAAATGGCACAGGCGTAGTGCTTCGACAGCCACATTTGCAAAGGCTTGCGGGTCATCCAGCAATCGGCGTAAGACACCTGCTCCCCCTTCAGCTGCTTCGTATAATAAGATCAAGCGACGCTTGTCCCTAGTTGGGAGCGGTTCGGCAGCCAGTTCATCGTCTTCCAACTGATACTGTACCTGGATGGCAGCTTTCAATGCTGCTTGCAAAGATGCCATCTCGTGGTCATCCAATGGATTCTCTGGCTCGAACAACAAGCAGTTCTTGGTATCCTCCACGTATGGGATTACTCGCATCGTCCGGCCAGACATCGGGTCATCAGGATCTTCCTGCTCTTCAGTCTTTTTAGTCTCCCAAATCCCACGTTCTATGTCTAAAATGAACCCGAGCTGCGCTGGATTGGCACGTCGTCGCCATCCCAGGTTAATCCTCCAGATCGAGGCCGCACTGGAATAGACGAGATGAGCGACAGGCGTATCTCCCACCAGGAGGTGGGCAGAACGCGCTGACGGTTCGCCGCTTTGAGTTTCATGGAAACGCACGGCTGTTTGCAATTCATAGCCTTGCCGTACGCGCTCCTCTTCGTCCGAACTGATACGATCACGGCGGCGGGTGGAGACATTCTGTAAACGGAACAACGAGGAAAGCGCTGGATCAAGTAAGGCATTACAACGCTCGCAACGATCGGGGCCGTCACCGGCAGTGATGGGGTGAAAATAGCCGCATACGGGACATTGTTTGGAACGATGGGTTGCTAAACCTTCACCACTTTCAGAGACGGGAAGATTGACTTTATTGATGATGTATCGTGACCCTTCGTGGTAGATGATCGAGCGCGGTCCAAACTCCGAAATTGCAAGGAATCGCGGACGGGAGAGGAATTCGTCCTTATCACCCTTGATACGCCTGCCAGGGATATATGCCGAGAGGGGCAGGCGCGGGAAGCTGTATCCGGGAAGAAAGCCTTCGCTGGCGAAGTAACGATACGAGTAGAAATCTGACTGGACAAGGTTTTCGGATTCGGTGAGTAATGCGATCTGGCTTTCTGCCTCCTGGCGCAGGTGCTTGGCCTGATCATGGTCTTTTTTTGAACGCGAGTGATCATCGATGATCTTTTGCTGGGCTTTCTGCTGTCCCTTTGCTGCTCGATAGATACTGCGCCATCTTTCACATGCCTGGTTAAATTGTAGGGATACCTGATTTAGCACACCCTCCAGCCAGTTTTCACTGTACCAATCAGCTTTTTTAAGTTCATCTTCTATAGTGATCAGGATTGCTTTTGCTCGTTGATAAGCCTTCCTGCGAGCTTCATCCGATTCTAATGCATCCTGGAAGGGCTCAACTATTATTAAAGATGGATCTTCCCCAGAAAGGTCAAGGATATCTTTCAGCGATTGACCTAAACTTTCTCCGGTTTCAGCCAGCCAGACTGAATGGACATGAGCGCGAATCAAATCTTCATTTGCCAGATCCAGGCGGGGTGGGATTACTGAGCCAGCCACCATTAACTCTTTACGTTTGAAGTAATACTGGTCATGCGGGCTGCCCAATGTACAGTAGGTAAAGACGAGGGCAGGTTGTCCGCTCCTGCCGGCACGCCCGCTGCGTTGGGCATAGTTCGCTGGTGTGGGTGGTACGTTGCGCATGTTGACGTTATTCAGTTCCGCAATGTCTACCCCTAATTCCATCGTCGGTGAACAGAAAAGGATGGGTAATTTTCCGCTGCGAAAATCATTTTCCCGTTCTTCGCGGACAATGTTTGGTACCTGGGCGGTGTGTTCGTGCGCTTCCAATCCATGCATCTCGGCGGCAACCGTGCGGTAAAAGTCAACAAAGAAAGGATTTGTACGCCCCCCCTTGGTGGGCATGCGCGGCACACGGATTGGATCATGGAATGCTTTCAGTCCGTCTCCAACTTTCCAGACCATCGAAGAAGCAGGGATTTGATAACCATTAACCTCATCCGGCTTCTTCGCCTCATGGACAATTTCAACCAAACCGCCCTTCCGTAATGCCTCCAGGATTTGAGGAATAATCTCACTTGTTTCCTGGGTATTAATTTTTCCATGATAATCATTGAAAGTTGTAGAGCGACGCAGGAATTGGCCGTAGCCGCCGCGGGCGGATAGGAACACATTTCCCCCGTACTCTTCCTCCTTCTGCCTAGAGCGTGGGAATAGGATGGATGCATGTTCCAGTCTTTCGTTTTCATCCATCGCCCATGGAGCGCGAAGCTTTTGGCTGCTTAACTGGCGCAGGCTCTCCTGATGAGTAGGATTCAGGTAATCCACCTTGATTGCCAGTTCACGGCGCATATAGTCCAGGAGTACGCAGCAAAGATGGCGTCGAGTGTCTGGTGTAGCTGTGCCCAAAGCTGTATGGGCTTTTTGCCATAGGTCTTCTTCTTTGCAGACTTCATCCAATGATGTGTATTGGATTTCCAGTAATCCACATTGTTCCAGGTTCGGAGATGTGATACGCCAACCGCGCTTCAAATCTCGATAGATACGATAACCCAGCACTTCCCGTAACGCTCGTTCCGTTTCTGCTTTCTGAGCGAAACGCACTTCTGGATCGATTGCATAGAGAGTGAAATCCAAACCCATAGCCTGAAAAACCTTTTGAGGTAGCATCTCGTGAGAGATGCCGGTTCCGCCAGCTTGTTGCACTGCCCGGTACATGGCAGAACGCAGTAAGGCGATCTCAACGAAATCGTTGAAATGACCAGCCTGCAACGAGGCATCCTGGCGGTTGTCGGTGAAACTGAGCAGCTTGCGTGCCATCGGCAGCAGGTCAGGATCTTTGCGTAGATTCCGTATCAGCGACAGGCTGAGGATGGTAGTATCCGTGCTGCGCCCGCCAGAACTAAGCTCGGTTAGCTTGGAGAAATCCGAAGATTGACGGGATCCATAAGTCACACCACAGTTCAGGCAGAACCGGAACGGAGCGGTTATGAATTGGGTTGTAAGGCCTTGGTCTTGGACCTGGCCCAGTGTATTGACCTGGAATAGTTCAGGCAGGTGCTTGCGTTGGCTGGAACGGACGCGAAATTCGTCGTTGTGTTCCTCAATCCAATCTTCTGGCAGCTTATTCAACAAACCATCGTAATCGATTGGCCATGGATCGTCACTATTGAAATACAGATAACCCGCATCGCCATCATCCTCTCCGCCACGTTCTCCAAATTCACGCGGAAGGAAAATTGTCATCCCTGCCTCTCGATCGCGTACTTTATGTACCACGTAATATTCCTGGCCGCACTCGCGACAAAAAGCTAACGGAAGCAAGACACGATCACGATCGTTTGGGACGAACTGTTGGCCATTTACGGTAAGATACCTGTTTTTTTCTACCTCTAAGGAGGCGTAGACCGTGTCTCCCCGGCTGATGAACTGGTGCAGGCGGAAGGCAAATGACGGTGCGTCTGTATCGGGATTTGGAATGTTATATCCAGCGATCAAGGTTGCCATGAGAGCCTGGGCACATTGCTGTTCGGATAACCCGGTCACCTCGCTGAGTTGCCGGGCAGCACCCTCGGACCCCAGGATGCTACGTGGCCTGGCACGTACCAATCGTCCGCTGACAGGATCTGTATTGATACCCAAGGTACTTTCGATCCAGCTTGCCAGTGGATCATGCGTCAAATCTGGGTAAGATACAGGAACAAATTGGCTCTCTATCCTTTTCCTTAAGGCGGCGATAAAACTGGCATCAGTAAGGGGAAATTCATCGGTAGACCGCTGTAAAGTTTCTGCAATCACATGTTCTGGCTGAACTTTATCCCCAAAAAGGATAGACGCCACTTCAGCAACTTCCTGGCGTTGTTCTTCCAGGCTGCCTGCGCCTGCAAGTGTCGCAGAGGTCCCGACGCATTGTAAACTTGTTGCATCGAGTACATTTCGTACACGACGAACCAACATAGCCACATCCGCTCCCTGCCGGCCACGGTAAGTATGCAATTCGTCCAACACCAAGAAGCGTAACCCTTGAGCTGCGTTCACCAACGTCTTGCGTTCCTCTGGCCTGGTCAGTATCAATTCCAGCATGACATAGTTGGTCAGCAGGATGTCTGGTGGACGTGACATGATGCGTTTCTTTTCGTCATCGGACTCTTGGCCCGTATACCGCTCGAAAGTTACCGGACTTTTATTATCTGGGGAACCCAGGCTCAAGAACTTGCGCAACTCCCCCATCTGGCTGTTTGCCAGAGCATTCATAGGATAAACAATGATTGCCTGCGTACCTTTACCGCTGCCATGGCGCAGGATGTAATCCACAATGGGAATGATATATGCCAGGGATTTTCCCGAGCCTGTTCCGGTGGTCAGGATATAGTTCTTGCCAAGTTGTGCGATCCGGATGGCATCTTCTTGATGCTTGTGCAGACGAAGATCATCACCTACTGGATTTTCTTCACTCTTTCGCCGGAAGATCGATTTACACCTTTTATCAAGAATACCTTCGTCTACCAATTCATCGATACGGAGCCCAGGTTGAAACGCCGGGTTTAGTTGGACCAATGCTTCTGGCCATAAAAGACCACTTGACAATTGTTGGTCAACGTATGCGTGAATCTGTTCGTCTCGGATTTGTATGAAGCTATCTATGTAGGACGAATAATCCTCTATCAGTTGGTTTCGAAGGTTGAAAACATTCATAATTTATTATGATCTAAATGCAATCAAACTAGATGGGCTAATATATGATATTGAATTTGATCCCACAATCACTTCCTAACCTTACCTATATTGTATAACCAATTTTGTGATTTGAAATGTATTCGTGAGAGGGATAATTGATGTAATTCTGGTGCAAATAGATTGGACTGAGTTGAAAAAACCATGTAAAGTGAAAATACCCCCACATGTGCAACTATTCTTCCATCGATCATCAAGTCAATTTGCTAGCTTCAAGTTAGCATCTCTATCCCATATATCAACATTAACTTGTTTTGTGACAAAAAGCCTGTAGTAACCAAACCTAAGTTTTGACAGCTACCTGACAGCTAACAGAATGGAAACTATGGAAAACTTGGAATTAATGGACGCTTGCACACCCACCTGTGCTACTAGTTAGACATATTACTCCCATATAATCAGGATGGATAATTTATTTCCCACCTTCGAATCAGAGGTCAGTTTTTATGTGCTATATCATGCCATGCGCCGCATCTGGCATCTCTTCGCTCCGCTGCCGGTGGAGAACTATTTCCCCGTCTACTACAGCGGGACCGCCGAAGAGATAATCCTCGACCTAGTCGGGGAGAAGATGCTGAGCAATCAGCTGCTGACCGGTCAGAAGGTCGGCGGGGCGCTGGTGCCGGAAGACGCAGGGTATATGTTGCAGGTGGCCGTGAATCGGCTGCTTAAGGGTGTCCGACCGAAACAGGTGCAGGGTATCTTCGCGGCCCAGAATGCCATGACCGCCTTACCGCTCGGTTCACCGACGGCAGAAAGCCCGATGGTGTCTCCGGCACTAACTCTGGAAGAGTGGTTGACTTTACACCCTAAGGTTATCCGTAAACAGATTTCACGGAGAGGGAAACCTATTCCACAAGCACAGATTGCATTACTCTTTTAGTCTACATGGCTCTAGTATCAACTCTAGGGCCATATCTATTACCATTTCTGGTACCAGAATAAAACGACTTAGTGAGTTAGTATCTGGAAGATTTCGAGCCGGAATTGGCATCACTTCTATAGTTTGTTTTCGGTTAAAATCCTTATATAAGGTAATATATCTCTAGGCAATGTTAAGAGTTCAAGGAGAAATATTGTATGATTAATCATCTTCTCTGCATTACCCTTCAACATACCAATGTTGATATATTTTTAACATTATTACAAACTCAAGCAAGCCTTTTGGGCGCTTCTCTGGTTTTTCTTGGTTTTATTCAAGTTACACTATCCAACCAAGAGGATAAACAACAGTTAAGTACCAGAGCGTTTATAGATTATTTATTATCAAAGGGAATAATTCGCAGAATTCGGCTTCTCATAGTAGTTACAATCTTGGGCTGTCTATCAAGCTATATCGGCACTATTTTCCCTATTGTTATATTGGAATGTGTTGGAGGAATATTCATAATATTAACGCTTGTGCTTGTTGGACATCTTTCATTTTTAGTAGCTACACACATTTTATCAACTGCCACTGGGCAATAGTTTGCTTATCGCTCAATTCGCGACTCACTACGAGCCTATATATTGAAAATTCGTTTGCATAAAAACATTCTAGACTTCTATACCTAGATAGAGACATCAGACTCGAACACTGTAACTCAAAAATTAAATATCAAGAAATGACCAGCTACAATCAGCGAATATCGGATTAGAATTTCATAATCACTTTTTATGAGGCGCTAGAGTATTTCTTTACTACTTGGTACCCCCCCTAATCCTTCTGCGCTCTTGACAGCATCTATGATAGCTTGAGCCATTACTTCGGCAGCCACGCTACCAATAAGATCGGTCGAAGCCTTCGGTCCATCGTTTCGTCGACCTATGGCAAATATTGTGTCCCCATCTACGCTTGTATGAACAGGTGATATTGCTCTGGCAAAGCCATTGTGAGCTAGTGTGGCGATTCTATTGGCTTCAAGTTTATTAATTTGGGCGTTTGTAGCAATTATTCCAATAGTAGTGTTAGTAAAATGAAAAACAGATTTGGAACTCTCTCCTTTTTTCATTTGCTCGAGAGTATTAATAAAACCATTTCCTGCCGGATTTCGAGCTCCGGCAATAATACAATTATTATTAAGGTCGATCACATCACCAAAAGCATTTACCACCGCTAAAGCACCGACAGTAATTCCATCACGAATTTCAATACTGCATGTGCCCAAGCCACCTTTAGTGCAATATTTCATTCCGAATAGTTTACCTACAGTAGCACCCGTTCCCGCTCCAACACTACCGCGCAAGAACTCTCCATCGGTAGCAGTGATACATGCTTGATAACCATTCTCGAGGGTTGGCCGGGCTTTTGAATTGCCTATTGCTAAATCAAAAATCACAGCAGCTGAAACTATTGGCAACTTTAGCATACCTACATCAAACCCTTTTTTTCTATCCTCAAGGTATGAAACCACACCACTAGCTGCACCAAGGCCAAAATTACTCCCTCCTACAATGGCTAATCCAAATATTTCCGGCATTGTACTTGATGATCTAAGCAAATCAGTGTTTAGGGTTCCCGGGTTCGCTCCTCTGACATCTACACCCCCTACCATCGGCTCATCACATAAAAGCACAGTACATCCTGTGATACCTAGTATATCTGTATAATGGCCAATCCGAATGCCTCCAACTTTAGTTATCATAATCTTTTCCTTAACAAGATAAGTTTCCCATAATTCCGAAACACTATTCACATGCACAAATTAAAGCATTGGGCCTCCGCTAAGATTTCTTCCATGCTTGTGCGCAATTACTTTTAACGGAGGCCCTGATGCTTCTTGCACCTAAAAGGTATCTTTATAGCGCGACCCAAACACTCTTTACATCCGTAACAAACTCTAGCATGTTTTTACCCCACTCGGTACCAATTCCGCTTTGCTTCCAACCAGTCCATGGTGATGCAATGTCAAAGGGACCAAAAATATTGATCCAGACAGTTCCGCTTTTCAACCGTCTCGCCATATTGTGAGCAACTTTTATATCCTTGGTCCAAACACCAGCAGCCAAGCCGTAGATGGTTTGGTTTGCCAATTTAATCGCATCATCCATATCCTTAAACTTTAATACAGACAAGACAGGGCCAAAGATTTCTTCTTGCGCAATTTTCATATTGTTATCTACTTCCCCAAAGATTGTCGGCTCGAGGAAATAACCGCTCTCTGGGTATATACGTTTCCCGCCACATAATAGTCGTGCGCCTTCTTTTTTACCCACTTTTATATATTCTAAATCTTTATCTAATTGCTCTTGAGATACAATCGCGCCCATTTGGGTCGCAGGATCTAAAGGATTTCCAACCACTCTAGATTTAGTAAAGGCAATCAATTTTTCCATGAATTGATCATAGATGCTTTCTTGTAATAATAGCCTTGTGCCAGCATTACATACTTGGCCCTGGTTATAAAACATACCAATTAAAGCGCCCTGAACGGCGGCTTCCATATCTGCATCAGCGAACACAATATTAGGGGATTTGCCTCCTAGTTCCAAGGATACTTTCTTAAGATTAGTGCTCGCAGCTTTGAGTATTTCGCGCCCGACTGCAGTAGAACCAGTAAATGCGATAGCATCAACATCCATGTGCACTGCTAGTGCAGCTCCCGCTATTTCGCCCAATCCAGGTGTAACATTCCAAACGCCTGGAGGCATATCAGCTTCCAAACACAACCTTCCCATAAGCAAGGCAGTTAGGGGTGTTTGTTCGGCGGGTTTTAATACCACCGAGTTTCCCATGGCAACAGCGGGCACTGTTTTAAATGTCGCTTGTGTTGTAGGAAAATTCCATGGGATGATTGCACCCACCACTCCAACCGGCTCATGAACCACATAGTTAAGGTTATTCGTTTTCAATGGGACGATTTCCCCATAGTTCTTATCAGCCCAACCAGCATAATATTCAAAGACCTCAGCTGATACTGGAGCAGCCCATTGAGATTCACGAACAGGTTTTCCATTATCTAAAGATTCCAAAATGGCAAACTCTTCTTGGTGTTCGCGAATTAGTTGCCCTACCTTATATAATATTCTTCCCCTTTCTCTTCCGCTCATTTTCGCCCAAGGCCCTTTCTCAAAAGCATTTCTCGCGGCGGCGACAGCAAAATCTATATCCTCTTTATCGGCTGCTGCAACAGCAGCAAGTTTTTTACCTGTAGAAGGATTAAGTGATTCGAATGTTTTGCCAGACTGGGCATTTCGAAACTCCCCGTTTATTAGAAGTTTAGTCTCAACAACTAACTTCTTAGCTTTAGCATAAATTTCATCCTTGCTTGGTATTTGTTGCCAAACCATAGGATAATCCTCCTTCGGGTACGGTACATTTCTCGGTACTATCAAGTTTAGATAGGAACATCGGTACAAGAGAAAGCAGCTTTAAGTTAGCTGTTGTAAAGTCTCTAAAAGCCTATTTCGTAAACTCGTCTTTATTGTATCACCTCCTTTCAATATCCTCGGCGCTTTGCTTTCCAATAACATCAAAGAGATACCGGCAATATCTTCTTCCCCCCAATTTTCTATTATACAAGAGAGCACCTCCTTGTATAAGGTAACATCTTGTCGAGATTTCACATTATCCTTCTTAGTCAAAATGACTCTAATTGCACGATCTAAATAATGCCAGTTATATTTAGCAGAAGTTAAACAGGCTTGTTGGTAATATGTGGTTGATTTAATCTGGCTTTTTTGAAAAAGCCAATCAGCATAAATCATTTGCAGCTTTGACAGCAGGTCATTGTAGCCACTTTTAGCCAGACTTTCAGCTAGCACAAAATACCCTGCTTCGTCTTCTGCTTTCGTCAGTGATCTTTCAAACAATGAGACTTTGTTCTTTCCAGCAACCCAAGGTACTAATATCTGATTACAGATATCCAGGCTGGCTTCATATTTTTCAATACCTTTATTTGATTGACCAATTTTTACCAGAATATCTCCGCATAGATTAAGAGCTTCAGCCTTAAAATAAGCGTGTTTCATCCCTTTTGTTAAAGTTACTGCATTAGCTGCATTTTGCATTGCGCCATCATAATTTGCACGATAATATTCATAGGCAGATTTATTAATTAATATTACTGCCTGCATTTCTTTATTATTAGTTTCCGAAGCCAAGGATAATCCCTTATCCAAAAACTCTTTTGCTCTACCGAAGTCAATAATATCAGCATATATCCTTCCTAAGTGACCATATGAATAACACTCACCAAATTTGCTACCCAGACTTATCCAAATTTTATGCGCTTGCATTAACGCTTCTTCAGCTTTATCCCATTGACCTATATGCCAAGAAAAATAGCCGATGCTGTTCAAACCATATGCTTCACTGTTCCTGTCATCCGTTTTTCTCGCCTGTGATACCATCTCAGATACAGTGGATAAGGCATGTTTAAACTCTCCCATTCGGTCTTGTGCCAGGCCAATAACACCCATCGCACGGTTTTCGAAACGAACTTTATTCAAGTCCTTGTTTAACTGAACGGCTTGTTCACTTATTTCTTGTGACTCTCGGAACTTACAAACATACCACAAAGAAACACCCCAATAATAAATCAGTTCTGCTTTAATTTCTCTATCTATTTCAACCATTGGATTCTGCGCTAGTTGCCTAAAAATACCTTCCGCTTTTTCGAAGTCCGAGTTCTGCCTGGCTAACGATCCTTTGAAGTATTCCACCCACAGTTTATTGACATCATCTTGAAGTCCTGCACTCTCGGCAACTTCGATGAGATCCTGAGAGAAAGCTGGCTGAATCAATAATGCGGCATCATTAAACACCTGCCTCATTTCAACCATGCCTTCTTTCTCATCAGCTCGCAGCTTGTGATAAAGCTTCTCAAGAATTAACAGCTTTTGATCCCGTATTACATTCTGTGCTATCAGTTTGGCATAATATTCACTTGCTAAATGATTAAGGGACTTATATTTTGATGGCGCCCGATGGAAAAGATCTTGATTAATAAATTCACGCACCCTATCATGGATTTCCAAGGCATATCGGCCTTGGCGGACAAAATCATATCCACGTACTTGCTTGAACATTTCAAAGCTAAATTTATCTTCTGGCAACAACGCAGAAATTGCTTCGTCGTTGAACCATCTCAAGATTGCACAGACTTCCAGTGTTCTCTCTAGCTCAGGAGATGCATCACGAACTAATACCTCCACCAATTGCTCAATTACGTTGTACTTTTCTGAGTCTATGGAAAAATCTTCTGTGCCCCTTTCCTTCACCAATTGAGCTGCCAACGACACAGCAAGAGGCACACCTCCTGAGAGTTGGGCGATTTGGTCAATTAGATAGGAGCTGGTGATACCAAATAACTGTAATAGTTCTTGAATTTCCGTCTTGGGAAATGGAGAAAGCTCGATATTCTTTATTAGAGGACGCCATTCCCCCCACTCCGGCGGAAGCTCAGGCCGGCCACTAATTACTACTAGTACCAGTTCAGCAAGATTGGCAAAAAAATCTTTTCGTATCCATCGATCCACGAGAACAGGAACAACCTCAAACCGGTCAAACATTACACAAATGTGCTTGGATTGTGCATACTTGTTGATATCTGCGAGTAGTTCTCTTGTCAAAGGATCTACAGGATTCACAAAGTAATCAGCATCACTTTTGTCGAGTTGCTGATAGATACGATTTATCACGAGACCATAATCCCCTTGCTCTATATCAAGACGCTCGGTCCCCGTTAATGATGATCCCTCTGGCGCTAGAACTGCAGCTTTAGATATCAAATCCAAAGCACGGATCGGTATGGATTCAAGCTTGCGAAGTTTTTTATCTAT
>Ga0315274_10001309_pt1 | contig 38335 bp, 36 predicted proteins | sample YL17G02_20_MG_FD_203700 | JGI IMG/M metagenome (GOLD analysis project Ga0315274, IMG submission 203700) | Sediment microbial communities from Yellowstone Lake, YNP, Wyoming, USA - YL17G02_20 | ecosystem: Environmental > Aquatic > Freshwater > Lake > Sediment | place: USA: Wyoming | collected...
GATAAAAGGGCTTCTTCTTGGCCCCCATCCGCTTCAACCTGATCTTCACTGCCATTGATAAACCCCCTTCTAAGATGTTACAAGGATTATCCACTCTTGTCCGATGATACACTCAATGAGCAATCCGCGACAAGCTCAATTTAAAGGGGCAGGGGAAGGCGAAAACCGCCCACTCGCTTACCCCCTCTGGTCCACTGCCGGATCGCCTTTTGCATTTGGGTAAAGCCCTTCAGGAGCTTATTCACCTCCATCACCGTGGTGCCCGAGCCCTGGGCGATCCTTCGTCTGCGATTCCCATCAATGATCTCAACGCGGCGACGCTCCTCCGGCGTCATCGAATTGATAATGGCCTCTATCTGCTTGATCTCGGAATTGTCGGGTTCGAGGGCCTCACCGGCTACGCGGGAGAGACCAGGCATCATCTTGGCCAGTTGATCGAGGGGCCCCATGGACTTCAAAGATTGAAGCTGCTCTTTGAAGTCCTCCAGGGTGAAAGAGTCCGTTTGCATCTTCTTCTGCAATTCCTCGGACTTCTTGCGGTCAAAGACCTCCTCCGCCTTCTCCACCAGGGTAAGGACATCCCCCATCCCCAGGATGCGGGAGGCCATGCGGTCTGGATAAAAAACCTCCAATGCCTCCGGCTTCTCTCCGGTACCTATGAATTTTATGGGCTTTCCCGTGATCGCCCGGATGGAGAGGGCCGCCCCTCCCTTCGCATCCCCGTCCAATTTGGTGAGAATGACCCCAGAGAGATCCAGCTCGGCGTCAAAAGAGGAAGCGGACCTCACCGCGTCCTGGCCGGTCATGGCATCTGCCACCATCAGGATCTCGGTGGGAGACAGGATCGCCTTGATCTGTCTCAACTCTTCCATCATCTCTGCGTCGATGTGGAGGCGGCCCGCGGTGTCCAATATGATCGCATCTAAGCCTTCGGAACGGGCAAAGGACAGGGCCCCCTGGGCGATGTTCAGAGGATTGCCGGCGCCTTCAAAGACTGAAAAGCCCAACTGCCTTCCCAAGGTCTTCAACTGCTCCTTCGCTGCCGGGCGATAGGTATCGGCAGCCACTAGTAGGCTTTCCTTTTTCGCTTGCCTGCGGAGATAGAACGCCAGTTTCGCGGCCGCGGTGGTCTTTCCCGAGCCCTGCAAACCGACCAGCATGAGGATGGAGGGAGGGGAGGAGAGCTGCAATCGGGTTTCCTTCTCTCCGAGCAGGCTCACCAGGCGATGAAAGACCACCTTGATCACCTGTTGCGCCGGAGATAAGCTCTCCAGGACCTCCTTTCCGATCGCCTCCTTCTTCGTCTCCTCCAGGAAGTCCTTCACCACGCGGAAGTGGACATCCGCCTCCAGCAGGGCAAGCCTCACCTCCCGCAGGGCCTCCGCGATATTTTCCTCCGTCAGTCGGCCGTGCCCGCGCAGCTTGCGAAAGATGACATCGAATTTCTGGGTCAGGGAATCAAACATAGCGCGACGAAACTATTTATTTATAATGAATTGGGCAGAAAAGTCAAGCCCAAAATCCCTTCCTCCCCCGAGATCTTCCCGCATCATTCTCTGTGTCCTATCGTCCTACCACTCTAGTCCCCTCTTCCGCCGCTCGATGGCCCCGTCGCACTCCGGACTAGTCATGCGGGGAAGCCCGGGGAGGTATGAGCCCCTGGTTTCAGGTGACCAAACGAAAAGAGGTCTACACCTGACACTCCTACCAATCTTGACCGGGAGGACGATTGCAGGTTTGGTAGAGGATATCCCAGCGGTTACTTATACCTCGACATTGGATGAGATCCATCGCACCCTCTACATCAGCCCCCAGGTTGAAGGACTCCTCGGCTTCACCCCAGAGGAATGGATGGACGATCCTCAACGGTGGATCACGCTGCTTCATCCCGAGGATCAGGAACGATTTTGGGCTGAGATGAAACGGGGTGTCTTTACGGGTTCTCCCTTTCAACTGGAATACCGCCTCCTCTCCCGCGAGGGAAGGGCCGTCTGGATCCATGATGACGCCACGATCGTCCGCGATGTCGCTGGCCAGGCCCGTTACCTGCAAGGGGTATTCTACGACATCACCGAGCGCAGGCGGGCAGAGGAGGCGCTGCGCCAGAGCGAGACGCGGTATCGTGCGGTGGTGGAGCAATCTGCTGACGGCGTCTTTCTCGCCGACGGGGAGTCCCGCCGCATCTTAGAATGCAACACCGCCCTCCAAAATATGCTGGGCTATTCCGCGGATAAAATCCTGAAGCTCACCACCTACGACTTCATCGTTGCCGATCGGGAAGATATCGACCGTCGCTTCCAGAAGGCGCTGGAGGAAAAGAGGCCCCAGACCTTCGAACGCCAGTACCGCCGCAAGGATGGATCGATCATTGATGTCTGGGGTAGCGCCCACTTCATCCCCTATGGCGGAAGGGATGTGATGTGCACCCTAGTTCGCGACCTCACCGAGCGCAAGAAGACCGAACAGGAGCTCCTCAAGGCCAGCAAGCTCGAATCGGTCGGCACCCTGGCAGGAGGCATCGCCCATGACTTCAACAATATATTGACTTCCATCCTCAGCAACATCTCCCTGGCCAAGAGCCAGATCAGTCCTCAGGATAAGATCTTTAAACGGCTGAGTGAGGCAGAGCGGGCGTCCCTGCGGGCCGAGGGCCTCACCCAGCAATTGCTCACCTTTTCCAAGGGCGGGGACCCAGTGAGGGAGACCACCTCGCTTCCCCACCTCCTCAAAGAATCCGCCCACTTTGCCCTCTCGGGCTCTAAGGTGGAATGTGAGTTTTCGCAGCCGGAAGACCTCTGGTCGGCGGATATCGATGAGGAGCAGATCAGCCAGGCCATCCAGAATCTGATCCTCAATGCCGATCAGGCCATGCCCCAAGGCGGAAGGATCGGGGTCACTGCGGAGAATGCCCAGCTGACGGACTGGGATCAGAGCATTGTCCCTCTCTCCGAAGGACGATATGTGAAGGTATCCGTCCGGGACCAGGGAATCGGCATCCCGCGAGAACATCTCTCCAAGGTCTTTGATCCTTTTTTCACCACCAAACAAAGGAGATCGGGACTGGGACTGTCCACCGCTTATTCGATCATCAAGAACCACGGCGGATACCTGAGCGTGGAGTCGGACCTGGGCAAGGGGACGACCTTTACCTTCTATCTCCCCGCCTCCTCCCAAGAGGCACCGGTGGAAAACACCAAGGAGGAGATCCCGATAACGGGCAAGGGAAGGGTACTGATTATGGATGATGAGGAGGGGATTCGGCTATCGGCAGCCGATGTGTTAGCCTACTTGGGGTATGAGGCGGCCTTGGCCAAAGACGGCTCGGAGGCGATTCAGCTCTACCGGGAGGCCAAGGAGTCTGGCCACCCCTTCGCGGCGGTGATCATGGACCTGACCATTCCCGGAGGCGTGGGGGGACAGGAGGCGATCCAGCGACTGCTGGAGTTAGATCCTGGGGTCAAGGCCATTGTCTCCTCCGGGTACTCCCAGAATCCCATCCTGTCCAACTTTCGAAAATATGGATTCTCCGGGGTTCTCACCAAACCCTATAAGATCCAGGAGATGGGCCAGATCCTGCAGGAGGTCCTGGGGAAGGAAGGTGAAATAGGCCATTAGATGAGCTTCCTCAAGCGATGAGCCAGTTGATGAGTCCGCTCAGGAAGCTGATGATGAGGGCACCCAGGACCGCAGGCCAGAACCCGTGGATGGTCAACTCGGGGGTCACCTTGGAGACCAGAAAGAGAAGAAAGCCATTGATGATCAGGGTGAACAGTCCCAGGGTAAGGAGGTTGAGGGGAAGGGTAAGGAGCAAGAGCAGAGGACGGATCAAGGCGTTAAATATTCCCAGGATGGCGGCGGCAATGATGGCCCCCTTGATGCCGCTGACCTCCAGGCCTTTGATGAAATGGGCGGTAATGAAGATGGCCACCGCATTGGCGGCCCAACGAAGCAGGATGCCTTTCACCCGAGTTCCCTCCCCGCCCTCCAAGGCCAGCCCCGCCGCTTCGAGAGAAGCCAGCGGAGCTGAACGACTTGGGGGATTGTCCTTTATCCCTTTAGTGCTTCCCCGGCACTGCCACCTCTCCCTTATTGGACCATAGAATATACATCTCCACGGCCTTCATCTTGGAGTCCTCATCGGAGAGCTTCTGGCCCTCGAGGGGATTCTCTATACACCAATTGATCATATCTCGCAGCAGGGCCACCTTTTTCAACTGGGTCTGGAACTTGGGATAGGTGTACGGGTGGGTATCCTTGCCATCGGGATGGCACATGTCACAGGAGATCCCATTGGTCCCCAGAGAGGAATCGTGGAAGATCCTGTAGCCTTCTTTCACCGCACCATCCAACTCCGTGTCCCAAGTTCTCATCTCTCTGCGGGTATGGGGTTCCCCCTTGTGAGCCAGGACGATAGGAGCCTCCGGGGATTTGGCCTGTTTCATTTTCGCCCACTCCTCCATCAGGCGGGCGGCCACCTGTTGTGCGGCCTCCCGGGACATCCTGCCGGTCCTTTCGGAGTCTGCCACCTGCACGGCCACCTTAGTCTCCCCATCACACAGTTTGAAGACCCGTCCTTCGGAGGCGACGCCCCTCATCTCTTCCCCACAGGGCACCGAACCCAAGGATTTCACCTCAGGGGAAGGATTCCCAAAGGCGGCAAAGGAAAAGGCAATGAGCCCCACGGCCAGCATGGCCAGCAAAGTGAATGGAGCAGATTTCTTTCGCATCTTCGACCTCCTTCTTCCTCCCGGGATTAATAGTGGGGTCCCACCTCGTAAGGATCGGGAAGGGTAGCCTCGTTGACCGTGGAGAGCCATTCATAGCTTACCTTCGTTGGCTTGCGCCCCCACAGGTTATAGTTCTTGTTGACCCCGCCGTTGGCCAGGACCTCCACCGTTCCCCACCCGCAACCGTCGAATTGATCGAAGGGATCCGCCCGATCCTGCTGGGCCGTAAAACGCGGGAGTCCCTTATGGGCATATGGCCAAGGCCAGGCAGTGGAGAGGACCCCATGGAATCGAATAGTCCCGATGCGGTTGGTGAGCACCTGATGCGTGTGGGCATGGACCACCGTGACCCGCTGGAAGGGGGCCAGGATTGCCTGCACCTGTTCCGCATCATCGGTCCAGAAGTTCCAGTTCTTGTAATACTTGTACAGGGGAGAGTGGGAGAAGACGATGATCGGCCTCTCCAGGGGGACGGCAGACAGGTCCTTGTTCAGCCACTCCCTCTGCGCCTCTCCCACCGTGAAGGGCCGGCCATTGGGGTTGTCCAATTGGGCCATGGCCTTCATCCGCTCCATGGGCGATAGCTTGGGGGCGGTCCAGTAGTCCTCTACAATCACGCTATTCAGGACCACGCAATGGATCCCCTTGTGGTCGAAGGAATAGGTATCCGGGCCAAATAGCTCCCGCCAGTGCTCTCCCATATCCAGGTACCAATCGTGCTCTCCCACCATCATAACCCTCTTGGCCCGGACGCCGTCCAGGATCTCCTTGCCCAGGTCCAGCTCCCCCTTCTGCCCCAATTGCGCCAAGTCTCCCCCAAAGAGGACAAAATCGGGTTGCGGGTCCAGGGCATTGACATCGGCCACCGTCTTTTCAATGGACCTGACAAAGCGTTTATTCAGCTTCTTCTCATAGAGATGGGCATCTGAGATATAGGCGAAGGTGAAGGGTTGGGCCTCCGGCCCGGCCTCGGCCGATTGCGGGCCGGACCAGCCGAAGCCATCCAGCAAGCTGGCCAGCCCAGCGGCCGCAGCCCCCTGAGCGGATACCTCCAGGAATTCCCTCCGACTGAATTTCCTCTCCATAATGTTGCACCTCCCTTCTCTCCAGGTCCTCACTTAGAGGGACTGGGAGCACCGATCTTTTCCACCTCCGGGCTGGTGAGAGATTTCATAAAATCCACCAGGTCCTTCTTCTCCTGTTCCGTCAGGTTCAGGGGTCGAATTCCCCCATCCAGGTGCCGGTTGGGCACCCCTCCCTTATTATACAGCTCCACCACCGATTCCAGGGTGGCCTCGCTGCCATCGTGCATGTAGGGGGCGGTGAGGGCCACACTGCGAAGGTTGGGGGTCTTGAAGGCCCCTACATCCTTGTCCTCCTTGGTCGCCAGGAATCGGCCCAGGTCTGGACTCGGTTTGTCCATCCCCACTCCCACATTGTGGAACTTATTGTCGGTGAACAGGGCGTAGGAAGAAAGGATTTCGTGGCAGGTAACGCACCTCCCTTTCTCCCGAAAGACCTCCAGCCCTCGTTTGGCTGCGGGGGAGATGGCGTTCTCCTCTTTTCCATACAGGTACCGATCGAAGGGGGAATCCCCTGCCAGCAGGGTTCGCTCATAGGCCGCGATCGCCTTCACGATATTATCCGCCGTCATCTTCCCCTCGAAAACCTCTCCAAAGGCCTTCTGGTATTCCGGGATTTTTTTCAATTTCTCCGCCAGGGTATCCAGTGAGGGCATGCCCATCTCCACGGGATTGACGATGGGGCCTTTGGCCTGCTCCTCCAGTGAAGGCGCCCTCCCATCCCAGAATTGCAGATCATAGAGGGCGGCATTCAAGCTCGTGGGGGAATTTCGATTCCCCAGCTTCCCCTGGATCCCGATGCCCACTTTTTCACTGTCGGCAAAGCCCTTCTTCGGGTCATGGCAGGTGGCACAGCTCACGGTGTCATCCACCGAGAGCCGCTTGTCAAAATAGAGTTGTCTCCCCAACTCGATCTTGGCCGCGGTCATCGGGTTCTCCTGGGGCACCTCCGGATCGACGAGCCCCAAAGGAACCTTGACGGGGTAGTCCGAGGCAGTGGAAACTGAGGGCGAACTGGGGCGAAAGATCGCCGTCGAAAAGATGACCAGAAATCCCAAGAGAGACAATCCCAAAACGAAGAGGCCCCACCTCCCCGGATCACCCCTCATCCTTTTGCTCATAGGATCCCCTCCTCTCTCTTTCAGGGTAAATCGAACCCCCTCATCCCCTTCGCCAGGCGCGCACGAATCCCGACGCCTCCTCCTACGACCTCCACAACCCGTGAATGTTGCAGTAGGCGCGCGCCCCGATCTTTCCCCCCTCTATTTTAAACTCTGCCTCCGGATGCTCGCCTGGCCTCAGCGATTTCCGGCAGATTTTCCCCTCAACCAGGATCTCGATCCATTCGATGTAATGCTTCTCCTCCATGGGGTGCGGGATCGAACCGACCTTGACCTTGGTACCCCCCTCAGTCCGCTCGATTACCGGGAGGTGTTTCTCTTTGCCCGCATCCTCCGTCTTCTCCAAGAGCAGCTCCATGGGCTGCCCGCAGCAGACCAGCTCTCCGGCCCCCGCGTGGAGCACCTCCACCATGTTACCACACACATTACACTTGTAGACCTGCCTTAGTTCCGTCATTTTCCGCTCCTATTCAGATTTCCTCTAACAACGTGAACAAGGTGTCGTGGTGGTCTACCTCTTCGTCCTTCTTCGTGGCGGCCACCCTCTGTCTTCGAATATAGATTCCGCCCTCTCCTTCCAGATTCTCCTCATGCTATTTTATCCCTTTGGCGCGGCAAGTCAACAGTTTCCTATCCCAATCATCCTCTAGATGCCGGGGATACAGCCAGGGGCCCGTACCATCAAGACCGGGACACAGGCGGAACGGAGGATTCGGTCGGCAACGCTCCCCCAGTACCAGCGGCTGACCCCGGAACGCCCATGGGTGGCAATCACAATCAGGTCCACCTCGTGTTTCTTAGCATATTCTGCAATGGCCTCGGCCCCCTTCCCCAAGAGGACCTCCGATTCTACGCTGATGCCAGAATCCCGCAATTGCTGCGCCCGCTGCTGGAGGTATTTCTCCGCTTCGGACCTCCGCCCCGATTCGAGCCGATCGAGTTCGTCCTGAGTGAAAGCCAAGGAGGTGTCGGGCGCCAACGCCAGCGGCTCCACCGCACGCACTAAATGGACATCCCTCACCTTGCAGCCCTGGCTGATCGCCTCCACATGAGGAAGCACGCACTCTGCCAGCTTTGAGCCGTCCAATGGGACCAGAATCTTCTGATACATAGCTCCTCCTTTGCATAAGGTTTTGAAGCCCTTCCCCTCTGCCGCAGGTCGGGGCGATCATGTCCGCTCTTCACTTCAACGGATTCGGGCGATTGCCCCAGATCCCCCAAGACGCCAGAGGGCCCCTATTACTTCGCTTCTATCTTGAGCGGTATATTGGGCACGATCACCTGCTCGTTAGCCCGGGGATCCCCAGGCTTCAGATCCTCACTTCGCAGGAAGATGCGGGAATTGCCGTGGCAGCCATTGCAGGTCCGGCTCCGATAGGTCACCCTCTGAATATTATGGGGGGAGGTGTCCTTCCAGTTTGGGATCAGATCGTAATCGGGAAGCGCGTCTTTTAGCCTCGCCTCAAAGGTATCGCGGACGATCGGGTTATGCCGCAATAGGGTATAGCGGTAAGGCCTGTCCGGCCTGAGGCTTTTTCCTATTTTGAACTGCAGCTGGGACCTGGATCCCTTTCCGATGTGGCATTCGTAGCAACCTTTGTAAAGGACGGCGTGGCAGACTTGACACTGGAAATCCCTTCCGTGGACATTGTGGGCTCCGATCGCCGAGGGACCCTGGAATTGGTCCTGGTGGCAGCTGAGGCAGGAGACCTTGGAGATCAAGGGATATCGATCCTGGTAAGGGGTCTCGGTCCCGTGAAATTCCTGAGGGTTGTGGCAGTCGAAGCAGTCCATTTTCGCCTTCGCAAAATGGACATCCGGAGGCTGTCCCTCGTGCCTCCCATAGAACTCGGGCGAGACGCGCCCTCCATGGCAACTCCCGCAAGTCTTATCGGGAGGTGGCCTCTTGAAGAATTGATGTCCGGCGAGCAGCCCGCCGCCTCCTGAGGGATGCCGGCTGATGTGGCAGTGGCCGCAGGTCGCGTGGCATCCGACGCAATTTGACTGGTAGATCGGCTCCAGATCGTTCCAGCGAGAGCCCGCCCGGATCTTGAGCACGGTCTCGTATCCCTTGACCGTGGCATGAATGGAGGTCTGGTATCTCTCGGCAATCTGAGCGTGGCAAGGGGCGCAGGCCTGGTTGGCATTGGCGGAGGGATCCCTAATCAGGTCCCGGTGGGCCTGAGCCTTTTCAGGGGCGGCCGGTTTTCCCCCATGGCAAGCGGGACAGCCCAAGGCGCCATGCCTGGAGGCCACAAAGGCGGGGTCCACCCAGTAGAGCTCCGTCCGATCCCCCACCGGGGGAAGAGTCCCCGCTCAGCTCTCCTCCTCTTCCGCCGGACTCGGCGCAGGAAGGGGGGAGAGAAAGATCTTAAGGAGGGACTTGTCGGTATGGCAGGTCTCGCAGCTATCCTTTGCGGTCAGGCCAACTTGCGGGGGCCAAAGGCAAGAGACCATCAACAGAAAAAGGAAGACACACAACGCTTTGACCACGTCCTTTCTCTCCACCCCGGAAATCATCCCTCTTCACCCCTTTAGATCCGGATCCTCCGTCAGGGGATCCCCCTGATCTCACCGATGATGCACATCATCCGCTCTTCCCTTGGCTTGAATCCGCGGTCTCTCCTTTTTCCCTCCCCTCTTCTTTCATGAAATCCCGCAGCTGTCGGGCCAATTCCTGGAGCCTTCTATTGACTCGATCGTTCACCGTATCCGGTTCGAAGGTCAGGTCCGCCCTCTTCTGTCCTGCCTGCTGCCCAGTCAGGATCTCGATCCCCTCGTCGATGGTCTTGACCGGCCAGATATGGAATTTCCCTTCCCGCGCCGCCTGCACTACCTCCTCCTTCAACATCAGGTTGGAGAGGTTGGATTCGGGAATGATCACCCCCTGGGCTCCAGTGAGGCCCTTGGCCTGACAGATCTGAAAGAATCCCTCAACTTTCTGGTTGACCCCCCCAATCGCCTGCACCTGACCCTTTTGGTTGACCGATCCGGTCACCGCGATTCCTTGGCGGATGGGGAGGCCCGAGAGGGCAGAGAGCAGGGCATAGAGCTCGGTGCTGGAGGCAGAATCCCCCTCCACCTCCTCATAGCTCTGCTCGAAGACCAGCCGAGCCGAGAGGGCCAGGGGTTTATCCTGGGCATAGCGATCTGCGAGGAAGCCTCCGAGGATCATGACCCCTTTGGTGTGAATGCGGCCGCCCAGTTTGGACTCCCTTTCGATATCGATGATCCCCTCTCGCCCCAGGCCAACGCTTACGGTGATGCGATTGGGCCGGCCGAAGGCGAAATCTCCCAGACTGATGACTGCCAGGCCGTTCACCTGCCCCACCACCTCCCCTTCGGTATCGATGCAGAGGACCCCCTTGGCAATCAGATCGTTGATCCTCTCCTGGATCAGGTTGGAGCGATAGATCCTCTCCTCGATCGCCTTTTCCACCTCGCCCCGCGTAACCAGCGATGATCCCGCTGACGAGGCATAATGATTGGCCTCCCGCATGATATCGGAAATCTCAATGAAACGCGTTGAGAGCTTCTCCTGGTCCTCGGCCAGCCGCGAGCTGTGCTCAATGACCTTGGCCACCGCCCCTGCATCCATATGCCTCAGGCGTTCCCTGCAGCAGAGGGACCAGAGAGAGGCCGCATAGGTCTTAATATTCTCCTCTGTCCAATCCATGCGGGTATCAAAGTCGGCCTTTACCTTGAACAGCTCGTTGAAATCCTCGTCATAGGCGAAGAGGAGGTGATATAAAGCCGGGTTGCCTATGAGGATGACCTTGGTCTCCAGGGGGATGGGTTCCGGGCTCAGGCTCTTGGTGGCAATGAAACCGAGCCTTTCGCCCGCCTCCTCAATGGCGATCTCCCGATTGCGGATGGATCTCTTCAACCCATCCCAGGAGAAGATATTGCGCAACAACTCCTCCACTTGCACCACCAGATAACCCCCATTGGCCCGGTGGAGGGATCCGGCGCGAATCATGGTGAAATCCGTTACCAGGGCTCCAAACTCTGATTCCTTTTCGATACGGCCGAAGAGATTATTGTTGGTAGGATTGAACTCCATGACCACCGGGGCCCCGGTCATCCCCGAATTATCCACCACCACATTCACCTGATATTTCCGGAAGGCAAGCTCCCTCAATCTGGCCATGGGGAGAAGCATCTCGCTGGACCCCTCGCCCCCCCCTCGAAATTGGCCGATGTTCTCCAGGATGTCCTCTTGGACCTCTTTCAGGTAATTCAGAACCTGGGGGAGATCTTCATATCTCTCTTTCAGATCGTTCAGGAGATACCCCACCGCGAAGAGGGCTACCTCTCGATCCAAATTCTGCAGTTCCTCATTGGTCTCCTTCTCCGCGGCCTTGAGCTCCTTCGTGGCGGCCTTGAGCTCCTCTTCCACCACGCTGCGTCTTTTGAGGATCTCCTCTTTCCTCTCCGGGGGCAAGGCCATGAAGTCCTGATCGCTCATGGGATTCCCATCCACCACCGGGATGATCAGCAGACCAACCTGGGAGGACTGGATCAGAAACCCCTTCTCCTGTGCCCTCTCCCCCAGGCGGGTGAACAGCGCCTCTCTCTTTTTGCGCAGCCCGTCCCCGATTCGCTCCCTCCTCATCGTATAGTCTTCCTTCTCGAAGACTCTCGGGATCTCGCGGCGGGCCTCCTCCACCAGTTTGCGCATATCCTCCTGCAGGACCTTCCCCTTGCCAGGAGGCAATTTCATGGCCTTGGGAAAATAGGGGTCCTTGAAATGATGGACGTAACACCAATCGGTGGGGACCTCCTTTTGGCGAGCGAGTTCCTCCAAAAAGGCCTTCACCGCAGTCGTCCTTCCGGTGCCTGGCAGGCCGGCCACATAGATATTGAAACCATGCTCCTGAATGGCCAGTCCAAATTGCAGGGCCCTGATCGCACGGGCCTGACCGATGATGCCTTCCACCGGCTTTAGTCCTTCTGTGGTGCGGAATCCGAGAGAGGACGGATCGCAGATCCTCCGGAGCCTTTCTGCCGGAACCTCTGGGTGCATCGCTTCACCTCCTGGAGAGATTGGGTCAAATGGAAAACACCTCTGCCCCTTACGCCGGGATGCCGGCTTGGAAGCTACCCGGGCGAGGGCCGCCAGGAATGCACTCGCCATGGCCTTTCGAATTCCAGGGCCTCCCCGTCTGCAAAATCATATTCATCTTGCCTTCATCCGTCAAGAAAAGAGTGGGCGGATGGCTGAGGAGGGAAGGGGATAGCCTTCCCCCCTGACCGAGACTGATGTCGCGCCCGATGCCGTCAGGAACCGGGGATTTCCTCTCTTGAGGGAATAAATTCCTTGCCAGATGCGGCAGGCAAAGGTAAGATATCTTGGGCCGCCTGGGCTCCCACTTGAGACATCGGAGGCAACGAGGATGACCGAAAAAGCAGACCTGGGGATCTCCCCCGGAGAGGCGAAGGAGATCTTTCAACAGTATGTAAAGGCGGAGAACCTAACAAAGCACTGCCTCGCCAGCGAGGCCATCATGAGGGCTTTGGCCAGAAGGTTGGAAGCGGATGAGTCCCTTTGGGGGACCGCGGGACTCCTCCACGACCTGGACTTTGAGGAGACCAAGGAGGATCCGGCCTCTCACGCCCTGAAGTCCTCCCAGATTCTGAGCGACAAGGGAGTAAACCCCGTCATCATCCAGGCCATCAAGGCCCACAATGCAGAGGCCCTGGGCATCCACAAGGCACAACCCCTTGACTTTGCCCTGGCCGCCGCCGAAAACCTCACCGGCCTCATTGTGGCGACTGCCCTGGTCTATCCCGACAAGAAGCTGAAGAATGTCAAGGCCTCCTCGGTCATCAAGCGCATGAAGGAGAAGGCCTTTGCCAAGAATGTCAACCGCGAGGCGATCCGGGAAGGTGAGAAGCTCGGATTGTCCCTGGAGGAGTTCGTGGAGATCAGCCTGAGGGCCATGCAGGAAATCAGCGAGATACTGGGGTTATAGGGTCAGCCGATGTATAGGCCGAGTCGACGAAAAAGATCCCTCTCGATCGCATCCTGGGCCCTGGTTTCAGCCTACCTTTCGTTCCTACTTCCTGCAGGGGCGCAGCAGGCATCCCTGGAGACCTCTTGCGATCGAGTCGTGGATGGGTGGACCCTCCATTCTCCCGACTTCGGAGAGATCGGACTCCTGGGAGTCCAGTCTCTCGAGGGAAAGGAAAGGACGGAGCTGGAGGCGAAGATACAGAAGGGCCTGGCCTCCCTGGTGGAGGGAAAGAGGATCAGGCTGGAATTTGATGGACCCACGGAGGATGCCCAGGGAAGACTCCTCGCCTATGTTCAGGTGGGGCAGATCACCTTGAACGGTTGGATGCTGAGAAATGGCTATGCCCGAGCCTCCTCTGCCCTCCTCACCCTCAAGCATTACCAATTCTTTCAAGATCTGCAAAAGGAGGCCAGGGAGAACCAGCGGGGGGTCTGGGGCCTTTCTTCGGCCTCAGCCGCGGGGAATACTCCAGCCCCGGAGAAGAAAAAGATCATCGCCAGCAAGAAGAGCCGATACTATTATCGGCCCGGCCAGCACTATTATGATAAAGTCGACCTTCGGGATCGCATCTATTTCGACAGCGAGGAAGGAGCCCAAAAGGCGGGCTTCCACCCTTACTTGAAGGATTAGCCCAACCATGGGAGGGGACCGCAGAACGGCTGAGAGGCCATGCGAAGGGATAGCCTATGGAGAAATTGATCCTGGCCCTGGATGTAGAGACCGCCGAAGAGGCGGCAAGGTTCGCCGATCTATTGAAGGGAAAGGTGGGCGCTTTCAAGGTCGGATCTCAGCTTTTCACCGCGAATGGGCCGGCGGTGGTGGAAATGATCCACGGCCAGGGCGAAAAGGTCTTCCTGGACCTGAAGTTCCATGACATCCCCAACACCGTAGCCGGTGCGGTCACTGAGGCCTGCAGGTTAGGGGTCTTTATGCTCACCCTCCACGCCTCCGGGGGATCGGAGATGATGGAGGCCGCCGTGGCTGCCGCCCACAAGATGGCCTGCCCTGGCCGACCCCGGCCAATCCTCTTGGCGGTCACGGTGCTCACCAGCCTGAACGAGACGGCCCTGCGGCAAGAGTTGGCCATTGAAAGGCCACTGGGCCAGCAAGTGGTGCATCTGGCGCAGATGGCGAAGAGAGCCGGGCTGGACGGGGTGGTCGCCTCTCCGCAGGAGATCCGCGAGATCAGAGCCGCAACTGGGCCGGGCTCCCTGATCGTCACCCCCGGGGTGCGGCCGACATGGGCTGCGGCTGGGGATCAGAAGCGCATCATGACCCCGAAAGAAGCCATTGAGGCCGGTGCCGATTATATTGTGATCGGGCGCCCCATCCTCGCGGCCCCGGACCCGGCGGCCGCGGCAGAAAAGATCATCGAGGAGATCCTCCTCGCAGGCCACTAACAAAGAGGCAATCCGTCTGCGCCTTGCCCAGATCCAGGCCGTTGCAGACGGCACCCAGGACGACCGGGTGGTGAGGATCCAGACCGACGCCGGCATCGAGGGGATCAAGGGCCAGGGCTTGGGGTTTCCTTGAACTGGGAGGCGGTGGAGAGATTCGAGGTCAAGTCCCTGGAGGTAGGGCCCCAATAGAGAAGGCCTGAGAGGGAAATTGCCTGGAGCAAGGCAAGTGGAATTACCTGAGAAGGGGGAACGTCATGGGAATTGCTGGCAATCCTAAGTCCCTGGCCATGGATATCGCCGATGGCTTCGTCGCACTGAGCCCATCCGGGCTCAAAAGATACAGTCCCTCCGACCTCAAGACGATCCACAGCAATCTGAATTTGGTGCTCCGAGAGGTCAGGGGGGAGGTCATCCCGCCTGAGGACCTGATGGCCATCAAGAAGAAGAATTTGCGCATTCAACGGATCAACCAGGCCCTGCTCATGCTCTCCAATTACTGCCGGCAGCAAAAGATCCCCCTATAAGCACTGAGCACGCGGGAAGGATCGCAACGGCAAGCGGACAGAGGGAGGGCACATTCTACGAGAAAGGAAGGGAAGTGATGGATCGTGCGATCAGCCCCGAGGAGATCCTGAAAGCCTTCAAGGATTGTGGAGCCTTGTTGGAGGGGCATTTCCTCTTGAGCTCCGGCCTGCACAGCTCCCAGTACCTGCAATGCGCCCTGGTCCTGCAATATCCGCCTCATGCTGAGACGCTTTGCAGCCTCTTATCTCGGCCCTTTCAGGGAGAGGGAATCGAGGTGGTCGCCGCCCCGGCCCTGGGAGGAATCATCGTAGCCCACGAGGTGGCGCGCGCCCTCGGGGCTCGATCCGTCTTCACCGAGCGAGTCGAGGGACATATGGCGTTGAGGCGCGGCTTTCAGATCTCGCCGGGAGAGCGTACCTTGGTGGTGGAGGATGTGGTGACTACCGGAGTCTCCACCCGCGAGGTCGTGGGCGTGGTGGAGGAACAGGGGGGGATAGTGGTCGGGGTGGGATGCCTGGTGGACCGAAGCGTTGGGGTTCATTTCGAGGTCAAGCGGCATGCCCTGCTTCAGCTAAAAATCCCCAATTACCTCTCCGAGGCCTGTCCCCTGTGTCAGCAGAGAAAGCCCCTGGTGAAGCCGGGCAGCCGCCAGGCCAGGCCGAGTGGGCAATGAGGATGGACCTCTTCCCGGAAAAGCCCGTCCCTTCTTCCTCCCGGTTTGCGCCCCTGGCCGACCGCATGAGGCCAAAGGATCTGGGGGAATTCATGGGACAGGGACACATCTTGGGAGAAGGAAAGCCCTTGCGGCAGGCCATCCTCCAGGATGAGCTCTCCTCCCTCATCCTCTGGGGGCCGCCCGGCTCGGGAAAGACCACCTTGGCCCAGATCATCGCGGCCATGACCGGATCCCATTTCATCCCCTTTTCTGCCGTCACCTCCGGGATCAAGGAGATCAGGGAGGTCATCAAGGCCGCCGAGGAGGAGCAGCGGTACGCGGGTAAGCGCACCATCCTCTTTATCGACGAGATCCACCGCTTCAACAAGGCGCAGCAAGACGCCTTCTTGCCCCATGTGGAGAAGGGGACCATCATCCTCATCGGGGCCACCACCGAGAATCCCTCCTTCGAGGTCATCGCCCCCCTCCTCTCCCGCACCAAGGTCTTCGCCCTGAATCCCTTATCAGAGGAGGATCTGGTCACCATCCTGAAACGGGCCTTGGCCGATGCAGAGCGAGGCCTGGGCGGGATGAAGACGGAAGTCACGGAGGAGGCCCTGCGCTATATGGCGGCCCTTGCCGATGGGGATGCCCGGCGGTCCCTCAACACCCTGGAGATGGCAGTATCGACCACCCGACCCGACCCGGAGGGGGTGCGCCACATCAGTCTGGCCGTGGCAGAAGAGGCTGGCCAGCGGAAGGCACTCCTCTACGATCGAGCCGGCGAGGAGCACTACAACCTGATCTCCGCCCTCCATAAGAGCCTGCGGGACAGCGATCCGGATGCGGCCCTTTACTGGCTGGGGAGGATGTTAGAGGCGGGAGAGGATCCCCTCTATCTCGCCCGGCGCATGGTGCGATTCGCCTCTGAGGACATTGGCAATGCCGATCCCGCCGCCCTGCAGATAGCGGTGGCGGCCAAAGAGGCCTATCACTTCTTGGGATCCCCGGAGGGGGAATTGGCCTTGGCCCAGTGTGCGGTCTATCTGGCCACCGCCCCCAAGAGCAATGCCATCTATGCTGCCTTCCAAGAGGTCCAAAAGGACATCCAGGGACAGCCGGCTTTGCCCGTTCCCCTCCACCTGCGCAATGCGCCCACCTCCCTCATGGCCCAATTGGGCTATGCCAAGGGTTACCAGTACGCCCACCACTTCCCCGAGGCCCATGTGGAGCAGGAACATCTGCCGGAGAACCTGCGGGGCAGGATCTACTACCACCCCTCGGATCGGGGCCACGAAGGAAAAATCAAGGAGGTTTTAGAGAGGCGGCGAAGGAGGAAGGAAGATCAGGAAAAGTAGGAGGGGATTCATTTTCCCCTTGCGGAAGAAATGGAGACGTGCTATAGGAGTTAGGTGTCAAAGGCTTTTCACGAAACCTTCCTTGCACCAAAGCACCCTTTGAATGAACAACCGAGCACATCTCTCTTTATGCGATTCGCCTGGTGACTAAAACAAGAAAGGTGGTGATGGCTCAGCGAGATCAGTTCGACCGGGAGAAGGATTGCGGGGGAACGGAGATGGAGTGCACTCAGGGCTGGATTGGATAGGAGGAACGAGGAACCATGGTAAAAACGAGCAGACTATTAGGCGTATTGGTCCTCAGCCTGACGATTGGCCTTTTCACCGGCACCACCTTTGCCGGTCAAGCCTACAGTTATGCACCTGGCGATGAAGTAGGGGCCCTCAATGAGATGACCCCGGCCTCGGTGGTGGCGGCGGCAAAGGAAGTGAAGACGGGAAGAGTTTACGACCTGGATCCCGGCCGCTTCCGGGGAATGCCCCTGTGGCCCGGACATCCACCCTATGAAGTGGTCACCTTCCGCACCCCTCTGGGAGAATACAACCAGAAGGATCAGGCATGGCTGCTGAGCAACAACGATGCCCACATCGGCTTCATCAGCGAGGTGATGATCGGCTGCATGCACACCGGATGCCACATGGATAGCCTGGCACACATTACCGTGGGCCAGGACAACCACTGGTATGGTGGCTTCAAGGAATCGAAGGATTTGGGAGACTGGGGCCCGTTGAAGGCCGATATCTCCACCACCCCCCCGGTGGTCACGCGGGGCGTCCTGATCGATGTAGCCGCCTATAAGGGCGTGAAGATGCTTCCGGCCGCCTATTGCATCACCGTAGCCGACCTGAAGGGCGCCCTGGCGAAGCAGGGAACTGTGTTAAAGCCCGGAGATACGGTGCTGGTCCGAACTGGCCAGCTTTCGGTTTGGCCCGACAAGGCAGAGATGGGCAAAGGCGGTGGCGCGGGCTTAGGACTGGAGGCGGTGAAGTGGTTGGCGATCAATAACAAGACGATCCTGATGGGAGTCGATCAGGCCGCCTTTGAGTGCGATTCCCCTGATCCCACCAACCCCCATCCGGTTCATCAGTTCATGCTGATCGAAAATGGCATTCACATCATGGAGTTTACCTACCTCGAAGACCTGTCCAAGGACAAGGTCTACGACTTCATGTTTGTAGTGTGCCCCCTGAAGAACAAGGGCTGCACTGGCTCCATGATCCGTCCCATCGCGGTGAACTGATTCTGATTGAAGAAGGAAGGACGCTGGTAGCGGCTTTATGATGTGTGCTTCTAACACGCCATTTCAGCTCTTAGCACTGAATTGAAGTGAACCCTTCCGTAACCCCCCATAAGGCCCCTCGGCCCTGCCGAGGGGCCTTTCTTATTGCTCCTCTCTGACGGCGGGATTCGGCCCCCAGGCCCAAGCTCACCTCTTGATCCCCAACCAACCGGTGGCCCAGCCCTCTTTTGTCTTCACCGCCCCCTCGGGACAGAGCTCCTGGCAGCAGAAGCAGCGGATACACCTTCGCTCCTCAATCACCAATTTCCCCTTATCTTCCCGAATCGCTTGAGAGGGACAGGCTTGGCTGCAAGTATAGCAAAGGGCGCACTGGGCCGCATCGATCCGCGGGCGGGCGGTGAGGGCACCCCGCAGGGCCCGGTGGAGGAGGGGGGGGATCCCCCAGCCCAGGTCCAGGGAGCGGGGAGGCAGAAAGGCGGAGGGGCGCAGGTCCTCCAACGATTCACCTACGATCTGAAACTGGCCGAAATCTTGGGGCAGGAGTCCTCTTCGCTGGGCAGCCTGCAGGATAGGAAAGGAGGGCAAGGGGATCCCAAGCAGCTCGGCAACGGCCCTGTCCAAGCCCACTCCATCCTCGCTGGCCGCCAGAAGACGGATCCAGCGGGGGCTCCCCCCATTGCCTGGCCCATCCCCCTCCATCCCTAAGATCCCATCCAGGATGTTGAGGCGGGGTCTCATCACCAGAAAAAGCTCCACCAGCATCTGGGAAAATAGCTCCCGGTCCACACCCGCCTGAAGATGCCACTGGGCCTTCCTCTTCCCCGGGATGCAGCCGAACATGTTCTTCACGCTGAGGGTGAGGGTCATCTGGCTGTGGGTCTTGAGCTTCGGCAGATTGATGATGCCATCGGCCTCCAGGGCGGCCTGGGCCACCTCGATCCTCTTAAAGCGTGAATCGGGTAACACCTTAACCTCCCGCGGCTGGTCGAAGTCAATAAGCCCCACCCCAGCCCGCGCTGCCACCCCCTGGATGCCCGCCCTCTCTGCTGCCTTGGCCAGGCTGGCCATGCCCGGGCTATCCCCGATGAGCGGGTATCCTCCTGCCTCTCTCACCAGTTCGATGGCCGCCTTGACCACCGCCGGATGGGTGGTGATCGCCTTCTCCGGGGGGGCCGGGGAGAGCAGGTTGGGCTTCAGCAGGATGCGTTCGCCCGGGCGAACGAAGTGGTCGATACCTCCCAGGAGATCGACCGCCCTCCGCATTGCCCGGTAGACGGCGCGGTCATCGTAGTCTGGTTGATGGATTAAAGAGATGGAAGGGGACATAAGGGACTTGGGGATGAAAGGGGAGTTTAGAGATGGAGCAGCTTGGCCTGCCGGCGGCGAGCTGCCTTCGGGAGCCTTCTTGCCATGCCTTTCTTTTTGTGAGGACGGTCCTCCTCTTCTTCTTGGTCCTTCTTGGCAGAGGGTAAATCACGGGCCATGATCCTCTGCTCAAACTCCTCGGCCCCGATTGCGGTCGCGCCCTGCCGCTCGGCAAAGGAAGCAAGCGCCCGGTCAGAGGTCACGATCACCACGCCCTCCCGACCGGCCGCCGCCAGGCGTTTGATCACCTCGTCCGCCGTCTCCCCTCTGCGGGAATAGACGATGGAGACGCCTTGGGACCATTCCTGCCTCTGCGAGGAGTCGCCCCCTGATCCGGCGTCAAAGACCACCTGAATCTGATGTCTCTTCCTCCGCTGGTACTCAGAAAGCCTCCTCACCAACTCTCTGCGGCCCGCCTCCAGGTCTTGCCGTTCGAGCTGGCTCAGATCAGGGGATTGGCGAATCAGGTTGTAACCATCCACGATGACTCGCATGGCATTGCCCTCTGCGGTGCAATCTGAGGTGTCGTCCGTGGCGGAAGAGGCCCTCCTTGCTCGCAGTCCTTCACCGGATCTGGGAGGTCAGCTTCATGGCGCAGAACTCGCCGCACATGGTGCAGGTGTCCTCTCCTGAAGATCTTCTCTCCTTCCGATATCTTCCCGCCTTCTCAGGATCGATGGAGAGTTCGATCTGCCTTTCCCAATGTAAGGCCTTCCTTTCCTTGGCCATCTCCTGATCCCAGGCCCAGGCGCCCGGTATCCCCTTGACCAGGTCGGCCGCATGGCCGGCAATGCGGGCAGCGATCACCCCTTCTCTGACCTCCTCTACTGTTGGAAGCCCCAGGTGCTCGGAGGGGGTCACATAGCAAATGTAATCCGCCCCGGCGGCGGCGGCCAAGGCCCCCCCGATGGCTGCAGTGATGTGATCATATCCCGGGGCGATATCGGTCACCAAGGGTCCCAGGACATAGAAGGGGGCGCCCCGGCAGAGCCGCTTCTGAAGCTTGATATTGGCCTCGATCTGGTCCAGAGGGACATGGCCTGGGCCCTCTACCATCACCTGAACTCCGGCCGCCCAGGCCCTGTCTACCAACTCCCCCAAGATGATCAGCTCTTGGATCTGGGCACGGTCGGTGGCATCCGCCAGACACCCGGGCCGCAACCCATCCCCCAGGCTCAGGGTCACATCGTGCTCAGCCGCGATCCTCAGAAGACGGTCATAATTCAAGTAAAGTGGGTTTTCCCGGTTGTTACGCACCATCCAACAGTTGAGGAATGCGCCGCCCCGGCTCACGATGTCCGTAACCCGACCCTGCACTTTGAGGCGGTTGATGGTCTCCAGGGTAACCCCGCAATGGACGGTGATAAAATCGACGCCTCCCTTCGCCTGTCGCTCGATCACCTCGAAGAGCTCATCCTCTTGCATCTCGGTGATGCCTCCGTGGCGCTCCATTGCCTCTATGGCCGCCTGGTAGATGGGAACGGTCCCCAGCGGCAGGGGGGTGGCGTTGAGGATGGCGGCACGCGTCTTGCCGATGTCCCCCCCGGTGGAGAGGTCCATGATCGTGTCCGCCCCTGCCTTGGCCGCCTCCTTGGCTTTCTCCACCTCCTTCTCCATGTCGGGATAATCCAAGGAGGTGCCCACATTGGCATTGACCTTGGTGCGAAGACCGTAGCCAATCCCCATCGGGCGTAGGCCGCGATGGTGGCGATTGGCCGGAATGATGACCGCACCCTCTGCGATGCGCTGGCAAAGAATATCGGGATCGATTCCCTCCTCTTTGGCCACTTCTTGCATCTCCGGCGTGATTCTTCCCTGTAGGGCCTGTTGCATCTGCGTCATGGCACTTCCTCCTGCTGAGGGGACTCGTCCCCTATGCTAATGCTATAGTCTTTCCTCGTGCGATCGCCTTTTTCATTTGTTGAGCAGCCTCTTTTAGGTCCTCTGCTTGCAGGAGGGCGGAGATAACCGCCACCCCTGAAGCCCCTTTCTTGATGACCTCCTCCACATTGCCGAGGTGGATGCCGCCGATGGCCACGACCGGGATCCGGAGGGACTGGCTCACTTGGGCGATCACCTCAAGCCCGATGGGCTGGCCCGCGTCCGCCTTGCTGCCGGTCGGGAAAATACTCCCCAGGCCCACATAGGATGCCCCGATCCTCTCTGCCTCCCGGGCCTCCTTCAGGCATCCCGCCGAAATCCCCAGAATCCTGTCTGGCCCCAGAATCCGCCGGGCCTCACGGGCAGGGAGATCTTCCTGCCCCAAGTGCACCCCCTCTGCCTCCGCGGCCAAGGCAATATCCAGGCGGTCGTTGATGATCAAAGGCACTCCCGAAGGCGCGCTGATCTCCTTGATCTCTTGGGCGAGCTCCAAAAACTCGCGGGGCTTCGCCTCCTTGCAGCGGAGCTGGAGCATGGTTACCCCTCCCTCAATCGCCTCTTTGGCCAACTCTGCCAGAGGACGGTTTGGGGTTAACTGGGGATCGAGGATCAGATAAAGGGAATAGTCCGGGCTGCTCAACCCTTTGCCCCTCCGTAGTAGATCCCTTGTCGTTCTGCCAGTCCGAGGGCCTCGAAGACGACCTGCTGGGTCCGCTCCGTCATCTCCAGGGCCTCCATCTCGGAAGGATCGGCCCAACGCGCCTCCAGGATATCGGAGGCGGGCTGAATCTCTCCACTCCTCCAATAGCCCAAGAAATCAATCAACACATAATGATAACGAACCCGATGATCTTCCTGGGGGATGATCCGCTCCAGGACCGCCACCACATCCGCCAATTCGATCTCGATGCCGCACTCCTCTCGAACCTCGCGCTGGATGGCCTCCTGCAGGGTCTCCCCCAACTCCACCATGCCCCCTGGGATGCTCCATTTCCCAAACCCCGGCTGCTTGCCCCTTCTTACCAGGAGGACCTTGCCTCCCTTGAGGACAATCCCGCCAACACCCACCAGGGGATGGCCGGCAAATTCCCGCTCCATCGAGAAGTCCCCTTTCGAGAAACAAAAAAGCCGCAGATTCACATATCCCTTGCGGCTTTCGATCTTAGGAAATCCCAAAGCCGCTTCCCTACGCTGGCATTACCCAGGTCAGGTGCTAAGGGTCGGTGGCCGGATGGCCACCTTCTCAGCCAAGGAGCGCCCCTAGCGGCATGCTGTCTTCTATTTTTTATTTTAAGCTTCTGCACTCCGCCTGTCAACACATTTTTCTTTTTTGGCGGGCCATGTTTCGCTATAATGGTCTATCGGGCTATAGGCCGGGGATGAAGCCGGCGGGATCATTTGACCAGACGCATCTAGGGAGAGGCTAAACATGGGAAGGCATACCGCGGTGGCGAAACGGATCGAGGTGCTACGGGACTTGATCCGCCACCACGATTATCGGTACTATGTCCTGAATCAACCGGAGATCTCCGATCAGGAATATGACCGCCTCTTTCGCGAGCTGAAGGACCTGGAGGGGAAGCACCCGGATCTCCTCGCCCCGGATTCCCCCACCCAGAGGGTGGGGGGGCAGGCGGCGGAGGGTTTCTCGGTGGTGGAACACCAGGCGGCCATGCTCAGCCTTGACAACGCCTTCCGCTTGGAGGAGCTCTATGAGTTTGAAGAGAGGCTAAAGAGAGCCCTGCCGGGCGAGGGGTTCGAATATGTGGCGGAGCCCAAGATCGATGGCTTAGGGGTCGCCCTCCTCTACCAAGATGGGCTGTTGGTGAGGGGCTCCACCCGGGGCGATGGCAGGAGGGGCGAAGATGTGACGGCCAATCTCCGCACCATTCGCAGCATCCCCCTGCGCCTCAACCAGGACCTCAACCACATCTCCCAATTGGAGGTACGGGGTGAGGTCTATCTCCGACGCGCCGATTTCGACAGGCTGAATCGAGAGCGGGAGGAGGCAGGGGGGGCGATCTTTGCCAATCCCCGGAATGCCGCTGCCGGCTCCATCCGGCTTCTCGATCCCTCGCTCACCGCCCAGCGACCTTTGAATATCTTCATTTATGGAATCAGCTACCTGGAGCCCCAGGCCTTCTCCTCCCACGCGGAGGCCCTGGGGGCGCTGAAATCCTTGGGCTTCAGGATTAACCCTCAAAATGCGCTCCTGCCCTCCATGGACAAGGTAGTCAACTATTGCCAGGAGATGGAGCGGATCAGGGCAGATCTGGATTACGAAGCCGATGGGGTGGTGGTCAAGGTCAACTCATACGATCAGCAGCGCCGATTGCGCTCCACCTCTCATCACCCGCGATGGGCCTTGGCTTATAAGTTCGCGGCCCACCAGGGGACGACGCGGGTGAAAGAGATCATCGTCGGGGTAGGCCGCACCGGGGCCCTCACCCCGGTCGCCCTTCTGGAGCCGGTGGAGTTGGCCGGTGCCACGGTCAGCCGCGCGACCCTCCACAACGAAGACGAGGTGGCGCGAAAGGATATCCGCGTGGGAGACACCGTCCTGGTCGAGCGGGCAGGCGAGGTCATCCCGCAGGTGGTCCAGGTGGTCAAGGAGAAGAGGGCGCCCGGCAGTCGGCCCTTCTCCATGCCCAAACACTGTCCGATCTGCGGGGCGGCGGCCTTCCGCCCTGAAGGCGAGGCGGTCAGCCGTTGTCCGAACTCGGCCTGTCCGGCTCAGATCAAGGAACGGCTTATCCATTATGGCTCCCGGGCTGCCATGGATATCGATGGATTGGGGGAGAAGATCGTGGACCAACTGGTGGATTCTAGCCTGGTGAGAGATTTCGCCGACCTTTACCACCTGAAGGTCGCGGTCCTCTCCCGTTTAGAGAGGCTGGCCGAAAAATCGGCCACCAACCTGGTAGAGGCCATCCAATCCAGCAAAGAACGGGGCCTTTCCCGACTCCTCTTCGGGCTGGGGATCCGCTATGTAGGCGACCATGTGGCCGAGATCCTGGCCGCCCATTACCGAAGCCTCGAGTCCCTGTCCCGGGCGAGCCAAGAGGAGCTGATGGGGGTGCCCGAGATCGGACCGCGGATCGCCGAGTCGGTGGCCAACTTCTTCACCCAGGAGGAAAACCAGAGGGTGATCGAGAGGCTGGGGCAGGCTGGGGTGAGGACGACCGATCTGAGGCCCGGGACGGCGGGCCCCAGCCCCCTCAGAGGAAAGATCTTTGTCCTCACCGGCGCCATGGAGGGCTTCAGCCGGGAAGAGGCCAAAGAGGCCATCCTCAAGAAAGGAGGAAAGGTAACCTCCTCAGTCAGCCCTCACACAGACTTCCTGGTGCTGGGCAAGGACCCGGGCTCCAAGCTGGAGGAGGCGAAGCGATTGGGCATCAAAACCCTGAATGAAGGGGAGTTTCAAGCCCTGCTGCAGGGCGATTAGAAATCAATCTAAGAATGGGAGGAACAGGAAGATTTGAGCGCACAAGAGGAGAGAACCCAGCAGATCTACGATAGTGGCTACAACTGTGCCGAGTCGGTGTTGAAGTCCTGTCAGGAGCTTTATGGGCTGCCCGGCGCCGAGGTGGTCCCCAAGGTGGCGACCGGTTTTGGGGGTGGGATCGGCCGCAAGGGCTCGGTTTGTGGCGCCCTGAGCGGCGGGATCCTGGCCCTGGGGCTGGCCATGGGCAGGATGGACCCCAAGGATGCCCAGGCCCGGGATCGGGTCTACGCCATCGCCCGGGAGATCTACGAAAAGTTCGAGAAGGAGTTCGGCACGGTCCTGTGCTTCAACCTCACCCAGTGCGATCTCGCCACCCCGGAGGGGCAGAAGAAGTTCAAGGAGCTCGGCCTCCACAAAAGCCTCTGCAGCAAGTTCGTCCAGGGGATGGTGAAGTGGGTGGGGGAGGCCCTGGAGGGCGAGAGACCCAAGACCTAAGGCCTGAGCCACCGTCAATGGCGCAAAAAGAGGGGGAGGGACGCATATGCGTCCCTCCCCCTTTGGTTTTTGTGAAATCATCCAGGCAAAAGGCCGCTCGTTCAGCGAAGGCCTCTCACCTCATGCATGCTTCTTCAGGGCAGGATGGCGATGGCTCGGCCAGCCTGGCCCGATCCGACGGTCTTGGGGGACAAGTAGATGAAGAACCCGCCCGTGTTAGGCAGATTGGCGGTGTTCATCACCATCTCGACGTAGATCATCCCCCTGCCCAATCCCAACACATGGGCCTCATACCAATCTTCACCCCCCATGGAGGGGATGTCGGCCACCATGTTCATCACGCCCTTCTTCGACAAGTAATCAACCAGCTCTGCAGACGGAGAGGGCCAGCCCTCGGCCTTGCCGCCCAGGACGTCGGCCACGCAGCGGCTGCCCTCCGGGAACGGCAGATAGTATTTGTCGTCGTATCCGGTGCGGAGCAGCACTACATCCCCCTTCTGCAGGGGTCCATACTTGGCCTCGAAGGCCTTGACCACATCCGACCCGATGGCAGGCCGCTTGCCGGGTCCAGCCGTCCCTTCCATCAGCCCTACATCCACCACCTTCATGGGGCCGCAGAACTGCTCGATGGGGACCTTATCAGCGGTCATGGTGCTGTGGGGGAGCTTGCCGTACTTGGCCTCGTACTTCGCTGCCCGCTCCTGCATTCCCTTGCCGGAGTACTGGCTGATCTTGAATCCTGGAGGCGGGACGAAGTGGGTCGGGGAATCAAAATGGGTGCCCGGATGCTCATCCAGGGTCTTGGACTCAGACTTCCACTGACCCTTCGGTCCCCACTCCGATGCCAGGGTAATCTGTAGCGGGAAGTGGCCCGGCCACACGCAGGGATAATTGGGGGACAGGAGGGTGGTCAGATCAATGACCTTGCCCGCCAGGGCCGACTTGTTCAACTCCGCAGCGACCGGGCCCTTAATGGCAATGGCCCGTCCCACATCGCCGCTCGCCCCCTCGGTCTTCAGGGGCAGAAAGCAGAAGAAGGCGCTTCCATCCGCCGGTGCCGCACTCAGATTGCAGGCGTGCTCAACGTAGATCATCTCCTTGGCCAGGCCAGCCCAGTGGGTGAAGGTCGCCTTCTTGCCGGTCACATCGCCCATGCTGGGACCATCGGTCGCCAGCATCCGTACGCCCTTCTCATAGAGGTAGTTCACGCACTCCGGGGTGGGGGTGGGCCAGCCTTCGGCCATGCCGTCCAGTCGAGACTTCACGCAGGTATCGCTGCCGCCCATCTCGGGGAAGGTCTTGTAGTACTTATCGACATGCTTGGACATAAACGCCACTACATCCCCAGCCTTGATCGGCCCATACTTGGCCTCATGCTTCTGGACATCGGCCACAGTAATGTCAGGGCCTGCAGGCACGCCTTTAGTGGTCCAGGCAGTCCCTACCAGATGGGTTACATCCACCACCCGCAGGGGACCGACCATCTGGGTCACGGGCACCTTGTCGTTGCAGATCGGGGTCGTCTGCCGGGGCCCGTACTTGGCCTCGTATTCCGCCAACCACTCTTTGACATTCGCAGGATAGGTTTCGTTGTCAAAGCCTGGGGGCGGGGTGAAGTGCTGCGGGGAATCGTAGTGAGTAGCTACATGGGAATCAAGGATATGCATTCGGGTCCAGTAGGGACCGCGCCAGCCATCATGCTTGTTATAGTCAACTACAACATAGGGCGTCAATCCAGGCCACCAACCAGGCCTATCCATTGTCACCAGCGCCGACAGATCGATTGCCTCCCCCTTCTTCACGGGGGTGTTGAAGGCGGCAAAGCTGGCGACGGAAAAAGCCAGGACGAGGATGGCAGCCATTGCAAAAATCAAGCTCTTTCGCATGCTATTCCTCCCTAATTGAGCGCCAAATTCATCGCATCGTTGAGGATCTGAAGACACACTGACCCTCGATGACTAACTACTGAGTGCGAGGCATTACTCGATAGCCATCCCCCCTTTCAAGGTGTTAAAGGTGGGACAACAAATGAAGGTGGAAAGATTTGGAATGCCCCCCTAATCTATTCGCCGGTGCCCGCTTTGTCAAGACAATAATTTGCTCCGAATACTTGCTCCGAAGGCTCATCTCCTTTGAGGCGGGGCATCCCTCAGGGAAGCATCTTGAAGCCGGAGTAGCCAAAATAAAGGCCGAATCCAACTAAGAAAAGGCCGCAGAGTCCGACCACCCCCCGGTAGAGACGGTCAGTGATCACCTTTCGGCCCAGGGTCAAGGCCAGCGCCACAAAACTGTACCAGAGCAGGTCAGACAGGATGTGTCCGGTGAAGAAGGATGCCAGGCCGATCGGGCCCAACCGGCGGGAGAGGGCGATATAGCCCAGCCCGATGGTCGCCCACCAGATCGTCCAGTAGGGATTGGAGAGGCTGGTGAGGATGCCCGCCACCACCGGATGATCCACGATCTTGCGCCCCCCTGCCCTCGCCTGAAGGGATAAAGAGAGGCCCTTGAGGCTGCGCAGGATATCGTATCCCAAATAGACGAGAAAGATCCCTCCCACGATGGCGATGGTGCCGATGACCGGGCCCAGGGTGAGGAAGCGACCCAGGCCGAAGGCCACCGCAGCTACCAGGGAGAGCTCTAAGATCCCGTGGCCCAGCACGATCAGCGGCCCTGCCCAGAATCCCCGGGACGCCACCTGGCTGATGGTCACGGTCAGCACCGGGCCGGGCATCAGCGCCCCGGAGAGGCCGATCAGAAAGGAGGTGAAGAAGATCCCCGCCAAGCTATCCATAGTCTTCCTATCGAGAGAGGGGGTTTCCGAAGCGGTCGAGACAGACCAGATCCTCGATCTCCTTTCGGGAGGAGGTCTGATCGGTTCGTGCCGGATATCCCAGGGTGAGGATCGCCATTAACTCAAAAGCGGCGGGGACCCCGAGCAACTTTTCTACCTCCCCCGCCTGATTCAGGATCTCCCCCTGCCAGGAGGCGCCCAGGCCGAGGGAGTGGGCCGCCAGGAGCATATTCTCCATACAGGCACCGATGGCCTGCAGATCCTTAACTCGATCGTAGCCAGCCCCAGCATCGAGGAACACGGCAATGACCACCGAGGCCTGAGCGATGATGGAGCCATAGCGGGTGAGCCGGGAGAGGGCCTCCTTGGTCTTTTCCTCTCTGACCACGATAAAGCGCCAGGGCTGGCCATTCTTCCCGGAGGGGGCCCACCTCCCCGCCTCTAAAATCGAGAGCAGTGGCTCCTCTCCGACCTCCCGCGAGGTGTAATGGCGGATGGTGCGACGCCTAAGAATAGCCTCCAGAACAGCATTAGATTCCATTTCGCCTTTCCTCCTCCAGTTCAGTTCGAAGTCAGGGGCCATGCTACCACGGGCCCCCCCTGTTTGCAACCTGCGTTGCCGGCTTGACAGGGCAAGGAGACTATTATATTAGATGGACCCAACGGCTGACTTGGAGAGGGGACGAGGAATGATCTGGTTCAAGAAGAAACCGGAGACGGTATCCACCAAGGAGAGCAAGCTCAAGGTCCCGGACGGCCTCTGGGTCAAGTGCGACAACTGCAAGGAGATCATCTACAAGCTCGAGGTGGAGCGCAACCTCAAGGTCTGCCCCAAATGCAATTATCACTTCCGCATTGGAGCCAAAGAGCGCCTCGCCCTGATCATCGACGAGGGGAGCTTCAAAGAATATGACGCGCGCCTCCACCCCATTGACCCCTTAAATTTCAGAGATCTGAAATCCTATCGGGAGAGGGTGCGGGAAGCGAAAAAGGCCACCGGAATGAATGAGGCGGTCCTCTGCGGGATGGCCAAGATCGGGGGATTCCCCGTCTCGATCTGTGCTTTTGAATTCTCCTTCCTGGGGGGAAGCATGGCCTCGGTGGTGGGAGAGAAAATCACCCGGGCCATCGAGCGGGCCGTGAAGGAGCGGTCTCCCCTGATCATCATCTCTTGCTCCGGGGGGGCAAGGATGCAGGAGGGAGTTCTCTCCCTCATGCAAATGGCGAAGACCTCTGCCGCCCTGGCCAAGCTGGGCAAGGCAGGGCAGCCCTTCATCTCCATCCTCACGGATCCCACCACTGGGGGAGTCACCGCCAGCTTCGCCATGCTGGGGGATATCATCATCGCCGAACCCAAGGCCCTGATCGGCTTTGCCGGCCCCCGGGTCATCGAACAGACCATTCGCCAGGAGCTCCCCCCCGGGTTTCAGCGGTCAGAATTCCTCTTGGAACATGGCATGATCGATCTCATCGTCGACCGCAAGAGCATGCACGATCTCCTCATCAAGCTTCTTGATTTCTTTCGCCCCCAGCCCAAAAAAGAGTCGTGAGTTCCCATCCCGCATATCATCAGAGCCTCTCCTATCTATTCTCCCTGCAGAAATTTGGCGTCAAATTGGGGCTCACCAATATGGAGGCGCTGATGGGTGCACTCGGCAATCCTCACCTCCGATTTCCCTCGGTCCTGATCGGAGGGACCAATGGAAAGGGATCCACTGCCGCCTTCCTGGACTCCATCCTGAGGGAATCCGGCTATCGTGTCGGCCTCTATACCTCTCCCCACCTCCTGGATTTTCGGGAACGAATCCGCCTCAACGGAGGCATTATCACCGAAAATGAGCTCGTGGAGGGAACAGTTCGCCTCCGCTCTCTCATCTCCTCCCTGATGGACCAGGACTCTTCTCCTCCCCTCCGACTTGCCTTCCATCCCACCTTTTTCGAGGTCACCACGGCCCTGGCCTTCGATTGCTTTGCCGCCAGGGAGGTGGAGATGGCGGTGGTCGAGGTGGGGATGGGCGGGAGGTATGATGCCACCAATATCCTCCCTCCCCTCCTCTCCGTCATTACCAATGTGGAGTTGGACCATCAGGAATATCTGGGAGAAAGCCTTTCCCAGATCGCCCTGGAGAAGGCCGGGATCATCAAGGAGGGGGGATGGATCATCTCCGGGGCATCCCATCCCGAGTCCGCAGAGGTGATCCAGCGCACCGCTGCGGAGAGAGGAGCGAGGGTCTGCCGCCTGGGGGAAGAGGTCACCTGGCAGATCCACCGATCCACCTGGGAGGGGCAGCGCATCTCTATCCAAGGGAGGGGTGCCTTTTACCCCCAGATGGAGATTGGGTTGCTGGGCAGGCATCAGGCCGCGAATGCGGCCGCGGCGGTGGCCGCAGCGGAGATCCTGAAGGGCCAAGGCTTCCACATCAACGAAGAGGACATCGCCCATGGCCTGGCCAAGGCCCACTGGCCGGGAAGGATGCAAGTGGTCGGCCGCCGGCCACTCATCCTGATCGATTCTGCCCACAACCCGGCCGGCGCCCAGATCCTCTCCCAGGCGCTGTTGGACTTGAATCGCTATCGGCGGCTATTCCTGGTCTTTGGGGTGCTGAGGGACAAGGACTGGAGCAGGATGCTGGAGGTGCTCGGCCCCCTAGCCACCGAGCTTATCCTCACCAAGGCCCCCAGCCAGAGGGCGGCCGATCCTCATTGGGTAAAGGAGGAGTTGGGGAAGAGATTCGAGAGGGTAACCGTGCAGGAGGAGATCGGAGAGGCCATCTCCCTGGCCAAGTCCATGGCCCAGGCGGAAGATCTCATCCTGATCGCCGGCTCCATCTTCACCGCGGCGGAGGCCCTGCGAACCTTGCAGGTGAAGGTCCTTTAGGGTCGCAACCACTCCAGAGAAGGCCTTTTTCTTCTCTACGCCCGATCATCCGCCCTCCTCAATTTTCCTTGGCGAATTCTGCCTGGATGTGTTATTTTTTCGCAGGAGAGAATATGAGGGAGACATACGGGGTCATTCTGGCGGCGGGAGAGGGAAAGAGGATGCGGTCCAAGCATCCCAAGGTGCTCCATTCCCTTTGGGGCAAGCCGATGGTGGAATATGTGCTGGATGTATGCCAGAGGATGGAGCTCGCCAAGACCTTTCTGGTCATCGGCCATCAAGCCCAACGGGTGAAAGAAGCTCTGGCCCACCGCAGCCCCTGCTTTGTCTTGCAGAGGCAGCAAAGGGGTACCGGACACGCCCTCATGCAGGTCAGGCCCCACCTGAAGGGATTCTCCGGAGATCTCCTGGTGATCTGCGGGGATGTCCCCTCGATTGCGGAGGAGATCCTCCAAGGACTGCTGGCTGCCCATCGGGCCGCCAGGGCGGCGGCCACCCTCCTCACCACCCATCTGGAGGATCCGACCGGGTATGGCCGGGTCATCAGGGAGAAGCAGGGCGGCCTGAGACACATCGTGGAAGAGGCCGATGCCAATGCCCGACAGCAATCCATCCAGGAGGTGAATACCGGGATCTACTGCTTTGCCGCATCCAGCCTTTTCGAGGCCCTCGAAGAGGTCGGATCCTCGAATCGGCAGGGGGAGTATTATCTGCCGGACGCCTTTCCCCTCTTGCAGAAAAAGGGGGGGAAGGTAAAGATCTGCTACACCGCCGATTCGGAAAAGGTCATGGGCATCAATTCAAGAGAGGACTTGGCCCAGGCCCTGCTGGCCTTGAAGAGGGGAAAGCTAACCGAGCTGATGAGAGGAGGGGTGACCATCCTCGATCCAGCGAGCACCTTCATCGATATCCCGGCCCGGATCGGCCGCGACACAGTCATTTATCCTAATAGCTATATCGAGGGCGAGACGGTCATCGGCGAGGATTGTATCCTCTATCCCGGGAGCCGCATTGTGGGATCGAAGATCGGGGATGGGGTGGTCGTTTTCGATCACTGCCTCATCTTGCAGAGCGAGGTGGCAGATGGATCGAAGGTCGGCCCCTTCGCCCACCTGCGGCCCCAGAGCCAAATCGGAAAAGGGGCACGGATAGGGAACTTCGTGGAAATCAAGAAATCAGAGATCGGGGACGGCTCCAAGATCCCCCATCTTTCCTATATTGGGGACGCAACCATTGGGGAGCGGGTGAATATCGGAGCGGGGAGCATTACCTGCAACTACGACGGGTACGAAAAGCACCGGACCCGGATTGAGGATGGGGTCTTTGCCGGCTCCAACAGCCTGTTTGTTGCCCCAGTCCAGGTAGGCGAAGGGGCTATCATCGCCGCTGGCTCCGTCATCACCGAGGATGTCCCCCCTCACTCCCTGGCAGTGGCGCGGTCCCTCCAGACGAACAAGGAGGGCTGGGCCCAAGGATGGCACAAAAGGAAGGCCAGGGCCAAGCCGAAGCCCCAAGGGCAATGAGGGTCGAGGGACCTGCTGGGCCGGCTTGACGGCCGCAAGAGGCGGACAGGCCAGATTGGGAGGCAGACTATGTGTGGGATTGTGGGCTACATCGGACAGCAGAAGGTCCTTCCCATCCTCCTGGATGGGTTAAAGCGTATGGAGTATCGGGGATACGATTCCGCCGGGGTGGCGGTGATCCAGGACGGGAAGATGGTGATCTACCGGTGCGTGGGGAAGGTCAAGGAACTGGAAAAGGCACTCTGGGGAAAGAACCTCGACGGACACATCGGGGTCGGGCATACCCGTTGGGCCACCCACGGCCGACCGAGCGAGGAAAACGCCCATCCCCACACCGACTGCAGCGGAGAGATCGTCGTGGTCCACAATGGGATCATCGAAAATTACCTCCCCATCAAGAAAGAACTCCAGGCCCAAGGACACCGTTTCAAATCCGAGACCGATACCGAGGTGATCGCTCACCTGATCGAGAGTTACCTGGATGGTGATCTGGAGAGTGCGGTCCGCATGGCCCTTCAAAAAATCAGAGGGGCTTATGCGATTGGGGTGCTCTGGAGAAAAGACCCGAGCCGCATCGTGGGGGCCCGCTGTGGCAGCCCTCTCATCGTCGGGTTGGGGGAGGGGGAGTTTTTCCTGGCCTCCGACATCCCTGCCGTCCTCAGCCATACCCGGAATGTCCTGTTCCTCGAGGACGAGGAGATGGCCGTGCTCAGCCAGGAAGGGGTGAACGTCACCAACCTCAGTGGGGAGGAGGTCTCCCCGAGCGTGCAGAAGATCCTCTGGGATCCGGTCATGGCGGAAAAAGGGGGGTACAAGCACTATATGCTCAAGGAGATCTACGAGCAGCCCCGATCCTTCCGGGACACCATCCGGGGGCGCTTCTCCCAGGAGACGGGGGAGATCTTCTTCGAGGAGATGGAAACCATCTCCGAGCTCACCCGCAAGGCAAGGAAGGTGCACCTGGTCGCCTGCGGCACCTCCTGGCATGCGGCCCTGGTGGGGAAATTCATGATTGAGGCCTGCTCTCGTATCCCGGTGGAGGTGGATTACGGCTCCGAGTTCCGCTATCGAAATCCCATCCTCGATGAGGGGAGTTTGGTGGTCGCAATTAGCCAATCGGGCGAGACCATGGACACCTTAGCCTCCCTCAAGGAAGCCAAGCGGGCAAAGGCCTCGATCATCTCCATATGCAATGTGGTGGGCGCCTCCATCCCCCGCGAAAGCCATTGTTCCATCTTCACCCATGCCGGCCCGGAGATCGGGGTCGCTTCCACCAAGGCCTTCACCTCCCAGCTCGCGGTTCTCTATCTGCTGGCTCTTTACTTGGGCCGCCAGCGAAAGGTCATCGACGAAGATCGAGCCAAGCTCATGCTCGGCGACCTGATCAAGCTGCCACAGCTCTTGGAGTCGTTGCTGCGCGAGGGCGAGGAGCTGGAAAGACTGAGCCATCAATTCCACACCAGGAATCACTTCCTCTATCTGGGCAGGGGGATCAACTACCCCGTCGCCCTGGAGGGGGCGCTCAAGCTGAAGGAGATCTCTTATATCCACGCCGAGGGCTATCCTGCCGGAGAGATGAAACACGGCCCCATTGCCCTGATTGACGAGGAGATGCCCGTGGTAGTACTGGCCCCCCGGGATGGAGTCTACGAGAAGATCTTGGGGAATATCGAAGAGGTAAAAACCAGGGATGGCATCGTCATTGCCTTCGGCAATGAAGGGGACGAGGATCTCCGGAGGAAGGTCGATCATCTATTTACCATTCCCTGCACTGTCCCCCTGCTTACGCCGGTGGTGATGACCATTCCGCTTCAGCTCTTGGCCTATTACATCGCGGTGCGGAAAGGCTGCGATGTGGACCAGCCGCGAAACCTGGCCAAAAGCGTCACGGTAGAATAGAAGGCACTTCCTATTCCATCTGGCAGGGCGGCCTCTCTACCCGCAGCCGGGAGAGCTTTTGGGGGGTGAGGGCGCTGATCATCTCCCATCGCGAGTCGGCAAAGGCGTCCTTCCTCTTGATCAGGAGCCATTCCTTGCCCGACCCACCCCTCTTCATCCTCACCAGGGAGAAGACTCCCTTCAATCTCTGCCCGTAGAGCTCAAAGGTGAGATTCCCCCTCTCCCACTCCCCCTGGGGATCCAAGTCGCCTAACAGGTGGTATTCCCCTTCATCCCAGATGGCCACTGCCCCTGCCCCATACTCCCCTTCCGGAATGATCCCCTCCCATCTCCCGTATTTTAGGGAGTGATCGGGGACTTGGATGGCCAAGCGCCTCTCCACCGGATTGAGGGAGGGGCCCTTGGGGACGGCCCAGGATTTGAGGACCCCACTCATCTCCAGGCGAAAGTCGAAGTGATGGTGGCTGGATTGGTGTTCATGCACCACAAACCGCATGACCCATCCCTTAGACCTCAGGCATGTAGCTCGATGACATCCCCATCCTGCACCACATAATCGCGCTCCACCCGCTGTCCATCGTATTTTCCCGGGCCCCAGATGCGGGCATACTTGAGCTGATAGCGGAAGTCCTTGTGGATGGCAGAGGCCAAGTCCAGGACCGTGCTTCCCTGATCCAGGACTACCGGCTCCTGTAAGGAGGGCTCCTTGCCTGGGGTCTTGGTGTAAACCCGGACGATCTCGAGGAGCTGGAAGGTCCGGGCTGGGATCTTGTCCAGCCCCTCTCCGGTCAAGGCGGAGACTGCAACGAGGGAGAAGCGATCCCTATACAGGCCCCGCAGGATCTCCATAGACTCCTGGGCTACGCTCCCCTCAGCCTTATTGCCAATCATCAAGGCCCTCTTCTGCCAAAATCCCCCCGCATCCGGCTCCTTCCAAGAAGGCCAGTTCCCAGGGCGAAGCCGGGCCCTCTCCAGTTCTCTCAATAACATCTCCGTCTCCTCCAAGAGGCCTGAGGCTTGTAGGTCTAATACCATCATCAGCAAATCCCCGTTCCGAACGATGGAATAGACCCAGCCCTCGGTCAGGCCCGGGGAGATCGGAGGGAGGTCAACCAGTTGGATCTTGATGTTCTCGAAGGCCATCATTCCCGGCAATGGCCTCCGCGTGGCAAAGGGATAATCGGCCACCTCGGGCAGGGCATTGGTCAGGGCCGCCAAGAGGGAGGACTTGCCCGAGTTGGGGGGACCAACCAGGAGGACCTGCCCTGCCCCCTGCCGATCCACGGAGAAGAGATGAGCCCGCTTCGGTCCCCCCTTCTTCTGCATCTCTCCCCGCAGTTTGGAGAGCCGCCGCTTGATGTCGGCCTGGAGCTTCTCCGTCCCCTTGTGTTTGGGGATGACCGCCAGCATCAGCTCCAGGGCCTCCACCTTCTCCGGTCCGGTTTTGGCAAGACGGAACCTTCTATCTGCCTCCAAGTATTCCGGGGGGAGGTTGGCGGGCATGGGTTAGCTCTCCGAAGGCCTCCAGACGAAGATGTCTGCGGCCACCTCCGCCTCCAGCGCCAACTGCGTCTGATCACACTGGACGACGAAGGAGGGGGATTTCTGGTGGACCCTGATCTGCACGCCAGGGCAGAGGCCAAAGGCAACCAGCTTATGCAGCAGGGCGTGCTTCTTGGTATTGATGTAGGCGATGCAGGCCGATTCACCAGAGCTGAGCTGATTCAAGGAAACCACCACCTTCTTCACCACATGGCGGGCCTCTTTACAGCATGTTCCCTCGGGAATGGGGGAGCCGTGGGGGCACTCCTTGGGGTGACCCAGGAGCGTGCAGATGCTTTCGGTCACCTCCGGGACCACCGCGTGCTCAAACTCACAGGCGTTGCTCTCCGTCTCCTCGGCCTTCATCCCCAGAACATCATTGAGAAGCCTCTCCGCCAATCGATGCCTTCTCACGATATGCTCGGCTTCCCCTCTACCCTGGGCCGTGAAATGGAGCCCATCCTCTTCCCGAGTAATCAGTCCATTCCCCGTCAACTCCTCCAAGAGAGACTCATCTAATTCAACCTGGGCCTCCTCTTGGACCTGCTCCTGGCTCCGTTTGCCCTTCTCCTCGGCGGTCCAGATCGCCTCTAAGACTTCTTCCGCCTTCCGTTGCAGCATGACTCATCCCCTTTTAGAAGGTAATCCCCGCCAGGTGAAAGAGGGAATTCAGGATCCCTCCCGTTGCCACACACAATATCAAAATCGCACCCATGATATAAAGGGCATTCTTCAGTCCCTGCTGTTTGAGCACCACCAGGGTGGTCGAGATACAAGGAATGAATAAGGTGGTAAGGATCAGACTGATGACCACCTGGACATGATTGAGCCGGCCCGCCTCGACCATATTCCTGAGGATCGGCACTGCCCCTTCCTTGCGGATGAAGCACATCATAAAGACATCCGTTGCCTCGGGCGGAAGGCCGAATAAGCCCGTCACCAGAGGTTTGGCCAATCTTTCGATGGAATAGAGCAGCCCGATCTCGTTGCTGAGAAAGAGGATCAAGGTCCCCAGAAGAAAGAGGGGGATGGCCTCCTTCAGGAACCAGAATACCCGAAAATAGGTCTTGAGGAGGACATCCTTGATCCGGGGGATGCGCAGGGGAAAGACCTCCATGAGGAAGTCCGAGCCCAACCCGGGCACCAGCCGGTTGGCAATTGCCCCCATCCCCAGCCCGAATAGGAATACGAAAAGGACAACGAAGGCAAAACCGGAAATCGGGAGGGCGGGGGCCAGGGCAAAGATCACCGAGAGCTGGGCGGAACAGGGAATCCCCAGGCTCAGGAGGAAGGTGGCGATCAGGCGTTCCTTCTTGCTGTCGAGGAGCCGGGTGGTGAGGGTGGCCATGGTCACGCAGGAGAAACCTAAGAACATGGTCAATACCGCTTTGCCGTTGAGTCCCACATGCTTGAACAGGCGATGCAACAGAACTCCCAGGCGGGGGATATAACCAGAGTCTTCCAGGAGGGCTACGAAAAAAAAGAAGGTGCCCAAGATGGGTAAGATGAGCCCCAGGGCAGCCGAGAGCCCCATGGAGATGAGGCCAAATGGGCCCACCAGCATATCCTCTAAGAATGGCCATTGGAGAGGACGGACGAGGGCAGTGCAGGCCGGGATGGCCACTCGATTGAAGAACTGGTCCTGGAATAGCCACCCCAAGGTACCGGCCCCAAATCTCCCCACAAATAGGAAGAGGAGGATGAGGATCAGGGCGAAGGCAAGAAATCCAGTGGGCGGGGTGCGGACCCAGTGGTCGACCTTGTCTGCGAAGGGCACCCTCCGCGAGGGCATGACTTGGACAAGCTGCTCTCTAAGATCCTCCGCGGCCCGCAGCCGAGCCTCGGCCATCACCAAGGATAAGGGGAGGCTGAACTGCGATTGGACCTGCGCGATCCTTCTGCTCAAGGCCTCCGCCTTCTCCGCCCCCCACCAAGAGGCAAGGGAATCCCTTGCCTCGCGGTCCCCCGAATAGAGGAGAAGGCAAAGGAGCCGCGCCGGTCCCTCCCCCCCGAGTTGTGCTGCCAATTCTTCCAAGCTGCGCTGAATGCTCCCTGGATAGATGGCCCGTCGCGCAGGAGGGGTCGCGTGGGCCAAGCAACGGCGCAGGGTTGAAATCCCTTCTCCTTCCAGGGCGGAGGTTAAGCAGGCCTCGATTCCCAAAAGGGAGGATGCGGCCCGGGGGTCGATGGTAATTCCTCGCTGCCGCGCCTCATCGCTCATGTTGATGGCCATCACCAGGGGGAGCTGCAATTCCATTGCCTCCAGATAGAGCATCAGCCCTCGCTTCAGGTTCTTGGCATCCACCACCAACAAGATGATCGCGGGACCCTCTGCTAACAGGATCCTCTTGACCAGGTGGACCTCTTCCATATCAAGGGCCAGGCTTTGG
>Ga0315274_10001310_pt1 | contig 38324 bp, 41 predicted proteins | sample YL17G02_20_MG_FD_203700 | JGI IMG/M metagenome (GOLD analysis project Ga0315274, IMG submission 203700) | Sediment microbial communities from Yellowstone Lake, YNP, Wyoming, USA - YL17G02_20 | ecosystem: Environmental > Aquatic > Freshwater > Lake > Sediment | place: USA: Wyoming | collected...
AAAACAAGTGCCACCACACCTTAAAAGGTGTGGTTTGTGGCAGGCACTTGTTTTTAGGATGCTCAGAAATTAAAACTAACAAACAATAACCACATTCTAAAGAATGTGGTTTTAATTTCTGACATAACATTAAATTAATTTTAATGAAAAGAGAAACAAGAGCAGGAAAATATGGAAGATTTCTTGCTGTTTGGATCAAAGATACAATTAGTCAATATGATCCCGAATATAAATCGAGATTCCTTAAAGAACTTAATAAATATTCCTTCAGGTTTAGAAAGAAAGGCGAACCAAGGCATGAGGGATGCGTTTTAGAACTTGAATTACTCTCTGATTTGGATATTAGTCAACCTGAACATCTTGCAAAACTTGTAAAAGAAGGAATTCATTTGATGTATCAAAAGCAAACATCAGCCAAAATCCTTTCATCTTTATTAGATAATTTATAATTTGATATAAAATAATTCTGAGGAAAATGTTGGAGAGTTAATCCTTAGGATTAAGAAATCGTGGTGGCGTTTAACCTGAAAAATAAATTATTTTCATCTTCTCAGCACACCCAAAAATTCTTCTGGAGTTAGAATTTTTATTCCATTAAATTCTTTTAAATTAAGAAGATGGTTGTCTTGGCTGACAATATAATCTGCATCTCCTTCAACTGCAGCTTCTATAAACTTATCATCTTTAGAATCATCTTTTACTGCTTTTATATTTGCAATAGGATTCACCATTACTGAATTCTCTATAATAAGATTTTTCCATTCATCAATTAAATCTTCATCCATAGAAATTTTAAAACTTCTAAAGGTTTCCACTAGCTCCTCAACAATTTTAGGAGAGCTAATTAACTGGAATCTTCCCATTTTCCATTCATTTATTATTTGAGAGCAGAAATTGCCTTCCCAAAATATTCCAGAGACAAATACATTTGTATCCAAAACTATTCTCATTTTTTTCTGGTTTCTCTTATAGCTTCTTCTACATCTGTTTCTTTTAGTCCTTTCTTTTTTGCAAATTCCCTTGTTTTTTTGAGTAGTTTATCTACCCCTCTAAAAGAGGGCATTTCAAGCTTTTTTAAAACAATTGTGTTGTCTTCTCCAATAACCACAAATTTTTCTCCTTCGTGGATTTTAAGCCTATTTCTTAAGCTTTGAGGTATTACTATCTGCCCCCTTGAGCTCACACTTGTTATCTCAATATTTTCCATTTTAACCTCCTATATGTTTATCTTATTGGTAAGAATATCTTATTTATAAACCTTTCGGTTCATCGTCTCAACTCTCTAATCCCTTCAAAAACTAAAAGCTCCTTTTTTCTATAAATTCGCAGATTTCTCTTTTCTTAGTTATATTTAATGATATCTCTAATCCATAATTGGTTGGTTTAGTAAATAAAAAACCATTTTTAATTAACTCATCTATGGCTTTTCTTACAAATTTTGAGCTTCTCAAATGAGAAGGCAAGCCTTTTGGCAGATTATTAATATTCGTGTGTTTATGCTGCCAGTATCTATGTGCTACTAATTTTATCAAGACATTTCTCTTTATATCTTCAACAATCTGCTCTTTTTCCATAATCTACAAAAGGAAAACTCCTTTTTAAAGTTTTTGTTTCGTAAACTTGAGTTAACAAACGAAAGGTTTTTAAATGCTTTCCACTTCTTAGAATTAGACAAAAATGGAAAATGAAAATATAGAAGAAGAAAGCATATTTATAGAGTATTTTGGAAAAACACCTTTTATAAAAATCCTAGACTTTTTAATAATTGGAAAAGATTTTGACTATCCTCTAACAGAAATAGCAAACGGAGCAAGTGTAGGATGGACTTCTTTTTCTAAAGTATGGAAAGTATTTGTAGAAAAAGAGATAGTAAAACACACGAGAAACATAGGAAAAGCAAGACTCTACAAACTGAACACAGAAAATCCAGTTGTTAAAAAATTAGTAAGAATACATTGGGAAATTCTAAAAGTTGAAACAGAAAAACTTTTTGAAAAAAGAGTGGAAAAAGCAGTTGCTGTATAATGGTTTTTCACCTTCTCAGCGCCTTTTTCAATTTCTCTAAACTTTAATCTTGCACGGGAAATAAGATAATTTATGCTCGTGATGAACTAATATAGAAATATAACTTTCGATATCTTCTTTAAAATTATCTTTAAAGTCAGATAAAATACTTCTTAATTCACTTTGGTCTTTAACCTCTACATCTACACCCAAGTCGTAAGCTCCTAAATATTTACTTATGTATACTACATGAGGATTTCTCTTAAAATATTCATATATTTTACTAAGGTTATTGGTTTTTTTTAATCTGAACAACAAATTATAAAATGAATAACCTAATAAAGAGGTATTTAATCTCGGTCTAAATGCCAATAAAATTTCTTTTTCTTTAAGTTTTTTAATTCTATGTGCTACTCCCTCACTTGTTAGACTTACTTTATTTGCGATGTTGTGTAATGGCTCTCTCGAATTGTTTGCTAAAGATTCTATAATTAGAATATCTTTTCTGTCTAATCTAAATTCCGGTTCTCCTCCATAATACTCAATAGGCAATTTAACCTTTTCTCTGTTGAATAAATAAGATTTTCTGAGAGCATATTCTTCGGGGATAACTAAAACCTCTCTTTCTTTAAAGTATCGTGAATATTTATTCAAAAATCTAATAAAGAATTTATCAAAAATAATAGGATTTTTGGCCCATGCGGTTACCATTAAATTATAATATCCATCACAACTTACAATCCATCCTGTATTTTCATCTTTTTTAAGGTATTCTATAATCTCTTTTTCTATCTCAGAATCTGTATTTTGAAAAGTAATAAAAATCTTAAACTGGATTAATCCAAGTTTTGCTATATTAAATAGAGTGTAATACCCAGAGATTAATTTTGCCTTTTCTAAATTCTTAATCCTGTAAGAAACTGCATCTTTACTAAGTCCAACTTTTTTTGAAATTTGCGTATTACTTTGTCTGGAGTTCAGCTCTAATTGTTCTATAATCTTTCTATCTTTAATGTCTAATTTTATTGCCAGCATATTATCTATAATCATATTAGGATATATAAATATTTCGTTTTGAGGCATATTTTAAGAAAAAGTTTCTTAAATTACTGAGTTGTTACTTCCATATGACAAAATCAATTGATTTAGCAAAGCTGGGAAAAGAAAAATTAGAACTAATCGCAGCTAAAACTTTCAACGAAAACGAATGGGACTCTATACTAAAAGTTTGTGAAAAATATCCTGCAAAAGTTAGTGAGCATATCTTGAGTTTAATGAAAAAATATCCTGAAATTGCTAAACAATATCTTCCAGATTATTCTGAATTAGAGAGGGTTGTAGAAACTGAAAAGCCATGGAAAGGCAGAATAGAAACAGGAATTCCTGGAACAGAAAGAATGTATGGAAGCGAGATGATTGTAATCGCTTCTGCAGACTGCGCGTCTAATTGCAGGGCCTGTATAAGAAGAAACTACCTCAACAACTCAAAAGAAGAAATAAAGCCACAAGATTTAGGAAAATTAATCGAATATGTTGATAAAGAAAGGATAAAAGAAGTTCTAATTACAGGAGGAGATCCTTTAATGAAACCAGAACATACTTTAGAAATAGTTGACTCTTTATTAAAAACAAATGTTAAACGTATAAGAATTGGAACTGCTTTGTTAAGAGCAGACCCTGAAAGAATAACTGAAAAGTTTATATTGGAATTGTTATTAAAAGTTCAGAGTTATGCTAAAGAACCTAATTTTATCGAAATTGCACCACATTTTGACCATCCGGCAGAGTTCAGCGAAAAAACTATTAGAAAAATAAGAGCATTGAATAGGGCAGGTTTTAAGTTATATGCTCAGACAATTCTTCTCAAGGGTATAAATGATAATAAAAAAACATTCAGAGAACTTGCAGAAAAAATAAGAGAGAATAATATGGAATGGTATTATCTTTACCATTGCGTTCCTTTGAATGGAAACCTTCATTTAAGAACGAGTGTAAAAAAAGGATTTGAATTAATGGACTCTTTAGAGGATCATGAAGAAGTAACTGGAAGATATCCTCCTAAAAGATATGCTGTCCCTTTGTCAATTGGTAAGGTTTCTCTGGACCCATCAAGGATAATAGAGCAAGAAGGAAAATATATTTGGATAGAAACAAGATATACAATGAATTCTCTTAGAGGAAATCCTTTGCCTGATTTTTGTAGAGTTGGAAAAAAAGGATTTTTGGAAGTTAAATATCTCGATGGAAACGATTAAACTTTTTTTTATCTTCTCAACGCCTTTTTTCAATCCCCCACATTAGAAAAATCTTATTAAGCAGCTATTTTTGAAGATTCAAAGTTAATTTTTACCGGGGCATTTATAAGAATATCTTTTAGGTCTTTTGCGTGCTCTTTAAAATTAAGAATTCCTATCCCAACTACCTCGCCGGTTTCTTCGTCTTTTCTTATAAAAACATCTTCATTTATATCTTCGCAAAAACTTTCTTGAGGAGGATTTGCTATAGTTATCTCTAAGAAATCTCCTTCTTCGTCATAATAAATATCTATTGAACCTTTCATTTTATACAACTCACAAAATGTGCTGTGATAATAAACCCGTGCTCATTTAAATACTTAACTATCCCTCTTAAATATTTTTCTGGATATTTTCTATGTTTCAAATAGAGATAATAATTTCTTAAATCACCTTTCTCATGAAGAGTTATTTTTATCGGCTTTTCCAAAGTTTGTTTTATCTCTTCTAAATAATTTGTCATCATAGGGTGTGTTGTTGTTATATGCTTCCATCTTTCTTTTGAAAGGTGTATTTTTCTTCCTGTTTTGTCTTTTATTTCAAATACATTTTCCATTTTATTTTCTTACTTCTTTAACATCCTCTTCAACTTTTCCACCTCTAAACAATTTAAAACATCTCCTTTTTCACACCAGCCTCTTCTCGCAACAGATGTGCCAAGCTCCAAATAATTAAGCTGAGAAACAGAATGAGCATCTGTTCCTATTGTAATTTTAACACCTTTTTCAATAGCCTCTCTTACTTCTGCATCATTTAAATCCAGCCTGTCAGGCATTGAGTTTATCTCCAAAGCTATGTTTTTCTCTTTTGCTTTTTCATAAATTTTCTCAAGATTTAAATTAAGTCGCTCTCTTCTCTGAATAAGCCTTCCTGTTGGATGCCCAAGAATATTCACATAATCATTATCCATTGCTTTCAAAACACGGGCTGTCTGTTTGTCTTCAGAAAACTTAAAACCCGAGTGCACAGAAGCAATAACAACATCTAGTTTTTTTAAAACACTATCTTTTAAAGCCAAGCCCCCATTAGAGTTTATATCAACTTCAACTCCTTTTAAAATTGTTATCCCCTGCATTTTTTCATTTAGCTCGTCAATTTCTTTTATTTGCTTTTCAAGCTCTTTTTCATTTATATGGCTTATTGTTTTTCCACCATGGTCAGTTATTGCAATATACTTCAATCCATTTTCTTTAGCAACTTTTGCCATTTCTTCTATGCTATTGCCTCCATCAGAATATTTTGTATGAACATGCAAATCTCCTAAAATTTCATTGTAAACAACAAGTTTAGGCAGTTTATTTTTCAAAGCAGATTCAATTTCTCCTCTTTCTGTTCGCAATTCTGGCTCAATATACTGCATTCCTAATTTTTTATATATTTCCTCTTCATTTTTGCCTGCAATTCTATTTTTCCCCTCGAACAACCCATACTCACTTAATTTCATGCCTTTTTTAATTGCAAGTTTTCTTAAATGAATATTATGCTCTTTATTGCCTGTAAAATACTGCAAAGCACTTCCAAAAGATTTTTCATCTATAATTCTGATGTCAACCTGCATATTATCTTTTGTAATAATGGCTGCTTTTGTCTCTCCTTTTGCCAAAACTCGTTTCACAATTGGCAGATTTGTAAAAAACTCAACTACTTTTTCATTATTCTCAGATAGAATTAAAATATCTATATCACCAATTGTTTCTTCTCTTCTTCTGACACTTCCACACGCAATTGCTTCTTTAACTTCTTTCAAGCTCTTAAGTTTTTTTTCAATATCTCTTGCAATCGGCAAAGCAAATCCAAGCAAGGTTCTTCCTTTACTTGCTTTTAAAAGCTCAATTCCTTTTAAAATATTTTCTTCGCTTTTTTCTTTAAATGTCTCTACTCCTTGAATTTTATGTTTTTTAGCTGCTTTTTCCAGCTCCTTAACACTTTTTATTCCTAAATTTTCATATAATTTTACTGCTTTCTTCGCTCCAATTCCAGAAACCCTCATCATCTCAACAACTCCTCTAGGAATTGTTTTTTTTAGCTCCTCAAAATGCTTGACTTTTCCTGTTTCAATATGCTCTATAATTTTTTTAGCTATTGCCTTTCCTACCCCTGGAATTTCCTTTAATCCATTAACACCTTTTTTTTCGTAAATCTCAGAAACATCCTCTCCAAGGCTCTCCAAAGATCTAGCAGCTTTTCTGTAAGCTATTGGCTCCCACTTCGCTTTTTTAATTTCTAAAATATTTGCTATCTCATAAAAAATATTTGCTAATTCTGTATTCATCTTATTTCGTTTTTTGATCAAACTTGTTTCCGCAAAAAGTTTGTTTGATTCATTTTAACACCTTTTTAGATTAATAGCCAAAAGAGTATATAAATTTTTATAAACTCAAAATTTAGTATAATTAAAAGGAAAAGGGAGAAGAAAATGATGCCGTTATGTGAGAAATATAGATGTGAATGTTTTGTAGATATAAAGGGGCAAGAAGCTGCAATAGACTCTTTAAAATCTTTTTTTAGAAATTTTCCTTTTAAAAAAGCTCTTCTTCTTCACGGCCCTTCTGGCACCGGCAAGACCTCTTTGGCATATGCTTTAGCACAAGAAAATGAACTTGAAATTCTAGAATTAAATGCATCTGATTTGCGCGACAGAGAAAAACTTGAGCAAATACTAAAGCCCGCTACTCAACAACAAAGCTTATTCGGAAAAAAGGGAAAAATTATTTTAATAGATGAAATAGATGGAATAACTATAGACAGGGGCGGCTTGCCAGAATTAATTGCTTTAATAGAAAAAACATCTTTTCCAATAGTTATAACAGCAAATAATATCTGGCAGCAAAAATTTGCGCTTCTAAGAAGAAAAGCTGAACTTGTAAAACTTAAAGAAATTAAATATGAGCTCATTTTAAAACTGCTCCAAAACATAGTAAAAAAAGAAAAAAAGAAACTAGACGAGAATCTGTTAAAAACAATTGCAGCAAAATCAAGAGGGGACATTAGAGCTGCTTTAAATGATCTGCAGACAATTCTTTATTTAGAAAAAGAAACAGAAGTAAAAGAAATACACGAAAGAGAAAAAGAAGAAGATATCTTTCAAGTTTTAAGAAAAGTTTTCAAAAATAAATCAGATCCCAAGCTGACAGAAGTTTATGATTCTGTAGACATGCCTATAGATGATATTTTTTTATGGCTGGAAGAAAATATTCCTTATGAGTACAAAGGAGAAGAGTTGGCAAAAGCCTACGATGCTTTAAGCAAAGCAGATGTTTTCAGGGGGAGAATTCATAGACAGCAGCACTGGCGTTTTTTAGTTTATGAAAACTTCCTCTTGTCTGCAGGAGTTTCTTTTGCAAGCAAAAAAACAAAATCTCTTTCAGAATTTACAATCTACCAGCGCCCAAAAAGAATTTTAAAAATCTGGCTCCAAAACCAAAAATATGCAAAGAAAAAAAGCATAGCAGCTAAATATGCAAAAGCTGTCCATATAAGCATAAAAAGAGCAATGAAAGAATTTTTTCTATTGCCTTTAATCCTCAACAAAGAAGCAAGAAAAAAGCTTAATTTAAGTGAAGATGAAATTAAGTTCTTAGATGAATATCAAGAAAAATATAAAAAGTAAAATTTCTTTATAAGATAATAAAAAACTAAGGGAAAATGAATGAACAAAAAGAGGAAATTTCAGAAGAGGTTGCTCTCCCTTACCAACAGGGGCGACAACTAGAATATTCTAATGGTTCTTTTAAAATTAGGCTAGAAGCAAAAAAAGGTGAAACAGGAGATTTAGAAGAATTACTAAGATTAATAAAAATATTAAATGAAGTTACAGGTGAAAAAAGAGTAGAGCAAAATGGGAGTTTAGTTGTAGAGCTTAACGTCGGAGAAAGGAGAAAACCAGAAATCGTTCCTGAAAAACATTACGAAACCCAGGTTCCAGATAGCGATGCTAAAGTAAGAATAAATATTGAAAAACTAAAACCAAAGATATTACAATTTAATCTTATCGCAAGACAATCTGGAATATCTAAAGATAAATTAGAAAGTTTAGTAAATAGTATAAATTTATTAGGAAAAACCTCTTCTTTACAAGAAACTTTTTCAATAAATGGAGAAAAAGCTTATAAAATTTCTTTTGTTTTAGATACAGATGTTCATGGAACAAATTTTATAGATGGCATAAAAGAAATGATAGAAGATGCTAAATTTTTGCTTGAATATCAACAAGTAAGTAGAGATTTAGAAGAGATAAACAGATGGTTAGGAAAGTGGAAATGTGGAGGTTTTGAATTAAGATCAAAAGTAGCTTTAGATATGAAAGAAATGTATGAAATACTTCAAAGAGATTATAGAATTTCTATAGGAGATATTTTAAGCAGCTATAAAGGAAAGGGGGTTGCTGCAGCAAGGGCGGCAATATCATATATATTGTACAACAAAAAGTATGATGAAAACGGGAAAAAACCTAGCTCTGTAGCAATAGGTGAAATTTTAGATAAAAATCATGCCACTGTTTTGTTAGGAATTGGCAGATGCAAAGAAGTAAGACTAACCCAAAATGATTTAGATGACTTTTCAGTTGCTTTTAAAAAAATTTTTAAAGGATATATAAGAGGATATGAAGCAAAACAGAGAAAAATACAAATCTAAATAACCTCAACTTCATCTGGCTCGTCGCTAACATCTTCATTGGGGGTTATTGTTTCTCCTTTGCCTATTTTCTCAATTTTCCCGAACTTGCCAGAAGTTAATTGTTTCTCGCCTTGAAATTCATTAACATAACCATTTGTTATCTTAACCTTATCCCCCTGCTTGTACTTGTCAACATCATCGTTCCATAAAGTAAGTTTTATGCTTCCAGAATCATCTTCAATCAAGGCATTTGCAACTCTCAGCTCTCTTCCATACTTATTAAAAGTTCTTGGCTCTTCAATTTCTTTAATTGTTCCTTCTACCTCAACACTTCCTTGTCTTGTTGTAAGCTCAGAAATCTTTGTCATTTTTATCTGCTCCCTTTATAAAATAATCTTGTTTTTAAACTTTCTAAATTATTAATTACTAAAGGCAATTTTTCATCAGCTACTTCATCTAAACTATACACACTATTTCTTCCTTTGCCTACTCTACCACTAAAAAAAATTCCTAATTCTTTAACTAAATTATAAGCTTGCTGTTTTAAATTGTTGTAATGTTTACCCATTTTATTCTCTACCCGCAACTTGCTGCTGCTGAACTGCTTGAACCAGAAGAACTTCCAAATCCTGAACTTGGAGAAACTGTAGATAAATTCTGCGAGCATTCAGATGGAGATGTATTAAATGCGCTGCAAACCGCAGTTTTAATTGCATCTGATGTTCTTGAAACAGAAACCTCAACTCCATTTATAACAAAAGTTGGCGAGCCGCTTATACCAAGCTCGCTTGCCTTTGCCCCCTGCTCTTCGTAAATTTTCTCAGCGCTGGTTTTTATATAATTTTCAACTTTGCTTTTGTCAATCCCGAGCTTGCTGTATATCGCTGGGAGATATTTATTCAAACAAGCATCCTCTCCACTGCAAGAACCAATATTTGTATTGCTATTAAACTCCTTTAAATACAAAAATAATTTATCTTTCCCGTATAGTTGTTCAATACTTATCTGCCTTAAGGATTCTTGTTTTTCAAATTCACCATGCATCGCACCAATAGCAACTATGTCAATATCTGCTTTGTTTTTTAATAAATCATAAACTGGAAGTAATGCTTTTTCAAACTGCAACCCATATGGACAATAAGAAAATATGAATGCCTCAACTTTAGGCTTGTCAGATTTTGGAACATTTTTTGGAGTTTCTGCTTTAGCATCCTGCGTGGCCATAGGTATAACTCCCTGAACAAAATATTTTCCATCTTTTGTGATATAAACAGGAACTTCATCTCCTTTATAAGAAACCATAACTTTATACAAATTTCCCGCATCTTCTGACGAAACAAGAGTTATTCCGCCGCCAGTCTTTGTATTAAGATAATCTACTAATTTTTCAGCAGCACTTGTTTTGCCAACAACATTTCCTGTAATCCCGCCTCTGAATGCAACTACTAATAACACAACAACTATAACTCCTAAAATAAATGTTGCAGTTTCCCAAGGATTTTTTGATATAGAAAAACTTGTTTTTGTTTCTTCTTTCATTTCCACTTCTTTAGACTCTCTGCTTTCTTGCTTCTTTTCAACCATCATTTTCTAAATTTTTGAGCATTTATAAACTTTCCTATAATTAAAAATATAGATTTATGTAAAGTAATCCCTAAAACTTAAAATCTGCTTCGCAGAAATTATAATTATTTTTCAATTAATTAATAAAAATCTAATTATATATAGAAGAGCGAGCTATCTTTGGGTTGGTAAAGTTAGGATAATTTCCACTTTGAATGTTAAGTTATTGACTTGGTTTATCATCTTAACAAAATATAAAAAGCCTTTTTTCTTTTTGTAATCATGCCATATGACATAATTATAGGTAGAGATGAGGCAGACAAAAAGAGGTTCAAAGAAAAAGGACTTATCTATTTAGGAAAAGGCTATGTAAAAATGGGCAACTATACCACTCTTTCTAACCTTATCTGGATGGATGTTGTAAGAAGTCATGTAATTTTGATAAGCGGAAAACGTGGAAGCGGGAAGAGTTATTCAATTGGGGTTATTGCAGAAGAGCTTTCTGACTTGCCTCAAGAAGCAAAAAACAATATAGCTTCTTTAATTTTTGACACAATGGGAATTTTTTGGACAATGAAATTTAAAAATGACAAAGAAAAAGAGTTGTTAAGGGAATGGAAACTCAAACCCAAAACTCTTCCGGTTAAAATATTTGTTCCTTATGGCAAAGTTTCAGAATACGAAAAAGCACAGATTCCAATAGACAAAAGTTTCGCTCTAAAAGCATCCGAGCTAGAAATAGAAGACTGGCTTTTAACTTTTAATCTTGGCATTATAGAGCCTGTTTCAATTTTAATTGAAAAAATTATTTCAGATTTAAAAGAAAAAGAAAAAGATTTTGGCATAGAGGATGTTATAGAAAAGATAAATTCAAGCAAAGAAAAAGAAGAAATTAAAAAAGCAGCATCTGCTTTATTTGAAGCAGCTTCTACTTGGGGAATTTTTGCCAAAAAAGGCGAAAAAGGCACAGAAATTTCTGAACTTATAGAAGCTGGCAAAACTACAATTTTAGATTTAAGTTGCTATTCGTCTGTCAGTGTTTTTAATGTTCGCGCTTTGGTTATCGGCTTAATCTCAAAAAAACTTTTTACAGAAAGAATGACTGAAAGAAAAAAAGAAGAAATACAAGCATTACATGGCTCTTCTGTTATAAAAAAAGAAATGCCTCTTGTATGGATTTTTTTAGATGAAGCGCACGAGTTCCTGCCAGAAAAAGAAAAAACTCCTGCAACAGATGCTTTAATTCAGCTGTTGAGAGAAGGAAGACAGCCAGGCATCTCGCTTGTCCTTGCAACACAACAGCCCGGCGCAATTCATAGAGATGTTATGACGCAATCTGATATTGTCCTCTCGCATAGAGTTACAGCTCAGCCAGACATTCTTGCTTTAAACAACATAATGCAAACTTATCTTCTTGAAAGCATTAAAAAATATCTTGATGATTTGCCTGATTTAAAAGGAAGTGCGATTATACTAGATGATAATAGCGAAAGAATTTATCCAATTCGCATGCGCCCAAGATTCACCTGGCATGGTGGTGAATCTCCAGTTGCAATAAAAATTGAGAAAGAAATTTGAAAGTCATATATTTTTAATAACAATAATCTTTTTAAAACAAAAAGTATTAATAGAAACATGAATAAAGAAATAATTGAAAAAACAGTAAAAGAGATAACAGCTGAACAATTTGGTGTGGTTTTAAGTAAAATCAAGCCAGAAACATCTTTTGCAGAAGACCTTAAAGCAGATTCTTTAGATGCAATTGAAGTAGTAATGGAGTTTGAAGAAAAATTTGGTTTGAGCATCCCAGATGGAGATGCACAGAAAATAGCAACAGTTGGTAATGCTATAGATTACATAGAAAAAAACATAGGAAAAAATTACACCCCTAAGTAACTTTAATTTCAACTCTATATTTAAATTTCAATTCACTACTTTTATCTCAACTCTATATTTAAATTTCAATTCACTACTTTTATCTCAACTCTATATTTAAATTTCAATTCACTACTTTTATCTCAATTCTATATCTGTATTTATAAGGCGCAATATTCCCGGCTTTTTTAATTTTTAAAATTTGAATTTTCTTTTTTGATTTTTTGCTTTCTCGATAAATTTCTTCAAGCATCTTATTTAGTTCATTTTCATGGCAAAAGCCATGATAATAAATCATTGTTCCTTTTTTTGAAACTAAAAAAGCCTGTTTTAAAAAACTCTCGCGTAAGTTTGGGCGCGCCATAACAATAACTGAAAATTTGCCTAATTTTTTATTATCTTTTTTAATTATCTTCTTAACATCTCCCTGTATTAATTTTATATTGTTTATTTTATTCAGTTTCAAATTCTCGTGAGCATATTTGTTGCACTCTCTTGACAATTCAATTGCCGTAACTTCTCCTGCTCTGCTTAACTTAGAAATAACAATTGGGAAAGGCGCAACACCAGAAAACATAACTAACACTTTATCTTGTTTTCTAATCTTGCTTGCTATTTCTTTTCTCTCCTCAGCTAATCTTGGCGAAAAATAGCAGGTTTCAACATTCATCTTGAACTTACAGTTATTTTCTTTGTGCAAAGCAACTTTTGTTTTTTCTCCGCAAAGAAATTTTGTTTTAAAAGTTCTCAGCCTTCCTTTAATTTTCTCTGTTTTCTCTAAAACAGTTTTTATGTTTTGCCTCTTCAACAACTGCTTGGCTGCTTTCAGCTTCTCTTTTTTGCTTTTCCCACTAAACTTCATTATTGCAATACTTCCTATAATATCATAACTTGCCATGCCTAAATGAAGAAAAAGTTGTTTAAAAAGATTTATAAATCTAAAATTGTTATTTATAATCATAAAAAGAAGGTAAAATGGCAAAAGTTATTGGTTTAATCTTGATAATATTAGGGCTTGTGGTTATAGCCTCGCCATTTGTTTTTAAAGCTGCAATAGCCAAAATTCCTTTTGTTTCTGCCCTGCCCCAATTGTGGGTTATTATAGCAGGGGCTGTTTTGATTGTTCTTGGAGGTTTAATATTGAAGCTTAAAGGAGGAAAACAAGTTAAAAAAGAAGTTCCGATTTATGAAGGAAACAAAATAATCGGTTATAGAAGAAAATGAAAATACTCAAGTTAATTATATCTTTGATATTTTTGGTTTTATTCATGCAGTTAGTTTCTGCTTATGGTTGGGGCTGGGGATATTACGATTCGCCTGCTGAACTTTTGGAAAATGAGTGGGTTAGCTTTGCAGCAGTATTCATATTATTTTTTGCAATAGTCTTTATTGCGCTTGGCAAATCTTTTAAAGAGGATAAAGGAGCTGCAGTTGCAATAGCCGTAGTAGTCGCGTTATTCATTTCAGTTTCTATTACAAGAAGAGGGTGGCTTTTTTCTTATGCAGGAGACGAACTTGGGGAGTGGGCATTAATCGTCGCAGTTTTGATTGGAGCAGGCTTTATAGTAAAAATAATGAACGATGTTTTTGGTAGGTGGGGTGCAATAGCTGCAGTCGTGGCTTTATGGGCATCTTTATTTTTTATAGATATTTACACTATTCTGCCTTCTGGAGAACTTGGAGATTTTCTTTTAATGATTTATGAGCAGGCAAAAGGAGTTTTGGGCATTATCGCAGTGATAATTATCGTGGCATTATTGTATAGATTTGGAGAAAGAGAAAGAACTGTAGGAGAAATGCTCTTCCGCAAACCTTGGCAAAATTAAAAGAGTTAATAAATAAAATTTAATAATCAAAAGTAAACCCTTTAACTTAAAAGAGTCAATAAATAAAAGTTAAAAGGTTTATTACTAAAAGTTAAAGAGTCAATAAATAAAAGTTAAAAGGTTTATTACTTCAGTTTGATAAAGAAAAAACACAAGGTTTATAAATATAAAAAAGCTTAAATAAATATGAAAAAAGAGACGCAAAAGATATTAGCATTAACTTTGTTCGCTATCGTAATAATTTCTGTAATAACAGGTTTTGTGGCGGCGCAATCATCCTTTTCTGAGGGTTTTAATAATTTTATTGATAATATTGATGAAGCATTAAGCCCTGTTTTAGGAAGATTGCTAGGTGATTCAGCAAGCGGTGGAGAACTTACGGTTCAGATACTTGCTTTCTTGTTAGTGATGTTTGTGGTTTATGGTGTTTTGAGTATGACAAGCCTTTTTGGGAATAAACATTGGATAAATATGGTAATTGGTGCAATAGTGGCTAGCTTAGGAATAAGGTTCTTACCGCAAGGATTTTTAGAGCAAGCAGCCATACCCTCAAGTGCATTTGTTGCATTATTAGTTATGGGAATTCCTTTTATATTATTGTTCTTTATTATAAAGGGAATTAAGTCTAGTTTAGCAAGAAGAGCAATATGGGCAGCTTATGGTGTTTTAATATTAATCCTATGGATTTACAATCTTAGTAATCCGGATATCCCAGACTTAGCAAAATGGATATACCCTCTGATAATTATAGGTTGCGCACTTGCATTTTGGTTTGATGGAACACTTCAAAAATGGTGGGGAATCGCGGGAGCGCAAAGAACTGTTGAAACTGGAACAAATGTAAATAGAGATATAGTAGTGGGAGAAATAGCAGCTATAGAAAAAAGGCTTATAAACGAGCAAGACCCCGCACAAAGAACTAGACTCAAAGCAGAAATCGCAGCAAAAAAAGCGGTTCTAAAAGATCTTTAATTTTTCTTTTTTAGTTAATTTTTTAAACCTGCTTTTCCATTTTTAATAATGAAAAAAGCAGGTATTATAAGTTTATTTTTGTTAACCTTATTAATTATAAATTTTATTTTAGTTGCTGAAACAAAAGCAGAAGAAATAGACGAAGAAACTGGATTGCCTTCTACAATCAAAAATATAAGTGATGTTGGCAAAAGCCTTACAGATGAAGAAGCAAGAAACCAGTATTTAAAACAAGAATGGACAAAAAACAAAGTGGTATTATTTATAAGTAATTTATTTAAGCTATTAAGTCCTGTATTCAAAATTCTTATTGGCGTTGAATACTCTCTCTCTTGGTTATTTTTCCTTTCTCTCGGAGCTTGGATAGCTGTTGTTATTTTAATTTATAAGCCCACAAAAAATATTTTTCAAGCAAATAAATGGGTTGCTTTAGCAGTAGCAATAATAATCCCAACAATAGCCGCGCAGTTTGGAACAATACAAATAATTGTAAGTTTTTTTATACCTCTTTTTAAAAATAAATGGATTATAATTATTACAATAATAGTAGCAGCAATTCTCATTTGGATTTACTCTTTGTTTATGAAAAGTTTTGGTAAAGCATTAGAAGAAAGAGCAAAAAAAGAAGACGAAGAAAGAAGAGAACAAAAAGCAAAAACAGTTGAAAAATTGCATGACATAGAATTAAAAGCGAGTGGCTGATAATCTTTTTGTCTTTAACTCAAAACAGCGTTTTCTGTTTATTTTTTTCCTTTGCATCTTCAAGCTTTTCCAAAGCAGAATTAATTCTTTCTTCAGAAAAATCATGCTCTAAAAGAATTTTTTTAATTTTTTCTTTATTTATTTTTGGAAACTTAATTTCTGTCTCTCTAACATCTGGTTTTTTAAATAAAGAAAAAACTTCCTGCCAGTCAAAATCCATGTCAGGAAACTGCTTGAAAATAAGTGCAGGAGCTTTTTTGTCTTTAACAATAATCAAAGCTTTTTTTGGCCCTATCCCCTTAATTCCTCCTGGATTATAATCTGTTCCACATAAAATTCCTAAACATATCAGTTGGTCAAGATTTATCTGCAAGCTGTTAAGAACTTTTTCTAACTCTATAAGTTCAGGCCCTATGCTCACATAGCCAGAAATTGTCTTCCTCTTGCGGGCAAGAGTTAGATTTTGCACAAGTATCGGAGCTCCAAAAAGCAAAGAATCATAATCTTGAGAAGCTACAGCATAAGCTTGTTTGTTTGAAGCAAGAAAAGAAGCTTCTGCTTCTCCCTCTCCAGGAGCTTGTACAACCTCTATTCCCATTGCCTCAAGCAATTCTTTGCTCTCTTTAATTTTTTCCTCGTCAAGATAAGTAAGTTGCTTAGCATATTTTCCCATTTCTTCTATGTTCTCTTCTTGCCTGGCTTTTTCATATTTTTCAAATGCTTTATCTTTAGTTTCTTCTCTTTTTTCATGTGTTCCTGCTTTTAGCCTTGGAGTTTTTCCATCAAAAACATAAACTAATTTTAAACCCTCTTTCATCAAATTAATATTTCTATAAAATAACCCAGACAAATGGCTTGTAATTCTTTTTTTGCTGTCCATTAAAGGAGTGCCGTCTGGCTGGCGTATAGTAGAAAGAAACTGATAAATTGTATTAAATGCATCTACTGCAAGTGTCTTGCCTTTCAAGTCTGAAATTTCAATGCCTTTTCTTACAACAATATTTCCTATCTGCAAACCCATGAAAAACAGAGGAAAACAAGATATAAAAATTTATGGTTGGTGTTAAGTCAAGTTGTCAACTTAGCACCTGTGGAAGAAATTAGCCTCGCATTGCTCAGAATATAATAGAAATTTATTAATTAATACATAGAATAGTTATTTAGAGAAGCCGAGCAAGTTTAACGAACAGGATAAGCTTGCGAGAAACTCTCTCTTGTGGAGCCCGTGTTGAGTTTGTTAGTTTACTTTACAGTTGGATAGCTCTTGCTCTAATTACACAATCCCTATAAACCTCAATGACTCTTGGAGGTTTAGCATCTCCTATTAGAACTTTTTCTCCTTCAGTTATTTTTAATTTTGTGTATCTCATAATATCTTTCAATCCTCTTCTCATCTTTGTAATATCATCGCTTGTTGGTTGTTCTATGTTGACTTTGTTAAGATTATGGTAACTTAATAGCCTATCATATCTGTAAGGATGTTTTAATCTTGCTCTTCTCTTATCAATTTTATTCGGTCTTTCTTGCTCATTAGCTCCTTGTTCGTACAAATCAAAATCTTCTGGCTCAATTCCAGCTTGATTGCATAAATTATAATATCTAACAGCATCTCTGCTTGCTAATGCTTTTTGTCTTGCTTTTGCTGTTGTGTCAAAAGTTAAATTTTCTAATGTTCTTGCCATTTTATTTTTTCACTGGAGCAAGTTTTAATTCCTCGTCTTTTTCTATTATAACTTCTAATTTATAACTTCCTAGCTTTAATTTATCCTTGTTTTTTAAAACAACTCCTTTTTCAGAAACTTTATTGCGGTTAACATAGGTTCCAAGCGTGCTTTTTTTATTTCCTACTTTATCATAAATTATAAAATTAGAGCCATCATATTTAACTGTACAATGCTCTCTTGACATTGTTAAAGCTATTTTGTCTATATCCTCATCTCTATAGCCTCTTTCAGGAATTGCAATGTCATTTGAGCGGGCTCTGCCTATTTTTATCTCATTTTTGTCTTCTTTAGGCGAATAAATAACAACATCTCCAAGAGGATTATACTCTTGTATAACCATATCTTTTAAACTTAATTTTGTCATAATTTATAAGAAAATTAAGCTTTTTAAAGGTTTCTCTTTGTTACTATTTGATAGTTAATATTAAGCTCGCCAAAAATCATTTCAACTAAATTTAAATATTCCCATTCTGTTTTACTTTTATGAAAACAGAAATAAATTTCATTCCTCTTGATTATGATTATTTTGACTGGCAAGGCAGAAATTATGTTAAAATTATCGGCAGAGATGACAAAGGAAAGCGAGTTTGTGTTATTGATTCATTTGAGCCATATTTTTGGGCAATTTTAAAGCCAGAAATATCAGAGAAGAGAATTCAAGAAATACAAAAAGAAATTGAAAAGATTAAAATTAGTATGCCAAGCAGAATCACAAAAGTTGAAAAAACCGAGCTCCATGAAAAAAAGTTTTTAGGTAAGGAAGTGAAGGCAATAAAAATTTTCATAACAAACTACAAAGATGCCCATCCTGTCGCAGATAAGCTCGATTATGAAGAAATAGAAGCGCGAAGAGAGTATGATATAAGCTTGATAACAAAATACATAACAGAAAAGAAATTTAAGCCTCTCTCTTGGAATAAAATTTCAGGGGAAATTTTAAATAACAGCCAGGAATTCGGCTCACTTGATGCAAGTTTAGATGTTGATTTATGCATCAAAGCAGAAAAAATTGAAGAGCTGGAAGAAAGCAAAATAAAAGAAAAAAATATAAAATTTTTACCAAAAATTTTGGCTTTTGATATTGAAGTAAGCGAGTTTGAAATAGGAAAAGGGGAAATTTTAATGATCTCTCTCGTTTCAGAGAATTTTAAAAAAGTCCTGACTTGGAAATCTGAGAAAACAAAAGAAAAAGCAGATTATGTTGAATTTTTTAAAGACGAAGCAGACATGATTGAAGCTTTTATCAGTCATATCAAAGAACAAAAGCCAGATATTTTAGCAGGATATTTTTCAGATGGCTTTGATTTGCCTTATCTAAGGGCAAGAGCTGAAAAAAATAAAATAAGATTAAATTTTTCTATAGACGGCTCGCAACCCGCCTTTGCAAGAGGCAGAATTCCTTCTGCTTATATCAATGGAATAGTTCATATAGACTTGTTCAGATTTATAGAAACTGTTTATGCTCAATATCTGCAAAGTGAAACTCTTTCTTTAAACGAAGTTGCCTCTGAACTGCTTGGCGAGAAAAAGCATGATTTTGAAAAAAAAGATGGAAAATTATTAAAAGAGCATGAATGGGAGATTTTTTTTGCGTATAATTTGCAAGACTCTATCTTAACTTACAAACTTGCTGAAAAATTCTGGACAGATATGACAGAGTTTTGCAGAATAATACAAGAGCCTTTATTTGAAATAACAAGAAACAGCATGTCCCAGCTTTTAGAAAATTATATTTTGCACTCTCTTGAAGAGTATGACGAGATAGCTGAAAAAAGGCCGCTGCATGAAGAAATTGGAGAAAGAAAGCAGAGAGAGCGCGTAGAAGGAGCATTTGTATTGCAGCCAAAAGCAGGGCTTTATGAAAATCTTGCGATTTTTGATTTTACAAGCATGCATACCAGCATAATAGTCTCTTTTAATATATCAAAAGCAACTCTCCTTCAAGAAAAAGAAAAAGACTCGTACGACTCTCCTGAACTCGAGTTAGATGGTAAAAAAACAAAATTTTATTTTTCTAAAAAACCAGGATTTTTGCCGGAAATGTGCAAAAAACTTATAGAAAAAAGAAAAGAGTGCAAGAAAGAATATCAAAAAACTCCCAACCAGATTACAAAAGCAAGGAGCAATGCTTTCAAGCTTCTCTCAGCAGCCGTTCACGGCTATATAGGTTTCTTTGGAGCAAGATATTATTCGCATGAATCTTCAGCCTCAATTCTGGCTTTTGTAAGAAAATTTAACAAAGAAACCATAGAAAAAGTCAACAAAGAAGGATATGAAGTAATTTATGGAGACAGTGTCGATGGAAAAACAAAAGTAATAATAAAAAGATACGGCAGAATATATGAAGAAGAAATAGCAAATTTATTTAAAAAAAGTGACCTAAAAAATAATGAAGAAAAAGGATATGATTTTAAAAAAGATATTGAAATTTTAACTCTTGATGAAAAAGGGAACTCTGTATTTAAACAAATAAAATATGTTATGAGGCATAAATGCAATAAGAAGATGTATAGGGTAAATTTTACAAATAATTGGTTTATTGATGTAACCGAAGATCATTCTCTGATTGGTTACCAATCTTGCCATTTTAATCAAACAAATGCGGCCAAAAAAGATGCCCTTAAGAGAATTATTGAAATTAAACCCCGAGAAATAAAAAATGAAGCTGGAAGTTTAATAACCCTTAAAAAAATCCCAAATACTAACAAAGAATCAAAAAATTTTCCAAAAGAGGTCTATGAATTTATGGGTTATTTTATTGGCGATGGAAGTTTTTCAAGAAATAAGAGCCATCAAAAGCATAATAAAGATTATTACTTACGATTGTCGCTTGGTTCTGATAAAAAAGAAGTATTTGAAAAATTAATAATTCCATTGATCAGGAAGAAATACATTAAAAGTTTTTGGTGGAGTAAAACTAGAAATGGTGATATAACGATAAATGGGTTGAAAATAGTAGAATTAATATCAAAAAATTTTAGGAATAAGGAGGGTAAAAAGATAATCCCGATTTGGCTATTCGAAGAAAAAGAAGAGAATATTGCTTCATTTTTAAGGGGGTTATTTTCTTCAGATGGGTGTGTTATGATGAGAGGAGGCGCCCCATTAATAAAGTACACTTCGATAAACCATGAGTATATAGAAGAAACGAGAAAGTTGCTTTATGCTGTCGGCGTTTCTCATTCTGTCTTCAAAGAGGGGAATATAAATAAGTATAAAGCTAAAGAAAAGACCTACACAAGCGGAAGTCACTCAATAAATATAATAATTAAAGATAGAGATTCTTTTATAAATAAAATTGGATTTATTCTTGAAAGAAAAAACAAATTAGCTCAAATCAAGACTCGCAGTCTAAGGAAAAAAAACATTAAAAATTTTGAGTTTGATTTACAAAATGTTAAAAAAATTGAAGAAATTACTGCCCCAGAGTATGTTTATGACATTGAGGTAGAGAAGAATCATAGATTTTTTGCAAATTATGTTTTAGTTCATAACACTGATTCAGTTGCCTTTACACTAAACAACAAAACAAAATCGCAAGTTTTAGAATTCTTAAAAAAACTTAACAGCGAGCTTCCAGGAATAATGGAGCTTGACTTAGAGGATTTTTATAAAAGAGGTTTATGGGTGACTAAAAGAACAGGCGAATTCGGAGCAAAAAAGAAGTATGCTTTAATTAATGAGCAAGGTAAAATGAAAGTAAGAGGATTTGAAACAGTAAGGAGAGACTGGTGCCCGCTTGCTCGCAAGTTGCAGAACAAAGTTTTAAAGAGCATTTTAGAAGAGGGAAATGAAAAAAAAGCTCTTGAAATTGTAAAAGAAACTATAACAAAAGTTAAAAACAGAGAAATAGAAAAAAAAGAGATTATGATTAGAACACAATTAAAAAAGCCGCTTGATGAATATAAATCAATAACTCCTCATGTTATAGCTGCAAGAAAAATAAAAGAAAAAGGCATGCCAATAGACATAGGCATGCTAATTGAATATTTTATTGCAGAAACAAAACCAGGGAAAAAAGTAACTTTAGTCAGAGAAAAAGTTAAGCTTCCAGATGAAAAAGGCGAATATAACATTAAATATTATCTTGAGCATCAAATCCTCCCGGCTGTTGAAAACATTTTTGAAGTTTTTAATATAAACCTAAAGGAGATTATAGAAGGGAAGAAACAGATGAAGTTGGGAGAGTTTTAACCCTCAATCAAAGACACAAAAACTATTCAATTAATTCTTTTATAGACCTTAATCCATCTTCAATATCTTTCTTTAATCTATCTATATTTTCTCTAATATAATCACTTGCATTATCTATCTGTGTTAATTTGGTTTGAATACTGCCGAAAGCCAATAATTTCATTTTCAATCCCTCTATTTCTTTTTGAATTTCATCGAGAGGGATTGTTTTCTGTTTAGCCTCTGCGCTTCTCTCAACAAATAATCTTGCAACTCTAAAAGCAAAATAAAGACCATAATTCTCAAAAGAGGTAACAATATAATTATTAGTTATTTTCATTGGCTCTAAAGCTGATGGAATCTGAGATTGTGATTTAAATAAAAATATGCCAAATTTAGCATTTCTATTTTCTATTGCATCATTAATTTCATCGATAGTCTTTTTATGAGAATAAGCCATGCTGTCCTTACATTCAATAATGACCCTTTTATTATCATCACCATTAATATCTATGGTTATATCTCCTGTTTTATTGGTTTTGCCCAAATTTTCACCAACAAAATTGATTTTATCTTCGTATTCAGAACAGATGTCCTCAATTGATTCAAGAACAACTTCCTCAAAATTTCCGCCTTTCAATGTTGTCTTTTCCATAATTTCTTCTCTAGATTTTTCTTTTATTAATTCATCTCTTAAATCTTGTATTTTTTTGAAAATCTCTTCTTTTAATTTTTTAATTGGAGAATTATCTTCAAATGGGCTTAATAAATCACTAATCTTGCCTTTTCTTTTATCAAAGTAATCTTCAAATAAAACTCTCATTTTTCCTAAAGAACTTGAATTATTTTCAATATCCAAAGTTTTTTCAATCATATCTTTAATATCCTTTGATTGATTTTCAGAACTCTTCATTAGTTCTTTAAACTCTTTCTCAATATAATCTACGTTTTCAGTCAGATAAAGATTTCTTAATCCTATGGCCCCTATTACTATTGCTTTTTTAACAAAATCTTCTCTTTTATCTTCTTTAATATCGTTTATAATTTTATAGGTGTTCAAATCATCAATAATAATTTTATTTATGATTATTGATTCATCTTTTAGTTCTATTTTTTTATATTCTTCGCTCATAAAACGTCTAATTTAAAGAACCTTAAATATCTATCTATCGAAGCCGTATTTAGATAATCGTCTGTAAAATCTAATTTAAATTTGCCTTTAAAGTCTTTTATTTTTTCAATTAGTTCACTTTTATCTAATCTTGAGACATCTATACCGCATTGCTCAAAATATTCTTTTGTTGCCATCCCCCTCTTTCGCTAATGTTATTTTTAAGGTTTATGGTATTAGAAATTTTATTTTTTGCTTTTTCCTTTACAGATATCTTTAAATACCTAAATTTAGTATATCTTTTGTATATACAAATACAAGGAAAAAAGGTTTAAATAATGTGTATACAATGTATATACAAATACCTAGGAAAAAAAGAGGAAGAATGAGAAACAAGTATTTAATAACGGGAATAGTAATGATTGTTATTTGTTCAGTTTTGCTTGTTGCTTTCTATAGTATTTTACAAGAAGCTGAAAAAGAAAAAGAGAGATTAGAAGGCGAACTGAAGAGTTTACTTATGGAAGGAGACATTTCTGCTGCTGCAGAAGGAAGTTTTGAAGAGAAAGTTTCAGCTGGAAAAATAACAGCAGCAAGTTTTAGTCCGCATAATCCAAATTCTCCTATTAGTGACTCAGAAGCAATTGATATTCTCAAAGAACATGGCATAAATACGATTATTGTTGCAAGTGATGGTTCTAATCTAGCTGATAATGATTACACAAATACTAATATATATCCTTACAAATTGCCTGAAACAATTGTAAATTATTCTAAATTGGCAGATGAAAAAGGAGTTATGAATTTTGTAGCTATTTGGTTTGCGCATTATTTTGAAGATTGGAATAATAGTTATTCATTGCCCTGCGATGGAATTTCTGAAGTAGCTGAGCATAGAGTTGTTTTTAGTGACGGAACAGAGGGGTGCATGGTAAGTCCATGGGATGAAACTTATTGGCGACATTTAACAGATGTTGTTGTTGCTTTAGCTATTCTAGACAACGAGCCAGGATATAGAGTAGACGGGATTGACCTTGATGCTGAGCTTTATTATAGCAGAGCAGAATATTTTAATCAACCACATTATATAAATGAAGAATTTGGTTTTGAGGATCATATTTTTAAAAAATATCTTGATCCACCTAACAATGGTTGCCCGCAAGGACAAAATCCGCCAACAGGCTCTGGTTTTGATGAAAGAGCAAGGAGAGTTGTTTGGCTGAATGAAAATGGATGTTTAAATGATTACTATACTTTCCTTGCAGATGATATTAGAAGATTAGCAAGAAATTTAAAAGAGGAAGTTAAATCTGTAAATCCTGATTTTTTACTTGGCTTTTACCCTTCTCCCAGAAACTCTGTTCCAGCAGGAGAAGAATATTATAGAAACAAGTATTATGATAATATTCTTGCTGGTCTTAGTTCTCTAGATGAGCCAGCAGTTTTATTTGGTACAGAAGGATTTAGTGGAGGCGCATCTTGGATTCCAGATTTAACAAATTACAAAATTCCTGAAAAAAATTATTATGCTCTTACCGGTTTTAGAAGATTAGATAGCGGGGTTTATACTGATGAAATCTATGCTTATTATGTAGCTAGGACATGGATAGGGTATTTTCCACCTTCAGCGCGGGGCGGTGTTCCAGGATGGGACGATATTCTTATTGGCATAGCAGAAAAAACAAATGGATACTCATTTGGTGATTCAAAAGGTCTGACAGAAGATTATGACTACCTTAATCAAAATAATATGGTATGTTGTGATTGGGCTACGGGAAATGACGGGAGTCTAAACAGATATAATTGTACAACACATTGCGGCGGTTCAAAAGAAGCATATGAAACACAAAGAAAAGCTTATTTAGAAGCAATGGCAATTGCAAGACACGAAATATTTTGTAATGATGGAATTTGCGATCCAGATGTAGGAGAAACCTGTTCAAATTGTCCGCAAGATTGTGATGCTTGTCCATGCACAAATTGTGGTGGCGGAGGTGGCGGAGGGGGTGGAGGTGGTGGCAACAATGTAGTTCCAAAAGAAGATTGCGAAAACAAAAGCTACTATTGTGTCTTGCCATTAGACTGCAGCCAAGAAAATAAATTAAACGATTATGATTGCGGCACAGGAAAAATTTGTTGCAAAAAAAATCCAGCGCAGAGAAACTGCACTGAAAAGCAAGGCTTTATCTGCGAAACTGGAAAATATTGTAACGGAACAAAAATATTTGCAGAAGATTCAAATGAGTGTTGTTTAGGCTCTTGCATTTTCGAAAAAACAGAATGCGAAGAAAAAGGAAAAACTTGTAGAGATGTATGTTTAAACACTGAAATTAGATCAGATTATACTTGTGGGGAAAGAAAAATTTGTTGTTTTCCATTTGAAAAACCAGCCCCCAATTTTGATGTTATAAATTTCATTAAAAAATATGGGCTTTATGCAGCTATTTGTATTTTAGTTATTGCTATTTCTATTTTTCTATTCATAATTTTTTCAAAAGTAAAAAGAAAAAGAAGCATATTGTCTATAAAAGAAAAAGTGCAAACAGAAAGTAGGTTAAGAGCTGCCAAAAAATTTATCTCGGATACAAAAAGAAAAGGTTACAGCAAAGAGTTTATTAAAAATTTATTTTTAGAAAAAGGCTGGCCTAAAAAATTAGTAAACAATTTAGTTGGAGGAATAAAATGAAACGAAAATTTGACGTTAAGCTGAGAAAAGTTGGAAATTCATATGTAGTTACAATTCCAGTGGATTTTGTTGAAAGATTTAATGTTGATGAAGGGGATTTTTTAGCTGTTGAGCTTGATAGCGAAGAGATAAAGAAAATAAAGAAAAGAGGAAAAATAAAAAGAGGTACAAATGCAAGATAAAAAATACTTAATTAATTCATTAATTGGAATAGTTTTATTGCTAATTTTGTTTAGTTTTGTGTTTATACTTCATGATGCAAAAAGACAAGAAGTTGGAATAACTGGGAGGGCTGTTGGAAGTTTTTCTTCTTGTAGTCCTAATCCAATTTACCTGGAGATTTGTGATGGAAAAGATAATGATTGTGATGGGGGTGTGGATGAAGATTGCAAAATAATGATTTGGTTTTATAATGCTTTAGATAACCCTACGTATTTGAAGAATATCATTGATTCTGGATTAGTTACTCATATTATGGTCCATGCAATGCATAGGAATGACCTTGATGAACGCTATAAACTAAATGTTTTAAACGCCGTTGATATGATTAAAAATTCTAATGTTAAAATCATTTGGAGTCGTGATTTATGGCCCTATTACAATCAGACTGGTACAGAACTTGAAGATTTTTTTAATTCTTCTTATTATGCCCGAGAAATCAAACTTTTAAAACAAGAGGCAAGAGCTCAAGGAATAGATCTTGTGAGTTTGGATACAGAACCTTATGGTGATTCTTCAATTAAACAATATCTGAAAAATTCCGGCTTTACACTTACAGAAGAACAAAGGGGGAATTTAACAAATGCAATCAAAACAGCTGTATCTGCAGAAGGAAAAGTTGATTTTATTTACCCTGCTGGTTCATTAACCATGTCTCATCCTTATAACGAACTCGCTAAATTAGGGAGTCTAACAATGGCGGAAAACACATATTATGACAAAGAAATGAACATTCCTTACTCTTATGAACTATTTGGGGCTTTTGTTAATAGTGAGTATGGTGATTATTTACCAGAGCATCCTTATTATACAATAGAAACTATTTTTAACAAATCTTATAGATGGAAGAATAAAATGGGACTTTGGTTCTATCCGAAGACAGAAAATGTTGTAAGAATCTCTGAACAACTTCTTGCTTATTCTAATACTATTAAATGTGGTAATAGTATATGTGATAATGAAATTGGAGAGAATTGTTCTAATTGTGCAGAAGATTGTGGAGCTTGCCCTATTATCACACAAACTTGTGAGCAAGCAGGTTATGAATGCAGAGCTTCTTGCTTTGCAAATGAAACTCAAGTTAATTATAATTGCACTTCTGGGGTTTGTTGTTCGCCGCAACCAATTGAGCAAACCTGCCAACAAAGAGGTTATTTCTGTATCCCCCCTTCTAACTGCTCTTCTTCAGACAGATTAAACTATAATTGTGATTCAGGAGTTTGCTGCTCAAAATTGCCGAATATAACAATACAGCAAGATAAAGCTTGTGCAGAATTAAATGGAAAAGTTTGTCAAGCAAATGAATATTGCGATGGCGCAATAAACTGGGCAAAAGACACACAAGAATGCTGTTTAGGAAGCTGTGTGGAAGAAATAATAAACATAACTGAAATTAATAAATCTGAATTTAAATTTGATGAATTTCTCAAAAGTTATGTTAAAGATTATGGTTTTTATGGAATAATTGGAATTTTAGTTGTGCTGATTTCAGGCACTTCTGTTGTAGTGGTTTCAAAATTAAGAAAAGAAAAAGAATTAATGGGATTAGCAAGAGGAGAATATAACGAAGAAAAAATAAAAGAAGCTGAAAAGATTGTTTCTATGCTAAAGCATACAAAACATGATAAAGAGTTCATTAAAAATTTATTTTTAGAAAAAGGCTGGCCTGAAGATATTGTGGAGAAATTGTTAAAAATTAGTTAAAATTTCTTAATTATACTTTCAAGTAGATGATAGCTCTTTTGTTAGCGTATCAAATTAGGCCCTACAAAATTCTCTGCACCATAGATTTAACCAACTCAGAAGCTAAAAATAAAAATATTGGAGTTTTAATAAAGTTAAATTAAAGTTGCTATTCTTAATTAGAAAGTGTACTTAATCAAGCTTATTGCAATCTGCACGGCTTGTGGAAAAGCAAGTGATTGTATATAAAGCATAATCTTTTTATAACATCTTTTGATAGCTTTAATATGTTCAATATGGAAAATAAATGTTTTGAATGCGGTGTCTGTTGCAAGCTGTTTTTGATAAACTTGACAGAAGAAGAATACAAATCAGGAAAATATAAAACCCAGTTTGAAATGTTTGGCTTGGTTAATGATTTTAAAGAAGCAGAAAGATGCGCAGCCAACATACTCGAACAAAAAGAAGATGGAAGCTGCATTTACCTAAAAAAAGGCAGGTGCTCTATTCATAAGACAAGGCCTAAATCCTGCAGGGGATTTTTTTGTACATCAAGAAACAAGCAGTTTAAAGGCATGATTGAGAAGATAAAGGGAGCTAAAGGAAAGAAGTATGCCCCCACCAAACATCAGCACATCGCCGCCTTAAAAAATCCAACTCTGCTTATCTCAAAATCTAAGTCTTGAGTTGCTATTATGCTTCCTTCTTTTTTAATAATAACTTGCAACATTATTGTATCCTCTGGAGCATTATCAGGAAGATTTAATCGTATTGCTTTTTTTGGATCTTCATCTCCAGGAGCAACTGTTCCATCCCATGAGTCAGTTACTATCCAATTTTTAACTTCACTTTTCGTCGAATGAACTGCGCTATAATCTGTAAGAACTATAGAATATTTTGCAGTTTGAGGAGCTTTTATACCGCACCAAACAGTATTTGTCTGGCCAGGAATAATTTTTACTGGCTCACTGCTTAAACCTAAACACTGAACTTCTCCGCCTGTTGAGCCAAATAATTTATTTATCTCCCCTTTGACTCTATTGTTCATATCTCCTGTCAAGCCTATCGCCCCGCACATCACACTTCTAACAAATACAATTCCAAGAATAAGCATTGTTATAGCAATAACAATTATAACAATCGTTCCTACACTTAATTCCAAAGCTGCTTTCTTATTCATTTTTATTATTTCTATCTCTTTTTCTTCTTCGCCTTCTTAACTGTAGCAGCCTGTATTATATGCCCAACAACAGCAATTAAAATTCCTATCAATATCCACGTTGCCTTATTATACCACAAAGCAACTATCACTACAATCGCCGCTATCACATGAAGTAAGCAGTTAACTGGATTTCTATGCATCTCGCAGCATTTTCCACAAAATTTTTCCAAACACATTTTAACCTCTTTTTATATTTATGCTATACTAAAAGATTTGCTATTTATAAATGTTATTAGTCACTGGTCGCGCCTAAAAAAATAGTGCAATTTTTGAAGGATTTTTATATCATTTTATTTGGTAATTATAACTTATAATGCTTTAATCAGCAGCTCCATAAGAGATAAAAGTTTATTGAGGATAAAATATGAATTATTAGGCACGCTCTTAATCACTCAACATAAACTCTTTTCTTTCTGTCAAAAGGAGGACAAGCTATAGCCAAAAGAGTAAGCCCTTTAAGATGCTTATATTTAGTTCCTTTTGGATAAAATACGCAATCTCCTTTTTTAAGATGATATTTTTTACCATTAATAACGCACTCTCCTTCTCCATCTAAAACATAATATGCTACATCGCTTTCTGTGTCATAGCCTAATTTTATATCATCACCGACTTTTCTAATTTTGGCTATATTAAATTTTAACCCATTAATTTTTAAAATAGAAGTTGTTTTTGTATCTCCATGGTCTTCTTCTTTTAAATCTTCTGCCCTGATTATTTTAGGTTCCATATTTGCAAAAATTAAATGGGGCTCCGGGGAATCGAACCCCGCCGTCATGGGCTTCAGCTTCACATTATCATACTTTATGTTTATGATAAACATGTGCTCTCCCAATGAGCTAGAGCCCCATTCAATAACAAGAAAAAAAGATTTTTTAAATGTTTGTGAAAATAAAAAGTAAGATTAAACCTCAAATTCTTTAGCTAAATCTTCAGTAGAATAAATCTTAACTTGACTTTGTTCTTTCAATTTTTTATCATTGCTCCAAATAGGGCATCTTAAATTTAAAGCAAGTGCAAAATATAACACATCGTCTGGATCTGGTGAAATAGTTTCTGCCTCATCGAGACACCCAAAGAATTCCTCTTCGTTAATAATCCTAACAATCTCTTTGATTCTATCAAATGTACTCTCAAATTCTTGTCCAGTTCTTTTAGTTTTGTTTAGAATCTCTTCTTTATGTTTCTCAAATTCTTCTAAAACAAATTTTGGAGTGTGCAGATTAAGGAAAGGATTTAAAAATATTTCAATAGTTTTTCCCTCTTTTATTAATGCGGAAAATAAAACATTCGCATCGACTACAAGTTTCATTTTTTTAAATTTGTTTTGTATCTTTTTGCTAGAGCTTTGTTAACATCTTTTCCCAATCTGAGTGCATCTTCTTCTGTTAACTCGCTATCTTTCGTAAATTCTTTAAACTCTTTTAACAAAATTAATCTTCTTTTAATCGCCGCTCTTGCTATCTCGCTCCAGTTCATTTCTGGAAATTTTTCCATTTCTTTTTTCATATCTTCTGGTACAGATAAAGTTATATTTACCATTTTTGCTTATTATTTGTTTTATTTATATTATGTGTAATATGTGCATAGTATTTAAATCTTTTGGTTTAACAAATTTTTAGAAAAAAAGGTAAGTAGGGAATAAGCCACCTTTTGTTAATCTTCGTTTCCCGAAGGACGAACAGATTATGCTAACATTCTACTATGCGGCTCTGGTCCGGCATCGATAGATGCTCAAGACACTGGCCTTGCATCAGCGAAGACACTCGTTTCATCAAATCTTCCGCTTCGAAGTTCCTCGCATGATTCATTACTCAGCGAAAGCTGTGTCGTTTCTGTACTGGAGCTCTGCCTCACGACAGGAAGTCTTGCGGCTTCTCGCTTCTCTCTTGGTAAAATCCAGAGAGGGTTGATAAGGGATACCTCCCTTATGATGGATGGACTTTCCTCAGAAATCTCAATCATAAAGATTAATTGAGTCATTAACTCGATTTCCGAAGGTTAGCTACCCTACTTACAAAAATGTAGAGAAGAGGGGGTTTTTAAGTCTTGCGATTTATACTAAAAACCTCTTCAAGAAAAAGGGAATCATATTTTGCTTTTGCATCTTCATAATCTTGCTTATACTCTTCTCTTCCTGCTTTTAACATTACTTCATAAAACTTCATAATAGAATATCTATATCTTCTCTTATCTGCTTTAGAATTAGTTTCATTTAATCTTCGAAAAAAATGGTCAATGTTATCTCTTAATTTTTCAAGTTCTTTTTCAACTTGCTCTGTTAATTTTTGGGACACAATTACAAGTATTAGAACTATTCTTAAATATAATTGTGATAGAGTATAATGTTTTTTAGTTAACCTTTTTTAATCCTTTCGTCCTTTTCAAAATCAAATACAGCAGCACAATAATCCCGCAAATCAACAATGCAATTATCGTAAATAAATTTAAATTTTCCTGAATAAGTTGCTGATTTTCTCCAAAAACATATCCTAAATAGATTAAAACAGCACTCCACATTCCCGCGCCTAGACAAGTATAAAAGCAAAATTTTGAAAGTTTCATTTTTGCAAAACCCGCAGGCAAAGAAATAAGCTGCCTTATTGCAGGTATCAATCTTCCTAAAAAAGTTGTTATCTCTCCATGATTCTCAAAATATTTATCTGCTTTCTTTATACTTTCTTCACTTATAAAAAACACTTTGCCATATTTTTTAACAAGCTTGTCAACAGCTCTTCTGCCTAAATATAACGCAAGATAATAATTAACTAATGCTCCTGCTAAACTTCCTAACAGAGCAGAAATAAAAACTAAAACTAGCGACATTTTTTCTTGGAAAATTAAATAGCCCGCTGGAATTAAAACAACTTCGCTTGGAAATGGAATAAAAGAAGATTCTATTGTCATTAATAAGAATATTCCAAAATATCCCAAACTCCCAATAGCTGAAACAAGCCATGAAGCAAGTCTTGATAAAATTTCTAACATGAATCTTTTAAGAAAAAGAGATTTATAAATACAGCGAATTGATATCACAAATTCATAAGCAGGCAAGAATAATTTAGTCTTCTTAGATTTTATTTGAGGCTTTTAGTAGTTGCGGGCTGAACTCCTCGTTGTCTTAGAGCTTACACCCCAACTCTATCAACCACGTCTTCTTCGTGGGCCTTTGTTGTCTCGTTTTGCGAATGGCTTCGTGCTTAGATGCTTTCAGCGCTTATCCATTGGTGCGTAGCTGCGCAGCCTGCTCATAACAACTGCTACACCAGAGGCACCCAACCCTGGTTCCTCTCGTACTACAGGATCGTTCCACTCAGACAACAACACACCTAGTAGATATCATACAATCTGTCTCACGACGATCTTAACCCAGCTAACGATTCCTTTTAATGCGTGAACTCCGGCACCCTTGGCTGCTTATGCACAGCCAGGATAGGAAGAGCCGACAGCGATGTACCAAACCGCGCCGTCAATATGTTCGAGCTTTTGGTGTTTCTTTCTCTGAAGATTTTTCATTTTCTTCCCGAAGCTTCTTTTTTAAAGGAGGCTCTAAGAAAGAGCTCTATGAACTATCGGGCGCGACTAGCCTGTTATCCTTGGGGTACCTTTTCTGTCATCTACATGACCTATTAAAAATCATTGTAGGTTCGCTAGGCCCAGCTTTCACTTCTGTTTTTCTTGCTGTTTGAAAAACAGTCAGACAAACTTTTGCCCCTACACTCTTCTCCAGATTTCCAACCCGGATGAGCTTGTCTTTGGGCCCTATAGATATCTTTTCTACAGGGTGCCGCCCCAGCCAAACTGCCCGCCTGCTGCTGTCCTCTTTCAAGTTAGCGACTATACAAAAGATAAGTAGTATTACACTTTTGCTCCGTTTTTGCCTAAGCTAAACATCGACGCTCCTACTTATTCTATGTACCTCACGTAAAGCCACAACAACAAGTTGCAGTAAAGGTCCACAAGGTCTTCGCTTCCCACTAGGTGTTTCTGGCATTTTCGCCAGAAAGTGAGTTCGGAAGTTTCTGGTTAGGGACAGTGACAATCTCGTTAAACCATTCATGCAAGTCGCCATTCAGACGACAGGGTATTGCGCTCAATTTTTTTTAAAATTGTTTTGTTAGTCTTTATGTCGCCATAAAGTTCGGACTTTATCTTCACAAAATTAAATTTGTGTCGAGCGTAAAGTCTCTGAGGATTCTAGAATTTAGTTATTTTCAATAAGATGCTTACATCTTAATTCTAAAGAGTCAATATTTACAGATTTATATTCACCACTATTTTGTATTTCTTCAGGTATATTTTCCTTATGTGCTTTTATTGCTTCTAAACTATTTTTAGCAATATTAAAAAGTGTCTTTTTACTTGCATTATCAAGTTCTGCTTGTGTAAGACGTCCTTTTTGATAATACACATTTCCAGTTAGAACTATAAATTGTTCTATCTCTGAAGGTGTATAAGTTGTTAGTGGCATAAATTTCTGATTAATTTCAAGTTTATAAATCTTTCTTTTGTTATCACTTTTAAATTAAACCAATTCTAGCCTTTCCTGCTGATTGTCCGCATCCATCACATTTTCACTCTCACTCCTCGCTCACATTCGCTCGCTCGGAATTTTGCACTTCGTTAAGATAAAATTATTTCTAAATTAATAAAAATAATTGTATAATGCGGAGCACAATTTTTTAAGAGTAGTGTGGAATTCTCGGATTTTCCAGCAAATAGCTCGATTTTCTCCTTTAGTCTTTCTGTTTATGTCAGAAATTCTCACTAACATTCGAATTTCTGAGCATCCAAAAATTCCAACAAACCACATACTTTATTGTGTAGTAAACAAAGAGGAATTTTTTGATATCATTCATGAAGCTTGGAGCATTTTCTTTAAAGAAAATGTAAGGCAGCGATTCTACCTTAAGAGCCTCAGGAATTAGGCCCGCCGTTTGATGGATCTTAGCTGCCTTGAAAAGCAGTTTGAAACCCCACCACTGGGCAGGTTTCACCGATTATACAAGTCTTTTCAGATTAGCAATCGGCTATGTTTTTGGTAAACAGTCGGACTGTCCTTGTTACTGAGATCTACCAATGCCTTCCTATTTCTAAAAAGACAAAGATAGACACCCCTTCTACCTAAGCTAAAGGGCCAATATGCCGAGTTCCCTTAACCAGTTTAAACTTTCATATCTTAGCCTTCTCAGCTAGGGCATTAGTGTCAAATCTTGGTACAGCGATGCAAGTTCTATGCACAATCTTTTCATAGACTCTTGGAATTAGTAATTTTCACCACAAAAATTCAACTGCTTCTATTCATTACAATCCACAGTTTTCTTCTTGCAGACTTTCTTTCGAAAGCACACTTATCCTAAAGCAAATTGTACCATTAAACTTGCAAGGTACAGGAATATTAACCTGTTGTCCATCGTTATACTCAGTTAAGGTATAACTTAGGTACTGACTAACCCTCGGTTAATTGATATTGCCGAGGAAACCTTGCCCTTACGATATCTCTCGTTCTCAGAGAGATTTGATCTTACTTCCACCAGGATTCTCATTCCTTTTTGCTCCACTCTTTCTTTAGAAAAAGCTTCTACGCAAAAAAGATGCCTGTTTACCACAATACTCAAAGAGTATGTCTACGGTATCGGTATCATGTTTAGCCCCGTCCATTTTCAGGGCCCTGAACCTCGATAGGTGAGCTGTTACGCTTTCTTTAAATGGTGGCTGCTTCTAAGCCTACATCCCTACTGTCTCAGGTTTAAGACACCTTTTGATACACTTAACATGAATTTTGGGACCTTAACCATAGTCTCCCTTGTTCGGGTCGCGGAACACTACCTTACGCAGTGCCCCTCACTCCTGTTCAACAGTTAGGAAGTTCTGAGTTGGAAAAGTTGCCGTAGGAAAAATCCTCTGCACAAATTATCCGTACTTTACCTCACTAACAAGCAAAACAGAGCTATACTAAGGCATATTTCAACAGGAACCAGCCATCGCCAAGTTAGAGTGGCTTTTCACCCCTATTCGCAAATCATCCAAATGCATGTACACAACACTAGTTCAGGCCTCCATTCTCCTTTCAGAGAACTTCACCTTGCTCACGAATAGATCACTTGGCTTCGGGTCTTATCCAAGCGACTCGCGCCCTTTCAGACTCGCTTTCGCTGCGATTTCATTCTAAGAATTTAATCTCGCCGCTTAAATGAACTCCCTGGCCCGTTTTTCAAAACGTACGTTACAACTAAATTTCACAAAAGTGAATGAAGCAGTAACAAATTGTAGCTGTTAGATTTCAAGTCTTTTAACTCTCTGCTAAGAGTGCTTTTCAGCTTTCCCTCGCGGTACTAATATGCTATCGGACTTGAGTTTATATTTAGGGTTAGTGGTTAATCCCACTATATTCATGCCTCTAATCTGAGAGGCACTACTCTTTTGAAGAGCAACATATTATCTTGAGATACAGGACTATCACCTTCTAAGGTGTCTCTTTCCAGAGAACTTCTCTTCGATAAATTAGCCGCTTGCCTTCACCACATCTCTTACTCTCTTTCGAGAGAGATTCAGTTTGCCCTATGCCCTTTTCGCTCGCTGCTATTAAGGGTATCATTTTTATTTTCTTTTCCTTCTGGTACTAAGATGTTTCAATTCCCAGAGTATATTTTCTTCTCAGAATGCTTTGCAGCTTGTTACAAATTCGGAGATTTAGGGATCAAAGACTGCTTGCATCTCCCCCTAACTTTTCGCAGCTTGCCACGTCCTTCATCACAACTCAAACCAAGCTATCCATCTAACAGCGTAAAAAAATCTTGCTTTTGAAGACTAAGTAATTCTTGCCTGCTTACTTCATTGAAAATTAATCTCAGTTTGATAAGTTATCGAAGATAACTCACCATTTGATGTTTTACATCTTCTCAGATGTTCACAATCAGCTTTAAGCTGATGTTTTTCTCCAAAGTCTTTTTTAAAAGAGCTTTTGTGAATATGATCTTGTAATTTGTGAATTAATTATTTTTGCAATCTTTATATAATATTCTTTTGATTTTTTCAATTTCAGTTTTATTTTCTTAATTAATTTTTCTTTGTTAATTTCTTTAGCCCATTTAGAACAACTCGCAACTCCGCTCGTTATTTTATCTAATTTTTCTCTCGCGAAATTGCTCGAATGGACCTGCCGTGAATTGAACACGGACTCCCTCGGTTCTTGATGTTATCAGTCTTGAACCTCTTAAAGGAGGTTGACTGTTAAGGAACCTTGGTTCCTTACATGTGCAAACGAGGCGTTCTGCCGTTAGACTACAGGCCCTTATTTTAATAATCGGCCCGTTGGTTTTTAAATTTATTTGTTTTAAATCCTCTCAGAATTTTCTCTGAGATTCATTTGTGAGTATTATTTATTAATATTGAATTTTTTCCGTTAATCTTTCTGCTACTAAATCTGCTAACAAGCTTCTGCAATCTCCTCGTTGTAATCTGCCTCGTCCATTAAATATATCTTTTGCAGCTTTAACTACCTGCGCATCATAAGGACCTCTTATGCTCTCTCGCCCTCTTGTAGAGGGCATATAATCTCTTCTTGACATTTTATTTCTTCTTGCTAATTTATTTTTCTGACATAAATATGTTAGCCAGAACAGGCAGAATTTAGTTTTTTTTCCATCATTAGTTATTAAGCTTTTTTAATTTTTCTTTTTAATACTTTCTTTTTTTAAAAAGAAAATATTTTAGGAGGTGATCCATCTGCAGGTTCCCCTACAGATACCTTGTGACGACTTAACCTACCTTGTCTTACAAAGATTCGTCTCTAACGATCCTCATCAATGCAAAACTCGGTTGGTTTGACGGGCGGTGAGTGCAAGGAGCAGGGACTTATTCACCGTTCGCTGCTAACGAACGATTACTACGGATTCCATCGTCATGAAGTTGAGTTTCAAACTTCAATCTGAACTAAGCTATACTTTATGGGATTAGCTTCTCTTTTCAGAGTTGCATCTCATTGAATACAGCATTGCCGCGCGCGTGTCGCCCAGGGTATTTAGGTCATGCCACCTAACGTAGCCCGCACCTTCATCCTTGTTACCAAGGCAGTCTGCATAGTGTGAAAATCAACTATGCACGCGGGTCTCGCCTGTTACCTGATTTAACAGGTCATCTTTGTCGGAACTTTTCTTTTGAAAAATAGTTTTCTTCTTCGGCATTTATAGTTTTTCTTTTGCCGAGGATTTTCTTTTTGAAAGAAAATGCTCTCACGACACAGGCTGACGTCGACTATGTAACTCCTCTTAGCGTGTCAGGTAAGATCTTCAATCTGACCTTCATTCTGCTATCGATCCTGGTGAGGTTCACGGTGTAGAATCTGATTGAACCGCACGCGTCACCCGTTGTAGTACTCCCCCGCCTATTCCTTTAAGTTTCGGCCTTGCGGCTATACTTCCCAGGTAGCACACTCTTCGACTTCTCTACAGCACCAATACCTCTCGAGGAGGTACTAATGTTTAGTGTGCAGTGTTTACTGCCAGGACTACATGGGTATCTAATCCATTTTGCGCCCCTGGCCTTCATCCCTCACTGTCAGATCTGTCATCGTAGCGTGCCTTCGCCATTGTTAGTCCAATTAAGATTAACGTATTTTACCACTACCTCAATTGTACTCGCTACGCCTTCCAGTCTCTAGAAATGCAGTATCTCTTGCGCGCCTTACACTTAAGATGTAAGATTTCACAAGAGACTTACAAAACGAGCTACGGATGTTTTAGACCCAATAATTGTGGCTGCGACTTGGACCGCCGGGATTACCGCGGCGGCTGGCACCGGTCTTGCCCAGTCCTTATTCGTCAGCCTTTTTGCAGCTGACAAAAGTTTCTCTAATAAGAGAAACACTCTGGCTTGCTTTGTCACGCTTTCGCGCATTGCAAAATTTTCCCGACTGCTGCACCCCGTAGGGCTAGGAATAGTGTCTCAGATTCCTTCTCAGGGCCTCTCCGCTAAGAGCCCTTACTGATCATTGGCTTGTTGGTCCTGTAATCATGGAAAAGTATAGGTTTTGATAAAACTTTTCCAAAAAGTTTTACACCAACAACTACCTAATCAGCCGCAGCCCTATTCTTAGGCTCGAGTTTCAAAAATATTTCATTCCAGAAAACATTTTCTATCAGGTATTAGACTCAGTTTCCCGAGCTTATCCCTGACCTAAGAGCAAGTTAGCTACGTGTTACTGAGCAGTCCGCCCTCTTTCGAGAGACTTGCATGTCTAATTGCAGGCCAGATAGCCGCAGCCTCTAGCAGGATAAACTAGATTTTTGTAAGGAAACTACTTTTCCTTCACAATCAACCTTTCTAAATTGACTAAGGCTGATTGCTTCACTCATTTATCCTCCTATTAGCTTCAAGCTTTAACTATTATTAAACGAGAGAAATAACTAGAACTCTGCCTGTACATCATACCCTAACTTTAATTGAAAATTGTATTAAGGCACTCATTCTAACTAACATTTTAATAAAAATTAACATTGCTCAAGGTATTTAAAGCTTTCGGTGTTTTCAGTATCTCCGAAACAAAGGACAAACTGAGATGGGCATAGCCATCTCATTAACAAGAAAAGAACAATGCATGCTCCACCCATAGACCCAAAAATTTCTATAAATGGATTATTCTTCGCCTTGTT